>Ga0099829_10000991_pt1 | contig 15228 bp, 11 predicted proteins | sample CZO8metaG_3_FD_79336 | JGI IMG/M metagenome (GOLD analysis project Ga0099829, IMG submission 79336) | Vadose zone soil microbial communities from the Eel River Critical Zone Observatory, Northern California, USA - CZOApr15con2H2.8 metaG | ecosystem: Environmental > Terrestrial > Soil > Vadose...
CCAGCTCCAAGCCGCCGAGTTCCTGTACGAGACGAGTCTCTTCCCCGATCTTGAGTTCACCTTCAAGCACGCCCTCACGCACGAAGTGGTGTACGGGAGCCTGCTCCAGGAGCGGCGCCGGGGGCTCCACGCGCGGATTGTTGAGGCCATCGAGGCACTCTACCCCGACCGCTTGACCGAGCACGTCGAACGACTCGGCCATCACGCCTTGCGTGGAGAGCAGTGGGAGAAGGCCGCACAGTATCTTCGCCGGGCCGCAGCCAAGGCCGCTGAACGGACCGCCCATCGCGAGGCCCTTACGTTCCTCGAGCAAGCGTTGAAGGCGGTTGAGCAATTGGCGGACAGCGCCGATAAGCTTCGGCACGGGGTAGATCTTCGGATCGACCTCCGCAATTCGCTCTATGCCCTAGGAGACTACGAGCGCACGTTCCACTATCTCACTGAGGCCGAGACGCTGGCAGGCTCTCTTGGTGATAAAGAACGCTCCTATCGGGTCATGAGTCTGTTTACGCACTATTTTTGGGTAACGGCGGACCATGACCGAGCGGTTGAGACAGGCGAAAAGGCCCTCGTCATTGCTCGCGGCTTGGAACACTCGAACGTTCGACTAGGCAGCTACTACCTGGGCCTCGCATACCATGGCCAGGGCCACTACAGTCGAGCGGTCGACATTCTGAGTGAGGTTGTCACGTCGGTAGAAGCTGACAGGCTCCGTCGCCCACCCGGCTTTGCTCTCTTACCATCGGTAGTCTCGCGCATGTTTCTTACCTGGTCCCTCGCCGAACGAGGAGATTTCGCCGATGGAATTGAGTGCGGTCGCGAAATCGTCCGCATTGCGGAAGAAAATGGCCAGCCCGGGAACTTGATCCACAGCTACCTGGCTGCGGGCTTTCTCCAACTCCGCAGGGGAGAAGTACGGCTCGCGATCTCGTGGCTGGAACGGGCTCTTCAAGTCAGTCAGGCGGCGACTCTGCCGTTCTACTTGCCGTGGATCGAGTCTTCCATCGGCTACGCGCATGCCCTATCCCATAACGCCGCTGAGGCCCTCAGGCATCTTAACTCCGGCGTGAACCACGCGATCTCGATGAACGTGATGGCCTACCATCCGCTGTGGCTTACGTATTTGAGCGAAGCCCATATGCTCGCGGGGCAAATCGATGACGCGCGGCAACTCGCTGAGCGGGCTGTCCAGCTTTCGCGCGTTCAGAAGGAAAGCGGTAGCCGAGCATGGGCGCTCCGCATGGCTGGCGCCATCGCGTCGTATCGCGAGCCTGCAGATGCGGAAAACGGGAAGAGGCACTACAGCGAGGCGATGACCCTTGCCACCGAACTCGGGATGCGCCCCCTCGTCGCCCACTGCCACCTCGACCTCGGCAAACTCTACCGGCGCACGGGCCAACGCGAGCAGGCTCAGGAGCACCTCACCACCGCGACGACGATGTACCGCGAGATGGACATGCAGTTCTGGCTGGAGCAGGCGGAGGCGCAGGAGCGCACGTAGGACGCTCAGCGTCAACATTTTGGCCGATTGCTCATAGAGCTATGTAACCAGTAAGAGGAGGACGAGCATGAAGGAACTCGTGTTCGCATTGCAGTTCAAAGGGAAGGCACATCCGGTCGACGGGGTCGAGGGAAAGCTTGCCGCCAAGACGACCGCTGCAGGCCAGGTCCTGCGCACAGCACTCACAGCAAAAGGCGTACAGGCCAAGGCGGAATCCAGATCAGGCCCTCGTGCCGCTTTTGAGTCGGAGGTGCAGATGACCGGCGCCGGGACCTTCGTTGAGAGCGGGCGCATCAGGTACGGCAAGGCGGGCGGGGTGACGTTCAAGACGGCGGGTCATGGCGTACTTGGCGCGAGCGGGGTGGACGGCCTTCAGCGGGGCGCGGTGATTTGGGAAGTGACCGAGGGGCGCGGCCAGTTCGCAGGGGCCACGGGGCTCATTACCTCCAACTTCACGGTCGGGTCGAAGGGCGAGGTCGTGGACAATCACTACGTTCGCCTTTTTTTGCCCGCGTGACGGGCTGCCGGACGGAGTTGGTTCTCAACCGTCAAGATCGACGAAGTCTCGAAGAACGTCTTCACGGGCCGGCCGGGAGCAACGGTCTGTAACATCTGGACCACCGAAGGTTTTCCCGCGAACAACGATGGCGAGGCCGATGAGGGCTTGCGAAAGGTCGGCACGACGTTGAAGAACGGAACGATCTTCCGAGTCATCGAGTTCGCGCCCGGTCTGGCGGCGCGTAACCACCGGACGGACTCGATCGACTACATCGTCGTCATCGCCGGTGAGATCGACATGGAGCTGGACGACTCGATCATCCACCTGAAGGCAGGCGACATCATGGTGCAGCGAGGCACGATCCATAACTGGGTCAATCGCGGCACCGTGCCTTGTGTGCTCGCCGTCGTCTTACTCGACGCCAAGTCGGTCGAGGTCGGCGGGAAGGTCCTGTCTGCCGTCGGGTAGGCGGCCACGGCGTTGGTGAGTCGGGTGCCATTGCATGATCGGCCCCAGCTCGGGCACGCCAGCAACAGACTGGCACGGGCCAACTGCTACCACGTTGCTACCAGAATGCCCGGTATCAGGCGTATCCGGGAAGACATTGAGCTATGCCGCGTTGCTTAGTTCGCCTAGGCTTAGATCGCGTTGGGTACCCTGAGTACGTGGGTCGGGACAGTTCGTAATCAGTAGGTCGCGGGTTCGACTCCCGCCCCCGGCTCCAGCCGAATCAGACAGATCCGAGTCATTCCCCACCGCCTGACGGGCATTGTTTCCAGAATCTGGTTCCAACACGTCGGCCCACTGCCCGCTCTCCGTGTCGATCCACCGCGCGTAGTGCCGCAGCATGGTGCTCGGGTTGGCGGGGCCGAGCTGTCGACTGACGAAGGTGATCGGGGCCCAGCGCAGGAGCATGGCGGAAGCATAGGTATGCCGCAGGTCGTAAGGGCGGTGGTGGGTTGAGAGCTTCGCCCCCTTCAGGGTGCTCTTGAACACCTTGGCGACCTTGGTAGGGTCGAGCGGGGTGTTGGTTTCTGTTGGAAAGAGCCAGGCCGGAGTGCCCCAGCGGCGCTTGAGCGTCTCCGCCTTCAGCCAGGCGACATGCTGGCGCAGGGTGCGGACCAGGGAGGCCGTGAGGCGGACGATCCTGGTCTGGGCCGTCTTGGTGCTCTTCACCGTTCCGTCGTCGTCCAGAGCCCGCTCGACCAAGACCGTGCGCTTCTCGAGGTCGAGATCGTCGAGGCGCAGGGCGACCGGGACCGGGCTTTAGTGCTCAATATGCAATCGAGTTTTGCGGCTGACATATTTGCTGCGCCCGCGTCTGCATTTGCTATCGGCGAAAACGTCGATATCTTTTTCGCCGGAACGTAAGAAGTCGAGGAAGCTTACCCCTATGGATTTGCAAGTTTCACAAATGCTGAGAAGAATCAGATAATCGCGAATTCCTTTCTCAGTAGCTACGCCACTGAAGTCCCTGCGAAGTAACGCAAAGGCTTTGATGGCGTGCTCGGCGTTGTTGTTGTTCCACGGAACGCCGTCAAAGTCCAGAAAGGTAAAAAGGCCGCCGCGGTTCTTTTCCAACCGAGTCTTGCACTTCAGCGCGGTTTCAGTTTGATACTCCCGATTGGCCAGCCGTTTGAAAAAGCGCTCCACCGATTCCTTGTGTACACGGAGAAAATGGGCTTTCAGGCCAAAACGGTCCACCGTCGAAATTATCGCCTTCAGCAGCACAGCAAACTCGCCGACAAGTCCCTTCATCTCTTCGTTGAAGGGTTCTTTCATTAGATCATCATTCAGATCCCGAATAAGGTGAATGAGACACTTTTGCTGCGGGCAGTCCAAGGCGTCATAGGCGGCGTAGAAGTCAGAAACTACTACCCCCTTGAAATCCTTGAGCAGCGAATGGACCAAACCCCCTTCCCTTGATGGCGCATAGACGTACGCAACGTCTTCCAAGTTCGTAAACGCCCACACATACCCAATACCAGTCTTCAGGCTGACCGTCGTTTCATCGGCGTGAACGAGGTGGCTAGCTACGATCTTCTGAATCAGTCTGTCGTAAGTATTTTTGTAGAAGGCAGCGGCGGTCGCCTTAAATCGGTTTGTTGCAATCTGAGGGAGCTCGAACCCAAGAACCTCGTTCAGGAAGATCGCCACTCTTTGCTGTGGCATGCGAAGGCCAATGTTCTCGTACACTGAAAACGCGCGGAGATTCGCTCCGCATTTCTCTCTCGTCCAAGCGCGGTCAGGGTTTTGGAAGGCTGCTCCGCATTTACAGCATCGATAGCGGTAGAACAGATATCTTGTGATCCATCTCTTGATGCCAAAGGCACTGAACTTCACGTCAAAAACGGTCTTACTATATTTCTGGTGCTTATAGATCTTCGAGTCGCCACAATTGGCACATCTCGTAGGCGCAGGCCATGGAATGGTTTGGTTTGCGCGTGGCTTGAACCGCCTCGGCTTTTGACCTTTTTCTGCCACTCTCTTGAGTCGCTTGCTCGATCTCACCAGAACTTTTTCCCGCTGATAGTCCCAATAGGCGGATTGGTTGATTGCATCGAGTTCGGGAAGTTGAAACTGCACTGTCCCTAACTTGAAATTGGAGAGAAGCGGCAACGATTCGACGTTGACGGCGCAAGTTGCCTGCTGTTCTGCGTGTCCGCGGGATAGTATCGAAGGGCTACTGACAAACTCAGTCACCATTCGCAAGGCTTCACAATCCTCCGCGTTGTAATTGATCAGCGTGTGCTTTGTCCGGGTTTCGCGCGATCTCTCCCATTCCGAACGCCAAACCACTGCCTGTGCACCGGACGCGTTTGTAGCTGTCCATTCGAAGCCTAAGAACTTAGCGCGGTCCTTTAACCCGTTTCCGTGAGCCGGGAAGTAGACGCGCGCGAAAAGGTAGGATAGAAGATTCAGCGGTGATGCCAGTGCTTTTGCTGCGACCGAACCCTCTGACGGTCCTCCGTACCGTTCACACATCCGCCGGAGGAATATCGTCTCGTAACTGCCGTAATGGATCAGGACGGGGGTCTCGATTCCTGACAGTACATCGAGGAAGTCACCCCAGATCCGCCTTTCTTCGTCAGCGCTGTCAGCCCACAGGCTGTGCTGAACGATTCCCTTGGCAGTCTTCACTCGAAGGCCGATGAGGTAATAGAAATCGCGGTCTGGAAGACCCTCGACATCAAAGTAGACTGGCACGCCCTGGATCGTCAGTTCCGGGCTGCCAACGATGTGGATCTTGCGCTGCCGAATCGCGAGGGCTTTTAGGGAATGGTGATACTTCTCGCGCTTGCCGGCGAGCCGTTTCGGCCGCCGGCGGGGCCGGAAAGTGTAAGAGAGTTGGGCAACGGTGGAGATGCCCTTGCTGTTGAGCTTCTTTCGCTCCTTTTCCGTCATCCCGGACAACAAGCTTAAGTCATCTTTCTCGATCGCTTTCTGTCGGCACCGGGCTTGAAACTCGCACTCGGTACAATGCCGATTCAGAACGAGGTCGGGCGGAGCAGAACTCGACAGCAGCGTGGTGATCTTCCCTGACAGTTTTCGAACCTCAACGGCGAGCGCAGAAGTCTTTACCTTCAGCGTGGCTTGGTTGTCACCGTGGATGATTTTACCAAGGCCGACGTCATGGTCCAGGAGTTTCGACAAGGTAAGCGCATCGAATGCCAGCAGCAGTTTGTCGTCGCGAGAGAGTTTGTTGGTGAAGATAAATCGAATCGGGATAAACTGTGCGGGCTTGCCTCGTCCTTCTGACGGAATTCGCTCAATCGCGTGAATACTGGATTCCAGATTCTGAGAGCGGGGGACGAGCTCCTCAGTCAGTCGCCAATTTGCTGCCTTCAGGTGCCCCGCGCCTGGAGGTCTGATAGCGCGTTCATCGCGAGGGCCTCGGTGGACACCTGAAACCCGGCCAGTCATGGACACCTGAAACCCGGCCAGTGAGGTAGCTGCGCCCCAAGCACGAGTGTTCTACTCCAGTCCCGCGTGAGAGTGCAAGCGCCCGAGGGCGGGTGGTGGGCTGAAAGCCGCCGTCGGGGGGGATGTCAGGGTATGGCCGGCCGGGAGATCGTGGCTCCTGGGCCCTCTGCGGTGCTCGCGTTCGGCCGGTCGAGGTCTCACGATGCGCTCCGCTCGCTGTGGAATCGGGTGCGCCAGCTGCGGGGTCCGCACGTCAGGACATGCGCGTGGTGGAGGAGGCGATCAAGCAGCGCGGTGACGGCCGCGGCGTCGCCGAGGAGCTTGCCCCAGTCCTCGACCGGACGATTCGACGTGATCAGCGTCGACGCGCGTTCGTATCGGCGCATGACGATCTCGAGGAGATCCTCGGCCGCGGTATGCGCCAGTCGCTTCATCCCGAGATCGTCGATGACGAGGAGCGGGACCGTGGTGACGTGGCGGAGGTAATCCTTGCGGGTGCCGGCGAGCTGGGCGTCGGCGAGCTCATCGAGGAGCACGTGGGCCTCGCGGTAGCAGACGCGGTGGCCCTGCTGGATGACCGCGAAGCCGATGGCTTGGGCGAGGTGACTTTTCCCCGTGCCCGGTGGCCCGAGCAACAGCCCGTCTTCGTGCTGGGCGACGAAGCGCCCCGTGGCGAGGTCGAAGACGAGGCGGCGGTTCATCTTCTTGTTGAAGTCGAAATCGAAGGTGTCCAGGGTCTTGCCCTGGTCGCGGAAGCCGGCCTGCTGGACGCGGCGGGCGAGCAGCCGATCCTGGCGGCGGAGGAGCTCGTCACCGACGAGCGTGGAGAGGAAGTCGATGGGCGGCAGCGGGGCGGTCTGGGCTTCGAGCAGACGGGCCTCGAGGCCGGCGGCCATGCCGGAGCAGCGGAGCTGGCGGAGGGCGCGTTGCAGTTCGACGAGGTTCATGGGGTGGCCTCCTGGGCCTTCCGCGCGATGACGTCGCGGTAGTGGGTGAGCTCGCGGATGAGCGGATCGACCTGGCGGAGCGTGAGGGGAGCGGCGGGGTGGCGCTCGAGGTAGCGACGGACGAAGCGGTAGTCGGCGACGCCGAGCTCCAGGGCGGCCGCACACGCAGCGTCGACGACCGCGGGCCCATGTTTCTTGGCGAGGGCGAGGACGCCGAGGACCCGGCGCACCCCGCGCTCGCCATCGCGGCCGTGGATGGCCGCACACAGGGGTCCGATGTGCGTCCCGGCCCGGGTGGCGCGGGCCAGCAGGGTGAGCGTGGTCGGCGGCGTGCGAGCCGGCTGGTCCGCCGGGTGGATCGCATGCCGGCCCGGCGGCTGGCGCCGATGCTCGCGCAGCAGCTGGCCGGTGGCGGGATCCAGCAGGCGGACGTGGCGATCGTCCCACTGCACGGCGACGGCCCGCCCGATCCAGCCGGGCGGCGGGGCGTAGTAGGCGCGATCGACCTCGACGCAGCCGTCGAGATGCACGGGGCGGGTGCCGAAGCGGTAGTAGCGAAACGGCTCGACGGGCAATGGCCGCAGCGCGGGCCGCTCCTCAGCGAACATGGCGGCGACCTGGCGCTTGGTCGTGCCGTGGATGCGCGTGTCGGCCCAGCGCGCCTCCCAGCGGTCGAGATAGGCCTGGGCGTCGGCGAGGGTCTCGAAGCGCAGACCCTTGAGCGGCGTCGCCTGCGCGTGGCCGACCGCCGACTCGACCTTGCCCTTGCGATCGGGCGCGCCGACCCGACAGGGCAGCGCGACGGCGCCGTAGTGCGCGAGCACATCGCGATAGAGGGGGTTGAGGGTGGGGTCGTAGAGGTCGGCCGTGAGCACGCCCTCGCGGAGATTGTCGAGGACGAGGACCCGCACGCTGCCGCCGAGACGTCGAAACGCCTCCTCGTGCAGCTCGGCCCACCGGCGCGTGCTCGACGCGAAGGTGAGCAGCCGAACGCTCTTGCGGCTGTGGCCCAGCGTGAGGACGAACAGGCGCGTGCGACGGTACTTCCCGGTGCCCGGATGCCGCACCATCGGCCCGAGCCCGTAGTCGACCTGGGCTTCTTCCCCCGGGGCCGTCACGATCACCGGATGGGCCTCGGGCGGCCGCGCGCCTCGCAGGGCGCCCACGAAACGTCGGACGCTGGCGTACCGGGCGGGGAACCCGTGGTCGTCGACGAGGTCCTGCCAGATGGCCATGGCGTTCCGGCCGCGGCCGAGGGCGAGCGCGATCAGCTCGCGGTAGGGCTCGCACGCGCTGGCGGTGGGCGCCCGACTGGCCGGCGACCAGAGCGCCACGTCGGGCAGGCTGGGCGGCGGGGCGCCAGAGTCGGTGGACACCGCACTGGCCGGATTTGGAGCCAGCCGGCGCCGGCGCGGTTCCCGGACGGCGATCCCCGCCGTCTTCAGGTAGGCGCTCGCCGTCTCCCGGCGCACGCCGGTCGCGGCTTCGATCCGCCGGAGCGGCCAGCCGAGCCGGCCAAGTGCCAGAACTTGCTGCTTCTTGTCGTCGCCCAAGATGTTCGCCATGTCGACGAGGGGGTCCACACCCCGCTCGCCGCGTCAACGTCTTGGGGCGCTGCTACCTCACTGGCCGGGTTTCAGGTGTCCATGACTGGCCGGTTTTGGATGTCCACCGAGGCGAGGGACTCCCTCCATCAAGCGTTTGAGCCCTTCGCTACGGTAAGCCTCGGTCTGCGTTTGTACCCAGTTCGCGTAGGCGTTCCCTGTGTCAGCCTCGCCGAGTGACCGGAAAAAGCATTTGGTGGAGCACTTGAGGTAGGCTTCGAATAAGTGGGACGTAATTGTCACGGCAGTACTACACCTCCAACAGTCGCCGACAATGTCCGACTGAGTATAGAGCCGGTTTACGCCCCAAGTTAGAATCTCGAGCAAGAATCCATACACAGGCTGGACCCGCCCGGGCACTTCTTACGCCAACGGGCGGGTGGGTTACCTGTGGGATTGTGCGCCTGACCGCGATTAGTCTTGACGCGCAGGAAGTGGGAAAGGCAAAGGGGCAGTCTCGTAAGAGAATTCCGCCGAGAATTCAGCTTCCCGATCGGCGTCCATCAAACGCTTTTCCCAGCAGCGCTTCCAGTTCTTGCGCTTGCGCTTTGCACGGTAAATGGGGTCGCGGTAAGTAGGGTCGTAGTACCTTTTCCTGGTCGGGACTGCGGCGTGGACCGTATCCGTTTAAATGGTCGAACCACCCCGCCGGCCGTCGGCAGCCCTCCTCGATAAAGGGGAAAGCAATTGACTTAACCCCTCCTCTCCAAAGTCTCGTGATCTTAGTTCCGCTGGTCCCGGTAAAAAATGTCGGCTCGGCCGGCATGTTTATGGCGCCCCCACGGGAATTGTGCGCGTCTCGCGTTGCATCCACGATTCGCACCGGACAGCCTGGAACTCGTGGGTCGTGAGTCGACTCACTGACACGGCACCCAGGGCCGCCGGGTCGGAGAACGGCGTTATGTTACTTACGGCATGATAGTCGTGCACGCGTGCCCGAGATGGGGGCAGGCGTTGACGCAATAGATGGCGTCGTCAGGTAGAAGGTGCGCTGAGTCATGGATCGGATCGGCGGACCTCAGGCCGGCTTGATGTGGTCACGCCCTTCCCAGGTCAGCAGATTGCCGGGGAATCCAGTCCGATTCCCATATTCCCAGGTTATTCCCGCATCAATTCCCAGCGAACTTTCAGACACCGAAGGCTGCGAGAGAGCATTGGCGTCGGCGTGGAGCCTGTCGGATGAGGTCAACCTCGAAGATCAGGCAGTTCGATTTCGGTGCGGGCCCTCGCAACCATGCAAACTGACCGGGCGGCCAGCGACCTCAGGCTGCTCTCAGGATTCCGCGGACTCCCCACGTGCCAAAGGCGATCGTAACCCGTTGGGGATTGACCCCGTGGCGCTAGGCGCTGGACATTTTGCTACCAGGTTGCTACCAGAACACCCCGTACCAGGACAATCTGGGGAGACATAGAGCTATTCCGGATCGCTTTGGTCGGTAGGGCTTAGGTTCTCTTGGGTATCCTGAGTACGTGGGTCGGGGCAACTCTTAATCAGCAGGTCCGAGTGATTGGAACCGTCTCGGGCACAAGATCGGGAGGTCCCTGCGCCTCCTACCCCTCTAAACGCATTTGAGCGATTTCCCTCTTAACTCTGTTGACAGTCCAACATACGAGCATCTAGAGCGTTACGAGACCAATGCAACGAGGGAGGATGGTCGGAGTGTAGGAAGCCGCCGCAACGCGTTAGGTGCCGAGTTTCCCACCCCAGTTTCTCTCAGGTTGGGCTTTCTCACAGGCCCGTCTTTTCTGCCTTTGGCCCTTCTAGGGGCAGCACTTTCTATCTCCGAACGTGAAGACTCGCCCAGAGGAGAGACCATGGACAAACGGCTCTGCACCTACTGCAACCAGAACCTAGTGGTCGGTCGGGGACGGAAGTACAGCCCCGAGCACGCCCGCGAGACCAGCGCGATCTGGGAAGCGTGAGCATCGCAGGCTCTGGAAGGCGCCGATCGGGTACGTGTCCCCGAACGAGTTCGAGCGGGCCTACTACGACCGCCAGCCGGCTCCAGCCGGCCTGGCGGCACTCACGTAACGAGCTCTCCGGAGAACCCGGGGCGGTTCAGTTTCGGGAGCTCGGGTTTCAGAACGTGCCCATACGCAATAAGCACATGAATAGCCTTGACTACCAACGAGAAGCTGCTCTACGTTGCCAGACGAAGTCGCCCCCCGTTCAACCGCCCGGCCCGCGGGGAGACAGAGGAGGTCTCCTGTTCGGGTTTTTGGCAGCCCCTTGGCAGCTCCGGTAGGAAGTGTCTGCGGTTCTTCTCGAGTGGGCAGATCCACCGAAGCTGGCGCGCGACTCCGCGGCAAGGGCCCCGCGCAGTATTTCCATACTCCGGCCCTGCACGGTGCGAGGGGACTCACCTCGGAGTGATGTTCCTGCTCCATCGAGAGGGAAGCGACGATGGCTAAGGATATTTCCACCTTCAAGGGTTCGGGCTTGAACCTATATTTCTTTTCCCAACGCGCGAAGGTCAATTCCCATCCGGGTACTCACCTGGTGGACTTCATCAACGGCGCCAAGAAGTCTCTCCTCTGCGCGATCTACGACTTGGCAGATCCAGCGACCCTGAAGGCCCTGAAGAGCGCAGCCGGAAAGTTGAAAACGAATCTCCATATCATCTTTGATGCCGGCAAGGGCAAGCCCGGGAAAGCCGGCGGTACCCCGGATCCGAAGCTCACGAAGACCGGACAGCTCATCAAGCAATTCGGGCTGGCCAGTTTTGCAACCGGGGTACACGTCCTGGGCGGGAACCTCATGCACGACAAGTTCCTTGTCCGCGACGACATGGACGTCTGGACCGGCTCGGGGAACTTTACCAAGGGTGGGCTGACTCTCCAGGACAACAATTTCCTCACCATCCATTCCGCCGAGCTCGCCAAAATCTACACGGATGCATTCAATGGTCTCCTGCATCCGGGTCACGCGCTAACGCACTCGCCGAAGGGTTCCAGGATCGCCCCGCCCAAGCCTCACCAGACGGTGAAGGTCGCGGGTGTCGCAATCACTCCGTATTTCACCACCGGCGTGAACGAATTTGAGGATGCGGAGACCGCCATCGTCAAAGCCTTGAACGGTGCGAAGAAAGTGCGTATCGCCGCGATGAATCTGGGCGACCCGGGTGTCCTCAAGGTGCTGAAGCAGCGGTTCCAGAGCCCCCAGAGCGACATCAAGGGTGTCCTTGATCCGAGCCAGATGCGAAGCGTGATGCCGCCACCGGCGGGGAAGAGCAAGCAGCCGGCGAATCTCTTCTGGTTCACCAAGGACAAACAGCGTTTCGTCGGGGCCGCCTCCCACGCCTTTGTGCCGTCCGACAACAACAACTTCATGCACAACAAGTTGATGATCCTTGATGACAAGACCGTGATCACTGGCAGCTACAACTTCTCCGAACACGCGGAAGTCAACGATGAAAATGTGCTCATTCTGCAGTCGCCGACGGTGGCGAAAGCCTATACGCAGTACTTCGACGCACTGTTTGAGCAGTACAAGAAGAACGGGAAGCCGCTGCCATCAGTCTGATTCTTTCGAACGCGAGGTGGGGAATGTCAAATCCGTTTGATCAGCCACTGACGCCCGGGCTGCGCGATACCTTGAACAACCTCGCCGGGGGATTGTTCGACTTGGCCGCCTGGCTCAGTTCGCCGGGCAAATACACCCCGCCACTGCCGCCGCAGGACATGCCCTGGCGCGCCGCAGGGCACAAGTTCACGCCGCAGGATCTCGGCGTGATCCCGTTCTTCGAAGGCGTGCTGCGTGAGGCCTCCGGCGACGAGGGTCTGCTTAACCGCTGGGCTGCGGTGAGCGCCAATCCGCTTCAGTTCTGCCCAATCGAGGACCCTGTGGGGTGGCGGGCAAGCCGTGGCCTCGCGAGCCCACAGTTCGGCATCGCACGGGGTGCCAACGTGGTCATCCTCGACTCCACGGGGCGCCCCATCTCCCGTCGTCGCTTCTACGAATCGTGCTGGCCGCCGCTCAAGGCCGTGGTTGACGCACGCAAGCAGAAGGGCCCGGTAGACTGGGTGGGGCTCGCGAACGATCTCGCGACGGACCAGGCCCCGAAGTGGCCGAACACAGGGAATCCGCCCTCCTCCGCGTTCATCACGCAGTTCATCTGCGATCTGCTGTACGCCATGCTGGGGATGAGGAACCCGGTGGCGCCGCCGATGCAGTACGCGCTGCTCGTCGAGTTGGGCGAGCATCGCCGCTCGGGTAACGCTTACACGCCACAGGACGCCGACGCCGAGGTCACGGCGCTTCGCAAGCTGCTCACGAAGCTGCAGGCCACTCCGCCGGCCACGCCGCCGCCTCCGGTTCATACTCCGCGGGTAGGCTCACCCCCGCACGACACGCCGTAAGCTGCCTAAGGAGGCCTCTGATGGAGCTCGCAGATTTCGTAGTCATCGGCAGCAGCGGTGGTGGGGGCACGATCGCCTGGCTGCTTGCCCGGGCAGGCTTCAAAGTGGTGGTGCTCGAGCAGGGCGCCGACTGGGCTCGGCCGCTCATACAGGATCCGCCCCCGTACGCGCCTCCGCCCGGTCCAAACCGGCCGCTCAACTACGAGGCCGAGCGGTACAATCCGTTGCCCCACGACGAGTACCGTTTCCGCATCGAGCGTCCAGAGCTCAAGCGCCGGCCGCGCGGCGACTACAACACCTTTCGAAAGTCGGACCAGGCCGACGCCATTCCGTTCGGTGCCGGCTGGACGGGCTCAATGCTGGGCGGTGGATCGGTGATCTGGGGGGCGTGGTCATTCCGTGCCCTACCGATCGACTACAAGCTCGCCACCCACTACGCAAAGACTGGACAGTTACAGCAGCTCCAAGAATGGGGCTACTCGCTTCCCGACTGGCCGGTCGAATACCGCGAGATGGAACCATACTACAACGTCGCCGAGACACTCCTCGCGGTAAGCGGCAACCGCGAAGAGATCAATCGTGGAATCCGGGAAAGTGCGTGGTACAAGGCCTTTTCCGGAGAAGATTACTTTCGGAATGCGGGCAACTGGCAGCCTCAGTTCCCGTTCCCCTGCTCGGCATATCCGCTGACCCCGGTGGGCGAGCTCATCCAACAGGGGTTTCAAAAGTCGAACTGGACTTCGGTGCGCCTGCCGAGCGGGATGGTCGCTCCCGGCAGCGGCACCTACGCCACGCGGGATGCGATACAACGCGCGCTGGCCGTATGGGACGGCAGGGACAGGCCGGAGTTCTGGCGGCAGCCCGCTGAGAAGATTTGGTCTGAGCGAGTGCGCGATGCCTGCAACATGTGCGGCTTCTGCGGCGAATACCTCTGCTGGGGGAAGAACGGTCCCAAGTCTGGCTCGCGCGCGAGCACGCTCAAGGAACTCGCCGACCTCCCCAATGCCGAGATCCTTACCAACGCCCGCGTGTTCGAAGTGATATACGACGATCGCACTCGCCGCGCGACCGGAGCGCGCTATCTGGACATCAGCGATCCGGACAAGCCTAAGGTCTGCACCCAGAGGGCACGTAACGTGATTGTCTCGTGCGGAGCCGTGCAATCGGCGCGGCTGCTGCTCATGTCGGGCCCGCCGGGCGGGCTCGGCAATCGCTACGGTCAGGTCGGCCGGTACGCGATGTTCCACCTCTTCGGTCTGGGAGCTACGTGCCTCTTTCCCGCACCCTTTCAGGGGTATATGCACGGGGAGCTCGGGCACACGGGCAACACCGTGACCTTCGAGCACTACTTCGTCCCAGATGCAGCGCGCAAGTGGTGGAAAGCCGGTACCTTCGTCAGCACCGCAAAGAAGAACCCTCTCGACAACGCCGTGGGTGCCGTAAAGAGAGATGGACTGTTCGGCCCGAAGCTGCTCACCGCGATGGAGGAGTACGCGCGAGGTGTCGAGGTGCGCTTGACTGGCGACGATCTCCCCCGCTTCGACAATCGCGTGGACCTCGACCCCGTGTACGTGGACGAGTATGGCCTCCCCGTTGCCCGCATCACCCGCAATTTCGGCCCTCACGAGTTGCAGATGTTCCGGCTTACGCGGCCCCTATTGGAGCAGGTCTTTAAGCCGTACGAGCGACTGGGCACCAAGGTCAACTCGTCCGACGGGATCGTCGACCTAATCGGTGACCACCAGATGGGAACCTGTCGCATGGGCGACGACCCGGCGACATCGGTGGTCGACCGATTCTGCCGACTGCATGGCGTGCCGAATGTCTTCGTAGTGGATTCCAGCTTTTTTCCGACGGGCTTCGGCCTGAATCCCATGGTAACGGTTGTGGCCAACGCCCTGCGCGTCGGAACGTGGATCGTTGATCAGGCGAGACGTGGAACGGATCTCGAGCGGCCGCTTGAGCTGATTCAGACGCCGTGACGTGCTCTGCGTCGGCGTGAGCCGCGAACAGGCCGACGTAATGTGTCGGGCCGGCGGTCGTTCTGCGGACCGTTCCGGCTCCGACGGCGTTGGGCCGATGACGGTGTTGCAGCACGGCCTACTGCGCGGCCCACGCGCGATGGATTCAATGTCTGAATGCTCAGCACGCGACAAGCCGTCAGGAGGAGGGTGCCATGGCAAGCCGCAAGAACGTGTCTTCCTTGACCAGCGCGAAGCTGACTCAATTCAGGAGCCTGCTGGGGATGTCCCGGTCCCTGTTGAATTTTGAGAACTGAGTAGCGGCGGCTCCCTGGTGGGCCTGAGAATCGGGTTCGCCAGAACACTCGGTCCGCAGGACCGGGACCAAAGGAGCCGCCATGACGAAGAGAACAAGGAATCGGCAGGGAACGCA
>Ga0099829_10000994_pt1 | contig 15201 bp, 14 predicted proteins | sample CZO8metaG_3_FD_79336 | JGI IMG/M metagenome (GOLD analysis project Ga0099829, IMG submission 79336) | Vadose zone soil microbial communities from the Eel River Critical Zone Observatory, Northern California, USA - CZOApr15con2H2.8 metaG | ecosystem: Environmental > Terrestrial > Soil > Vadose...
ATGGGAGCCTGCGCATCCTTCAACAGGAACATCAAGCGCTCTGCGGGATAGCTTGGATCCAACGGGAGGTAGGCCCCGCCCGCTTTGAGAATGGCCAGAGCTCCCACGATCATCGCTAGAGAACGATCTAGATAGAGCCCGACGACGACATCAGGACCAACGCCGAGCGACTGCAGGATATGTGCCAGTCGATTGGCCCGACGATCAAGCTCTTGGTAGCTCAGCGATCGTTTTCCATGCGTTACTGCTATCGCATCCGGGGTCGCAGCGGCCTGAGCGCTTACGAGGTCAGGGACACATCCTTGTGGAAGGGAGTCCTGCTGGTGGGGGTTCACTATGCCCGGCCTTTGCTGGCCCGCACGTCTAAATGGTGCTTGCTCTCCTACTGAGTTTCCGGCGGTGTCGCACATACTATACCCCTCTTTCCCAGGTCCCAAGGTGTCCCGGCGACAGGATTCAGTGGAACGAGTGAGTCGAGATTCCGGCGTTTGACGCATTCCCTTTTCACGGCGACTCATGGATCAGACAACTGAAGACCAATTCGGCATGGCAGCGACAATGAACTGCACATACTCGTCTCTGCGAAAGGTTAGGGCCGAAAGGCGCTAAGAATTCGCCCTGGAAACGGTATTGTTCGGGAAACCAACTGAGCTCAACTTCCTTGAAGTCGATGTACCGCCGGCAAAGGGGATAAAATGCCTTGTAAATAGCCTCCTTGGCCGAAAAAATCATGGTGAGGCGCTCTTGGAAATCGCCACCACGAACCCAGTCGAGTTCCGCCTCGCCGCAAATCAAGTCGCTGATATCCGTTCCTTGTATCCCTTCCACGGTTTCTAAATCCACGCCGATCGCAAAGCGATTCGAACATTTGACTGCAACGGCAACGCTCCAAGGATGACAGTGCGTAATCGAGCCCGCGATTCCATCAGGCCATATGGGCTCTCCCTTTTGGCCACGCAATACGGGAGGAGGATTCTCAAAACCAATCTGTTTCAAGGCAAGGTGCGCTGCAGCTCGTCCTAAGGCGAACTCGACCCGTTTCCTTCCGCAAGCACGAGGTGACAGAATCCGTACCTCTTCGGGATGGAGGGTGTAGTTTGCCCCGTCTTCTCGAGAGACGATGGCCAAGCCGACGTTCTCGGCCAGACACAGAGAGCTGTCTGCAGCCGCCATTGCCCGAATCACCGTCCACTCCAGCGTGCTCATCAGCTCCCTCGCCTCTGTTTGTTCCGTTCGACTGCGCTGAGCGTACCGGGAACGCTCTTGCCCCGGTGCCGAGTGGAATCTACTGGACAGGGCTTCCGTGATGTCGACTGGCATCGATTCGGGGACTAGGTGACACATTCCTGGGTGTTTTGAAGGCAGAAGCGGCAGTGAGTCTGGCCGGGAAGCTGGAAGTGTTTGCTCGGCCAAGGGAGAACTCCTGCTTCATGGCGGCTATCAGATCAAAAACGGATTGCAATTCCAGTTCGAGTTCCCATAGGTTTGAACAAAAGTCCTTGCGAAATAGGTGTCGGTTGCTTCTCCCGGTATCGGGTGGATTCTCTCCGCCAAAATCAGATAGAACATGGGGGTACGTGGACGCCGCCAACCGCATCGCTTTTGAGGAGATATTGCGTCGCCCCCCGAAGGGGAAAGCGAAAAATTGTACGGGCCTCTCGAGATGACTTTCCAGGATATTCTTGGATCCAATGATCTCGGCTTCCAGTTTCTTTTGATCGGCGGAGCCACAATCGAAGTGAGTATGGGTGTGGCTGCCAAACTCGCCCCCCCTGAGATTCCAATAGCGGATTTGGTCCCAAGTCAAGGGGAAGAATCGCCTAGCCCCTTTCGCCAAGTCGTGCTGGAATTCCTGGTGATTTTCAACCGGTTGCGTTGCAAGAAACAAAGTGACTGGGATTCCTGTCTCCTCGGCCACCGCTCGCAGACTCACAAAATTGTCTCCATAGCCATCATCGAAGGTAAGCGCGACACAAGGGACCTTCACTTCACCCGAACGCAGGAGTTCCATGCCTTCGGATAAGCTGACAATTCGATAATGTCTTTGCAAGAAGCGGACTTGGCGCCAGAAAGTTTCTGTCGATGTGCCCATCCGGTGGATCCGATCGGTAACCAGGTGATGCGTGAGAATAAGCACGGGGTGACGGCCGCGCCACCAGCGGTACCAGTTCCGCGCAACAACGAGGGGAGAGCAGAGCAACAACGTCTCGATGCATAATTTCCAAATGGGGCGGCATCGCCGGCAGATGAGCTCCCTTTGCACTGTGTTAACAACAGATGGATGTTCGAACTGGGTTAGGTAGGGAGACACAATCTTGTGCATCCAATCCGTTGTTTCTTTTGATGCTTGTGTCGCGTCTCCGGCCCGCAAGCTCTTGGCGGTTTGTACAAGGAGATCGTCCGTGATCAGATCTGCTTTCAGCGTCAACGCTAGCAAGCCATCGTAAAACTGCAGCGGGATCGTGAGAGAAGCAATGGCAAGCCCGGTCTCCGCGTCTCTCGCGAGATGTTCCACGCTGATGTGAAGGCCTTTCGCCTCGACCACTTCGCTTTGCGAAGCTCGGATCGTACCGCATCGTGGAATCAACAGGAGTTCTGGGCCCAGCGGAAGTTCTCCCAGCACGATAGCTAGGTCGACGCTTTGTTGACGGACGAAGTCTAAGACTTCCGCATCACTGACATCGGCTGCCAGCAGAAATGGCCATCCGGCTCGCGCACATTCTTCCGCCAACGTTTCAATTGTGAATTTTTTCAAACCGTTCCGATGGGGCGGACAACCGTGAATCCACCAGAGTGCCCAGTGCACCAGTCTTTCCACTACAGAATGAAACCAAACCTTCGCATTTGAAAGTATTCGGGGCGAGAAAAAAGACGGGTGTGTGCCACCGTTGATGATCAACTGTTGCGCAAGGGGAAGCTGTTGGACGGGTCGTTGGACGATCCCGCAGATTTCCGCGCCTGGTACTTCTCGCGTGATTCGATTAGCCATCCTCCAGGCTCGTGAAGGCCGCACACTGGACAAGACCAGAATTCGGAAAGGGCTCATTGCAGTTGTTTGTGAATCTCAGGCAAAGGGTTTCAGTAGCCGGCTAAGCAAACACCGACAAGGTTCGGGACTACGGACTCTGCTCGTACGTGCTTTTCCAAGCAGCAGGTCACGCTGCTACCGCAAAAGGGGGCAACTGACCGAGAAAGGGACCAAGCAGGCTGTTATCACCCCAATCGAGATTCACAAGCCAGTTCGAAGTGTCTGCGTGCACCTGGACGTTGCGCCCCGGGGGACCGAGCGCGAATGCTTGGTCCGGCCCGTTCTTCCTGAAACCGAACCGCTCGTAGATCTTTTGCATTCCCGGGTGGCTCGAGACCAAGGATACAGTGCGTGGCATTGTATCCTCGTGACCGGCTTGCAGGATGCTCAGCAAGACGCCGTAGGCCAATGTGTCGGCGTCCTCGCCATCGCATTGCGCGACAAGGATTCGTTCTGGCGAATCGTTGAGGACGACATAGCCCATTGTTTTCTCGTTCTCGAGAAGGCGAAAGAGCCGATAACGCACGAAGGAAAGGCTGGGATTGTATCGCCAGTTGAGGTAGTCCGGCGCGGGAGCGAAGCGAAAACGAAACGGGGATCGGCTGGGCAGAAAGTCGTGCGTAAAGTTCTGTTCCTCTCGCACCGACAGTTTTGCAGCAACGTTCGCGGGAATCCTTGAGCCGTATTCGGGGATCCTCTTTTTTCTCTGTGTGTGGCGGAGGATCCATTTTGCAGCGACCCGCCATTTTGGCTGCCCGGGGTAAGGGAGATACGGCTTGTTCAGCACATAGCTTCGCACGCCGGTAAAAAAACTCCAGTTTTGTCTGCGGATGATCTTGTGGGTCTCCTCGCTGCCCCCGTAAACCAAGCCAATAGGGCAGAATTTTTGCCAGTAAAGAAAGAGGTAACTTCCCACCCCGGAGCGCAGAGAATGGAAATTACTGCCGAACCCAACGATGATCTTCTGGGAGTTGTATTCGAAAGGCATCTTTTCGAGGCCGATCGTGGCAATTGCGCTCCCATCGTCAGCCAGGATCATGAACAGCTTGCACCACTCGTTGCTCGCATAGTAATAATCAACGAATGGGCGGTGGGCGAGGCTGCACTGCGGCCCGACACATTTCGCCACCCTTTGTAGGGTGTCGAAATGCTCCGGCGTGTACTCTACCATCCGCACGGTGCGCACCCCCAAACGGGCATCCGAATGCTCGCGAACAAGAGCCAGGCGGCACGACCTTGTTGTGGCCACCGGGCAGCGGGACAACTGGCACCATTTCCGGAGGTCAGCCGAACGCCGCACCCATTGGAAGAAGCTGGAGAGAACTGCACGGTTGAGCTAGCCACGCCGCAACCTTACATGGAGTTGGTGGATCGTGTAGGGGATTCCTGCCGGTTCCGCCAAGCATTGCAGTGCGTTTTTGACTTCTTGGTCACATCGCTCTTTCCGTGCCGAAGGAATCTGCATGAAGTGGCCTTCGATTCGCACCCACCAGCCCCAATGTCCTTCCAAGGTGTCATAGTAGGTTTGGTACGACTCGTCGATGAATGGTTCAGTTGGACTGAAGGCTTTGGCGAATAGTTGATGGGCTGCTTCTTTGGTGAGTTGCTTGCGCATCCGTGCGGATTCCAGCAGCAAGGCCGGGCCCATGTATTTCAGGAAGATGGGGGTCGTTTTTTGGATAAACTCTCGACCGTTGTCGCGGCCGATGAAGAACAAATCCATTTCGGCTCCAGGTTTCAATACGCGCCGGACTTCTCTCACCGCGGCCTCCGGATCGGTGGTCCAATGAAAGGCGAAAATGCTGAACAGATAGTCGACCGAGCCGGTTTCCAGCGGGATGTGCTCGAAAGATCCGTCCCAGATTTGAACATTGCGAAATGGTTGAACCCTGCGAAGCGCCAGGTTCCGCATGTTCTCGGCCGGCTCGATGCCGACGAACTGGACTACGGACTTGGCCCGCGAGGCCAGCCGCGCGAGCGCTCTCCCGGTTCCGCAGCCGACATCGAGGACGAGCCGATAATCGTCCTTAAGGTAGATGGAGGCCAAAGCTTTGTCGGAGGCCTGACCCCAGCACGAATGCAGATTCAGCTCGTCGTCGTAGTGTTCGGCAAGCCGGGAATAAGTCTCGACGATTGGATTGGCGAGTTTTGATGTCGAGGAGGTCAATTCTGCCGGTTCCTCAAGGTGATTCGGCACAAACCCTTTACGACGCAGAATTCGCCGGGGTCAACATCGGTGAGGTCGATCTGGCAGCCGCTCTGGCTTTCGATGAATACGATCAGATCGATGATTCCGAAGGAATCCAACAGGCCGCTAGCTATCAAATCCGTATCTGCGGAGATCTCGCCGTTCGGCGAATACCCCGGACGATGATTGCTCCGAACCCAGTTGATCACCAAATCGACGAGCTGTGCTTCCGACATCGCCACGGTCATGCACCCTCGAGCAGTTTTGCAAGTTTTTTCCGGTCCATCTTTCCATTGTCGTTCAAAGGTATCTCTTCCAGCCAGTAGATCTTTCGCGGAACCATGTAATCAGGGAGCGCTTCGCGGCAGCGATTCAGGATGTGCAGCTCATCTATCTTGGAGACGCCGGATACGAAGGCCATCACTCCATCCGCGCTTCCGTCTACGACTGGCCAAGGAACCGCAACCACTTGTTCAGCTTGGCTGGCCTTTCGAAGAACGACTTCGATTTCTTGGAGTTCCACCCGGTAGCCGCGAATCTTGACCTGGTGGTCGATGCGCCCGAGATAATACAAGCAGCCGTTTTCTCCCCGCTTGACCAGGTCCCCGGTGCGGTACCAGAGAGTCTCACGGTTCTCCGGGAAACGGACGAACTGGCGCCGAGTTTTCTCACGGTTGTTCCAGTAACCGTCGGTCACTTGGGATCCCGCCAGACATAGCTCGCCGGTTTCGGAAACCTCGCTTCGCTCGTGATCGACGACGCGGCACTGCTGCCCGGCGAACATCCATCCGATCGGGACGATTCCGTTCAAGCACTCCTGCGGAGACTTCGAGGGGTCCCAGCGGTAATGGGAGATGGCAATCGTAGTTTCCGTTGGCCCGTAAAGATTCTCCACGATCGAGTTGGGGGCCGCTTCCTGCCAATGTTGCGCGTGGGCAGCCGCGAGGGGTTCGCCGCAGAACAAGCTGAATCGCAAGTTCGGGAAACAGCCTGGCTGCAGCAAGCGCATCTTGGAGAGCAGGGCCACCACCGAAGGCACCGAAAACCACATCGTCAGTTCGCGGTCCCGAATAAATTTCGCTGGCAGCATCGCAGATTTCTCGGGTACGCAAAACAGGCAAGCCCCCCGTTCCCAGCACACGAACATATCGTGGACGCTCAGATCGAACGTCATGTCGAATTCCTGGGAGAAGCGATCTCGCTCGTTCACTTCGTAACGGTTCGAGATGTACTCGATGTAAGCCCGCACGTTCGAGTGATGGATGGGAACACCCTTGGGTTCGCCTGTGCTCCCCGAAGTGAAGAGGAGATAAGCCACAGCCGCCGAATCAACTTCGATGTCGAAGGCGAAACCCGCACCCTCCGACATTTGTCTGGAAGAGACAAACCGGTGCTGGGGAAACGCGGCGCAGAGCTCTGCCGCGTCGCCACAATCCGGCAGGATCACGGTCAAGGACCGGTCGATTTCCGGCAGGAGCCTGGGCAACTGCCCAAAGGCCTCTCGCCCCACCACCAAGACTCGGCTTCCAGAAAGGGCGAGCATCTTCCCTGTGCGGTCGACAGGAAACTTGGGGTTGAGCGGAACATAACCCTTCCCCGCCCCGAGGATACCCAGCACGCCGGCGTAGGCCGTCTCGCTCCGCGAAGCGAGGATTGCGGCCAGAGGGAACGATTCTGGTTCCCGGTCGAGGATCGTCCTGGCGATAGCCGCAGCAGAGTCTCGAAGCTCGCGATAGCTCAGGTTCTTGCCGTCTACAACCAGCGCCTCGCGAGAGACAAAACGCTCAGCGGAGTCCAGAAAGCCCTGAATCAAGCCTTTGTACTTGGTGCGTGTGGCGGTGGCCAAAGTAGGTCGACTCGAGGCCCACCGGCTCTCCATTCGCGTAAGCTGTTCACTGCGTGGCAGAGGAGGCACGATTGTCTCTGGGGGCTTAATCGATTGTGTCTCTCTTCCCGATGACATGGGCGCAAAACCTAATTTCACTGACGGCTAAAGCTGCTGACCATAAGTTCTACTTGATCGGACACCTTACTAGGTGCAGCTGACGATTCGGTCCGGATGTCCCACCTCGCATGCCTGCTGAAAGACGATTCCTGTGTGGCGCAGTTCTTCTTGGTCGGGCGGGATGTCTAAGATGAACGTCCGGAAACCGACCGCGACGTAACGCGAGATTTCCCCTGCGACGCAGTCGTAGCTTCCCACCAGATAAGGACAGAAGGTCTTATAGTTTTCGAACGGCACGAGCCAGTATGGGCTGTGATTTGACTTCGTCTCCTTTGCCATTCCCGACAGCTGATGATGCCAGGAGGAATCCGACACCTTCATGGCCAGCTGATGCGTGAGTTGACCCTTGCGGTCCTCGGGGAACCGCTCATGGGCCACCCTCCACGCTTCGTGTTCGTCCGCCCGGGCGATGATTCCGACGCGAATGCCGGAATCGAGGCCGGCATCCGGCGGCTCTTGGGCGCAGTCGCTGGCGGGCTTCGGATACTTGATGGCAGTCGCGCCAATCGCTTGAGCCGTCGCCAATCCCGCCTCCGATGAGCCGGAGACGAAGATTCCGGGAAAGAGCTCAGGCGGCAGTGGGGGCGTCAGCCGCAGATTGTTCACCTGGTAGAACTCTCCGGAAAAGCTGACGGGGTCCGGGCCGGCGACCAACTGCTTGATGATGAGCGTATATTCGACCAGCCGCTGGTACCTCTTGTCGTGAGGTGTTGTGTCGTTCAGCGCCGCCAAGTCGTTCTTGAAACCGCCCGCGACCATGTTCAGGTAGATCCGCCGTCCATAGAGGTGCCCAAGCGTCGTGATCATTTTGGCGACGGAGTAGGGATGCATATAGGCGGGCTGAATCGCGACCAGGGGCGCGAGCCGCTTCGTGTTCTGGATGATGATTTGCGCGATGAGCCAAGGATCGGCCTGGGAATTGTCGGTGTAGACGAGAATCCCTCGGCAACCATGCTCCTCGCTCCACTTGGCAACGTCTATGACGTTTTGCAAGTACCGCTCTCTCGGCACCACACTGATTTGAGGGCAAGTGGAGAAAGTCTCCAGTCTCCCGATGGAAGATTCACCGTTGTTCATGTTTGACATACTCCCAGCAGAGGGTCTCGGCTCGAGACGAAAGAAAGAGTTTTCGAATCTGACTCACTGACGTGCCGACAAAATCGGGTAGCACAGCCTGCGCACCGGCTTCGAGCAGGCTCTGTGCGCGGTGTGGTGTCGCGATTCCCAGGCACCGCATGCCCGCGGCCCTTGCCGCTCGAACTCCTGACACAGAATCCTCGAATGCGAGTGAATCGCTCGGTGGGACCTGCAACTTTTCAGCCGCTTGACGGAAAATGGCTGGGTCGGGCTTTCCGTTGGCGACCTCATCCCCGGTCACCACTGTCGCGAAATACCCTCGGAGTCCCAGGAGATCCAGAATGTAATGGACCCGTTCGCCGCTGCCAGACGATGCCACGGCCATGGGGAGGCCGGCACGGTTGAGTTGGTTCAACAGATCTCGAATACCGGCGACTGTACTTACGCCCCTCGCTTCTTCTTTGAACAAGAGATCCTTCTCGTGGCCATACGCCTGAATTTCACGCCTGTCGAGGTCTCCAAGAAAATGGCGCAGGATGTCTATTTTCTTTCTCCCGTCGCGAACAAATTCAAGCTCCGCCTCGGTTGCTGACTTGCCCACTGACAGAAGGAATTTCTTCCAGGCCCGCAGATGGGCCGGATGGCTATCTACTATGACGCCGTCCAGATCGAAGATAACGCTCTTCAGCATGGGGGGAAGTCCTACGACGCCGGAACCCCCAACCCAGGCCAGGTCGCTTGCGCGTATTGGTAGCTGGCCGGCGTGCCTATATCCACCAGATAGTCGGAAATGGGGTACGCCGCCATCTTTCCAACAAGTTTGGGCAAAAGGTCACAACCGATATCGGCGGGAATGCGATCCGGGATCACATCAAAGATGGCTGGAGTCGCTACCAGAATTCCGGAGAAGGCTAAATCGCCCGAAGGATTCGCCGGCTTCTCCACAAATTCCTGAACCACGCCTTCCCGGTCAACCGTCACGATGCCGCACTGGCGCGGGTTCGCAGCTTCATTGACTCCCAGCGTTGCTACCTGCTTCCGGCGGCGGTGGAATTCCAACATGTGCGTGATGTTGGTATTCGTCAGGACATCGCCATAAAAGATCCAGAAATCGCGCTCGGAACGAACCCAAAGGCGGTGTGCCAGCAGGGTTCCTGCACTCCCGAGCAAGGTTCCCTCCTCGGCGATGTGCACCCTGACACCATAGCGATGATCTCGGAGATAGCTCTTTACACTGTCCGCGTGAGAATGTGTGTTTACTAGAACTTCGTCAATACCGTGCCGGCGGCACAGCTCGAGCCAAATCCCCAGAATGGGTACGCTCTGAATTGAAACCAGGCACTTGGGGGTCGTGTCGGTCAACGGCCGCAAACGTTCACCGTTGCCCGCTGCTAGGATAAAAGCTTTCATACCGCGGCCTTGGCCCTACTCACAAAGATGGGACAGTCCGCTGAAAAGAAGCTCGCCGGAGGTTCCTGAGGCACAACCGGGAACAAATGTCCAGCGCGTGCCGCACTTCTCGTCGCCATCGATGAACGGATCATTGGCCACCACGTGAGCCCCTTGGAAATCAAGCCCAAACGCCAGTTCGCGCAGCGCGAGTCGCGCCATGGCATCGCGAACCTTTCCCTGGTGCCGTTCTTCGCAGAAGAGCAAAAGAAAACCACCACCACCCGCTCCGGTGATCTTGCCGCCCAGAGCCCCACTCTGGCGCGCCAAGGCGTACGCTTGGTCAATGAGCGGATTCGAAATGTGGGAAGAGATCCGCTTTTTGGCTTCCCAGCCTTGGTGCAGAAGGGCACCAAACGTCTGCAGGTCGCCTTTCAGCAGCGCGCGACGCAGATGGTCAGCCAGTTCGCGGATCTCCCGCAGCGAATCCACGGTAGACGTGATCCCGCTCTTGGTCGATTGCTCTTGTTGCTGAAGAAGTTCCCAGGAGTTGTGGGCTACGCCGGTGAAAAACAGCATCAGGTTGCTTTGGAACTCGCGCAGAAAGTCGCTGCGCAGGCTGATCGGCTCGACGATGATCGATCCGTCCGGGTTGAAGGTGATGAAGTTGAGACCACCGAAGGCCGCGGCGTACTCGTCCTGTTTCCCCACGGGCTTGTTCAGCACATGGCGCGCGATGTGAAACGAGCGCTCGGCGAGGTCGTACTTGGAGAAGGGCAGATCTAGATAGGTCGAAAGCGTCTTCAACACCCCCACGCAAACACTCGCCGAGGATCCCAGACCGCTGCCGGCCACGATTTCCGATGCCAGGAAGAGATCAACGGAAAGATGGCATCCTAGGTCCTTGAGTACGGAGAGGGGGATCTCCAGGTCGCTGTGCTTCACCTGCATCCGGGAGAAGTCTTGCCAGGTCTCGGTTACGCGCAAATCCGAGGAGATCACCTGGATCTTGCCGTCGGTTCGCTTCTTCAAAATGGTGTAGAAGTACTTGTTGATGGCGGTGCTGAGCACCGCCCCGCCGTACTTCTCATAATAAGACGGCAGGTCGGTACCACCACCGCCAAAGCTAATCCGCACTGGACTGCGCACTATCAACATGCAGAGCCTCCCGGATAGTGAGCGAAGAGTGATCGGCTGGCTTTACGCCGTGTCCCACCCTCAGGCGTTTTCTCTCAAGCAGCCGGAGCATCAAGGTCCAGGCCGTTTGCAGCAGGAGCGAGAAGTCGAGGAACAGAGACCAGTGATAAATGTACTGCAGGTCGAAATGGGCCTTTTCTTCTGACGAGTGCTGCTCGCGAAGGCCGTGAACCTGGGCGAGCCCCGTCAGCCCAGGTTTGACGCTCAATCTTTGCCTCTGCCACACCGAGTAATGCTTCACGCGCCCGGGCGATTCCGGCCGCGGCCCCACCAAGCTCATCTCGCCGCGGAGCACGTTCCAGATCTGGGGAAGTTCGGTCAGGCTGAACTGCGCCAAGAGCTGCTCGTACCCGACGAGATTGTTTGCATAACGGTTAACGTTGAGCTGATACATCGAAAAGGGCGCAGCGTTTCTTCCGCAGCGAATCTCCTGCTTGAACGCCTTGCCTTTCTTCCGATGAAGCGCACCCGCCACGAGCCCGAGAAGTGGTGAGAGCACGACGAGGAGCAAAAGTCCTACGACAAGATCAACCGCTCGCTTCAGCTCCAGCGCGGCCGGCGGGAGATTGCGCGTTTCCACGGAGACGAGCGGCACATCGTCGATCTCGGTGAGGCGAGCCTTTGAGAGATAGAGTTCGTACCACTGCGGGACGAGGTAGACCTGCATTCCGGCCTTTTGGCAACTCGTGATCAGCCACTCGATCTCGGATCCCGGAGGGAGCGGATCAGTCACAATGAGCTCCTGAACCTTTATCTCCTGCAAGAGCTCTAGCGCCTCCAGCGTAGGGACCCCGGTCATTCCAATCTTTGCACACGGCCCGCCCTTCAAAGACCCTGCATCGGACGGATACAGGAAGCCGGCGACTTCGATCATCATCTCGGGGTGGTGCCGGATCTTGCTTGCCAGCTCACGTGCCAACCGGCTGCTGCCTAGGATGACCACGCGTCGGGCGGCTCCTGTGCGAGAACGCGTTCTGACCAACCACCAAGCGACGCAGCGGATCGCGACGAGCCCAATGGGCAAAAGCAATGCTAGTAACAAAAGCGCCAGCCGCGAATAATCTTTCTTCGCTAGGAATCCGAAAGCCAGCAGAGAGCCCATCAAAAAGAAAACAGCCACAATCACTTGCGAAAAGATCGTGGGAAGATGCCAGCCACGGGAGAATCCTTCTAGGTTCTTGTTGAAATAGAGGAAGGTCCAGACGGCGAGCGCGGCGCCCGCCGAACCGACGTAGAAACGCAAAGGCTGCTCGAACATCGCTCCGCGACCGCCCAGCGCGTGGCGCAGCAGGTGGGCCAGAATGCTGGCCGCGGTGATCCAGAGTAGGTCCGCAGTCAGAATTCCGTAGCGCAGCCTATCGCTCATTTCTTGTCGGCTCCATTTCCCTATCGGGACCCAACGCCCACCCCAGCGGAGGGTCGCTGGTCCACGGAGTTCTGATCGCACTGCGCCTGCTCCCATTCCCAGGCGCCCCGGATGATTTCCTTCAGATCAGAGTGTTTCGGTCTCCAATGGAGTTCCTTCATGAGCTTTTCGGGGTTGGCACAGAGAACCGATGGGTCGCCCAGTCTCCGAACTGCCTTCCGGGTGGGAATCTTCCTCTCGGTGACCTCTTCGGCGGTTTTCAAGACTTCGCGAACCGAATGGCTCGTGCCGGTCCCGATGTTGTACACATGAAAGCCAGCCGATTCCGTCTTCTGCATAGCCAGAATGTGCGCTTCGGCGATATCCAGGACGTGGACATAATCGCGGAGGCAGGTCCCGTCCGGCGTCAAATAGTCTGTCCCATAGATTTCGAAGTGCTGACGTCGCCCGGAGGCAACTTGCAGAAGCAGGGGAATGATATGGGTCTCGGGTTCGTGACGTTCCCCCCATGCGTAGGCTCCGCCGCAAGCGTTGAAGTAGCGGAATACGACCACGCTCCAGCCATAGGACGCGGTGTACCATTTCAAAATTTGTTCAAAGATGAGTTTGCTTTCGCCGTACGCATTCACTGGCTCTTTAACGTGGTCCTCAGGGATCGGAATTACGTTGGGCGATCCATAGACAGCAGCCGAAGAGGAAAAGACGAATTTGCGGATGCCGTGTCTCCGAAGAGTTTCCAGCATCGCCACGCCGGAAGCGACGTTGGCATCGAAAAAAGGGCCAGGATTGATCACCGACTGGGAAATCAGCGCCTTCGCGGCAAAGTGGAACACCACATCGAACTTCTTGTAAGCGAGCAAGCTTTCGAGCGCGTCGCGGTCGCCCACATCGAATCGGTGGACAACCGCTGGCTGGGGAACGGCGTCGGGGTGTCCGGCCGATAAGTCATCCACCACTTCGACCGGGAATCCTCTCGACAAAAGTTGAGCACAGCAGACGGAGCCTACGTAGCCAGCGCCTCCCGTTACCAGGATGGGGTTCAATTAGAAAGCCCCTTCCCTCTTAAGAACCTTCCGTGGTGTCTCGAAGAGGATCTTCAGATCCATGCTCAAGCTCCACTTTTCGATGTAATGGAGGTCCATTTGGACCCGGTCTTCATAACAGACGTTTTGACGGCCGCGGACCTGCCAATAACCTGTCAGGCCAGGCTTTAGCGAGAGCAGGAGTTGTTTGTAGGGGCCGTACTTGTCGAGTTCGGCGGCGGTGATCATGCGGGGACCGACCAGGCTCATTTGCCCTCGTAGCACGTTGAACAGTTGGGGCAGCTCATCCAAGCTGAACTTCCTCAGGAAAGCTCCCACTCTTGTGGTCCGCGGATCGTCCTTGAGTTTGAAATTGCGCTCAAATTCAGCTTTTAGAGCGGGATTCGCGGCCAGGATAGAATCCGCGTCCCGAATCATGGTGCGGAATTTGAAAGCGTCAAACTCACCCGTCGTGCCGACAACGCGCCTGCGGTAGATGAAGGGCCAACCATCGTCAAGAACAACAAGGAGGCCGATGACGATGAGGACCGGAAAGAGCACAACGATTAGAATCCCAGCACCAAGCAGATCGATGCACCGCTTGACAGAGCGCTGCAGGTGTGGGTTCCTTGCGTTGCCGGGATGTTTAAGACCGGGACAGCTTTCAAATTCGTGTTCGGAAGCAAACATCAAAGCGTACCCCAAACGCCGTGGCAATGATTGGGCCCAGAAAATCAGGGGGCGGGCGGAAAATCCTTCTCCTGGTGAGAGCCCCGGCTATTTACGGCATGCACGCAGCTACTTTGTTGAACCCAAGAACATTCCCTGCCGTCTTCGTAGATTCGATGCCGAACCATAGTAAACAAGGCGTGCGTGATACTGAGTTGGAAGTCCTCGATGATCTGCATGTTGTCCGACGGAATGATGATGCAGAGATCGCACAGCCCGGGCATCTTTCCGCCTTTGAACCCGGTCAACCCGATGTTGAAAGCACCCGATTCGCGCGCCACTTGGAGAGCCAGCAACACGTTGGGCGAGGATCCGCTGCCGCTTATTCCAAAGACAACATCGCCGGGTTGAACGAAGGTGCGCAGCTGCTCCGCAAACACCTGCTCGTAAGAAGTATCATTCGCCCAGGCCGTGATGAGCGGTACATTGTCGGTCAGCGACAAGACCCGGAACCGTTTATGGTGGTTGCCGGGCACGGTGGTTCCCTTGCCGAGATCGCAAGCAAAGTGCGAAGCCAAAGCGGCACTTCCACCGTTTCCGAACAAGAATACTCTTCGCTCTTGCTGGTACGCTCGGTGAAGTTCATCGGCAACTTGTTCAATCTTGGCATAAGGGAGTTCTGCCACAACTCGACTGTAGTTCTCAAAGTAGCTATGAGAGTCGGTGATAGGGGCATGCACTTGCGGACGGCGCGTAATAGTGAGGACCAGCTTCGGGTTTAGCATTTGGCGGATCTCCTTCAGGGTGGGATCGTCGAGGCTTAGCGTTCTTTCCTTCCTTCGCAAGGCGAGAAGGTGTGGTCACAGGCTAGAGGCATGACGCCCGCCTGTGAAATCTGCGATTCATGCAGGTTCTGCAGGATGGGATGCAGCAAGATCACGGAGAACCTCTCTGCGCGATTTCACCGATTGTCTGCCCCTTATCCAAGAGCATCTCAGGCCGCATTTGACGGAGCGTTGGCTTCCAGGTGAGAGTTTGGCGACCGCTCAGATATCTGAGCAATCCAAGAAGCAGGGCCAAATTCATGGAACAGAAATACAAAGGCAAGGAGAACAGCCGTGCTGGTTTTCCTTTCTTCTTCAGCCAATATCCCAGGCCGGCCATCAAGTAAAAAACACACTGTGCTGGGAGCAATACGGCATATTCGGGCTGTGTGGCCAGCAAAATACTGCAGAAAAACGCAGCCAGCAGGAGTACTGG
>Ga0099829_10000996_pt1 | contig 15188 bp, 18 predicted proteins | sample CZO8metaG_3_FD_79336 | JGI IMG/M metagenome (GOLD analysis project Ga0099829, IMG submission 79336) | Vadose zone soil microbial communities from the Eel River Critical Zone Observatory, Northern California, USA - CZOApr15con2H2.8 metaG | ecosystem: Environmental > Terrestrial > Soil > Vadose...
AAGTGGCGCGCGAGGTCGACCAGTTCCAGCAGCGGCGGCGCGGGCGCGCTCACGCGCCGGCTCCGGCTGGTGTGTCGACGGGGTGGTGGCAGCGGACGCCGTGGCCGCCCGCGAGCGCGCGCAGCGCCGGACGCTGGTCGCGGCACTCCTCGGTCGCGTAGTCGCAGCGCGGATGGAACCGACACCCCGACGGCGGAGTCACCAGGCTCGGCACCTCGCCCGGAATGTCGCGGATCTCGCCGTCGGGGCCCGGCACGCTGGCGAGCAGGCGGCGCGTGTAGGGGTGCGCGGGGCGTCCGAAGAAGGCATCGGTCGGCGCCGCCTCCATCTCCTGGCCGGCGTACATGACCACCACGCGGTCACAGATCTCGTACGCGGTGCCGAGATCGTGGGTGGTGAAGAGCACCGACACCCCGCGCTCCTTCACCAGCGCGCGCAGCAGCCGCAGGATCTGGGCCTGGATTGTCACGTCTAGGGCGGTCGTCGGCTCGTCCGCGATGATCAGATCGGGCTGCGGGAGGAGGGCCATCGCGATCATGAGACGCTGGCGCTGGCCGCCGGAGAACTCGTGCGGCAGCCGGCCTAGCGCCCGCGCTGGCTCGGGGAACTGCACGGCGCGTAGGGTTTCCAGCACCGCCTCGCGGTCGGCGCGATAGCGCCCCCGCGGATAGCGTCCGAAGATGGACGACGGCCGGCCACCGTGGCGCGCCCGCGGGGACTTCCACTTCATCAAGTCCATGATCTGGGTGCCGATGGGAAACAGGGGGCTGAACGACGTGAACGGATCCTGAGGGATGAACGTGATCGCCCCTCCGCGGACGCGCTCGTTCACGGTCGCGGGGTCTTCGCGCAGGAGATCCGTCCCCTTGAAGCGCACCTCGCCGCCGTGGATCCGCGCGGCCCCCTCGGGCAGGATGCCGAGGATCGCGCGGGCGAGCGTGGTCTTGCCGCAGCCACTTTCGCCGACGAGCCCCACCACCTCGCCGGTCGCGATGTCCAGGTTGATCCCGTCCAGCACCTGCGCCGGCCCCCGGTCGGTGGCGAAGTCCACGCGCAGCCCGCGGACGGCGAGGAGTTCAGCCATCGCGGGCCGGGCCGCTCCGGCGTAGCCGCGGATCGAGCACATCGCGCAGGCCGTCGCCGAGCAGGTTGAAGCCCATGACGGTGAGGAAGATGGCCAGGCCGGGCGCGGTCGCGTACCACCACGCGTCGGGCAGGAACTCGCGCGACTCCGCGATCGTCCGTCCCCACTCCGGCGTGGGCGGCGGGGGCCCAAGCCCGAGGAAGCCGAGCGCCGCGGCCGTCAGGATCGTGAACCCCATGCCGATCGACGCCCGCACGATGATGGGCGAGGCGATGTTCGGCAGCACGTGCAGCACGGTGAGCCGCCACGGCGAGGCGCCGAGGGCCGCCGTGCTCTCGATGAACACCTCCTTCTGGAGGGTCCGGGTCTCGGCGTAGACGACCCGGGCGAACCATGGCCAGTACGTGACCGAGAGCGCGAGGATGACGTTGGGGAGCGACGGGCCCAGCGTCTGCGCGATGGCGATGGCGAGCACCACCTGCGGCACCGCGAGGAAGATGTCGGAGACCCGCATGAGCAGATCGCTCACCCAGCCGTGGTGGTAGCCGGCGACGAGGCCGATCGGGACCCCGATGGCCAGCGAGGCGCCGACCGCGATGAGACCGATGAGGATGGTGATCCGCGCCCCGAAGAGGAGCCGGCTGTAGACGTCCGCACCCATCCGGTCGGTGCCGAGCCAGTGCGCGCCGCTCGGCTCTTTGAGCCGCTCGGACGGGTGCAGCTCGAACACATCGTCCGGGTGCGTCGCCAGCACCGGCGCGAGCACGGCGGACAGCACCAGCATTGCGATGAGCATCAGTCCAATCAGGGCCGACCGATCCCGCGCCAGCCTCGTCACCCCGAACCACACCGCGGTCACGACGCGCGTTCCCGTGGGTCGACGAGGGTGTGGGCCACGTCGACGAGCAGGTTGACCACGATGAAGATCGCCCCGGCCCAGACCGTGAAGCCCATCACCGCGTTGTAGTCCGAACGCACGATGGAGCTGACCGCGTAGGTGCCGATGCCTGGCCAGTCGAAGACCGCCTCGGTCACCACCGCCCCCGCGAGCAGGATGCCGAAGAGCAGGCCGATCTGCGTCACCGTCGAGGTGAGCGCGGAGCGGAGGATGTACTTCCAGACGATGAGCGGGCGCGGCAGGCCCATCGCACGCTCGTAGAGGACGAAGTTCGACTGCATGACGTCCAGGACGCCGGCCCGCGTGAACCGCACCAGGGTGGCCAGAGCCGGGAACGCGAGCGTCGCCGCGGGCAGGGCGAGGTGCTGCAGGGCGAGGCCGAAGGTGCCCCAGTCCCACGTCAGCGCGGCGTCCACGAGGTAGAGGCCCGTGAGGCCGCGCGGGGGGAAGCCGGGCAGGCGGCCGTTGAGCGGCGTCCAACCGAGCCGCATCGAGAAGAGGAGCTGGAGCATGATGCCCAGCCAGAAGCCGGCGATGGCCAGCCCGGACACGGTGAGGACGCGGAGGGCGTGGTCGAGCAGGGAATTGCGCCAGAGCGCGGAGAGGACCCCGAGCGGGATGCCGACGAGGACCGAGACGAGCATGGCCGCCACGGTCAGCTCGAGGGTGGCCGGGAGCCGGTGGGCGAGGTCAGCGACGATCGGGCGCCGGGTGAAGAGGCTGGTGCCCATGTCCCCGCGCGCGAGCCGGGCGAGGTAGTCGACGAACTGCACGGGCAGCGGCCGGTCGTAGCCGAGCTCGCGCCGGAGCGCCTCGACCTGGGCGGGGGTGGCGGTCTCGCCCGCTACCAGGGCCACCGGGTCGGCCGGAATCACCCGCGAGATCACGAAGGTGACGACGAGCAGCCCGAGCAGGGTGGGGGCGAACCACAGGAGCCGGTGCAGCGCGAGCGCGAGAAGCCTCATGGCTCAGCGCGCCCGCGCGACCCAGTGACGGCTACTTCGCGTAGTGCAGCCAGCGGATCTCCTGCCCGTTGCCGATGGGGCTGAAGCGGATTCCCTCGATGTCCTTGGCCCAGGGGCCGAAGTACTTGGTGTTGTAGACCCAGACGCCGGCGGCGTCGCTCACCACGATCCGGGCCGCGTCCTGGTAGGCCTTCTCGCGCACGCGCCGGTCGGTGGACTTCAGCGCGGTGTCCAGCAACTCGTCCACCTTCGGATTCTTGTAGAAGCTCGAGGCCTTGAACGTGCCCCACTGGCCGGAGTGGAACATCTCGCCGATCCAGTTGTTCGGATCGGCATAGTAGGTGCTGATCCAGTAGACCACGAGGTCCGGCGACGTCTCCGGTTTCTTCATCCGCTCGACCATCGCGGGCCACACCTCGCTCGTGAGCTTGGTGTCGAGCCCGAGCTTGCGCAGGCCGTTGGCCATGACGGTGGCGGCCTGCTCGGTCTGGCTGAAGCCCTGCAGATAGCCCACGGTGAGCGGCCGATCGACCTTGGCCTGGGCGAGCGCGAGCTCTTGCTTCGCCTTGTCCAGGTTGTAGCTGTAGCCCTTCACGTCGCGCGGCACGCCCCACATGTTGTTCGGGATAGGCCCCGGGTTGCGCTCCACGGTGCCGCCGAGGATCTCCTTGTTGAAGCCGTCGTAGTCGAAGGCGTAGCTGACGGCGCGGCGCACGTGCACGTCGGTGAGGGGCGCCCGCTGGTTGTTGATCTGGAACATCATGATCCGCATCGACTCCTGCTCGACGATCTTGACGTTCGGCGCCTCGCGCAGACGTTTCACCTGGTCGTTGGGCAGGTAGCCGCCGGTGCCCTGGTAGTCGCCCTTGATCATGCCCAGCACGCGGGTGTTGTCTTCCTTCACGTATCGGAATTCGATCTCGTCGATGAACTTCGGGCCCCACGGCATGAAGTGCCCAGCAAAGCGCTTGGCCCCGAATCCGATCGCCGGGTCGTAGCGGGTCAGCATGTAGGAGCCGGAGCCGGCCTCGTTATTGGTGAGCCACGCCGCGCCCCAGTCACCGTCCTTCTCGTTCTTCTTGAGGAGGGCCGAGTTGACCACGTGCACCTCGGGCACCACCGCCAGGAAGATGGCCGAGGGCTTGGTGAGCATGAACTGGACGGTGTAGCGGTCGAGCGCCTTGGTCGCGTCCGGGGCGATCATGGTGGCGAGCAGGGCGGCTGCGCCCTTCTTCATGGCGAGGATGCGCTCGGTGCTGTAGCGCACGTCCTCCGCGGTGACCTCGGCGCCGTCGTGGAACTTGGCCCCGCGGCGCAGCTTGAAGGTGTAGGTGAGGCCGTCCGGGGAGACGGTGTGGCTCTCGGCCAGCCACGGCTCGAGCTTTGGCGGATTGTCGAGCCAGCGGTAGAGCCCGTCGTACAGGTTCAGGCGCACCGCCACCCGCCCGACGTCGAACGCCGCGTGCGGGTCCATCGTGTCGTAGGGACTCTCGTTCGAGAAGACGAAACGCGTCTGCGCGGTGGCCAGCGCCGGGGGGATCGCCGCGAGCGTCAGCAGAACGAGGACGAGGAGCAGCCAGGAACGACCGTGGGTCATGAGCGGCCTCCAGGAGTTCCGAATGTCGGCGGCGCTGGCGATGTGGCGGGATTGTACTGCACGGCCGCCGGCGCAGACAAGGGGCGGTCGGACGTCACCGAGCGCTCGAGCTAGCGAGGGTGAAGCCGCCGTCCACCGTGAAGAGCGCGCCGGTGCAGGAGGCGGCCTCCGGCCCGAGCAGGAAGAGGACGACGCTCCGATTGGGCTCTGTCAGACGTTACGAGCCCGTGTGCCACCTTGAGGCCAGCCGCCCACGAGGGTCGCCATCGGGTGCGTTCCGGTGGGGGTGACCAGGACAACGCGTGACTTACGTCCCACCCGCGTCCAGCTGGCGCGCCGCCTGTAAGCCCTTGAAGACCATCACCAGCACGAACACATGGAACCCCAGGCCGATCCAGTTGCGCCCGGCCAGAAAAATGAGCCCGTCGAGCCCATACACGGCGATGCCGACGGCGAACGCCCAGAGGTGTTTCTGGAGGGCGAGATAGCCAAGGACTGCAAAGCCGCCGATCAAAACCACGTCCAGGAGGATAGCCGTCGCCCAGCCGCGGCCAGCTCGAACAGCCAGGCCAGTGGCGACTTGAGTGGTGCCGAGCCCGACGATGAAGCGCCAGTGCTGGCCGGCGAGCGTGATCACGGCGTTCACGAGGGTGATGCCTGCCACCCAGTAGAACCAGCCGGCGCCAAGCCGGCGTCGACGCTCGAGCTGCTGCTGGTCCATCGTCAGGGCTGTGGAAGCTGGCGCGCCCGCGACCGATGCAGGCGGCGCACTGATGGTCGCTGACACAGTCGGCGTGGAACGTGGCGCACGGTCCAGAGTGCCGATGCGAGCACCCAATGGGCTCGGCACCGGTTTCGGTTGAGGTGGGCGACGGAAAGGACTCGGCGCGGCGCCTCCGGCCGTCATGACGTTCTCGGGCGTCTCCATAGACCCTCCTTGTCACCAGTGGTATGAATCGGGCCCATCAAGGGCATCTATGGGTCCCGTTTCAGGTCCTTGGAGAACTGAGGGCAAGGGGTATGCCAGGGCCGCCGGCGCCAGAAAGAATCAGAACGATAGGCCGGTCACTTGAGGACCTTCTCCCGGTAGGTGCTTCACCAGATAGGCGTCTACGCCAAGAGCGCCGATACGGTTGCGCAGGATCGACGGCTGGCGGAAGATCGCTGCGGTGCTCGGCCAGCACACGCCGGTAGCCGCATAACCTGGAACCGGTGCTCGACACGGCCGGAGGTCGTCATCTCCCATCCCTCAGGAGGTCATCATGTTTAGGATCGTCGCGTCGCTAGGTGCAATGCTGCTGCTCGCCGCCGTCCCCGCGGTGGCGCAGGACAAGATGAAGGAATCACCCACGTCCGGCCACGAGAGCATGGCCAAGGCGGCGGGGCCACATCCGACGCCGCCGTCATCGCGAAGGCGACGAGTGCCGCGCCGCCGGACATCGGCCGCAACGCCGCGGTCATGGGCACGGGCGCCGACGGCAAGATGAAGGAGCTGCGCGCCGGCACCAATGGGTGGATGTGCATGCTCGATCTTGCCGGCGACTCGATGTGCCTCGACAAGGTGTGGCAGGCCTGGGGCGACGCCCGGATGAGCAAAAAGGACCCGCCGAAGCCGCAGGCGGTCGGCGTGGCCTACATGCTCAAGGGCGACAAGGGCGCCAGTAACACCGACCCGTACGCGACGAAACCGACGGCTGACAACCAGTGGGTGGTGAGCGGGCCGCACATCATGATTCTTCCGGTGGATGCCGGTCAGCTCCATGCGTATCCGACCGATTGGACCAAGGGTGGTCCGTGGGTGATGTGGAAGGGAACGCCGTACGCCCACATCATGGTCCCGACGACGTCGATGGCGAAATCGGCGTCCAAGGCTCCGGCCGAGACGAAGCCGGCCGACAAGAAATAGACCCGGCGGGGTAGGACGCGTGGCCGCGCGGCTCCTGGCGCTCGCGCCCAAGAGCGGCGGCCACGCAGACCTAAACCCTACCGACCAAAGCGACGCTGCCGACGCTGATAGCTCCGGATGGCTCGCAGGAAATCGATCTTGCGGAACGCGGGCCAATGGACATCACAGAAATAGAACTCACTATAGGCACTCTGCCACAGCATGAAACCGGAGAGGCGCACCTCTCCGGAGGTCCGGATGATCAGGTCAGGATCGGGGCAGTCGTACGTGTAGAGGTACTTGTCCACCACCCCAGGGGTCAAGGACTCGAGAATCTCGTCGGGGCGATCGCCGCGACTCCAGCAGTCGCGCAGATGCCCTTTCACCGCGTCTACGATCTCCTGCCGTCCTCCGTAGCCCACCGCCCACATTCAGGAGTCGCCTCTCATGATGGCGCGTCGCGGCCTCGGCGGCTCTGAGGGCTTCGAGGGCGGAGGGCGGGAGCAGCTCCAAGAGACCAATCGGGCGGATGCGCATGCCCAATCGTTGGGCCAGGCCGCCCTGGGTCCACTCGGCCATCTTCGCTTCGATGACCTCCAGGATGTCCGCGACGTCCGCCACGGGCCGGGAGAGATTGTCGGTCGAGAGCGCCCACAGCGTCACGGTCGGGATGTCCAGTTCCGCACACCACACGAGGACCTCGTCAGTCTTGTCGGCCCCGAGGCGATAGCCGTGGGCCAATCTTGCGAGCCCCACATCGCGCGAGTACCGGCGATGCCCGTCCTGGATTAGGCCGATGTGGCGGGGCAGGGGCCCGCGGAAGATCTCGGTCAGGAGCTGGCCCTCGTAGAGCCGGTAGAGCACCCGTTTCAACAGCGAGCCACTGCCGGGCCGGCGTCCGAAGATCCCCATGCGTCGATACTAGCGTGGCGGAATATTCGTCATGTCGAAATCCCTTCCGAGCGGCGTGCTCGGATCTATGCCGGAGGCCGTGGCCGATGTAGCCGAGGCGGGCCTCATCCTGCAGCTGCGGGGCATAATCGAGGAGCAAGAATGTGCCGACTCGTGCCGCCGATGACGACGGACGCCGAGATCGACCGGGGCCCGCGAGTCCTCGACGAGGGGTTGGGCGGGGGGGACAGCCAGCCCAAGTCAGCCGAGGCGCCCTACCGACTCCCACGCGTTGAAGTGTCGTAGACTGTCCGCGACAACTACGCGCGTGATGGCAGGGCTTGACAACAGGGGTATAGTGACAGTGTAGGCGGGCGAAGCACCAAACGACGGGCCGAAAGCCCCAGCGGAACGGACCGAGAGCATGCTCTCGGTTCTCTCTTGCTGGGGCTTTTCTTTTTCCGTCACACGAATGGCCATGGCCGCGGGGCCGTTCGCGCAGGGCAGCCGCGGCAGCAAGGAGGGAGACCAGGTCGCGAAACTCGGGCCTCTGCAAGCGGGGCAATGCCGCGCCGCATGGCCCCCCCCGGACTTGGTCAGGGAGATTCAACCAGGCTCGTGCTTTCCAGCCGGGTGGACGCCGCGAAGCCACACCAGCAGAAGGAGGACACACCAATGGACGAACAGTCGTTCCAGGACGAGACGCCACACGGACAGGACCTCGAGGTGGCCACGGACAAGCCGAGGTCGATCAGCGAGAAGAAGCTGGAGGCCAACCGCCGCAATGCCCAGAAGTCCACGGGCCCGATCACCGCGGAGGGCCAGAAGATCAGCTCGATGAACTCGCTCACGCACGGACTGCTGGCGCGGGCGGTCCCGATCACGACCGGCGACTATCGCGAGGACGCGGTCGAGTTTCAGGAGCTCCTGGATTCGCTGTGGGACCGGTTCCGGCCAGTCGGCGCGGCTGAGGAGCTGGAGGTGGAGACGATTGCCCAGTGCTACTGGAAGAAGTGCCGCCTGGCACGATGGGAGAATGGGGTCACGCGGCGAAAAACCCTGGGCCTGCGACGTCGTGAGGAGAACCGCCGCGACGGCGCGTTCGAGTCGGTGCTGGAGCTGAACGGCGGCCGCTGGCGCCTCGAGCAGACGACGCGGGGCATTCAGTACATCATCGACCTGATGGAGGAGGTGAAGCAGCAACTCCAAGACCCGGATCTCGACACGATCAAGATTCTGCCTGAAGCCCTACAAGAGGCGCTTCGTTGGCTCGGCGCTGCATACCCAGACGATTTCCTTCCGGCTGGCGAGATCCCGCCCGAGAACTTCTCACTGGATGGTCAGGTAAGAGTTCTGTTCTGCTCCTAACCCCAGTTTATGTCCAGCAGCTGACCGCGGCGATCGACGAACACCGGGTTCGGCTCCAGGCGCTGCGGTGCAAGATGGCGTGCGCCGAGGACCAGGAGATCGAGGCGAAGATCGACGCGGCGGCCCTGCCCATCCGAGAGCTCGAGAAAGTCGTCCGGTATGGGACGAGTAACGATCGCGAGCTGGAGCGGAGCTTCAAGCGGCTCGAGATGCTGCAGAAGGTCCGGAAGGCGTCTGGCCGGATCTGGCCGTCGCAGGGAGCCTAGCGCCAGCGCACCGGCGGCGGACAGCCCAGCTCAGGAGTCCGAGCAGACGGTCACCGTGTTTTTGCGAAACGAACCCACCGAGGTGCTGGCCGCGGGCTGGGCCTCGAGGTCGACGCCTACGACACGGCGTCGTGCTCGTTGGCAGTCCAGCGCGCGCTCCGGCGGCCGCTTCAACGCGTACTCGGGCGCCGCGACCTGGCGCACTGGAATGACCACGTCTGCCCCGGCCCCGCCGCGGCCGAACAACTGCTCCGGGCCGCCGCCGCAGAGCGATCGACAGTTGTCGACCTGTAGGCTGGCGACGACGGCCGATCGTGAGACTGCTCCAGAGCGTGAGGGCCGCGCTCCGCGCGATCGGACACGCGGTACCGACCCCGCGCGGTGGGGAGGCACGCGCGCGTCCCGCGGCCGCCGGCGTCTGCTCGGGCTGGATTGGGCCCGACGAGCGCGTCGAAGAGGCGCCGGGCACGGCGATCCACGTCACCCTCCTTGGGCGGTTCGGCGAGCCGACCAAGGAAGAATTCTTCGCCAAGGGCGCTCGGCAATGCGATCGCGGCCCTGACCCGCCGGTGGGCCCATATGGTCGACGTGGACGTGGAGATTCTGGCGCCGCCGGCGGTCCTGCGGGCCTCCAGCGCCGAGGTCCGCGAGGCGCTGGGTCGACGCCTCAGGGCGCTCCAAGGCAAGGATCTCGATATCCACTCCCCCACTGACGTCGGGCCGGAGCGATGAACGCCGACAGTACCGTGAAGGCGGCTCGCCCCGCTGCGGGTCCAGGCGGCGCAGCTCGAGGAGATGCAGCTCCAGGCGCAGATCGAGGCGGCCGCGCTCCCGATCGGGAAGTTAGCCCTGATCTCGCGGTATGCGACGAGTAATGACCGGGAGGCCGAGCGGGGCTTCAAGCGGCTAGACTGGCTGCAGGAGCGCCGCCGCGCAAGTGGACGCTCTTGGCCACCGACGTGGTTATAGGCACGCTGCACGGGGATTTTTACGAAACGAACCCACCGCCGTGGTGATGCCGGTGCGCTCAACCAGCACGCGCACCCGCGCGTGCACGTCGCCCGGCGCGCCCGGGTCGTGCAGGCGCAGGGAGAGCCCGGCGGCGGCCAGCCGGCCCCGCGCGGAGAGCGCGAAGAGGACGTGCAGGCTCGTCCACCACTCGCCGACCAGCACGAAGTGGGCGGGGAAGAGCGCGGCGAGCTGGCCCGCCAGCACCGAGGCCACGCCGAAGCCGAGGCCGCCGGCGGTGGCGAAGGCGGCCAGGTAACACTCCCGCCCATGTGCATCGGCGTCCTGATCCCGACCCGCGGCGTGGTGACGGAGCGCCCCGCGGCCGCCGGTCGAGACCTGCTAGACCGTGGCCTGTCGGTGAGACCGTCATGATCTATCGCCTGAGCTTCCTGCGCTTCCACGAGGACAGGGGGACCGTCCTGTGGGACCGGTACGTGTCCCAGTCGGTGATCAGGGCACCGCAGCCGTGGTCGGGGAGAACCCGAACCTGATCTTTGCGATTAGGTATATATTGTCGTTCAGCAACCATCGCGGCCGACCAGGTTCAAGGCCGTATTGGGGTGGGAGCGCCGGTGTAGGGTCGACCGGTCCAAAACTCGAGGGGGTGGGGTCAAGGGAATGATGGCTCGCCACGTTCGCGTGATGCCTCCGCTGCTGATCCTGGCCTTGCTGGCTGCCGGCATCACGTCGGCGCAACAGCCAGGACCGCAGGCGCCGCCCGCCCCGGTCGGGGCGGCTCCGTTGACGGCGCTCGTGGACCAGCTGGTGGACCTCTTCCCGAAGCTCGAGGGCGAGGTCGTGGAGGTCCGCGACGGCGCGATCGCGCTTGGCGCCGGTGTCAAGGCAGGCGCGCGGCCCGGACTCGAGGTAGAGCTGTTCCGGGAGGGGCGGGAGATCAAGCATCCCAAGACCGGTGCGGTTCTCGGCCACGCCGAGAATCTGGTGCGCGAGGGCCTGCTCGCGGTGGTGTTCAAGGGGCCGGCCGGCTTCCGGCTGCAGTCCATCAACTCGGGCTGCGAGGGCGGCATCACCTGTCTCGGGGCCTACATGACCGAGGACGCCGCCCAGCCGACGATCATCGCCGCCGTCGTCCGGTACAACAACGTCCTCCTGAAGGCGGGCGGCGAGACGCAGATCATCATGACCGTACCCCAGGACTAGGTCTGCCCTGACGATCCCGGAAGAGCGTCAACGGCGCGAGCCCCGGCTCGACGCCTCGCCGCCCCGCGGCATGCGGGACGTGCTCCCCGGGGAAGTTGCGCTGCGCGACTGGGCCATGGCCCAGATCCTGACCGTCTACCGGCGCCACGGCTTCGTCCGCATCGAGACGCCCGCGGTGGAGAGCCTCCGTCTGCTGCTCCGGAGCGACGGCGGCGAGAACGAGAAGCTGATCTACAAGATCCTGAAGCGCGGCGAGAAGCTCGCGGGCCGACGCCATCGTCGTGTTGGGGGATCCGCTCATCTTCGTCCACCGGGCGCGGATCGCTGAACTTGCGGCGAAGCACCGGCTGCCCGCGATGTATCTTTCCCGCGAGAGCGTCGAGGCCGGCGGCCTCATGGCCTATGGGCCCAGTTTCCACGATCTCGGGCGTCGAGCGGCCAGCTACGTGGACAAAATCCTGAAGGGCGCCAAGCCCGGCGATCTCCCGGTCGAGCAGCCCACAAAGTTCGAGCTGGTCATCAACATGAAGACCGCCAAGGCCCTCGGCCTCACGATCCCCCAGTCGCTCCTGCAGCGGACGGATCAGGTGATCGAATAAATGGAGCGGCGCACATTCCTCGGCGCTCAGGCTAGCGGCCTCCTCGCCGGGCAGCTCGTCCCGAAGCCCAGCAGGCGGGCACGAGCGGTCATGGGATGTGTCCTCCGGCGCCATGATGCCATATACTGCGCCCCGGGACGTGGCGTTCGAGCCTGGCGGCAGTGCCGAGCAACCCGCGCGCGGCGGTTAGTCTGCGCCGGATGGAGGTCGCGCGATGGGATTTTTCGGACGGCGGGCGTGGCTGTCGTTGGTCGTGGGCACCGCGGCGGCGACGGCGGCGGGCGTCCGTGTGCGATCAGGGAGGGCGCAGGGAGGCACCGCGACTGCGGACCCTCGCATCAAGCACGTCGTCGTATTGATGCTCGAGAATCGATCGTTCGATCACATCCTCGGCCTGTTGATGCGAGACATTCCGGACCTCCGGGGAGTCCACGGAGGCGACTACTCGAATCGTGACAAGAACGGGACGCGTTTCGACCTGACCGACGGCGCGGAATATCAGGGACAGTTCCCCATTGATCCGCCGCACGAGTTCGAGGACGTGGCGCTCCAGCTGTACGGTGCGGGCGATCCTCCACCAGACGTGCCCACCATGGGAGGGTTTGCCCTGAGTTACCAGCGGGGAGGAGGCGACCCCGCCAACGTCATGCGTTGTTTCCGGCCGGAGCAGCTCCCCGCCTTGACGGCACTCGCGAAACACTATCTCGTGTGCGACAACTGGTTCGCATCCGTTCCCGCGTCGACCCCACCCAACCGTCAATTTGCGCATTTCGGGACGTCGTTCGGCCAGGTCGACTCCACGCTCATCTGGCTCGGGCACGGGAAGGGGATTTACGGCCGGCTGGAGGCCGCGGGGAAGAAAGGCAGGATCTACTACTTCAGTCCGCAAAGCGGGACCTTCGGGATGACGTTTCTGGGGTCGAACTATTTTGGTCTCTACGGGGACTTCCTCGCCGATTGCCACAGGGGCAACCTGCCTGACTATGCGTTTGTTGAGCCGCCCTATCATGATCAACAGGATGGGACGCTCGCGGCCGATCAGCACCCTGACAATTTCGTGCTGGCCGGAGACCGATTCATCTGGAACGTCTACAGGGCCATCCGCTCGAACGACACGGTATGGCGGTCCACGCTCCTCCTCATCGTGTGGGATGAGCACGGAGGGCTGTTCGACCATGTGCGGCCGCCCCGGCTGCCCTATGGAGACTCGTTCCGGTCCATCAAGCCGAAGTTCGACTTCGACCAGCTCGGCGTCCGAGTGGGTGCCGTCGTCGTCTCGCCCTACGTGAGGCCGGGTGTCGACCACACGTTGTTCGAGCACGCTTCGATCCCCGCCACGGTCACCCAGCAATTCATCGGGGACCCTAGCCACCACGCCCCGTATCTTCGGGAGAAGAGGGCCAACACCATGCTGCGGCTTCTCGCGGACATCGCGCCGCGGATGGAGTGGCCAAGCGTCAAAGGCGCCCCCACCGTCAAGGCATCTCCAGCATTGAGTGCCCCCGCCTCTTCCTTTCAACTGGAACACGTGCAAGAGGTCTATTCCGTCCTTGCGCACCGGCAGCCCCGCGTGGCTCGCCTGCTCGATCCCAGCACCGTGAGAACGAAGCGGGAGGTGTCCGCCTTCATGGCCAAGGCCATGGCGGTTCTCCATCCTCGGTTGGGCACTGAGACCTAGGGCCCCTTACATGATGTTGCGCGCGTGGAGAATCATCGGCGTGCTGTTGCCGTGCACGGTGCTGTGTGCGCCGGCACCGATCGGTGCACAGGCCCTCGAGGTGGCCCAAGCACCTTCTGAGATGGCCCCCGCACCCTCTGAGGTGGCCCCCGCACTCTTTGACGTGTCCTCTCAGTGTCCGCCCCCGCGCGTCCCGCCTAGCTCCGACCTGCTCCTGCGCACGCTCGCCGTACAGTATTCGCTTCTCTCCAAGGACGTGTGCAAGCTCTTGCACTGGAGCGATCAGGCCGCCAACTTTGAAAACCTCTTGGTGCATCTCTTCACTGGTCCCGGCCTGCACCCGACCGCCGGGATCATCGTGCCGGGAAGTGGGGCGGCGGGCGGGGCGGCTCTGAATCTCGAGTGGAATGGCAAAGCGCCACTGTACCAACGCTTCACCACGAACCTCGAGGCGCGCGGGTCAGAGAACGGCTTCTGGGCCGTCGGGGCGAAGCTGCAGGCCTTGCTGTCGGGCTTCCTCGAACAAGGGAAGTCCCCTCAATTCACCTTCAGCACCAAGCACTTCGATCTGCCGCGCCTTCCGTTTTATGGCCTGGGCAACGGCTCCGCACTGGCCAGCCGAGCCTTCTATGGACTGACGGAGACGGAGATCTCGGCAAATCTGGATGTCCCTGTTCCGTTTGGCTTTACCTTCTCGGGCGAGCTCAACGGATTGTGGTTCGCTCCCGACCCCTCCGGATTGTTCGACACCGTGTACAACGAGACCAGCGCCCCGGGACGGCGTGCCCAGACCACCTATATTCGCCCTCGCCTCTCCGCAGCATGGAAGTACCCGCGAGACCAAGCCCTGTACGGGTTCTCCACGTCGGCGAGTGTGGCCTATGCGTTCTCCGAGACCCTGGGCGGGGGGGCATTTTCGTTCGGACGGCTCGATACGAGATGGAACGTTAGCGTCGGTCTGGATCGAGATCAACGCTTTGGAACCGTCCACTTCGCCAGCCGACTCGTCCTCAGCGATCCGCGTGCAGGGAACAGGGTTCCCTTCTATCTTCAGCCGACATTGGGCGGCGCCGACATCCACGATGAGAACCTGTTGCGGAGCTATCGCAACTACCGCTTCCGAGACCCCAATCTCGTAGCGTACGAGATCAGCTACGAGCGCAAGATCGTGGACCCCCTCGGGATACGCGTATTCGCTGAGGTTGGTAAGGTGGGCCGGGAACCGAGCAACCTCGGCTTCGAGAGACTGAAGTCCAGCGTCGGCGTCAGCGCCACATTTCGACTGGGCGGAGCCACTGTCTTTGAGATCAGCTTCGCGTGGGGCGGCGGGGAAGGGATGCAGACCTACGCCACTGGTAACACGAATAACGTCGGCGGCGTGGCGGCTGGCCTCAGGGGTGTCTTCTGAAGCTACGGCGTGCTGTTGTCAGTTGAGCGAGAGCACGGTCTCACGATACCAAGTCATCGTCCGCGACAGGGCGGACGTCCCGGGCCTCGAGTGTCAGCACGGCGGCGGTTCCACCGGACGCGGTTACGAACTCCACCTCGAGCCCGTCCTCCTCGTACACTTCCGCCACCGCGCCAAGGTCGCCCTTGCGCAGCCCATGGTCAACAAGTCCCGGTCGAGAACGATCGTATCGAGAACCCGATACATCATCTAAAGATAATCGTGAAATAAAGTGACAGATGTCATGCGCTACAATCTGATGCGAAGGCATGGCCAAGCCAGCGCGTCGGCACCGAGACATTGCGGCGTGCAACGTCCCCATGAAGGGCGGCAAGACC
>Ga0099829_10000999_pt1 | contig 15178 bp, 16 predicted proteins | sample CZO8metaG_3_FD_79336 | JGI IMG/M metagenome (GOLD analysis project Ga0099829, IMG submission 79336) | Vadose zone soil microbial communities from the Eel River Critical Zone Observatory, Northern California, USA - CZOApr15con2H2.8 metaG | ecosystem: Environmental > Terrestrial > Soil > Vadose...
AATCACCCGGGCCATCGCCGATCAGGCACGCACGATCCGCGTTCCCGTTCACATGATCGAGTCGATCAACAAACAGGTTCGCACCAGCCAGCAATTGCTCCAGGAGCTTGGCCGCGAGCCAACGTCCGAGGAAATCGCTAAGCGCATGGACATTCCTGTCGAGGCTGTGCGCAGGACCAAGAAGATTGCGCAGCAGCCCCTTTCCTTTGAAACTCCGATCGGAGAGGAAGACGAGGCGCATCTAGGCGATTTCATCGAGGACAAAAACATTGAGTCGCCCTCCGACGCTGTCGTCAACCTCAATCTCAGGGAAAAGATGGCGTCCATGTTGAAGACGCTTACTCCGCGCGAGGAAAAAATCATCAGGATGCGCTTTGGTTTAGATGACGGCAACGACCACACGCTCGAGGAAGTAGGCCAAACGTTCGCGGTTACGCGTGAACGTATCCGGCAGATCGAAGCCAAGGCCTTGCGAAAATTGCGCCATTCGTCACGCTCGGGCCGATTTCGGATCTTTCTCGAAGGTTCGTTCTAGGAATATGCAAAATCAAGGAGACGGGAATGAAGAATCTTTTTGTAGGCAACATGAGTTTTCAAACCACGGAAGCTGAATTAAGCGCGCTGTTCAAGCCGTTCGGACAGGTGACGCGCGTCCACCTGGTTATGGACAGAGAGACTGGCCGTGCTCGCGGCTTTGCCTTTGTGGAAATGCCCAACGACGACGAAGCCGCAAAAGCGATCGCAGCATTGGACGGAAAAGAGCTGGGCGGACGCAACTTGAAAGTAAATGAAGCACGTCCCAAAACTGCGAGCGGTGGCCCTCGCCCCGGTGGCGGCGGTGGAGGACGCGGTCGGGAAAGATTCTCCAACGAAGATTATCGCGAAGCCACCCGCCAGCCTCGCGAGCCACGCTGGTAGCTTCAAAGCGCCGCCTTACGCGATAGGCAGCTTCCCTTGGATTTCAAGGAGGATTCGATGACGACTACATTTCAAAAGCGCCAGAAGGAAATGAAGCGGTTGGATAAGCAGCGTGAGAAAGCGGAGCGCCGCGCCCAAAGAAAGCTCGAAAAGCGTGCTGAAAAGGACGCCCCCGGCGAGAATACGGGCGTGGAGCACATCAAACTAGGCCCGCAGGACTTAGATCCGCAAAGCGGAGATGCATAGCACGAGGTCTAGATTCGTTCGCCAACTGCAAACCGCCTCAGTCATCCGCATCTCTGAAGCACCGTTCGCATCACCCCAATTTCCAATGAATTCAAAGAGGCTTCGTAGGGGCGTAGGGGATCGAACTCACGACCTAAGACTTGTTCGCACTGCCGCTGGATTTGCCTCATCGAAGCGCAAGAGGCTAAGGTAGAGCAAAGAAACACGACCTCCGAAGGAAAATCAGCTTTGGCCATCAACTGCGGCTTACTTACTTTGTTCCTGTGGATGAAGAGATGGCGAGTCAAGATTTAACTATCTTGAGGAACGATCTCTTCTCTCGCCGTTGGTTCTTGCTTACCGTCGTGTTCCTAATCGCAACCGCAATCTACCTGGGTTGCGTGATCTCGCCGCCCTCTCTTATGGACGACGTTGATGCCGTGCAGGCACAAATCGCTAAAACGATGCTGACGAGCGGCAATTGGGTGACGGCGCGGCTGGACGGAGTCGTCTACCTGGAAAAGGCTCCGTTAATTTATTGGCTGATGGCAATCTTCTATAAGATTTTTGGTGTGTCCGATTGGGTCGCTCGGCTTCCAGTGGCGCTCGCCTCAATCGCTCTCGCGCTTCTATCAGCCTCTTTCGGCATGTGGGCTTTCGGGGAACGCGCCGGTTTTTATGCAGGATTGTGCATGTCCACGTGCGTTGGATTATTTCTCTTCACGCGCATTCAAATCCCCGATGTGATGCTCACATTCACCATTGCACTTGCCATGTGGGCGTTCTTGCGCGCCCTGGATGAAGATGAAAAACGGCCGCGACTCTGGGCAGCCATTCTTGCAGCAAGTCTGGGCACAGGGCTTTTGCTCAAAAGTCTGGTTGGCATTGTTTTTCCGGTTGCAGCGGCTCTGATTTACCTTCTTTTTTCCAAACAACTGTTCTCCCAGAGAACCTGGCTGCGGCTGCGGCCTGTGAGTGGTTCTCTAATCGTGCTGCTGATCGCCGCTCCTTGGCATGTGCTGGCGACACTCCAGAATCCGCCCTATTTTGCCTGGACGTTGCAGAGCGGCCCGGGCCTGTACCACGGATTCCTATGGTTCTATTTTGTGAATGAACAGTTGCTGCGTTTTCTTAACCTAAGATACCCGCGCGATTACAACACCGTTCCACGACTGTACTTCTGGCTGTTCCACCTCTTGTGGCTCTTTCCCTGGTCTGTGTACCTGCCGGCAATCACAAAACTCTCTTTTAAACCTGTGGATCGTGCTGGACAAACCAGGCTTCTGGCGCTCTGCTGGGCGGGATTCATTCTCATCTTCTTCACGTTTTCCACGACTCAGGAATATTACTCAATGCCGTGCTATCCGGCCTTGGCTCTTCTGCTTGGCTCCGCAATGGCAGCAGGAGGCAAGTGGATCGATCGAGGAACACGCGTTTTGGGAGCAATCGTCGCTCTCGCTGCTCTAGCCGCCTTTGCTATTGGCTTTGCTGTCCGCAATCTGCCCACTGCCGGAGATATTTCGTCTGCGCTATCGCATCACCCTTCGGCTTATACGCTATCGCTAGGGCATATGCTGGATCTTACCCTCGGTTCGTTCGCCTACCTAAGGTTGCCGTTATGCCTGGCAGGGGCCGCTTTCTTGCTGGGAGCCGTGAGTAACCTTCGGTGGTCAGGCATGCGTGCCTTCCTGGCGTCGGGACTCATGATGGTTCTGTTTTTTCATGCAGCCCGGCTGGCGCTCGTCGTCTTCGATCCTTACCTTTCTTCTCGTCCCCTTGCGGAGGCATTTCAATCGGCACCCCCGGGAAAACTCATCGTGGATCGCCATTACTATTACTTTTCGTCTGTTATTTTCTATACAGGGCAGGACCCCTTGCTCTTGAACGGCAAATTCAATAATTTGGAATATGGAGCGGCCGCGCCAGGAGCTCCAGCGGTTTTTCTGACCGATTCAGAATTCCAACAGTTGTGGATAAGCGAGAACAGATATTATTTAGTGGCGTCTGAGAAGGGAGCCGATCGCATCGAAACTCTGGTTGGCAAAGAGCACTTTGAGACCATTGCTACCAGTGGAGGGAAATTATTGTTAACCAACATCGCCTTAAAGCGTTCTTCCAGCACGCTGCTGATTGTGCCCCGCCGAACCGTTGCATCCCCATTCCCTTCCTTGTCCCCAGGAAATGATGTTCACGACTGAAGCCACAGACAAAGTTGCTGCAAGCTCTCACCGCTCGGCCCTGCGAAAGGCGCCTTTTCTGCTTTTGCGGGTCGCCATCGGGATAGCAATCCTTGTCTATCTTGCGAAATCGGGCCAGATCAATCTTTCTTCTCTAATCAGGCTTTCCCATGCTTGGCCAATAACTGTGACCGCAGTGGGATTCTTGCTCCTGGATATTTTATTGATGTCCATTCGAGCGTCCCTCTTGTTCCGCAGTGCGCGGCTGTCTCTCTCCATGTGGAATTCCGTACAACTGAACCTGATTGGCTTTCTCTTCTCCACGTTTCTCCCTGGGGCGGCGGGCGGAGATATTGCCAAGCTCGTGTATGCAACCAGGGAGAATCACGGGAGGCGTGCAGAGGTCGCAACGGTTCTGATTTTGGATCGCCTTGCGGGGTTATTTTCGCTTGTCGTGCTCCCTCTTTTGTTTGCCCCTTCCTTTCCTGACCTATTGCGCTCCGTTCCTGTGCTCAGGCGCCTTCTATATATGGATGCCTTGCTGGCAGGATTGATGCTTGTCGGTGCGGCCCTGGTCATGTTTTTTACCCTCACACCTTCATGGGTTACCTGGTTGCTGGACAGATGGCCAGGAATCAAGGGCCTTGCCCTTCGCGTGCTGGACACAATGGCGGTGCACGGCAAGGCGCAAGCCACGATGCTCTACGTATTTCTTCTCTCACTTCTGGCAAATCTGGCGCTAATCGTGGTAACGGCCCTGGGCCTGTACGCCGTCAATCCCATTTCCTTCTCCATACGGCTGGCATTGGTCGCGCCGATCGGCCACTTGGTGAATAGCCTGCCCTTAACCCCTGGGGGAATTGGCGTCGGAGAGACAGCGTTTAACGCTTTATTTAAGTTGACGGGAATAAGCGGCGGAGCGGAAACCCTGCTCTGTGTTCGTCTATGGAATGTTCTTGTAAGCTTATTGGGTCTAGTTGTGTACCTATTTGGGATGCGTCGAAGCGTCTATCCCTATGAAGACGAGTCTGGCGAAGTAGGAGCTGGATGCATAGAAGCAGAATCGACAAATTGATCTGAAGGCAGCGATCTTGCCGATTCTCCAAATCGAAGTCAATCCGGCTCGTGGACTTCTAGGGCACTGGAACTAATTTCACTCTCGCCGGGAATTGCTTAAAGGCGCAAAGTAACTCAACCAGGAGGCTGGATGGAAGCAAGCTATAGAAGAGGGGAAGCTATGAAAGTCATGGTTCTCGGCGGAGACGGATATTGTGGCTGGGCAACCGCGCTATATCTTTCCGCCAGAGGGCACTCCGTAGCGATTGTGGATAACTTTGTGCGCCGTCAATGGGATCACGAACTGGGCGCCCAGACTCTTACACCCATCCTTCCTCTGAGTGATCGTCTTAGAACATGGACTCGCCTGACAGGCAAGCCCATTGATCTCTTTGTAGGCGATGTGATGGATTACGAGTTTTTGTTCTCCGCAGTCAGGCAGTTTGAGCCGGAGACGATCATCCATTTTGCCGAACAGCGTTCGGCTCCCTACTCGATGATCGACCGAAAGCACGCTGTATTCACGCAAACGAACAATGTTATCGGCACCCTAAATGTCTTGTTCGCAATTCGCGAGCTGCAGCCGGATTGCCACCTGATCAAGCTCGGAACCATGGGGGAATACGGAACTCCTAACATTGATATCGAAGAAGGCTACATCCATATCGAGCATAACGGGCGGCGCGATCTCTTGCCCTTCCCCAAACAGCCTGGCTCTTTTTATCACCTGTCTAAAGTGCACGACAGTCACAACATGCTGTTTGCCTGCAAGATCTGGGGACTTCGCGCCACGGATCTGAATCAAGGTGTGGTCTACGGCACGATGACGGACGAGGTAGGGCTGGATGAAGCCTTGATCAATCGCCTCGACTATGACGAAGTCTTCGGCACGGTGCTGAATCGCTTTTGTGTACAGGCGGCCATCGGCCAGCCGTTAACTGTCTATGGGAAAGGCGGCCAGACGCGAGGATTTCTGGACATCCGGGACACCGTTCGGTGCGTTGAACTCGCCTGCCTTAATCCTGCGGCCAGGGGAGAATGTCGCGTATACAACCAATTCACGGAACAATTCTCGGTACTGGATATCGCGCTGAAGGTGCGGGAAGCAGGAAAGGACCTTGGGATGAAGGTGGAAATTGACCACATCCCGGATCCGCGCGTCGAAGCTGAACAGCACTATTATAACGCCAAGCATTCCAAGCTTCTTGATCTGGGTCTGCAACCCCACTATCTCTCGGAATCTCTTCTTGATTCGCTTATGAATATCGCCCTGAAGTATCGCGACCGGGTAGATCCCACGATCATGCTGCCACAAGTGAATTGGCGTGAACCGCGCAATGACCGCCGGCTGCAAACCAACATCGCTGCTGGAGTTTCTGTTGGCGCGGCCAATAAGTGACTTGCGTACGGCGAGCGATAACCCGAAGAAGCACTGAAGGCTCTATCGGCGGCGGCCAGTTCATCATCTAGGAATCGCTTTTGCTGGAAGAATTCGGAACAAGAGCATCCGTGGTCGCAACAAATTGGCCGTTTCGGAGTTGGTAATCCACGTTACGCCAGCGAATCGACGTTCGCGTGAAACTCACCAGCCAGATGAGAAACGCCATCGCGTCCCAAAGCGGAATCAACGGCATCTTTGTCCAAAGTCCTGCCTGTTTTAATCCTTGGATTCCGATGAGCCACGTCATAGCTACGCGAAAGACCAGGTACGAACCCCAATAGGCCGCGACTACGGGTAATGTTGGGTGAACCAAAACGGCGAGGGTGGTCCATGGCAACCCCCAAGTAAAAAGCAACCCAAAGTGGCCCCATGGCCGCATGGCTCTCATCACCGTCATCCAGCGGGCGCGCTTCGCCAGGAGCTCACTCACTCCCTGGAAATCAGGTACCGTTTTCACTGCATACGGCAACAGCTTCATTTCCACTCCCTGTTCGGCAATTAGGCGCCCAAAGAGCAGATCATCCGCGGGTCGATTTTCGAGTACCTGAAAGCCCCCGAAGGCCCTGACACGCTGCTTCGTCGACACCATTGTTGGCCCAAGTGCGAAGTGCACCCCGTCAAGCTGCCACGCCACCAGTACGCCCGCGTAAAAGTCTGAAATCATCCCAATCGTCTGAAGTTTCTCGGCGAACGATCCTTCCCGCGAGGATACGTAGAAACAAGTCACTCCTCCGACTTTCGGATCGCGTAATGGCTCAACCACTCTTCGCAGATATTCGCTATCTACACGCACGTCGGAATCGTTGATGACCAGGTATTCGTGCTGGGCTTCGCGTTCCATCAGCCGCAATTTGGCGACCTTGTCGTTAATCGCGGTGTAGCCAGCGCTGTAGAGCAGCCGGATCGTTCGCTGTGGGAAGTCCCGCATCAATTTCTGGATTACCGGCACGGAAGAATCGGTCTGGTCCGTCGCGCAGAAAATGAGCTCGTACTCGGGATAGTCCTGGCGGCAGAAACTGGCGAAATTTTCATAAGCATCAGGATCTAAGCCTCGAACCGGTTTGAGATTGCTTATCGGCGGAGTGAAATCGAGATTTTTTCCCGAGTGATTTCGAGACTGCCGGAAGTAGCGGCCGGAACTGTAGATCGCCAGAAAATAGAAAATAAACGGAATTCCTGCCGTGAAAAGGACCACGAATTCTAGAACGCTTGAGGGCACGCCACCTCATTCCTGATTCGAGCGCGGCCAGTTTGTGAACTCTGCCATACGGAAGAACCACGGGTGCGCTGTCCCTACCCGGGATCCAACGCTCCGCCTAAGATTGTATCCTGAATCGAGAAAATTCCTGAATGCCGCCGCTGCAAACTTCCCCACCTGCGGGCGTCTTGTCCTGTTGATTTTTGCTATTCTGAAACACTGGTTGAAGTGAATACGTGACGCACACTCGCAGGCTACAACTGAAAACGCTTCCCCTGATTCTGATCAGCATCGTCTTGGGACCGCTTGGCAACGTATTTCTCGGCAAGGCCATGAAGGGCATCGGGTCGGTCACTTCAGCAAGAATTCTTGATCTCGTCCCAATTGCGTCTCGCGTACTGGCATCCGGTTACATCTGGCTCGGTATTGCCTGCCTCCTGGGATTTTTTATCGCCCACATGTTGTTGCTGACGTGGGCCGACTATAGTTATGTGCAGCCTGCCACCTCTCTGTCTTACCTGTCTATCTCCATCCTCAGTTACCTTCTTCTCGGAGAGACGATTTCTCTTCTGCGCTGGCTTGGCGTCGCAGTCATTTGTCTCGGCGTTTTCCTCGTAGGTCGGACCTCACCCAGAACGACAGGAGCACCTAATCGTGGTTGAAGCGGCGCTCTTTTTCTTAATTGTTGTAGCAGGAACAGCGGGAGAGCTGTGCGTAAGTCGGGCCATGAAGCGTATCGGCGAGGTCCACGACTTTAGTCTCAAGTCCATCCTGAGTTTCGTTCTGCAATCCTTGCACTTGCCGTGGATGTGGCTAGGAATAGCACTGATGAGCCTGGGATTTTTCTCGCTTCTCGCTATTCTGTCATTCCAGGAAGTGAGTTTCGTGGTGCCGGTCAGTGCCCTGAGCTATGCCGCGGGAGCCTTTGGAGCGAAAGCCTTCCTGGGTGAACGCATCAACCGTAACCGGTGGATCGGAATCGCCGTAGTCTGTATCGGCGTCACCATCGTCTGGTGGAGCAGAAAATAGCGCAGACGCTGCGCCAGCAGTAAAAACGTCAGGCACGGCATAGAGATGCAGCAACAACAAGTAGGTGGGCGTCTGTCCGCAAAGGAACACATTCATAAGGTCAGAACGCTCAGACGCCAGCCGATGAACTTTCCGCTTTGTGCAACCGCAGCCTGGACCAGATCGCGCTTGCACTGCGCCGCATTGAGTGTCGAACTGATCCGATACGTCTCAGGCTATGCGAAAGTTTGACCGCGGACAAACTAAATCGGAGGAGTGCGACTCGTGAATCCGGTTATCACTCGTGCCGCCGACAATTAACGCACCAACCGAATCATCGAGTTTATTTGCCCTCGCGTTCTTGCTAAGTGCCCACCACTCAGAAGGATGATTGGTAGGGGCGGTGGGGATCGAACCCACGACCTTCGGCTTAAAAGGCCGCTGCTCTACCACTGAGCTACGCCCCTGCGGTGGTTCTAACATCTTACATGAAAAGATTTAGCGCGCACCACGCCTCTCAGGTAACTCGTAATGAAAGCTTGCGGTAGCACAGTTGCAGCCAGTTCGTAATTGCCTTGTCTAGATAGAAACTGACGCGCTAAGGCATATAAAACGCTGCACGACATTGTGGCGCGTTGCGGCAGTTGCTGACAGCGCCAGGCTTGAGGTGCAGCATCGGCCTGTAAGCCCGATGCTCGTTGATGGCAAACTCTGCAAGCGTCAGAATTAGACGCCTTCCGCTACTGCGATAATGTTTTTACAGACGGCGAACGCGCCCGCTCGTTGTTTCTGATTTGAAAGTTGCTTACACATGATAGTGACTAACGGGGTTGCCATTGCATATAATCGCGTCCGCCATGCCAAGCTAGGAGACGTTGTATAACGTGGCCGATGGAGTGGCGCCATACCTTTGAACCACCCGGACAAGGTTAAGGCTTCAAAGAGCGCTGCGCGCACTTTCCCGAGAAGCGCGCCCCCGCTTTCACCGGCAAGTCAGGACTCCCAGTGAACTTCGAATTCAGCGACAAAGTGAAGATCTTGCAGCGCCAGGTGCAAGCATTTCTGGACGAGTACATTTATCCGAATGAGCAACGCTTCTACGACGAGATTGAGAAGAATCGATGGTCGCCCGCCAGGATCGTCGAAGAGCTCAAGCTGAAAGCTCGCGCCGCCGGTCTATGGAACTTGTTCTTGCCGGACAGCGAGCACGGCGCAGGGCTGACAAATCTCGAATACGCGCCTCTTTGCGAGATGATGGGCTGTAGCGCGATGGCGCCGGAGGTGTTCAACTGCTCAGCGCCGGACACAGGCAATATGGAAGTGCTCGCCCGGTATGGCACGTCGGAACAGAAAGAGCGGTGGCTGAAGCCGCTGCTTGCGGGCGAAATCCGGTCGTGTTTCGCGATGACGGAACCCGCAGTCGCCTCATCCGATGCGACGAACATTGAGGCGAGAATCGTTCGCGACGGCAGCCACTATGTTATTAACGGCCGAAAATGGTGGACGTCCGGGGCGGGCGACCCGCGTTGCAAGATCGCCATCTTCATGGGTAAGACGGATCCATCGGCTCAGCCTCACAAGCAGCAGTCGATGATTCTCGTGCCGATGGACGTGCCGGGAGTGAAGATCGAACGAATGCTGACTGTGTTTGGGTATGACCATGCGCCACACGGCCATGGCGAAGTCGTGTTTGAAAATGTCCGTGTTCCGATCTCAAATGTCTTGCTCGGCGAAGGGCGGGGATTCGAAATCGCGCAAGGGCGGCTAGGTCCCGGACGTATCCATCATTGCATGCGGTGCATTGGAGTTGCAGAGCGCGCCCTGGAAGCAATGTGCAAGCGCGTGCAAGCGCGAGTGGCTTTCGGGAAACCATTGGCCGAGCAAGGCACGATTCGCGCGGACATTGCGATTTCGCGTATGGAGATCGAGCAAGCTCGCCTTCTGACGTTGAAAGCTGCTTATATGATGGACACGGTGGGCAACAAGGCGGCGCGCACTGAAATCGCGATGATCAAAGTTGTCGCGCCCAACGTTGCCCTGCGGGTTCTAGACCGCGCCATCCAGGCGCACGGAGGCGCGGGTGTCGCGCAAGACACCGTCCTCGCTGCCGCGTGGGCGAGCGTGCGCACGCTGCGAATCGCTGACGGGCCGGATGAAGTGCATACGGAATCGATCGCCAGACACGAGCTCCGAAAATGGGGCAAGTTCCCAGCGAAATCAGCGACGCATTGACCATCTGCCGTTGCGAACTGTACCGCAATTTCTTCCATAGGAGATCCCCATGCCACCGCTCGTGGTGGAAACAGTGCTTTCGCTCAAGGAATTCGTGGGCCGCGAGATCGCCGTGACGGATTGGCTCACGATGACTCAAGACCGCATCGACCGATTCGCCGAGGCCACGGAGGACCGGCAGTGGATTCACGTCGATCGCGAGCGCGCGCAAAGGGAGTCGCCCTATCGCACAACGATTGCCCACGGTTTCTTGACACTTTCATTGCTCAGTCATTTCATGAAGCAAGCCATACAGTTTAGAGGCGGCGTCCGCATGGGGATCAACTACGGCCTGAATCGCGTCCGCTTTCCCTTTCCTGTTAGCGTGGACTCAAAAATTCGCGCCCGGGTGGGAGTTTTGTCCTTGAAGGAGCTTCCCGAGGCGCTCGAGGCCGTATTTTCTGTGTCGGTGGAGGGTCAGGGTTTGGAAAAGCCCTTCTGTGTGGCGGAATGGATTGTCCGTTACTATCCTGAATAATGGAAGGCACACTCTTCAAATCGTGTGAAGCTGCATTTCTGGAATGCGAAATGGTCAAATCGAACCTGTTTCGGCAGAATGCAATGACGAGCGCAAGAGAACCTTAACCACTTCCGGCATCGAAGCAAAGCGCGGATCCTTCGTCAGCCCCTCGTGATATCGGTAATAAATCTGCTGGACAATGACCGCCACTTTGAATCGAGCAAAGGCAAGATAAAAGACCATAGCAGACACGTCGCGGCCGGTCGTCCGCGCATAGCGCTCGACGAGTTGCGCACGCGTCAGACTGCCGGCGGCGGTCGACGGGCACCAATGGATCTTCTGCAGTTCGTCAGGGTCCTCCCGATCAACCCAGTAGGCTAGCACCGTGCCCAGATCCGTAAGTGGATCGCCGATGGTAGCCATCTCCCAGTCCAGAACGCCCACAATCCTGGTGGCGTCCGCCCTGTCCAGCACGACGTTGTCGTACTTGTAGTCATTGTGGATCAGCGCGGCATCGCTTGTTGCTGGCATCCGCTCTTTCAGCCAGACGGAGATGCGCTCGATTTCTGGGAGGTCGTGAGTCTGGGACGTATAGTAACGGTCGATCCAGCCGCGCACCTGGCGTTCGAGATACCCGTGTGGCTTGCCCAGATCAGCCAGCCCGATAGCCGCATAATCCAGGGCATGCAGCCGGGCGAGGTTATCAATGAACGACTCGCTCAGCCGCCGAGCCGTCTCGGCCGTAAACGGCAAGCCTGCAGGTGGATCTCTGCGGATGATAATCCCCCGGATCAATTCCATGAGGTAAAAAGGAGAGCCTAATATGGACTCGTCGTCGCAGTACAGGAGGACCTTCGGTGCCGCGGGATAGACGGCGTGCAGTTTCGACAGCACGCGGTATTCTCGGCCCATGTCATGCGCAGTCTTGACCTTGCTGCCGAAGGGTGGCCGGCGAAGAACTAACTCCCTGGCGCCGAGCTGAAGCGAGTAAGTGAGGTTGGAATGGCCGCTGGGAAATTGGCGGACCTGCAGCGCATCTGCTTCGTTGGGAAAGTGATCGCGCAAATAGGGTTCGAGTTTGGTCAGGTCAAGCTCTTCTCCTGGTCGAACTGCTGTCGGTTGGTCCAAAAGGTCGGCCATCGGTGAATCCCCTAGTGGTAGATAAGCATGGCGACATCATTCAGATGCGGGTGAGTATTGAACGCGGTGAGAGTAAACCCGTCCCCGGCATAAAGAAACTCGCTCCCGGAACAGTTGCGCGACATCCAACTAGCTCGCACGGTATGTTGTGGCGAGAGATTGAGGGCGCGCCGCATTGCCACGGCAATTGGGCAGCCAGACGTGACAATCGCAACGTTTGACCGGCGGATTGTTGATGGTGATGATGGCTATGCCGTAGTTTTTGCTGAACTGACCAGATCGCATGCTGTGGCTCGCCTCGGCTAGGCGGTCTGCCCTCCATCCACTACTAGCACGTGACCGGTGACGTAGTTAGACGCATCGGAAGAAAGATACACGGCAGCGCCCTTCAAATCGTGCTCATTGCCGAAACGTCGCAAAGGAATTTTGCTCAGGAAGGCTTCCTTGTTTCGTTCGATGACCACCTGCGACATGTTGGTGGGGAACCATCCAGGAGCGATGGCATTTACTTGGATGTCGTGAATTCCCCACTTGCACGCCAGATCCTTGGTGAATGCGATCACGCCGCCTTTGCTTGCGTGGTACCCGATGGCCTGAAATTCCGGAGGCGCGCCACGGAGCCCGGCAACCGAAGCGATATTAATAATTTTTCCGCGGCGCTGAGGGACCATGACCTTGCCAACTGCCTGCGAAAAGAGAAACGTCCCGGTCAGATTCGTTTCGATCACTTTGTTCCATTGCTCGAGTCGCATCTCTTCGACCGGAGCGCCCCAGGATGTACCGGCATTGTTGATCAAGATGTCTATTCGGCCGAAGCTGGAGACCGTCGCGTCCACAACCGCCTTCACATGGTCGGGGATCTTGACGTCGCAGCCCAGAGCCAACGTTTTCACGCCGAGCTGTTTCAATTCTTCTGCTGCTCGTTCGCAGCGCTCCTTTTTCCGCGCGCATAGCACCACGTTCGCACCCATCTCTGCCAAGCCCTCGGCCATCTGGCGTCCAAGCCCGACAGAGCCACCGGTGATGATTGCCACGCGCCCGCTGAGATCGAGCAGTTTCTTGATATTCATTCGGAATTTCTGGCCGAAGCCAGCGTCACTTCTTGAATCCGCTTTCCACGTCAGAGGAAGGCTCGCTCCCAGTCGCCCGACGGCTAGACATCTATCAACGTTTGGCGACGCGCAAGACTTCGCCGTATTTCCCGAACTGCTGAAAGCCAGGGCTATGCTTGAAGCGCGCACCGCGTGGACAGCCCCCCGGCAAGGACCTTCGTCGCTGATGTAACTCGACAAATCCGTTCGGATATCATTCAGCGCAGGTCAACCTGGACGAATGGGTCGCCGCACAGGAATCCGAATTTGCATTCTCCCGTGAGTGCATCAAATGGGCGAAGATACTGGCTTGGATCAAATTCAATATACGCTGGCGGAACTTGTACGATTCCCTGTGGCGTCCCGAAAATGTTGAATCCAGGTCCGAGCGCTGCCGCGGCATTGTTCAGGTCGCTGGCATCGACGCCCTGCCATCCTCCCGTATCCAGACGCTTGACCAGCGTCTGAACGGCCGCTATGGTTTCCGCCGGCGTGAAACTACAGTGTCCCGCGCGATCGACAAACGTGCGGCGAAGGAACTCTCCGTTGCCCGCTTCGTCGACGACGTCCTTGTAAGCGCTTTCGTTCTGAACCACCACCAGACCGTCGCCCTTGGTATGCAGCGTCAGCACCGGGATGTGGATCTCACCATCGAAAATGATATTCCTTTCCAGGTAACGAACGGCCTCAGGATCGGCGCTGATTCGCGCGGCATCGTTCAGCGTCTTCAGATCTGAGTCGAGATCGAGGCCGGCCTGCTGATAAAGCGCAATGACCTGGTCGCGCCCAATCGAGCGATCCAGCTGTCTCCTATAATCGACTCCTGTGTTCCAGGAAACATTGCCCTGTGCCCGCGCCTCAAGTTCTGCGCGAAACGCAAACCCAAATGGAAAGTCCACTTGTTGATCCCACAGGAACTGGTTCATCTCCTGTCCGGCAAAATCGGTTGGCGCCGGTTCCGATGACAATGGAGTGAACCAGCCCGGCAAGTCGGCCAGCGCTCCGGCCAGCGCTATCCGCGCTCTCCCTTGAGGTGTACCCTGCGCCTCAGCAAGCACCACTTCGGCGAGGTCGAGATTTGCAAGGGGGTTGGCAATATTGACGACCTCCAGTCCCGTGCCCGGCGCAAGCAGCGTCTTGAACGCGAATGCGGAATCCAGCGCGGTGTTCCATGTGGCTACGCCGCCGGAGAGCACTCCACACATAGGTAGTGCGGCGTCAAAGCGCCTCGGGTGGCGTTGGATCAGACCAGCAGTGATGATTCCGCCGAGCGAGTGTCCCCACGCGATGGTTCTCTTCGGAGACCCGACAACCAGTTTGAAAATGTCGAGAACGGCGATTTGGTCCCGCAGCGCTTCGTGAATGGCCCATCCGGTCGTGGCGTAGGAAGACCCAGCCAATGCGAAGTGGTGGGAGAGCATGAAAAATCGTGTGAAGGGATCTCCCACATCCCGCGCCGGGTTCGCACTGCCCGGCACGACATAACCGTGACTGTAGAGAAATAGAGTGCCGTTCCAGTCCGATGGCACTTCAATCAAATACTCCGCGCCGTCCGCCAGGCTTCCGGAATGCGCGGTAACGGTAAAAGCTGCTTGCGCCCGCGCGGTACCGGAAACGGTGAGAAGAAAGACCGTTGTCACCGCCAAAAGAGAAAATGTTCGTTCAGTCATTCGTCGCATTTCAGGAGCCTCCTATTTCAAGACCTGGACTGGCTGGGGGACAGCAGCCATGATCCGGAATTCGTTTTTGCGGACTGTCCGAATCTCACGGCTCGCACTTGGCATCGCCAGGTGCAAGAATCATTTCAGTCTCCAGGGGACCGCGCCTGCTGTGCCGGGGACGGCACGTTCAGCGATATCTCCTCATCCTTCAGAAACTCAGGCGCACGCCGAACTGGAGTTGCCGTTTTGGCAGTGCCGAGGTAAAGCCTAGCGGCTGGCTCGGTGACAGAGTCCTGTCTCCCTGTAAAGGCTGAGTGGGCGGGGCGATGACGCCAACAACGTTGTTCACACTGCCGACGTTCGTGCGGTTGAAGAGATTGAATCCTTCCACCATGAATTGCAGCGTGCTCTTCTCAGCCACTTTCACCTGCCAGCTCAAGCGCGTATCAAAGCTGACGTAATTGGGACCAATGCCGGTGTTGCGTCCAACCCCCGGCGGACGGTCCGTAGTCGAGTGGCGGTCATTATTGAC
>Ga0099829_10001001_pt1 | contig 15177 bp, 15 predicted proteins | sample CZO8metaG_3_FD_79336 | JGI IMG/M metagenome (GOLD analysis project Ga0099829, IMG submission 79336) | Vadose zone soil microbial communities from the Eel River Critical Zone Observatory, Northern California, USA - CZOApr15con2H2.8 metaG | ecosystem: Environmental > Terrestrial > Soil > Vadose...
CGATCGTCCCCAGGACCGCGTTGGTCTTGAGGTCGAAGATTACGATAGCGCCGTCGCCACCGCCGTCACTGATAAACCCGCGGCCTGCCTTGGGAACGATAGCAACGCCATGCGAACGCTTCTGGCCTGCAATGTCGGCGATGGTCTTGCCCGAGTCGCCGTCAATCACCAGAGTGTGGGTGCTGCGCGTAACGTAGAGCCGGTGTGTATCGGGGTCTACGGTGAGATAGTCCCATCCACCCTCGCCACCGACGTGGAATGTTTTTGCGACCTCCCAGTCGGTTTGTGCAACCGCCGGCAGGACGCCTGTGAACAGAACGAGGATAAAAGCTGTGATGATTAGTTTTGCAATTCGCATGTGGATTCTCCCAGAGTCAAGTAGCTCGGGCGTAAGAATACCATGTGCGCCTGCTTCCCGGACTTCCACGCAGCGGATGAAAAAAATACTGCGAAGAGGGCTGATTTTCAGAGATTTTTCAGAGAGCAGTTCTACTCGGTGGTGGAAGCTTGGGATTGAACGGAGAATAACTCTGGAACCTGTAGCCGGAAAGCGAGGGCTGCTCGATCTCGATTACGCTTTCAATTGTGAACACCAGCAGGCGCTCGGCGCCAGGGAAAGCGGAGCGGTCGCTCTCCCAATCTACGGCCGCGAGGCCGGAAAGTTGCAATGTGCGGCCGCGTTCGAAGTCAGGGAAGACCAGGCCCGTGCGCGGATTCACACTAATGTTACCTAGCGTGTTGAACATGTTATTGCCGTGGTAGTCAGGGATGATGAGGCGGTTGGGACTTTGCACCTTCACGAAGCCGGGGTTTCCGCCGCGATGCGAAGCGTCAACACCGCGCTCGGGATGGGCGCTGGCAATGAAAAGGGTGTCGGCAGCTTCGATCCATCGTCGCTGGTCAGGGTTGAGTTGGCCCGCCTGCGAAATAAGAGTGGCGGCCACACTGCCAGTCTTTGATTCAGATTCAGTTTCAGGCGCACGCTGCTGAATGTACTGCTGGCAATTCCCGTAAACCTGCCGGGCGCGGATGCGTAAACCGTTATCGGGCAGAATTTCAGCTTCGCCATTGAGCCGCATGCGACGCCGGGTGCCAAAGTCTATGACGACCATGCCGACATCCTGATTGCGCTTCAGGTTTTCGATCAGGGGATCGCCGCTCACTTCCAGGGACGCGGTCTGCAGCGTAAATGGGTCGAGCACGTGCAGAAAGCCAGGTTTGCCAACCCGCAACGAAGCCCAAATCTTGCCATCAGGGCCAGTACTTCCGAATACCGCCAGGCGTTGCTCGTTCAAGAAGCTGAGAGCCCCCTCGGGAATGCTGGAGCGGATGCCGTGTCCGGAAACTTCAGCGACCCCGGCGCGCTGTTGGACCGCGAGTTCACCATCATGCCAAACCGCGCCATCGGGCAGCGATGCTTTCATGGGATTTCTCCCTTCTTCTCCAGACTTGGACTGGATATAGATGCGGCTGAAGCGCCCCCGGACGCGGAGAAACGCAAAGAAGAAAATTCGCCAACGGGGACACAGAGAAATTGGGTAATTGTGTAATCGGGTAACTGCGTAATTTTATTTAATTAACGGGATTAGAAATGACCCGATGATTCAATGACTCAATCTTTCTCTGTGTCTCTGTGTCTCTGTGGTGAAATGGTTCATCCCAACGCGATCTGGCCTTCCACCTGCACGTGTTCGCGCTGTTTGTCTTTCAGTGCCCAGGCCATGCGCGGAGTGTTATGGGCGACACCGGCGCGGCCCTGTCTGTCGAGCAGGATCATGCCGCCGTGGCCGTTCAGGCGGTTCTTTAAATACGCGATGGACTGTTCAGCTACAACAAGGGGCGTATCTGTCTCGGAGACCCGGTCGCAGGCCCACTTGCCCAGGACCAGTTTCATGATGGGCTCGCCCCATCCGGTGCAGGAGACGGCGGCGCGGAAGTTATCGGCGTAGCATCCGCAACCGATCAGGGAGGAATCGCCGACTCGTCCCGGAGTCTTGTTCAGAGTACCGCCGGTGGAGGTGGCAGCGGCAAGATTCCCATCCGCATCCAAAGCGACCGCTCCGACGGTGTCATGCGATGCCGCGGGCGATTTCCCGGCAAAGGTCAAATCGGGCTCGCCAGCGGCAGTTTGCGCCTTGAACTGGCGCAGGCGTTCAATCTCGCGCGGAATGATCAGGTCGTTGTTATCGCAAAGCTCGATGCCGTGTTCCTGAGCAAAGCGCTCGGCGCCCTCGGCCACAAGATAAACATGCGGGCTTTCGGTCAGCACTTTGTGCGCCAGGCGAATGGGATTGCGGATATGCTCCACGCATCCGACGCCGCCGGCACGCAGGGTAGCGCCATCCATCATGAGAGCGTCAAGCTGAACGTGTCCGTCGCTGGTAAGAAAGCTGCCGTGCCCGGCGTCGAAGGTTTCGTCGTCTTCCATGGCGACGACCGCAGCCTCCACGGCTTGCAGGGCGGTCGCGCCGGCTTCCAGCAAACGCCATCCGGCGGCCAAAGCTGTGCGCACACCGTGCAGGTGGGCTTCGACCATATCGTCGGGAATCGCCCAGGCGCCGCCATGGAGCAATAAGACTGGAGAATTTTTGGTTTGGGTCACGTTAAAGGATTTCTCGTATTGTCATTTTAGGTCAATGACCGGCGCCATGATGTCGCCTAGAATTTCTATAGTACCCGCCATTGCCCCTACGAATTTTCGCCTCTTGGGAGCCGGTCTAATCTCAGCAATCGGCTTGCCGTGCCGCGTGACTAGAAGCGGTTTCTTCGTCTTGCTGACCTCATCGAGCAAAGACAAACACTTTGCTTTAAATTTTGAGATGGTGATCTCTTTCACTGTTGCTTTCCTCGTTTCATTTTACTGTGCACGGCATTTGCTTTGTATCAGGGCACGACTTTCAGTCGTGCCGAAAGCCGTCAGAACTTATTGGGCTTTAGCCCCTGCACGCCTTTGCTTTCGCAAGTATGCGGAGCTATAGGGAAACTCCTCAGGCGTTCGCGCCAATCCTGCCTCCACGGGATTCATGATGATATATTCCCGATGCGCCAGAAAACTGGCCCGATCATCAACTCGTACCTCTGAAAATCCACGCTGCCAGATTTCGCCCGCATATCCCAATTCCTTTTTCATACGGTACGAATAGCCGCCCTTAATGAGCTGCATAGCCTTTCAATGCTCATCTTGCTATCGAGAGTCATTAACAGGTGTACGTGATCAGGCATAACCACAAAATCGTGGATCGTAAACTTCTTTGCGATGACGTAAGAACGAAGAACATCAATGAACAAGGTAGCATGGCGCTCCGATTGCAAAAGGCGGCGGCTTAAACTGGTCTTCGTAGTAGCGAAAAAAGTGCGCGAGGAGCTCAGGATTTCACTGGGGATGGAATTTCGGATGGGTATTGCCATGTGCAGGGGCTGAAGCCCAATCCCATTGTAACGGCTGCGGCACGACTAAAAGTCGTGCCCTGATACAAAGCAAAAGATCTGAGAAGCACGGCAGAACGCTATGTCCTCAACTATGTTTGAAAGCTATTTTGAAAAGAATCTCTACCAAGAAACTATTTGTAGATGATTTCTTTATTCGTTACGGCATCGGCTTCTGCTTCAATGTTGAGACGGGTGGCATCCATGATTTTAGTCTGCTGATATGTGTAGCGAATGCGGTGAATGACGGTGATGGTCGAGAGCACGGCGATTACCCACAGACAGGGCGCCATGGTTCCCCAGCGATTGAAGAGTGCGCCGATGATGACCAGGACAATGCGCTCAGGACGCTCCATGAATCCTACCTTGCAGGTGCTGATGAGCGATTCGGCGCGGGCGCGGGTATAGCTGACCATCACGGAGCTGACCATGACGAAAGCCACCATGACCACATAAAAGAAGCGGTTGGCGCGGGCGTAGTAGACGAGCAGCCCGAAGAAAAGAGCGACGTCGCTGTAGCGGTCGATCACCGAATCGAAAAACGCCCCGAAGGTGGTGACCTGGTTGGTGGCTCGGGCAACCCGGCCATCCACCATGTCAAAGATGCCGGCGCCGATGATGACCAGACCGGCGTAGAAAAACATGCGCTGGTAATTTTCAGCATTGGCCAGGCCGAACAGGACCGCTGCGCCGATGTTGATGACCAGCCCAAGAAATGTGAGGACGTTAGGGGAGATGCGGGTCAGGGCCAGACCACGAACGATAGCGTGCAAAAGCACGCGGCAGGCTCGTCCGAAGGCGTGGGTCCAGGTCATGTGGTTTTCAATTCAGTGAGGCACGCATCCAATATGCCCTACTACATTACAGTTTGGAGCTGTATAACCCTCAAGTGGTTGCTACTCTTCGTCGTGAATCGTGCTCAGTTTCAGGACTTCAAGGTCGCGTTTTCCGGCAGGAGTAACAACGGTGGCGGTGTCTCCCACTTTCTTTCCCATAAGCGCCCGGCCTATGGGAGAGGTGGTGGAGATCAAACCCTTGGCCACATCCGATTCCTCGCTGGTCACCAGTTTGTATTCGATCTTCTCTTCTTTGGAAGTGTCGTACACCCGCACGGTCGAGCCGAAGGCGACCTTATCTTTCGGGATATTCGCCAAATTGATCATGGAAAGCTCGGCCATGCGCTTCTTGAGCTGTGCCAGGCGTGCGTCCACGAAGGTTTGGCGCTGCTTGGCCGTCTGATACTCGGCGTTCTCACTCAAATCGCCCAAGGCAACCGCGGTCTTTATCTCTTTGGGCAATTCGTGATGCAGTTCATGCTCAAGCGCCCTTATCTCTTCTTCCAGTTTTTTCCTAATATGTTCAGGCATGGTCTTCTTATCTGAGGGCTCCGTAACGCTTCGCTGCTGCGCCCTCGCACTGCGCTCGTGCGCGACAGCTCTCGCTCCGCGCTTACCCCGCTTCGGCTGGTTTCAATTGAGAAGGGGCAGCTTCAAGCTTCTGGGCGCTTGCCCCTAGAGGAATTATACCTTTCAAGATGGGCTTTTTTCCTCTTTCAAACGGCTTTTTCCTAAGGATTCCGATAAACCGCTGCGCCCTTGCACTGCCCTCACCCAGGCTTGATACGGTAAGGCGAGTCTCTACGAAGCTCTTTTTGGCGTTGCCGGAAGATTATTTGCCGCTGCCGGAACACCTAAAATGATCAAATTTTAATCATTGCTTTACAAAGTCATGCTTAGTTGAATGGGAGTGAGAGCCCTATTGGTGCTTAAAAATTGTGCAACACTTGCCTTAACCCTCACATTTTGTATATCTTAGAGAGCGGCAGTCAGCTTGCTTTCCATCTGGCTTGGGGTTATAATTTAGTTAGTTTCTCCCCTGTAACCCTTCACTTTACCGTGGGTGCCCTTCATGAATGACAATATCGGTTTCCGGATTGGCGATAAGGTTGTTTATCCCAATCACGGCGTAGGCGTCATCGAGCAGATTAATAGCCGGACACTCGGCGCAATATCAGAAAAGTTCTATCTGCTTAAATTCAAAGCCAGCAGCCTGAAAGTGGAGATCCCGTTCCGCAATATCGGAGCGGTAGGTCTTCGCCGGGTCATTAAGAACGGTGACGTCCAGAAGATCCTGGATTTCCTCATAGACGGCAAATGCGAGAACCACACCGACTGGAAGTTCCGCTTTAAAGAGAATTCGGACAAGATGCGCACCGGTTCTCTGCTCGATGTGGCCGTCGTGCTCAAAGGCTTGCTCATCCTGAACCAGACCAAACCGCTCTCTTTCCGTGAAAAGAAGATGCTGGAACGCGCGCGTTATCTTCTGGTGAGTGAGTTGGCCCTGGCCAAAAATGTCGCCGAGCCTGAAGTTGAGGACTTGCTGACCAAGGCCTTGGCTAAATCAAGGCTGCGCTTCCCAGATGTAGTGGCAGAAGCGTAATTTAGCACTTCGTCGCCAGCATTCTCTCCTGAACGCCCCGCTCTCTGAGCCCCTATCTTGGAGAGGTGAGTAGTTTTCATTTCATTAAAATTAAAGATTTCATTCAGGACTTGACGAGTTCTGTGCGTTTACACAATCGCCCGTATCACGCCCCCATCCACGCGCACGGCCGAGCCGGTGGTCGCAGAGGCCTGTTCTGAAGCCAGATACACCACCATGTTGGCAACTTCTTCGTTGGTGGCAAATCTCTTCAGCAGCGAGCTTGGGCGGATGTTGCGAAAGAAGTCTTTCTCTGTCTGCTCGAAGCTTTTACCTGCCTGCCGGCCAACCACCTCAACAAACTTTTCCACTCCTTCAGAGCGTGTGGGACCCGGCAATACAGAATTTACGGTCACGCCGGTGCTGGCCACGGTCTCGGCCAGGCCACGCGCCACGGCCAACTGCGCTGTCTTGGTCATGCCGTAGTGGACCATTTCTGCTGGGATCTGCACAGCCGACTCGCTGGAGATAAAAATCACGCGGCCCCAGCCGCGCTTCACCATGGCAGGCGTGTAGTGCCGGGCCAGGCGCACTCCGCTCAGCACGTTCACGCGAAAGAAGCGCTCCCAGTCTTCATCAGGGATGTCGAAGAAAGCCTTGGGCTCAAAAATTCCCAGGTTGTTGACCAGGATATCGGTATTAGAGAATTTGGCGATTAAAGCTTGTACGCCTTCCGCGGTCCCCAGATCGGCTTCGAAGCCCTGGACTTTGGCTGCCGGTATGGCAGCCTTGATCTCAGCAACCGCGTGCGCCACGCGCCGCTCCGTACGTCCATTTACCACGACGGCCGCACCGGATTCAGCTAAACCCTTGGCAATGGCAAAGCCGATTCCCGCGGTTGAACCGGTAACGATTGCAGTTTTTCCATCAAGCCGGATATTCACAGTTCGCTCCCTGATGATCAGAGTTCATCATTATTAGAGTTCAACATTATTAGAGTTTAACCAGGGCCTCTAAGATTCTTCGCCCGACCGGGCAGAGCGCTTAATACTTACTCCCCCAGCCAGGCGCCGTAGGGACGCAGCGACTCCACGTGATCGCAGATGATTTTCAGGGCGGCGGTCAGGGGCACGGCAAGAATGAGGCCCACGGCTCCCCAGAGCCATCCCCAGATGAGGAGAGCGATGGTCACCGCCAGAGGATTCAACTGCAATCGCCGGCCAATCAGTTTGGGATAAAGGATGTTAATGGCGAACACATGCAATCCCAGCACGGTAAGCACAATGGTGAGCATGCCGCCACCGTGGACCTGGCCGAATCCAGCAGCCAAGGGCGGAATCATCGCCAAGACCACCCCCAGGTAGGGGACCAAGGTAAGAAACCCGCTGATAAAGCCGAGAAAATAGAAATAGGGCAAATGCAGATACCAGAAAACCACCAGGCTGGCGATGGAGGTAAATAGTCCCACAATGATATTGCCGTTGATAAAGCTGTGGATCATGGCTGAGATGCGTCCCAGAGTCACGTAAGCGGTATTGCGATTTTCCATGCTGAACAGCATTACGGTTGATGCGCGCACATGGTCATGCAAGCTCAACATGAAATAAACAAGAAACGGTATGAATGAAATGGAGAAGGCAACTTCACCCACCGTCCCCAGGCTGCTGGTAATCAAATCCACCCAACTGGTTTGCTGCTGAACCTTAAGCGTCTTTTTGTCTTCGCTTGTTTCCGGAAGCACCGCCGCTTCCGTGCTCTTCTGGAACTTCTGTGCCTGCTCACGGAACTGCATCAGAGCGCCCTCAATCTTGTGGGTATAGGTGGGCAGGGTCTGGACGAAATCAACTGCCCGGCTATAGCCGAAGTAGGCGGCGGCATAGATGGCAGCCCCCAGCAGCAGCACCGCCAGCAAGGAGGCGAAGGCCCGTGGAAATTTCATCCGCTCGAGGAAATCCATCACCGGAAAGAGAATGAAGGCCAACAAAATCGAAAACAGCAGGGTGACCAGCACGAGTTTGGCCACGTAACAGATGGTCAGGACTACCGCTATGGCGACGATAGTTTGTCCGGCCAGAATGGAACGACGAGTTTTGTCGCTGACACGGCGGTGAGGGTGGTTATCGGCCGTCCACGTCAGTTCAGCCGAGGAAGAAGCGGCTGAAGAAGAAACAGGAGCCTCAGCAGCAACCGCAGCCGCGGCTGCAGACTGCTCCCCGTTTGGGGCTTTTGGAACTGCGGTCGCACCCATTTTGTCGGTGGTCTGCGCCGAGGAGGAGCTGCTTTCCTCTGCCTTGATAGAAACGTCTTCGATTGGACCCCGGGTCATGCTCTACTCATATAAGCCATGGTAGCCGAAGTTGGTCGCTTTCAAGCAGTAACCAAAGGGCGGGGTACCTTTATTTTCAAGGTCTTTTATCCGCCCACGAAAGCCGTCGGAGGCAAGCTAAGGGCGGGCTCTTCGCCTCTTACTTAATCTCCATTACTTCTTTTTCCTTGGTCTTGCTCATCTCTTCCATCTTCTTGATCTCGTCGTCGGTGAGCTTTTGGATCTCTTCGAGCGAGCGGCGCTCATCATCTTCTGAGATTTTCTTGTCTTTCAAGGCCTTCTTGATCTGATCGTTGCCGTCGCGGCGTATGTTGCGGATGGCGGTGCGGTGCTCTTCCAGAATCTTATGCAGGTGCTTGACCATCTCCTTGCGGCGCTCCTCGGTGAGCGGCGGCACCGGAATGCGGATCATTTTGCCGTCGTTCATGGGGTTCAATCCCAGATCGCCGCTGCGGATAGCTTTTTCGATCTCCGCCATGGCGCTGGGGTCAAAGGGCGTCACCGTAATGAGCTGGGCATCGGCGGCGTGCACCTGCGCAATCTGGTTCACCGGCATCAGGGAGCCGTAGTAATCCACCTTCACCGTATCGAGCATATTCACGGTGGCGCGGCCGGTGCGCACCGCCGCCATTTCGCGGCGGAAGTCTTCCACGGCTTTCTCCATGCGGGTCTTAAGCTGCACATACACTTCTTTTAATGCGGGGATACTTACCATCTGTGCCATAGCGCATCACTCCATGCGAGGATAAAGCGATGATTATAAATTAGTTAGTTGGCAATTGGGAGTAAGCGTTAGTCTGACCAGAAAAATAGTTGCACGAAGAAATTCAATTATCGGACGATCTCGTATAACGACGGCGGTGGGCCTGCGCCTGTGATCTGCCGGTACTCCTCAATGGCTTGTGGCTCAGTCATGCCCGCGATGAGGTCGGCCACGAGCCGCTTTCGCTGGGAAGTAGTGGCAACCGCTTCAAGTTCTTCGCGGTAATAGGGCGCAAATACGCTCCATGTGGACTTCGATTCAGATGCCTCGGAATAGACCTCGAAAAGGCGGGTAATCGTCTGCCGTTGGCCTTCGCGTTGAAGCGCCAGACTTGGAGCTTCGATGACGTAAGTCCATGTCAGTTCTTTGAGAATTGTGACCTCTTTGGCATATTCGGGATTGATGGTGACCGTCTTTTGTTTCATATCAAGCGTGACACCGTTTACATATCGCTCAATCAACTGTGAAGTGAAGTAACGCAGCCTAGACCGATGGTCCTTTGTACCCGAGTAGGGCTCGTAAATGCGCCAGAACATTCCAAGAATATTTTCGAACGCCTCTTCGAGGGCTGCCCGTTTAGGAAACTCTTTGTTGTTTGCTCGACGGCGATAGACATCATCGAAAAACCTGCGTCTTTCCAGGTTGTCGCTCGTTCTTGCCAAAGAGTGAACAGGGATCTTGCCGGCACGAAAGAAATCCTCGAGATCGTGGACGGAATAAGTAACGTCATCTGCCCAGTCCATCAGCACAGCCTCGGGGCTTCGGCTGAACTTGCCAGATGGACAGAGCTGCTTCGCAAATTTGAAATCAGAAATCTCCGATTTGTATGCGCCCCATTTATTTCGTTTTTTGGGATTTGTGTCTTTCAGCCAAGGGTATTTGAGGATCGCAGCTAATGTCGCCGCAGTGAGGTCAAGCCCCGCATGTTTCGTGGATTTGAACGCGAGTTTCGTGACTATTCGAAATGACTGAGCGTTTCCTTCGAATCCTCCGGCTGCTTCGCCAACCAGCTCGTTGAGTTTCTCCTCCGCGGTGTGTCCGAAAGGCGGGTGCCCTAAATCATGGGCAAGACATGCTGCCTCAACCGTATCGGGATCTATACCATCAACTTGATCGCAGGCTTCAGGGTTAGTTCTGAGCTGCTCCGCGAGCGACCGGCCGACCTGTGCTACTTGAAGGGAATGGGTCAGACGATTGTGAAAGACATGAGCATCAGTGGGCGAGGCAACTTGCGTTACCTGGGCCAACCTTCGGAACGCAGAAGTATAAATAATACGGTCCTTATCGCGCTGCGCAGGACTACGATGATCGCCCTCCGGGACCAACTGGGAACTGTGCTGACGCCGGTTCCGAGGATGCTTAACGTCTGTGTAGTCGATCATTTAGCTGCGCGGTGCAGGGCGGGCCTGATGCTGGCGCAGCTTGATGTGGCGATCTGGAGAAAGTTCGATGAGGCGCGCATCAATGAGTGCAGCCAAGGCATCCTTCAGCACGGATTCGCTGATCTCATGAAGCTGCTGAAACAATTCTGTAGGACGATACGCACGTTCCGCAAGCTTATCGAGAATGCGTTCGCGGGCATTTGGCGCTTGCTGCGCGGCCATAGTGGGCATGAGATGCGTGTCCTTTCAGAGGTTTTGCTGTTCTAGATTTAATATTCTCTCACGGGTGAGGACGTGTCAATGACATAATAATTCAACGACTCACACGGCCACTTCGTAGAGGTATTCCACGAAGGAGCGCACGGCGCCGTCAATGCCCTGAACCTGGGGATTTTTCGATTCAATGACATAGTATTCATCCGGCGCGTGTGCGCCACTGCCGTGGCCGAGGCCGAAGTGACCCGCCGCCAGGTGCAGCGGCTCACCGGTGAATACGTAGCCGGGCCATGAGCCGGCGCTGCGCGGCAGCACAATGGGATCAATTCCGCCCCGCTTGTACACGGCAGTCTGAGCGCGAATGAGCGGAGTATCAGCCGAAGTGCTGTTGGGATCATAGCCACCCGTCATATTGGCCTCGATATCGCTGAAACCGTGCTTAGCAAGATGGGCTTTGAGTGCTGCAAGTGCCTCATGGGCTGTCATGTCTGGAACCAATCGCATATCAATCTTTGCTACCGCGCGATGAGGAAGGATAGTCTTCCCACCTGGTCCGGTATATCCGCCAACCAGCCCCTCGATATTGACTGTAGGCCGCGACATCAGGAGTTCAATCGCCTCTTGCCAACTTACATCGTGTACCCAATGCTCCACGCCGAGTTGTTTCTTCGCGACCTGCTCGTCAAGGCGGCGCGCTGCCTCTGCAATCATCGTCTTCTCTGATGAGGAAAGCGGCCGCGCCTTATCGGCAAAACCTTCAATGGCAGGATCGTTTCCGTCAGAAGAGACCAGAGTAGCGAGGGCTTCCACGAGGTGCCAGGCCGGGCTATCGAGCCGTGCTTTGTTGCTGGAGTGGACATCTTTGCGCGGTCCACGCCCCCAGCGCTCGCCGCTCGAGACCAGCTCGAGTTCAACCACACCCTTGGCGCCGAGGGTCATAGTGACCTTGCCATCCAGCTCCTGCTCAGCCGAGGGCATGAAGATTCCGCTGCAGCGCTTCAGCGCTGCCAGCACCTCCGGTCGCCGCACGATCTGGGGGAAGTGCGGAGAGCCGATCTCTTCTTCGCCTTCGGCAACCAGCACCAGGTTGACCGGGAGCTTCTTCCCTGCACCACGGATGGCATGGAGCGCAGCGAGAAATGCAGCCTCCGGTCCCTTTTGATTCACCGCGCCGCGGCCGATGATCACTTTGCCGAGCCCGGGCTTCTCCACAAGTGCCGCGTCCCAGGGCGGCGATGACCACTCTGAAGGATCAACCTGCTTCACGTCATACATGAAATAGAGGCCCAAGGTGCGGGGAGCACCGGCGTCGAGCGTGGCAAAAATGCCGGGTTGGCCATCGGTCGCGATCCGTGTGACTTCGCCGAAGCCAGCGTCGCGAAGATAGCGCATGGTCAGCTCGCAGCCTTCCGAGACCCCTTTGTTTTCGGCGGCAATCGAGGGCTGGTGGATCCACTCCTGCAGTCGCTGCACAGACTCGTCGTGACGCTTTTCGATCTGCTGCCAGATTGGATCTAGGTTATGCTCCTCCGATTGCGCCCAACGCGGCACGGCCAGCATGGCGGCACCGGCCATGGCACCGTGAAGGAAAGTTCGGCGATCCACCGGTCGGGTGTGTGAAACAGACTTGGACTCAAGTTCAAGGCTTGACTTTGATGTGGATGTGGACATGGTTGCCCTCCTTGGAATGCGTTTGTTAACGCGGCAGGGATTTCGCGATCAACGAATGTGACATCACCAGCACCTGCGTTGTCCGGTGCGGCAAGCCTGTCGCGAAATCGCGGCTGGCATTATAGTCCAGCGCACGGGAAGAGTTCGAGGGCGGTCAACAAGCCGATAGCTCTTAGGCCATGACTAGCGAGCCTACCTTCTCTCCGGTTACCACGCGGCGGATGTTGCCGTGCTTGTTCAGATTGAAGATCACAATGGGCAGACTATTGTCTTTGCACATGCTGATGGCGGTGGAATCCATGACCTTGAGGCCGCGCTTGAGGAATTCGAGATAGGTGATCTTGTCAAACATGATGGCATCTTTCACCAGGTTGGGATCGGCGTCGTAGATGCCCTCAACCTTGGTGGCCTTCAGAATAGCGTCAGCCTTGATTTCCATGGCGCGCAGCGAGGCGGCGGTGTCGGTGGAAAAATACGGACTGCCGGTGCCAGCAGCAAAGATAACGACTCGTCCTTTTTCAAGGTGCCGAATGGCCCGGCGGCGGATGAAAGGCTCAGCGACCTGGTTCATCTCAATGGCGGTCATGACGCGGGTATAGACCTGTTGTTTTTCCAGAGCGTCCTGCAGGGCAAGAGCGTTGATGACCGTAGCCAGCATGCCCATATGGTCGGCCGAGACGCGGTCCATGTCGCGCGCCTGCTCGGCCACGCCGCGGAAAAAGTTTCCGCCTCCAACCACGATTGCAATTTCCACGCCCAGGCTGTGTACCTCCCTGATCTCGCCGGCGATTTCGTGAATACGGGTGACGTCAACACCAAAGCCTTGTGTGGCAGCCAGGGCTTCGCCGGAAATCTTCAACAGGATGCGTTTAAATGCGGTAGTCAGAGGGTAATCCTTGGGGGTCCGGATTTGATTCCTTAGGTTGTATTTTATCGCAGGCGGCGGTCGCAAATGCCGTTTGTGCGCATGGAATAAAAAAACCCGATGCCTGGCATCGGGTTTTCAGTTGCATTGTTAAATTCCGGTGAACTTGAGCTGATTTACTTCTCTTCAGCTTCGGGCGCCGGCTTGGTAATGGCAATAGTCTCGCCAACGTCACCAACCTTGAAACGGGCAAAGCGACGCACGGAGATATTTTCGCCCAGTTTGCCGATCGTGGTGGCAATGAGCTGGCCGACAGAGATGGTCTGGTCCTTGATAAAGGGCTGATCGAGCAGGCAGACCTCTTCATAAAACTTCGACATCTTGCCTTCGACAATCTTCTCCACTACGTTGGCCGGTTTGCCGGTAGCAGCCGCCTGCGCGCGATAGATTTCTTTTTCGCGCTCGAAATCAGTGGCGGTCACATCTTCCCGGCGAACGAACTTGGGATCGCTGGCGGCGATGTGCATGGCAATATCGTGCACCAGCTCCTGGAAGTGTTCGTTGCGGGCCACGAAGTCGCTTTCACAGTTGACCTCAAGCAACACTCCGATCTTGCCTCCAGCATGAATGTAGCTGGTGACGGAGCCTTCGCTGGTCACGCGGGCAGCCTTCTTGGCCGCAGTAGCAATGCCTCTCTTGCGCAGATGTATGATGGCGCCTTCAATGTCACCCTTGGATTCGGTGAGCGCCTGCTTGCAATCCATCATGGGAGCTCCGGTCTTGTCGCGAAGCTCTTTTACCAGGGCGGCGGAAATATTCATGGTACTCGTACCCATTTCTGTAATGCCTTTCTAAAATAAATTCGTTGCGCTTCTCTAAACGCGGCAAAGGCCACGCATCCTCACGGATGAGCACGGATTTCTATTCAAGGGATCCGTGTTGATCCGTGAAAATCCGTGGCCTGATTTCTGCTTCCGCTCACATGCCGGAAGCAGGGTTAGGCTCTATTTTACAGCGTGCGCGATTCAACCTGGTCAGGGCCGGCTTCGACTGGTTCTACCGGGGCCGCTGCTGCAGGGAGCTTGCGTCCTTTGGAGGCAGTCTGTTCCAGGACCTCTTCCATGCTGATGTTGTCGGCATCGGGCTGCGCACCCACTGCAATTTCGCTGGGTTCGCCGGGATACTCCTTCCCCTCTTCATCGTAGGAGGCGGGAGCAGCTTCGGCCCCAGCTTCAGCAGCCTGACCCTCGGCAAGCGCAGCCAATTCGCCGGATTTCATGCCAGTCTGCACGCCCTCGGCGATAGACTCAGAAATCTTAGAAGTAAACAACCGTATGGCACGCAGCGCGTCATCGTTGCCGGGGATGACCATATCCACTTCGGTCGGGTCGCAGTTGGTATCCACCACAGCGACGACCGGAATGCCCAGCTTGCGCGCTTCCTTGACCGCAATCTGCTCTTTGTTGGAGTCAACCACGAACAGGATATCGGGCAGGCGGTTCATGTTCTTGATGCCCGCCAGGTTGGCCTGCAGGTGCTTACGCTCACGCTCCAGCTTGATGACTTCTTTCTTGGGGAGCAGCTCGTAACGGCCATCAGTGGCCATCTCGTCGAGTTCCTTGAGCCGCTTGACCGACTTCTGCACGGTCACCCAGTTGGTAAGCAGGCCTCCCAGCCAGCGGTTGTTCACGTAGAACATGCCGCACTTGGTGGCTTCTTCGGAGATCGCTTCCTGCGCCTGACGCTTGGTGCCGACAAAAAGAATGATCTTGCCTTCGGCGGAAGCATCCTGCACATACTTGGACGCTTCCTTGAACATCTTCAACGTCTTTTGCAGGTCAATGATGTAAATGCCGTTGCGCTCCCCGAAGATGTATTCCTTCATCTTGGGATTCCAGCGCTTGGTTTGATGCCCGAAGTGGACGCCCGCTTCGAGCAGTTCTTTCATGGTAATTGTCGCCAAACAACCCTCCTTTGAAATTGGATTGCATCCCTTGCGGGGCCCATTGCGGCCTGTATCGCTCAGGATTACATTCCCGTCACCCGCACCATGAAACGAGTGCGGGAAAATTTTTACTGCTGTGCTGCTTATCTCGGTTCCAACCAAAAC
>Ga0099829_10001002_pt1 | contig 15169 bp, 9 predicted proteins | sample CZO8metaG_3_FD_79336 | JGI IMG/M metagenome (GOLD analysis project Ga0099829, IMG submission 79336) | Vadose zone soil microbial communities from the Eel River Critical Zone Observatory, Northern California, USA - CZOApr15con2H2.8 metaG | ecosystem: Environmental > Terrestrial > Soil > Vadose...
TTCACGTTCGACCAGAAAGTTCCGCCGGTTACGATTCTGCACAATCTGAGCAATGGAACCGAGAAGGCAATCTTCACGGAAGGCCGAGTTTATCCGCGCGGGTTTGAATGGCTTCCGGACAGTTCTGGTTTTTATGCGTGGGCACCGTTTTCTACGCATCCGAAATTCCTGACTGCGACGATCGAGCAACTTTACTTTTTCGATCTCGCTGGTGGAAAAAGCATGCAGGTGCCGCTGGATTGGGAAAACGGGATCGGCTCGGACCTGGCGGCTACGCCGGATGGATTCGTTCTGGGGCTTGCGGCGGGGGCTCGCTACGAGACTTCGCTCTACACGCGAACCAGGTCTGGAGATGGGTGGAGCTGGAAACGCGCAGTGCTCGAAGGTGAGCACGCGAAAAATATTCAATTCTTCGAGGTGAGTGAAGACGGCAAGACGATTGTGTATTTCCATTCGACCGCGAGCAAACTTCCGCAGATTTATCGCGCGCAGCTCGATGGAACGAAGATTGTTTCACCCGTCCCGATAACGAAATTAAACGAAGGCCTGGTAAAGAATCGTACATTTGCAAAGACTGAAGTGATTCGCTGGAAGGGATCAAATAGCGAAAAGGTCGAGGGAATTCTCTACTATCCGGCAAATTATGAAGCGGGGAAAAAATATCCGTTGATTACCGCGATTCATGGCGGGCCAGCGGGGCACGATGGCGACACGTGGGAAGACAGTTGGGCTTATCCCAACAACCTGCTGACACAGCGCGGCGTGTTCCTGTTGAAGCCAAACTATCACGGGAGCAACAATTACGGACTGAAATGGGTGGAATCGATTTGCTGCGGGAAATATTATGATCTGGAAACTCCGGACATCAATGCCGGCGTGGATTACCTGATCGCAGAAGGATTTGTTGATCCGAATCGCGTGGCAACCTTAGGCTGGTCGAACGGCTCGATCTTGTCGATCAGTTTGATTACCACCTATCCAGAGCGCTACAAAGTTGCCAGCGTTGGCGCGGGCGATGTGGAGTGGATCAGCGATTGGGGCAACGTGGCGTTTGGCGATTCATTCGATTCGTATTATTTCGGAAAATCGCCGATGGAAGATCCCGAGCTGTACGTCCGCAAATCGCCATTTTTCAAAATGGATAAAGTGAAATCGCCGGTGCTGATTTTCCATGGCTCGGCGGACACCAATGTTCCTCCGGCGCAAAGCTGGTCGTTTTTTCGCGCGCTGCAATACTACGACAAAGTGCCGGTGAAGTTCGTGGTGTTTCCCGGCGAACCACATGGCCCGCGGAAACTCACGCACCAGATGCGCAAGGTGGAAGAAGAAGTCGCCTGGTTCGATAAATATTTTTTCCAAACTACGCCAGCAGCGAATGAAGCTGTGAAAAAAGGCTCGCCGCTGGAAGATTCGCTGCGGCGAAAGAATGCCAAGGCCGTTGGCCCTTTTTATGGTCAACAAATTGCCTCTAAGCTCCAAAACAAATCGGAAAAATATTTAAACAATGTCCTGATTGTTCCAGAGGTCGTTCGTCAAAATGACCTTGAAATTGGCCGGTTTGAAGTTACGCAAGAACAGTACTCCAGTTGTCGAGAAGGCACGCGCCGACTCCCCCACGAAGTCCGAGACCCGGCGGCGTGGATTCATGATCCCCAAGAGCCTTACAATCTCCCGACGCACCGCGTCACCATCGAGGACGCCAAATCGTACGTGGCGTGTTTGCGCAAAGCGACCGGCCAAACGTGGCGCATACCGTTCGAGGACGAAGTAAAGAATTTGTACGAAAAGCGAGAGGGAGAGAACACGCTCGATTATTGGGCCGGGTATGCACCGAATCCGGAGGATGCGGCGCGGTTGCGCGAAGCCGCAAAGAGACTAAATGGCACAGCTCCTTTGTTGAAGGAAGTCGGTAGCTTCCACGGACAGGGCAAGGACGATGAGGAACCCATTTACGATCTTGGCGGCAATGTGGCCGAGTGGGTGTTGACGCGTGATGGCAAAGGAAAAGTGATTGGCGGCAGCGCGGATTGTCCGGCGGATGCAAAGTCGAATTGCACGCCTGCGCCGGAGTATGTTGGGTTTCGCGTAGTAAGGGGCGAGGCGAAGCCGGCAGCGACGTCTGAGAAACACTTAACACCGAAGAGAGATTCCTCGCTACCCTCGTAATGACGGCCGAAAGCAAGGCGAACGACCAGATTGGCTCTTGCGGCCGAGGTCGGTGGTGCATAGCATCGAGCGAAAGATGGCTACCTGAAGGTAGCCGCTACAAAGGCAAACCGAGAACCGGTCTGGAGGCCGGCCACTACGAAGACAAAATCGCAAAGATTGGCGCGAGGCAACGAATGAGCACATTTACACCTACTGAACGGACGCAGGTTAGGCGGTTGCCTAAGCGCGGGGCCTATGACCGTGAGACGGTTTTCAAAATATTAGATGAGGCATTTGTTTGCCATGTGGGATTTGTGGTGGACGGGCAGCCTTATGTGATTCCTACTAATTATGGGCGGGCGGGAGAAATTTTGTATTTGCATGGGTCGGCTGCCAGCCGGATGTTGCGTACTTTGAGTGAAGGAATTCCGGTTTGCGTGACGGTGACGCTGGTGGATGGATTGGTGCTGGCGCGGTCAGCGTTTCATCATTCGGCAAATTACCGGTCAGTGGTGATTCTGGGAACGGCGCGGCTGGTGACGGAGCCGGCGGAAAAAATGGAAGCATTGCGGCTGTTTACCGAGCACATTATGAAAGGGCGCTGGGAGCAAATTCGCTGGCCGAACGAGCAGGAAATAAAGGGGACGACGGTGCTGGCGCTACCGATCGAAGAAGTTTCGGCGAAGGTGCGCACGGGCGGCCCGATAGACGACGAAGCGGATTACGAATTGCCGATCTGGGCGGGCGTGCTGCCGCTGCCGGTTACGCCTGCGGCACCGGTGCCGGATGCGCGGCTGAAAGCTGGGATTGCGGCGCCGGAGAATGTGGCGAGATATTCGCGGGCCGACGGTAGTAAACAATAGAAGGAGTCCGGCTGAAAGTCGGACACTGCATTAAGACTCCTGGAACTGGCTTTCGCTGGTTTACGTGGTCATGGTTTTGATCGCCGTACCCCCCTGTTTTTTGTAAGTGCTCATTCTAAAGGTACTTAAAGTCGCTTATTTTCATACACTTTTGTAGGTGCGGAGAACAAAAGACTTATGGCGCTGCCGTGTGGAGCTCATTTTGGCGGGCACTTTGCGATCCGACTGTTCGCGCAGAGATGCCCAGGTAGTATTATAACATATCTGTCAATAGATAAAGGCGCTGGAACAGCGGGCTTTTCCCAGTGTTGCGAAGAGCGGAGCACGCTCGGTCGGAGGCAGCTCAAAAAAGTGGAGCTGCCGGCTGGTCGGAGAGCTGAGCGGCCATGCCTGCGGCGTCCCAATTTTGCCAGGCTTCGACGAAGCGGCCGTCCTTGATGCGGACGATGGAGGTGCCGGTGACGTGGGCGGTTTTGCCGGTGGCGTTGTGTTTACATTCGGAGAACCAGTGGACGCAGGCCAGATCGCCTTCGGCCAATGCGAGAACTGGCGAGATTTTGAAATTGGAGAAAACCGTGCGCAGACGGTCGTAAAATTTTTCGAATTCTGCGGGGCCGCGAATGATTTTGTCGCCATCGTAAATTACGCCGTCGGGAGCGAAGAGTTGTGCGATGGTGTCGCGGTTGCCTTGGTTCCAGACTTCCTCGAACCAGCGGATGACGAGTTGTTTGTTTTGATCGAGAGAAGTGACGGGGTGGGAGGCGGACACGAAGGTACCTCCTTCAGGTATCGGGTGGAGTATACAGGAATGCGACGCCGCAAGAACATCGAGGAATAAGAGGAAGGAATGGCGGAAAGTTCCTGCTAGTGAGATCAGATGGTAAGGAGAACAGGTTCACCGCGAGTGATGACCAGGGTATGTTCGTAATGAGCTGCCAGGGAGTGGTCCACAGTGCGAACAGTCCAACCATCTCGATCGAGAGCAACGCGACCAGACTCGGCGGCGATGATGGGCTCGATGGTGATGACGAGACCGTCCGTGAGAACGTAGTGAGCGAAGGGATCGGCGAAGTTGGGAACGGAGGGTGATTCGTGAATGGTGCGGCCGATGCCATGGCCCCCAAGTTCGCGGACAACCTGGAATCCGCAACGGCGGACTTCGCGTTCGACGGCGCGGCCAATATCTTTGGTGCGATTGCCTGCGCGCGCGGCGACGAGCGCATGGCCGAAGGCTCGTTCAGCACAACGCGCGAGTTCGCGCGATACCTGGCTGGATGGAGGAACTTCTACGGTGAGGGCGGAGTCTGTGTGATAGCCGTCCTTTTCGGCGGTGAGATCGAGCTTCACGAGGTCGCCGGGCTGAATGATGCGATCGCCCGGAATGCCATGAACGACTTCGTCGTTGACGCTGATACACACATCACCGGGAAAATTGTAAACCATCGGAGGAGAAGAGTGAGCGCCGTGGGCGGCGAGAATTCTTGCGCCGGTTTCGGCTACTTCCGAGGTCGAGCTGCCTGGCGCGACTCGCGCGGCCATGGCGCGGAGAGCTGTGGCGACGATTTTGCCGCAGGCGCGGAGTTTATCGAATTGTTCCGGAGAGGTGATTGACATGACAGAAGCTTACCGCGAACACCAGCGCGTGTAGAGGGATCGTTTGGTTTTGGCGCCGGAGAAAGCGGAGGCCAGACCTAGCGCGATGAGAGCGCCGCCTGAAACGTTGCGCTGGGCGCGACGGAGGCGGACGCTGGAGCGGAAGCGCTCGGCCACGGTGCCAGCGAGGACCGCCCACACCGAATCGCTGATCCGGCCCATGAGAGCAAACAGGACACCCAATTGGAAAATTTGCAGGCTGGGATGGCCCAGGGATGGGTCCACAACTGGGGCAGGACGGCAAGAACAGAACAAGGCGGTCTTTGGATTCAGCAGATTGACCAGGGACGCCCTGAGCGAAAATGCGCAGAAGCCTGCGTTCGCTGCTGGCCGCTTGGAGAAGCTGCGAATGGTCGCGAAGGAGAGTGCGAATGCCGAGATAGATCAGATAAGCAGCACCTAGATATTTTACAAACTGAAATGCTAGCACGGATGAGGCGAGGGGCGCGGAAAGCCCGAGAGTGGCTGCGGTAACGTGCAAGAGTGTTCCGACCACGATGCCCAGGACAGACACAAGGCCTGCGGCATCGGCCGTGGCCGATGCTGCGGCTGACTACGTAGGTTACCGCCGGGCCCGGAATGACGAGGAGGAGCGCGGCGCCGGTTACGAACAGCAGCAGAGAGGAATGCTGATGAGCTTGGCAAGTCTCGCGAGTGGTTTAGAAAAACCCGGGCACGATCGTTCTTAATGGCGGGCTCCAAGTAGAGCCCGCACCCGGTGCCCCTACGGGAACAAGAAAAGCGACAGCAGGGCCACCGCACTCCATACTAGTGGCAGCCGCAACCACCGCCGCAGCAGCCTCCGCTTCCACTCGGAGGGCCGGAGGATTTTGCAGAACCGCCGGCGATTGCGGAACTGAAGACGGAGAGCTGGATGGTGGCTTTTTTGCTGGAGCATGTGGGACAGGAGATTTCCTGTTGACGGTTGATGACGATTTTTTCGAACTGGGATTTGCAGTCGTCGCAGACGTATTCGTAGATGGGCACGCGTGGTTCCTTTAGCTGACAGACGATTATAGCAATTTTTGATGGCCGGGTGGTTTAGGAGCGCGCCGCGCGTAAGGAAAAAGACTTAACACAGAGATCACAGAGATAAGAGCACAAAGCGCGCCTGAGGGTACGGCCGCAAAAGGCGCGCACTTTTTACGAATTCACGAAATTAGCGGGGCGCGTCGGAACTTTGCAGGGCTTCGTACAGAGCTACGCCAGTTGCGATGCCAGTGAGAATAATCGCGATCAAGAGGAAATGACTTCTGCCGGCTTTGAGCGGCGGACCGCCTTGGCGGGTGCCGACACCGCGGGGACCTTGCGCATTTTCCGCAGCGTAGTAGGCAGCGGGATCGAGAATCACGCGGTAGGCCATGGCTTCGGGAACAACTTGAGTTTCGTCGTCGACAGTGATGGTCAGCGAACCGCGGGTGCTGCGTACCTGTAATTCCTTGTCGTTAATGTAGGTGACTTGTGCAACTGTGGGCTGATTGGTCTGCGGCCGGATATCCGCGGTCGAAGCATGCAGCAGAAACGCTTTTGCATTCGCGGTAGAAAACACCATGGTACCGCGCAGCAACCTAGCCGAAGGAACGGCTGCACTGCCGTCCACAGCAGCGGAACTGGCACTAGAAAGCATGAAGCGCGCGGCTCCGGCACGTACCTGGAGACTGCCAAATTTTTCTGTACTCAGATGATCGCCGCCAAAAACCGTGGAGCCGGAAGAAGCGGACGCTGCGCCAACGTGGGCGCTGGTCGCTGACGTGATTGTTCCAATCGCGGCGGGCGGCGCGCCGTTCACTGGCATCAAAAATAAGGTATAGGCCACTACCACCGCAAGAACCGCACGTGGGCGAAGCATTTCCCCTCCCGGAGGGCTATAAGGAGAATACCCACGACACTGGTAAGCGTCAACGCTATTCGCATAGGGATTGTGCGGTATTTCGGATTTGATCGCATTTCCTCTACTGGCAGCACCAGCCCTGTCGCTGTTACAATGCGATGACAAAATTCTTGACGGGCTGTACGGCCCGCTGACAAATTCTTGGCGGGCTGCAAGTACAGCCCGCACCCTTATGGCGGATTGGAAACAGATTACGGCCCGGATACGGCGTGCGCGCGGCAGCAGAGACCCTGCCGGGCAGTTGCTGTTGCTCTATGAAAAAACCAATGATGCGATGGTGGCGTTCGAACTGGGCCGTCATTTTGAGATCGCCAAAGACTCGGCGCAGGCGCTGCAGTGGTACCTGACATCGGCAAACAAGTTTCGTCGCGGCGATTGGAAGACGAAGGCGCGCGAAGCCGTAGTTCGAATGGGAGGTGAATTGCCGCCCGCTTCAGATCCCGTGCCGGAGCTTTCCTCTGCGGAAGCGGAGGGAGGTACTGCATCACCCGCAATCGTTTTTCCCGAGCCGGCAGTCCCCTTTGAACAAACTGCTACTGCCTTCGAATCGTTGGTCGCCGCTGGCGCAGAGGGGATGCCCGCGCCTGAGTCGCTGGACGGCGCAAATTCCGGCGCAGACAAAAAACATCGCCGGCGTGGTCGGCGGGGCGGCCGCAACCGCCGCAAGGCAGGTTCGCCGCCAGTTTCAGGTGGATCTCGTAGTACCAGCAGGCTCGGTGCGCGCGCGCGCGCCGCAGAAACGCCGCCAGAACCTGAGCCGGAAGAAATTCTACCCCCGCGCGTGATAGATAGCCGCGCGATCCCGCGCATTCCGGTGGACCAAGTCCCAGAAAGTGGTGCTCCAGGGGTCAAAGGGCGATTCGGGGATCCTGGACTGGCTTCGCGGCTTTCGCTGCTGGAAATGCAGCTGCGGCGACTGCTTACATGCCCAGCGGTTAAGCTGGATGAGGCGGCGCATGCTCCAGCGGGTCCCGGCGTTTTCGTGCTTACGGACGATGATATGACCACATATTATTACGTGGAAGCCTGCGACACGTTGCGGATTGCGATTGGGAGCCTGGCGCGGTCTGGAATGTCGCGGCGCGGAAACACAAATCTCAAGGCTCTACTTGGTGATCATCTGGGAATTCCAGAAACTCGCGTGACAAAATACTTGAGCGAGCACTGTGTGGTTCGCTGGCTACAGCTGGACGAGGGAGCTTTGAACTTTTGTCACTTCGCCATTGCGGTGCTGCGGCCCAATCTGAACGAATAGTGCGGGAGTTCTGTGGCGCTTCCCGAATGAGGAAATTCTCATCATTTTGCGGCCTAAAGGTTACCCCATACAGCGTTTACCTCAATCCCCGTTTAATGCCGTAAATCGCCATTCAACCCCTGTTTTTCCCCGTTGGACGCAACTTCCTAGCGTACGTCTGTGCCCTTCGGCAAACTACTCGTGCCGAAAGACTTAGGCCCGTAATGCAGGCGTGTTACGGTAAAAGTGGCCTCTGGGGGCAGTTGAAAGAGGCCGAAAAGCATCAAATTCAATATCAGGGCACCAGGGTTATTGCGACCCCGTTGTAGGGGCTTCGCATTATCGAAAGTGAGGGTTAGTTTCTTATGCCGAACTCCGTAGGCACGCAGATCGCACGTTCGATCGATTGGGTCCTCTGCAAGACTGCAGCTCTGACGTTTAACGCTATTCAGCATTTCAACAAGCGCAATCCCAATCCATCCGTGACCCCACAGTGGTCCGACAAGCCTCTTCTGAAGTCATGGGAAAAATCCAAGCCCACGCTGGGTTTTCCGCGCCAGACAGATTCGCTCTGTCCCGGCTGCGTGAAGGAAGCCCGCGAAGCCATCATCGCCGGGAAAAAAGATTGGCGCGATTTGATGAGCGAAAAAGTCGGCGAAATTAAGGCGCAGATTATCGAGCGCGACGGACAAGTGTGGATGGTGAAAGACTGTCCTCTGCATGGCCACTACGAAGACATGATGGCGATCGATTCGAAATGGCTTAGCTGGATCGAAAAGCAATATCCGGGACGCGATATTCCCGCACACAATGACGAAGATTTGCACAAGCATGGCTCGTCAACTGTTCTGTATGGCCGCGGATCTGTTCTTACCGTGGATCTTACAAACCGGTGCAACATGATGTGCGATCCGTGTTTTATGGACGCCAACCAGGTTGGCTACGTCCACGAACTCGGCTGGGACGAAATTAAGGAAATTCTCGATAACGCTCTGAAGATCAAGCCCCGCCGCCAGATGTCCGTGCAGTTCTCCGGCGGCGAGCCAACGATGAGCCCAAACTTTCTGGACGCGGTGGCGTACGCACGGAAGATTGGCTACAACTCAGTGCAGGCGGCGACCAACGGAATTGAGTTCGCCAAGAGCAAGGAATTCTGCAAGAAGGCGTTCGAAGCGGGTATGCGTTACGCCTATCTGCAATTCGACGGCATCGGCAATGATGCGAATGGACACCGCCAGATCGGCAATTTGTTTGACGTAAAACTTCGCGCAATTGAAAACATGCACGAAGCCGGCATCGAAATCGTTCTCGTCGTGACCATCGTCAACAACGTGAACAACGATCAGGTCGGCACTGTCGTGAAGTTCGCGATGGAAAATCCCAAGAAAATTTCTTTCGTCAGCTTCCAGCCGGTTTCTTTCACTGGGCGCGACGAAGACATCACTCCGGAGCGCCGGCTGCGGCAGCGTTACACGCTTTCGCATCTCGCACAGGACGTCAGCGCGCAGGTCGGTAAAGTTGAACCGACGCGTGACTGGTTCCCCATTTCATTCATTTCGACGTTTGCGGGCTTTGCGGACATGGTTAAGGGCAACGAATCGCAGTGGGGTTCGCTCTCCTGCGGCTGCCATCCGAACTGCGGCGTGGGCACTGCGCTGATGATCAACAAGGAAACGAAAGAATGGGCGCCGGTTCCGCGCTTCCTTAATGCTACTCAGCTAACGGCTGACGTAACCGCCATTACTGATGCGGCTCGCGGCAAGACTTTCTCCAACTTCATGATGGCCATGGCGCTGCTGAAAAATTATCAGCCGTTCCAGGGACCCAAGGGCTTGAAGCTGTACGATCTTTTCAAGAAATTCGACAAGACCTGGGCGCTCACTAAGAAATCGACAACCAAGTACGGGCGCACTTCACCTGAACGTACGTACGAAGATGCCATGAAGCGCCGGCAGACGGACCCATGGAATTTTCTGTTCATCGCGGGCATGTGGTTCCAGGACCTTTTCAACTACGATTTCCGCCGTACGGAAATGTGCATCATTCCGTACGCCACGCAGCAGGGCGAAATTTCGTTCTGCGCGTACAACACTGGAGTGGGCTGGCGTCAGATCATCGAAAATATGCACAAGAATGCGACGGTCGCCGAGTGGTACAAGAATCACGGCAAACATGAAATCTATGCCAAGGGCAAAGCTGTCAATCTGCAGAGCTTTGAACACTCGCTGGTGATTGACGCCAATGATGCCGCGCGGGTTCGTCACCTCGAGCACGACGTGCCTCTGACCGCGGCGGAAGAAGATCGTACGCGGCGCAAGAAGGCTTATGAAGAACAAGCGAAGGTTCGCGCTATCTACGAAGAACTCGTGCTGAAGAAGCCGCAGCCGACGGTGGTGCAGATCGGCTCGCTGACTGACATCAAGCAGGCTACGCCGGCCAACTTCGCGAATGCGAATAAGCCGGTCAACATCGCACCAGCTCCTGTACCAACCGAACAGCCTGAGGCAGTAGCGGGCGACTAGGCAACTTAATCCTTTTTTTCTAAAGGGCACGGCATAGCGTGCCCTTTTATTTTTCCTTAGCCTCCGTTAATTCTTTCCTCATCGCCAGGGACAGTTCAGGACAGCGAATTCATGGATAGATTCCTGAATGACTTTGTCCTATACATGAGCGCAGCAGGGCCAGTTCTTTTCGGGGCTTGGGCGTGGTGGTCGTGATTCAGGCTCGAGAGGTCTTCGGTTTCGTCGTGGCGCCGCACGGCGTCCGTGATCAGTCTTTCTTTAGTCTCTTCCGGTGTGTGCCTGGGCGCCTTCGCCCTAGCTTACCTCTATCTTCAACCTGAGAGCGGTCCCGAGCTGCCGCAGCCGACCATAACAGCCATGCAAACTGGGGCATCCCTCGGAGCCGTGGCACTTCTCTGCTCGTTCTTCACACGTATGGATCTAAAGTGCGGCGATGACTTCGATTTCTACTAGCGCGTCTTTGGGTAGGCGGGCGACCTGCACGGTGGAGCGCGCGGGTGGGGCGGCAGTGAAATATTTTCCGTAGGCTTCGTTCATGGCGGCGAAATCGTTCATGTCTTTGAGGAAGACGGTGGACTTCACTACGTGATGAAGGTTTGAGCCGGCTGCCTCGACGACTGCCTTGATGTTTTCCATTGCGCGTTCAGTCTGCTGGCGAATATCGCCGCCGATGAATTCGTTGGTGCGTGGATCGAGCGCGACCTGCCCGGAAGCAAACAGGAAGCCATTGGACTTCACTGCCTGGGAATAAGGTCCGATTGGTTTCGGGCCTTTGTCGGTAAGCACGATGTCTTTCATGGTGTAGCCTCCTGAGCGATAGTTTCCTGCGTTGCGGTTGACCGCGAATACGTTGCACGAAATTCATCGGGAACGCCGGGACGCTTGATCCACTGGCGAACGAACGGGCCGACGTCCTGGTGCGATTCTTCCTCGACAGCTGAAATGAGGTCGCTGAGATCGAAGCCCCGCTGGCGGCGGGCGAAGAGCATGTGTTGCAGGGCCTTCTGAAATGGGTCAGCGCCGACGCGCTCGCGCAAGGCGTAAAAGAGAAGAAGACTCTTGGCGCGCGATACAGCGGGATCGTCATTGGATTGCGGCGAGGCGCGCACAGGAATTTGCCCAAGAGCGCGTCGAATAATCTGATCGTGAATTTGTGTGCCCGCCGAAACCTCCAGCGCGAGCGACGCAGCAAAAGCGGGAAGTGCCGACATGGGAGCCTGTTGCTGATAGAAACCGGGATTTTGCCCGTAGCCGAGCCACCCGGAGGCAAGAGCTGGGCCAGCTAAAGCTTCGGGCTTTGCGAACGCCACGCGGGGGTCAAACAAAATAGTATCGCGCGAAATCATTTCCGACGAATCATCGGAAGACCTTCCAAACAGCAGCGAAGAATAAGCCGTGGCTCGTTGCGAGAAACACCCTGCGTCTTCCGGGCACTCAACAATCCAAAGCGGCGGCCTGGCATTGTTACGAGTCGCGAAAAGCGAGTCGTAAACGGCCAGCGTTTTCGAGAGCGATTCGGCGGCTTGCTGTAGCTGTGCGGAGGTAACATCGATGCGGCTCCAGATGCGCAGTCTCTGATTGCCGGGCAGATCTTGATGGGTTTCGCGGTAGCGGCCAGCCACCACGAAAGGGTTCAAGTCCGCGGCGGTCTGCTCAAAACGGAATTCCATATCAGCGTTTTTTGCGAAATGTTTTTCCTTGCCCCCGCTGGCGTGGACAAGAAATCCGTTCGGCACACGGACCACCAGTTGCCATTTATTCGGCGGCACGCCGCCGAAACCGAATGGTCCGCGAGCTTGGGGAAGCGCGGGCGTCCAACCTTCGGCGGGAAGGTCGAAAGCGTCGGTGGAAAATCCCAACGCGCCTTCCTGGGCCGTAGCCGAATGTAGATCGTACGTGAATTGGATGGTGCGGGCGTCGCCGATAGGCCAGGGCTTAGGGAACTGCAAAAGAGTGTCGCGTGCATTGGCGGTTGAGGACGCTAACGGAAGTTCGGCGCCATCCCACAAAATTGTGTAACCGGTGGGACGAAAACGGCGGGACGGAAGATGAACATCCAGGAAATCAAGTTCGCGGATGCCGGTATTTTTTAGATGGTATTCGGCGACGATATGAATGTGGGGTTGGGGTTGCGGCAAGAAGGAAACCTGGATTTCCTGTTTTTCGACGATGTATCCGGGTCCCAGGGCAGCAGTGCAACCAGCCAGGCCGCAGGCTACAGAGAAAAGGAAAATAAAAGAGAAAAAAGGAGGTGTAGAAGCGCGGAGCACGATGAAGATTGTAACGGGGAGCGGCAAACCTGCAAAGGCTCAGATTTGTGGTAAATCGAGAGGGAGCGCTGAGCCGATTTTTAGCGGCGATGGGTACGAGCGCGCGCGTGGACAAAGCCGGTGCCGCTGTGAGCAAAAGCCTTTTCGCGAGCCGCCGCTTCGGCATCGGCCTGGGCGTCGGTCATGCCATTTTCGATGCGAGCGACGATTTCGCGTTCGGAAAGCTCGGTGTTTTTCAGGCGGCCGATTTCGGCGCTGGACAACGTGGGAAGGCCTTTCATGCGGCGTTGCAATAACAGCTGTACGCTGGCATCAGACAGGCCGATAAGGCGGAGCATAACTGCATCTCCGCTGAGCGAATCTAGTTTGTCATTCTTGGCGATGGCGAGAATCTGGTCATCGGTGAATCCGGCGCTATTCAGGCTTTTTGCCGCGGCGGCGCTGTTAAACGGGTGCCGGTGGTCGTGCGCCGCGGAGACCAGTTGCACGCACACTTCATCGCTGACGCCAGAATTTTTCAGGGCTACCAGTTGATTCACTTCGGCATCGCTAACGTTTAGTTTCTTCAGGTCTTCAAGGCCGCTGGACCACATGCCAGCCTTGTCCAGTTGCCGGTAGTCCGTAAGCGGATGGGAATGGCACCCAGCCAAAAGTACGGGCAGCAGCACGAGCATCGCGAGCCGCGGAGTGTTCCGCATGTCTTTAGTGTAAAGGCTGGAGGCGGCGCTGATGGGGAGTGTGCTTTTGCAGATACCCGGCTGAAAGGACAGGTGGCGGGGTCTAGTCGCCAGACGGCTGGTAGACGCGTTCGACGCCGTGCACGCCAGAGATTTTGCGGATGTTGGCGAGTATGCTTTCGAGTTGACGGCGGTCGGCAATTTCAAGACTGGCTTCGATACGGGCGTTCAGGCGGTCGGGGCGGCTTTCCAGATTGCGAATATTCGAGCCAGCACTGCTGATGACCGCTGTAATGTCCGCGAGCAGGCCGGCACGATCTTTGGCACGGATCGCGAGCTGTACCGGGAAGGTGGCGGCGCTGTCGCCACCCCACTCGACGGCAATGCGGCGCTCCGCTTGGTACATAAGATTCTGCACGTTGGGGCAGGCGCGTGTGTGCACAGCCACGCCACGACCACGCGTGATGTAGCCCACAATCTCATCGCCGGGAATCGGATTGCAGCACTTGGCGCGAAAAACCAGCAAATCGTCGTGCCCCTTTACGACCAGGGGCGCTTCGCCAAAACCCAGCATGCGCTTTACGGTTCGCACTAGAGTGGGCTTGGTGTCGTCAACGTCGGTTCGCGCGGGTTGAGCCGACTCACCCAGAACTTTCGTAAGAACTTGCCTGGAGGAATATTTTCCAAAGCCTACCGCAGCGTACAAATCTTCAATCTTGGAAAGGCCCCACTCCGAGGCGGCTCTTTGCCAATCACCTTCCGGTATTTTTTTCAGGCTGCGGCCGAAAGCGCGTGATTCTTTTTCCAGGAGCCGGCGGCCCATGTCGGTGGCTTCTTCGCGTTCGTGAAGGTTGATCCAGTGGCGGATTTTACTTTTGGCGTGCGAGGACTTTACGAAGCTGAGCCAATCGCGGCTGGGACTGTGGCCTTTTTGCGTAAGGATTTCGACCACGTCGCCGCTGGAGATTTCGTGGCGGAGCGGGACCATGTGGCCGTTCACTTTTGCGCCGACACACTGGTGGCCCACCTCGGTGTGAACAGCGTAAGCAAAATCTACAGGCGTAGCGCCGGCAGGAAGTTCCAGAACGCGGCCTTTGGGCGTGAAGGCGTAAACTTCGTTGGGCGCGAGATCGACTTTAAGCGTGGTGAGGAATTCGCCGGGTTCCTGGAGTTCCTGGGACCACTCAATCAACTGGCGCATCCAGGTGATGCGTTGATCATCGTCACTGGAGGGCTTGCTGTCCTTGTATTTCCAGTGAGCCGCAACTCCTTCTTCCGCGATGCGATGCATTTCCTGGGTGCGTATCTGCACTTCGAATGGCTGGCCAGCATGGATGACGGTGGTATGGAGCGATTGATAAAGATTGGGCCGAGGCATGGCGATGTAATCCTTGAAGCGGCCAGGCACTGGGCGCCAGATATGATGGACGACGCCGAGGGCCGCGTAACAACTGCGTTCGGAATCGGTGATGACGCGGACGGCGAGCAAATCGTAAACCTGTTCTAGACCGCGCTGCTGGCGCTCTAGTTTGCGATGCAGCGAACACAAGCCCTTGACGCGGGCTTCCAGTTCCGCCGGTATGCCACTCTCCACCAGCTTGGTGCGAATTTCCGCCTGAACTTCTTCCAGAAATTTGTGGTGCGACGGTTGGTTGTCGCTGACTTCCTTTTGCAGAGCGAGAAAGGATTCAGGCTCGAGAACGCGGAAGGAAAGATCCTCGAGTTCATTGCGAATGAGTCCCATGCCGAGGCGGTGGGCGATAGGCGAATAAATTTCCAAAGTTTCGCGTGCGATACGCTGTTGCTTGTCAGGCTCAAGGTATTCGATAGTGCGCATGTTGTGGAGCCGGTCGGCGAGTTTGACGACCACGACGCGAACATCGTGGACCATGGCCAGAACCATCTTGCGAA
>Ga0099829_10001003_pt1 | contig 15163 bp, 25 predicted proteins | sample CZO8metaG_3_FD_79336 | JGI IMG/M metagenome (GOLD analysis project Ga0099829, IMG submission 79336) | Vadose zone soil microbial communities from the Eel River Critical Zone Observatory, Northern California, USA - CZOApr15con2H2.8 metaG | ecosystem: Environmental > Terrestrial > Soil > Vadose...
ATCCGCGCCGGTAACCTGGACAAACGAATACATTGCTGGCACGCCCCGCATTGCTGTGGACAAGCAGGGCGCTGGCCCCCTGCTCGTCTTGATGCACGGCATCGGTGGCAATCGTACCAACTGGCACGACCAGTCCGCCACCTTTGCAGCACATTTCACCGTGGTCTCGTGGGATGCCCGCGGCTACGGTAGCTCTGACGACTACGACGGCCCCCTCAACCCCCTAGACTTCTCCCACGACCTGAAGCGATTGCTCGACTCCTATGGCGTCCAGAAGGCGCACATCGCCGGCCTCTCCATGGGCGGCATGATTGCGCAGGATTTCTACAGCCTCTACCCGGAGCACGTGGCCACACTGGTATTGTGTGACACCTCCGATGGGCTGAACACGAGGATGACGCCGGAGCAGCGCGAGGAGTTCATTCGCCTGCGCCTCGGCCCTCTGCTGGCCGGCAAGGAGCCGAAGGATATGGCACCGACGGTGACCGACACGCTTATTGGCCGTCAGTCATCCCGCGCAGCATGGCAGCGCCTGGTGGACAGCATGGCAGCGCTGCACAAAGAGTCATACATCAAGACGGTGCGCGCCAACACCGCACGCACGGATTACCCCGATGCACGGCAGATCCGTGTGCCAACGCTGCTGGTCTTTGGCGAGGACGATCGGCTCACGCCGCCCGCCATAGGCCGCGCCATGCAGGCGAAGATCCCAGGCGCAGAGCTGGTCATTATTCCGACGGCCGGCCATCTGAGCAACATTGAACAACCGGCAGTGTTCAACCAGGCGGTGCTCGACTTCCTGCTCAAGCATAAGGAGCTAGCGAAGTAACAGGATTGGGTCATAAGGCCAATGATCTCGAGCGTCCGGCGATCTTCCGCAGAGGGGACATTGGCGACGCAGACCCAGTAGTGCCGGGGTGGCGCATGTCCGTGAACGATCTTTGTGAGGAACAGCGTTAGAGATACGCCGTGGCAAAGGCTTCGAGCGCCTGCACGAAGCACGCCAGTGGCGTCTGCACCACACCAGCTCCGACCTGTCCGACCCCCGCCTGGCAATGGGCAATGCCCGTGTTGATCCAGGGCGCGATGGCCGTCTCTACGACCTTCCGTACGTCAATCCCGCTGGGCCCCCCCCCAGAGCGTCGAACGTCGGCAGCAGCAGATGCGGGTGACGCCCGGCGGTAATCTCCAGCATCTCCACGGTATAGCGGCGCGGCAGCCTCTCCGAAGCGCCAGGCGCAAGGCATAGAGCAGCGCGGCGGCGGCCTGGACATGCAGCGCAGGATGGGTGAGCATAGAGCCTCAGGGGTGCCCTGGGGTGAAGGCACTGGCGAGGACAATCAGTGCCCGGCGTACGCGGAAAGCGTTGGCGCCCCGCCGCTCAGCTTCCAACTGCGCGCGCTCTTCATCGGTGATCGTTTGAACATAGAGAGATTGTTTCATGATCCAAACGTACCATTGAGGCCCTTATTGCACAAGTTCTTCTGTGGAAATGCACGAGGGACTGGTTGACGACCGTCTAGTCGAGGTGGGCATAACAAACACCGTGCGGACCATGTCGACGGGAGAGCCACGCGAGGAGCATCACATGCGATAAGTGTCAGCATATTTTACAGTCTATGTATTTTGTAATCCTACGAGGCTTTTGCAGGTTGAAATATGAGCTGTGTTTCTAAATAAGGTCACCAAAACACTGCTGTCTGAGAAGATAAATGTCAGCATATTTTACAGTCTATGTGTGTGTAAAACCAGATACAGATACTATTTCATTGTTGCAAAAAAATATTTGTACCTATGAAAAATAGGAGTATGAGTAACAAAAGATCACAATAAAAATCCTGTTGGCATAGTATTTGCTTCATGGATATGTCGCAACAGTCGTTCACTTTGCCCTTTTTCACTCACTGGCAAAAGGAGAGCAAAATGCACATCCGTCACTTAGTGGTCATGTCGCTTGTCGCCATGCTCACGCTCGGATTGGGAGCGCAGCAGGCGCAAGCCATTTCGCAGACCTGCGCGCTCGGTTTCGGCACCACCCCATCGGGGTGGACGCTGCAGGGTGTCGGTGGCGGCGTCGACGGGACAGTCGCGCCGTTCATCTCTGGGAGTGGGTTGAGCACGAACTGCGTCATTGTCACGGATACGGGTCCTGGGGTTGGCGCCTTGCCCACCGGCTTCGTCCCGACCACCAACGCCATTACCGGTACGCTGAACGGCAGCCGGATGACCTCGCCGGTGTTCACAGCCAACGCCGGCGACAAGCTCGACTTTTTCTTTATGTTTGCCACCAACGACGGCGATGACAGCGATATATTTAGCGACTATGCCCGGGCGTCGCTGATCGATCCTAGCACCAGCCTCACGCTGTTCGATCTGTTCACGGCACGCACCGGCAGCAACAGCCAGGTTGTGCCTGGTTTTGGCTTACCTAGCTTCCCGCCCGGGCTGGTACTGACCCCCGGCGTCTCCACCCTGCAGGGCGACCAGTTTGTCTTAACCGACTTCGGTGGGACGCAATATGGCCCGAACCGGTTCAACGGAGGCCCCGGTGGGAGCTCCGAGTGGGAACATGCGGTCTTCACCTTCGATGCCTCCACGGCTGGCTCCTACCAGCTGGAGATGACGGTGGCCAACGTCGGCGCCACCGATGTCGCCAGCGCCCTGTTCTTCGCTAGCGACTCTATCTCGAGCGCCGTGGTGGTCCCCGAACCCAGCACGTGGTTCCTCCTCGCTACTGGCCTCGTGGGCCTGCTCGGCTATGGCTGGCGCCGTCGGCAGCGCGCGGCGTAGTGGTGCCACCGCTGTTCTGCTGGGTGTTGCGCCGGCAGGCGCACAAACGGTTGACTTGGCCGCGTTACGAGTTCATGCGCTGCAGCGCATGAACTCGCTCAAGACCGTGTCGGTTCCGGATCAGCGGCGGATAGGAAGCATAAAGGGACAGGAGATGAGCGGGAGGCTATCTCGCCTGCCCCGGGCGAGATCCTGAAGGTGCTGGAGGGGTGGGCCAAGGCCATTCCCGTCCGTGCAAAGTACTCGCTGCGGGCGGCCTGCTGGTATGTGGCTAAGATGACGGCTTGGTACCACAGCGGTTCAGATGATACCTCAGAACACCTGGCGCCATGTAAGCATGACTACTCCCGCCCCTCCCAGACCGCTGAGATGCACGTCGTAGTGCATCTTTGTACCGCTGCTGTCGGTGATGGTATCTCCCACCACCGACCCGTAAAAGTCGCTCTCGCCAGAAAACTTGATGGGGCTGTTAGGAGCATAGACGGCCATATAGGCTTGACTGCCGCCGGAAAGCGTGATCTCCTGGGATGAAGAAAGCGAGAAGATCTGCAGATTTTCGGCTTTGCCCGTGGTATTGACGACGCCTCCAGAGCCGCCGCCAACAAAGTCACTCTCATCGCCACTGTTCTTGATATCTAAGTATATTTTGACTGCATCGTTCACCTGCAGGGTGCTGCCGCCAGACAACCTCACACTACTAAAACAGTACGTCCCAGGCGCCAGGATCACTGTGGCACCGCCCGATGCTGTCAGGGCCCCAGTCGACGTGTTATAGTTCCCCCCTGTGATCCCATCGCTGGCACTATAGTCAGGAGGCGATCCGCAGGGAGAGGTATCCACAGGAGGGAAAGTCAAGGGAGGCGCGCCATGAGTCGTTGTGCCGGTCACCGTCGCTCCCCCACTGAGCGAGACAGTACCACTTCCTCCTGCCGTCGCGTCTCCCTGCACTTGCGTGCCGTCTCCTGAGAGAGATATATCCCCATGGCTGCTCCTCACATGGCCGTGGCTGCCGGCAGTCAGAGGATTGTACCCAGTGTAACCAGAGACGCTGGAATCGAAGCTGTCAGTGGTAGACCCTCCAGACAGAGTGATAGTGCCGCTGGCGCAGGCCGCACAAGGAAATAGCGAAGGATGATGTCCCAACAGGGCCTCTATGACGACGCTGGTCTGGCCGGATGTGTTTCCTGTGGAGCGCACCCTGAGACCCCCTCCACCGGCATCCTGGACCGTGACAGTATAGGTCCCAAGATCGAAGAATTGGGTAGCGGCAATAAGGGGCATCGCCGTCGTGGAAGCATAGCTGCTCCAGTTGTCGCTATGTTGGATCAGGAGGAGCCTCGCATGCTGAATGCCCGCCTCTGCCAGGTAAAATCCCTGCTTCGACGCCTTGAAATTGGCGGAGATATCCTGATGCACGATCGTGGCATTGGTGGCAAAGAGCCCGATAGCGGTGAGGCTCATCAAGATGAGGAGGGCCGTGACCAGGGCTATCCCGGATTCCTCCTTGATCAGCCGTGGAGCCTGGCTCATCTTCCCGTCTCCTCAGTTAGTTCCGCCTCAGCACAGTCTCGGTCAGGGTGTACTGACGCTTTTGCCCTGTGTTGGGGGCGACGTTCCTGGTCTGCGCCGTCAAGGTGATGCCAATCGTATTGGCGTCAGGCTGCGAGAAGGTATGGTTCGTAATAAGATCGGCGAGAGGTTGGTTCACACTGCCACCTGCAGTATATCGCAGGACGTTATCAGAGGTCGAGGTGCGAGTAAAGGCTTTCTTCCGGGTAATGACATAGAAAGAACTGCTGTCAGGAGGCGTGCTCCAGGCGCTCGATACAGTCAGTCGGGTAGAGGTATTAGCACTGATGCTGCGTGCCTGACTCGCACCGGTACCAGAGATGATCCTAACCGTGTAAGTGGTGGTAAAACTGCTAGGGGACCATGTCTTCCTGGTATCATTCAGAGTGGTAGTGGCGTTGCCACCAGAGGAGTAGCCTGCATCCTCTAGCCGGTCAAAGGTGATGGTGTCATTGGTAGTCACCGTCGTGGTGATGGTTGGAGTGCCGAATACGAGCCGCAATTCCCGTACCATAAAATCCATAGCGGCCTGGGCATCGGTCTGCATCTCGACGGTCTCATTCTGCAGCACGAGGCGCTGCGATGACGAGAGAAAGGCGTTGTATGCTTGTGCCGATAGAACACTTAATATCGCCACGGCGATGAGCAGCTCGGTCACCGTATGGCCCTGTTCAGACTTCCACATGCTGATCCCCACGCTATTGGCCAATGATGGTCGCGATCGGAAACATATGCGTCTTCGATTGATCCTGCCAACTGACGAGAACGCTGACGCTCTTGGTATTGGGCAGCGGGCCATTGGTGACGGTGACTTGTCTGGTAAAATGCAGGTTCGATGCGGTGACCTGGGTGGCGGCTTCGTCTTGAATATCGCTGTAAGGTGTATTTTTTAACTGTTCTATCCTTTGCTCAGCGATAGATACCGCAGTCGTCATTCTCCGAGACCAGGCATTGCCCCGTAGAGCAGTAATCTGGAGTCCAGCCAGAGCAAGCAGGCCCACCGACATGATGGCCAATGTAAGCATGCTCTCGACGAGTGTGAAACCAGCGTTTGGGTCTATGGATTGCTGCTCTTTCATAGTATTTGCCCTATCCTGCCAGTGAGAGCGATGGTGAAATGCTTACTGCTTGTGGGACCTTGTTGTATAACAACGGTTCCGCCGTTTGCAGTGCCTGTGCTGCCAAAAGACACACTGGGTGTTGTCGCTGTAGTATCGAAGGTAATGCTAGGATAATCAACCGAGAGGTTCCGACTCAAGACCACGGTGGCTGTATCTACACGTACGATATTATAAGAAGTTGCCGTGAAATCAACCCGCATGGTACTGCCTTGCTTGATGGCCAGCATCTTTGCTCTTTGTAGGTCTAGCCAGACCACCCGTGCTGCATTCGTGAGTTTATAGTTTTTTATCAGTCCACTAAATCGGGGCACGGCAATTGCAGCTATAATACCCACGATCATGAGGGCGATCAGGAGTTCTACAAGTGTGAATCCTATTGTATCCTTGATCCGCATTGTTTGCCTAGCCTATCCCCTTTGAGGCTGTGCCCTTGTAGGCGTCCATGCCGTCTCAGCAATCCCACCCTCCGATCTGGTGTGCGGCGCACAGTGCTGCCAGTATAGAACATGCAATGTCATAGTTCAACTTTTATTGAGATTTTTAGTATCATTGAAAGCTATTACTGCTCCGCAGCAACCTCTGGGTTGAAGATGCGAATACGATCTCGGATGATGGAGCACGGGGGCTTGGATGACTGCCGAGCCTTGGTCGAGCCTCCGTGCGCAGCGTTAGAGATACGCCGTGGCAAAGGCTTCGAGCGTCTGCACGAAGCACGCCAGGGGTGCCTGCACCACGCCGGCGCCGATCTGCCCGACCCCTGCCTGGCGATGGGCAATGCCGGTGTTGATCCAGGGCACGATGGCTGTTTCGACGACCTTGTTGTCTCGTCCCGCCTGCTGAGATAGTACAGCTCCGACCGCGTCATCAGGAGATCAATAGCCGGACAACCTCTGGACAACCTGGTGTGGTACAATGCTGGCGAGGAGAATTGTGTACCGTTGGCAGACACCAGCAGGACTTCAGATGATCCTGGGAAAGGATTGGCTCGTATGGCGCAAGTGACACTGGAACGCATTCTGCAGAAGATCAAAACCCTGGAACCTGAAGAACTCTTGCAGGTGCAGCAAGCGATCCAGGCGCGGCTGGCCCCAGCAGACTACTCGCCTGAAGAGGAGCGGGTCCTCCAGGAGATGCTCAAGGTCGGCTTGCTGACGGAGATCAAACGGCGGCGCACCGACCGACAGGTAGCGTACCCGCTGGTGCCCATCCAGGGCAAACCGCTCTCGGAGACGATCCTTGAGGAGCGGCGCTAGTGGCCGTCTACTTCGTGGAGACCAGCGCACTTGCCAAGCGCTCTATCGCAGAGACGGGCTCCATGTGGTTACGCACGCTGCTGGACCCGAGCACGGGTCGCTCGATCTATATTGTCCGAGTGACCGCAGTGGAAATCATTGCCGCCCTCACTCGGCGTGAGCGTGGTAGGACACGCGCGCCAACCGATGCCACCGCTGCTAGACAGGCATTTCGTCATGATCTCACCACCACCTATCAGGTCATCGAGGTGACCCCAGCGCTTGCCAATCGAGCGATGCTGTTAGCAGAGCAGCATGGGCTACGTGGGTATGATGCGATACAACTGGCTGCCGGACTGGAAGTGCACGTGCGCTATCTGGCTGCTGGGCTGCCTGCTGTCACCTTCATTTCGGCGGATACGGAACTCAATGCAGCGGCTATGGCCGAAGGATTGATCATCGAAGACCCGAACTCTCATCCTTGACCCCCACGTTGTGTACGGTCGTAGAAATCGGGGGCAGTTGGCTTCCGATACGTCGCACTAACGACTGTTGCCTGGAGTTTGCGTTATTCGACTACCCCCCCAATTTCCCTCCAGCCAGGGGGTGCCATCACTTGTACGATCGTGAGTATCAGCCCTGCTGCAGAACGGGCCTGGGCTTATCGTCTCTTCCTAAACGTCGCTAGCCGTGAGACACGCATCCTGCTGGTCCCCGTCATGCGATGAGCAGCGGTGCCATCATGCTCTCGCACGAGTCGATGTCAGCCACGCTCAGTCCGTTGTCGGGCTCGGGGATATCAGGCGTTTGACCCGCAGGACCAACATCTCTCATTTTTCTTTGTACTATTTATATGCGTTTTGTATAATTTTCACTTTGCATACAAGGTCAAGGGCCAAGCAGGCCCAAAGTCACGCCTGCGGAACATCATAAGGCCTGGTAGGAGCGGTAGGTGGGGAAGCAATCCCCCTGGGCAGATGCGTTGTACCCGGAAGCTCAGCGCTGTCATGGCGCTGGAATCCTTGCCCGGCAGGCCAGTTTATGAGCACGTGGCGATGTTCTCAGGTCATCCAAGTACATTCTTCCGTAGAGTAATTTTTGCGACGTCCACTATGGCTAATATTCCATGGGCATATCTCAATCACCCCCAGTTGGCGTGGGGGCAACCGTTTGTGAACTCTGAGGAGGGGAAGGAAGGCGATGAGAACGATGCTCGTTTGCGCGGTCTTGGTGCTCGGTTGTGCGTCAAGCGCCTGGCCACAAAGCTCCTCCTATTATTTCTCGCGTTACATCGTGTAGCCACTCTCGCCAACCTCCTCCGAGGCATGCAATGCGTTGCGGGAGGAGTACGACAAAGAGGCGAGCCGTGTCTCCACAGCCCACGATGACTGTCTCAAGGCCAACACCAGCACAGCCCGCGGGGACGAGCACGGCACCTGCTCGCATCCGCGCTGCCAAGGGTTGCATGATCAACGGGACAAGCTGAGTCAGAAGCGCAGTGCGGCGGTCGATCAATGTCGCAACGACGTGGCGCATTACCTGGAGGGCAAGCGACGCGACGAGGCCAACCGCCAGGCCGCTGAGGCTGAGCGGCGGGCGCGCGAGGCCGACCAACGCGCGCGCGAAGCCAGGCGACGTGACGAACAGCAACAGCGCGACCGTGACGCGCAGCGCGAGCGGTTGGATCGTGTCAAGAAGGGTCTCGAAATGAAGGAGGAGGTGAGCAACATCCCTGAAACTGTGAAGGATCCCGTTGGGACGCTGAAGCGCAAATTGGGATTCCAGGAGCCTGCGAAAGTCGTCGAAAACAAAGCCAAAGCATGGGGAGACAAGGTGCAGGATGCCATCGGTACGTCGTTACTCGGCGACTCCAGCCGCGCCCCTGAGAAAGATTCCGTCCACGAGTTTATCCTCGATCAAGCCAACGAGCTGAATGCGAAGCGCCAAGCCGTCACCAATCCCTTCGCCTATGAGGCCTCGAAAGCGGCACTGCGTCAGACGGGACGGGTGCAGGCCGGGGCTTTAGAACAATGGGACAAGGTCACGGGCGACTTCAAGGCGCTTGACACCGCCACGCCCGCTGGTGTCAATCCCTTCGCCAGCACCATCCGCCCTCTGCCAAGCCCTGGACCAAGCACACAGACCGCCGAGGTCGCCCCCGCTGACGTGTTCCCCATTCCTTCCAGGGCCACACCGCCCACCGGCGAGGTCTTGGCGGGCTCCAGCCCCCCATTGCCCGCGCCGTCTTCCAACCCGTTTGCGCCGTCTGCAGGAGCCCAGAGTGTCTCCGGCTCGGCAGCGATTGGGTCGAGTCCGTCTCCACAAACCGAGGCAGCCGCCCAATGCTTCTATCATCACTCTTACAAATCGAAGGTGTGTCTCGGTGTCCCCGATGACCCGCAGCGAGAAAAATCGTGCTGGCTGCACGAGGGCACGCTCATGTGTCCGCAGCGGCTCTACGAACGTGAGCGCTTGAAGGCGCTGGGCCAGCGTCCGTCGCACTAGGGCGCACTCTTCAGCGACATGGTTATGAATGGTAAAGAGCGTTTAAGGGCGTCTCAGGGACGCCCAGGAGAACCGTATGAGGATAGCGCACGCGTTAGTGATCGCCGTCATGTTGGTCGTGTCGATGGGTGCCACCGCGCAGGCACAAAAAGCCAAGCCCTCCACCCGTAAACCCGCGAGCGGGCAGCCCAAACCCGCACAGCAGATCTTCTATGATGGGTTTGAAGCCTATAAAGCCAACCGCTTCCAGGACGCAATTGGGCTCTTTGAGCAAGGACTGCAGCGGGACCCCACGAATGCGCTGGCAGCGTTCTATCTCGGGGAGGCGTACGGCAAGACGGGGAACCAGGGCAAGGCGCAGCAGTGGTATGCGGCGTCGGTCGCCGCCGATCCGCAGAGCGAGGTCGCAGAGCAAGCCCGCACGCGGTTAGCCGCGGCGCAACGTGGGGCAGCCGCACCAACCTCGTCTCCCGCCACCCAGGGGCCAGCATTTGACGAAACGCTCGCGTTTATAAGGGAGACGTTGGCTCTGTATGGAGAATTTACACGTCCATCCCCAGACGGAAATCAGTCTGTTTATTGGGTATTTAATGTGAAAAGTATTGATATAATTTCAGACATCATCATTATAAATACAGAACAAAGGCGTGTTGAAATGGGTAATGGTGAGAAACAGCTTTTGTATAAAGCAAAATTTTCTATTTTTGATATATCGAGAGTATTCTTAGAAAGACGCGCTAAGGGTTCTTCTGATGTAATTGGTGTAACTTTTCTATGCAAAGATAACAAAGAATGTATTGATCAAGAGTCTACGAGGAGAGGAAATAGCAATAAAACTTTTTTTGAAATAGAAGATATAATACAAGCAGAGAAGATTATGAAAGCCTTCAAACACCTGTTTTCTCTCCGTGGGTGGCAGGAAAAGAAAGACCTTTTCTAATGCCAACGACAGAGTAGCGTGAGCGATTAAAGGACCTGGGTCAGCATCCGTCGCCCTGGCTCGATGGCAGGCGCTATGTGTATGGTGCGAACGATGGGCACCAGACAAGGCGGATAGGAATTCCAAAAGGCATGTTACGCTGGCGCTCGGGAACTCGCCCTCTAGAGCATCCTCCACTGCATCAAGCAGTAGCTCGATGTGCGGTGCGGCCGGCTCCAAGATGTCCTGAGACGGCTGCTGCCATCCGCTGGTGTCCCTGTCGCCTCCTGCGAGCATGCGTCGAGCATCCGTATGCAGCGTTAGAGGTACGCCGTGGCAAATGCTTCGAGCGCCTGCACAGCATGGGTCACGCGGACTGGCGGTGCACTGGCGCGGGGACCAGGCGAATGTCGAGCGCTTGCCCCAGGGCCGCTGCAATGCGGTGCAGCATGGCCAGAGAAGTGCTGTCAGTGTCAGCATCTTCGAGCCGGGCGATCACGGAGGGCTTCGTGCCGACGCGCGGCCAGGGCCTGCTGCGTGAGACCGGCGGCGGGGCGCGCCTCGTAGATCATCCGGGCAAGCTCGGCCTTCAGGGTCTCTTCGGCAGTCATCTGGCGCATGTCAGCGTCATCGCCGATCCTCTGATCGAGGATTTTGAGTGCGTCTTTCGTCCTCGCCATACTGCAGCTCCTCTTCATAGCTATGTTTCTCCGGATCCTGCGTGAAGGCGTCCTTCCGCCGGATGGCCCGCTCGATGTCTGCGGGAGGCACCTGGCCTTCTTTCGTCAACGCGTGCCCCGGTCTCGTTCAAGGAACAGTAGCGCTTAGTCCCGAGATGGAGGAGTACCGCTTCTGCGGCATCAAGACGGGTAAAGACGACACTGGGATGGGGACGCACCGGGGTGTCAGACGTCAGCATGGCTCGGCTCCCTCTGCCTGGCTCGATCGCCCAGTGGTGGGGACCAGGAGGCGTGCAAGCTGCTGAGCCGTGTGTAGAGTGATCTTGTGCCAGAGTAATTTTCTCTCCCTCACCCAGCATTCCAGGGCAGTGGGAGCTCTTAGGTGGCTAATCTTCTTCTTTCTCAAAGCGCTTTCTCACTTCCTCGCTCGCTATTCCTCCTTCGCGCTCGTAGCTGGTCCGCGCTTCCGCCAGAATGGCAAGAAACTGCGGGTTGTTGGCGAGCTCGACACTCTCATAGTCCATGTTGCCCAAAGGCACCAAGGCGGCGAGGGCCAACCCTCGATGCACAATAACCACCGGCTCTGCCTCGATGGTTTTGACGTATTCGGCCAGGGCTTCAGTCGCTTGCGTCAGTTCAATCTTTTTCACGGTCGTATCCTTTCGCGGCCGATCATCATCTCACCTTACGACCCGATCCGTTAGGGACACTCGTCACGCACAGTCGATCGTGCTTGTACGAGGAGATCAGCATAATCAGATTGTAGTGGTGCTACGAGCGCCTTTTCTAACATCGCTTCCAGGTCAAACAGGACGCGTTCCTCGGCCTGATCCGCAAAGTCTGTATCTGCTCGTTGATTGAAGCGCGTCAGCCAATCGTACAATACGAGAGCTGCGTCACTCGTGAGCTCAATTTTGACTCTCTTTGATCGCATTGCATGCTCCTCAGCCAGGCTATGGGTCGTCTCTTATAAGCTTCTCCGGACCAGCACATTCGCCAGTTGTACTAAGGTGAGGCGCCATCCCGCTACAAAAGCACCCTGCGTCTCACGCATGACATTCAATCCAGTCTGCGGATTCACAAAGTGCGTGACTGTCTCACCCCGATACATGCCCGGAATCATCAGTGTCGTCTCATCCTCAACGTGCGCGCGTATCGCCCGCTCGAACCTGGTCACTTGCTGGCGACTATATTTTCCCATCACGCCGAAATCCACCGCGTGCTTAAACTTTCTCTGCAACTGCCGGGCACTAAACGTGATCGTTCGAAGATCTGCTGCGCTCACAGCTCTCCATCGCACCTCTGGTTTTACCAAGGCCATCCGGTGCAGGACTGAAACCGCATATGACAGCAAATGTGCGATAGAATGGTGAGAAATGCAAGTTGATAGCGCTTCCAAACCGGAGTTGCGGGGATGACACTCCGCAAGGAATTGCTGTATTGCCTCGCTATACGCTGGCGCTCAGGAGCGCGCCCCCCTGGAGCGGCCTCCACGGCATCAAGCAGTAGCTCGATAGCGCCGATCTGCCCTACCCCAGCCTGACTATGGGCAATGCCGGTGTTGATCTCGGGAACAATGGCCGTTTCGACGACCTTGTCGTCTCGCCCCACCTGCTGAGACAGTACAGTTCCACCTGTGTTATCAGGAGATCAATAGCCGGACAACCTGGTGTTGTACTATGCTGGTGAGGAGTATTGTGTACCGTTGGCAGATACCAGCAGGACCGCAGATTTTCCTGGGAGGCTCATGTTGGATTCCAGGGTCTTAGGTGACCAGCAACTCAACGAGCGCATGCAGCAGCGCTTTGCCTCGCTTTCTGGCGTTGTGAACGCAAAATATACCCTAGGGATATCAATGACGACGAATGGACCTTGGGCGCACCCTATGTGACTCTCAGGACGGAAGATGCCCCGCAACGCGCCCATCCTTTGCGGGACGTGTTAAACGGCTTACGCTGGATCGTACGGACCGGCGCCGCATGGCACCTGATGCCCCATGACTGGCGTGCAGTGCTGTGACTGGCGCAGGGCCGTACCGCAGAGCCCTCGGCGGCGATCTTTGATAGTCGCACGCTGCACGCCGAAAACGTGCGATGCTTCAACCAACCCCCTCGTCAAGCGGCTTGTATTGCCTTCGCATTCATGTGCCCCCTTGGACTATCGCAGTTGCCTTGCACATTACTTTGCTGTAATATATTACAGCAAAAGGAGGATGGGATGACCGATGTGCGCATTATCTGGGATGTGGCAGAGGACCCAGACGGCAATGTGCAGCACATTGCCGCACACGGTATTACCGTCGAAGAGGTGGAAGACGTCCTGCGTGACCGCGACAGCGAAGACACCACCAGCAGGTCCTCTGGGCGACCGATTACCTTCGGGTACACGTCACGTGGACGCTATCTCGCTGTGGTCTGGGAACATGTCGATGACGACCCGTTAACGATGTATCCGATCACCGCCTACGACGCCCCGGAACGTCAAAATAGGAGAGGACGCCATGACACACATACACCGTAAGAGTGAGCATTCGCCCGAAGAAAAGGCCCGCTTGCAGGCTATCCGCGACCACTTTCAAACTACACGGCCGTCGCTGGATGAGCTGGTGGCCTCTGGAGAGTATTCCGCGCCCATGAAGCATGGCGTGACACTGGACATTATGCACATCGCCTCGCTGCTCAAGCAGGCGCGGGAGGAGGCCCATCTCAGTCTGGCGGACGTTGCTGAGCGGTGCGGCCTCGACCGTTCAGCGATCAGCCGACTGGAAAATGGGCTGTACGAGAACACGACCCTCAATACGCTGAATCGTTTAGCAGGAGCCTATGGGAAACGATTCCTTGTCCAACTCGTCGATGAGCGATGAAACGGAGAGGAAGGCCTCAAGGCATGTTACGCCAGCGCTCAGGAGCGCGCCCCCCCGGGAGCATCCTCGCGTCCTCTGCCGGCAGCCACGCCTAGCCCACGGCCTTGGCGGCGCGCCCAGTACCTCCGCCGGAGCGCCCCGGCACACGGCGTCGAGCGGTGCAGCACAGCCTGGACAGGCGCCACTGACGGATGGGAGGGCTACCAGGGGCACCGCGGGGGGCAGGTCTCGGGAAAAAGGGCCAGAGGAAGAGGGTTTGAGCTTTGGTAGAACAAAGACTCCTACCGCCGGTTACGGTGCTGCGTCGCCTGCGTGTGCTCCCCTGGGCTTTGAGCCTGTTGCTGCCTCTTCCCCGTGCGGGACTGCTGAGCCGTGCGTAGCATGTCGCAGAGATCCTGAAACTGTGTGAGCAATCCCGCATAGAACTTCTGCGACACGCACTCCTGTACGCCTGCACGTGCGAGGCAACCGTACGCGATGTTCGCTGTTTCTAATAGTAGGCCCAATGTCTCAAGGTTCACGTCGCTCAGGTCCAGGTAGCCGCCGTTGGCATCCGTGCGTGACGCCAGCAACAGCTCCGCCAGAGCAGCGTCCTGTGGGGAGAGCACCTCTGCTATGCGCTCGAGGACATTGTCGAATACCCAACCGGCAGGCATCCAGCACAAATCCTCTGTAACTTCCAACGTGCCAGCCATCACTGTCTCCTCATGCGCGACCCCGCTGGAGCATGATACGTGCCCGGTCGGTGGGACGCAGCCGCCGCAGATGCGTGAATACGGCGCGACGCTCCGCCGCGGGAAAGCCTGTCAGATCAATGACCACTTTGTCGAGACCTTGCTTCAGCAGATGCTTATCAATCTGCCGCAGAAACGCCCGGATGTTGAGTCGCCCAGCGGGGACCGGCCCCACCGCATCGTAGGTCACCCCCTGAGCATCGATCCAGTCATCCATACCCGTTGGATCACGCTGCAGCGGCCCCACACGTTGCTCTAACCGCAGTGCCGCTTGTTCCTCCAGAGGGCGATACCGCTGCGTGGCGGGGTCGATACCGAGCTGTCGCCTCCGTGTCACATCGTCAATCGGCTCCGTCATTGGTACCTAAGCGTATGCAATGGGCAAGAGACCTCAGAGACTGTGTTGCCACTCGTCAAGGACAATCTCTGAACCCAATATGCTGGGGGTGATTGCCAGGACAAAGTCCTCCTCAGCCATCTGTCCGGGGGACGGGAGAGACATGAGCAGACCGCTGGCGACCATCTGTCCTGTCCACACATCCGTTACCTAAACAAGCTCCCTTGCGTCTCTGTTGTCCGGGGGGATAGAACAGGCATCTCATTCCATGTGCGCCCATCGAGTGTGCGTCCTGCTCGATGTTTCTGCACACCGCCCCACTGCTTGAAGAAAAACGGAACGCCAGCCTGTTTGCACTGGTCGCGAATTGCTCGGACCCAGGCTAGCTGTATGGGTCGTGCCCCAGGTCCCGA
>Ga0099829_10001005_pt1 | contig 15156 bp, 15 predicted proteins | sample CZO8metaG_3_FD_79336 | JGI IMG/M metagenome (GOLD analysis project Ga0099829, IMG submission 79336) | Vadose zone soil microbial communities from the Eel River Critical Zone Observatory, Northern California, USA - CZOApr15con2H2.8 metaG | ecosystem: Environmental > Terrestrial > Soil > Vadose...
GTAGTGCTCACGCCGGCGAACCTCGGAGAGGACGCCGTTCTGCTTGATCTTCTTGTTGAAGCGGCGAAGGGCGCTCTCAAAGGTCTCGTTCTCGCGAACCTTGATCTCCGACAACTGGATTGCACCCCCTCTGCCTGGAGCCCATATTGCGCAGAAGTATAGCCGCGCCCAAGTTTAGGCGTCAACACAAAAACGTGGCACCGGCGGGCCGAAGCGTAACGGGCCACCCACAGTGGCGTCGCGCCGCTTGACCACCCCGGTACGAGCCGGTAACAGGCGCCGTCCGGCGTCGATGGCGGGCTCTTATTCGACGTTCATTCTTGCAGAGGACCCGATCCTCGAGGAGGCCCTGTGTAATGTTCACGATCCTGACCACGTGGATCAGCGAGCGGATCATCACGGTCACCGCGGTGAGCGTGCTGACCGTCGCAGCTGTCCCCACGACTCTGATCATCGTTTCCCACGACGACCACAACACGGTCGCCATGATCCAGCCGGCCGACGAGCACTCGAAAGTCGTGCTCGTTAGCGCCGTCAAGAAAGCCGGCGATGAGCTGATCACCAAGCTGAACACGAGCGAGTCTTCGTGCAGCACGCAGGTGACGCAGGCCGTCTCGACCTCGAAGGTCTCCGCCAAGCTTCAGCCCCAGCTGACCAAGGCCAAGTCGGAGATCCATAGCGGCGTCGCGCCGATCGTCGCTGCCATCAAGAACGACGAAAACCGCTTCGCCAACCTCAAGTTCATGACGCCGCAAGACGAAGAGAACGAGCTCGCCGAGTTCAACACCATCGCGATCATCGCCCTAGGTGATGATCACTCGACGGGCACCATCACGGTGACCTGTGAGACCGTGCTGATCACGATCACGGAGACGATCCAGATCACGATCATCCAGCAGACGCCGCCGCCCTGCAAAACTGAGTCCGACGCGGACTAACGACCGATTATCCTGAGGGCGGGAGCTCGGCTCCCGCCCTTTTGATTTGGATCAGCCAGCCGCCAAGGACCTCTACCCGGCCACCTTCAGCCGAGTCGCTCACGCCTATAAGCGCCGGCTCGATCAGGTCATGGCTCGCGGCGAAGCCCATGGCCGGACCGCGGTGATCGACTGGGTCGATCCCGTCCCGCGAAAGCGGATCCTCGATCTGGCGTGCGGTCCGGGGACGCTCAGCTATCCCCTCGCCCGAGCTGTCTCACCTGGCGGTGAGGTCGTCGGAATCGATCTTGCTCCCGGAATGATCGAGCTGGCGCAGCGCGATGCCCCGCCCGGCCTGCCGCTCGAGTTCGTGCTGATGGACATGGAGGACCTTCGGTTTGCCGATCACAGCTTCGATGCCGTCGCCTCCGGCCACGGCTTGCAGTTTGTTCCCGACCTCCGGCGGGCGCTCTCGGAAGCCAGGCGGGTCCTCAAGCCGGGTGCACGGATGGCGGCCAGCGTCCCGGTCGATCCAGCAAAGGCCAGCGATGCGCAGACCATCCTCGAGCGAGTCGTAAGTCGCACGCTGCCACCGGCCCCGAAGGCCCGCGACCAGTTCGCCACGCGACGGATCGTGGAGGACGAAGAGAGCTTCGCCAGGATCGCAAAACAGGCCGGCTTTAGCGCGGCCGAGGTCGTGCGCTACGAGGAGTCGACCAGCTGGGCGAGTCCGCGGCATTTCGTCGAGATGTCCGGCAGCTGGTGGTCGATGGCGCTCCGTCTCGAAGGCATCTCTCCCAGTGAGAGGACCTCCTTGCTCGAGCGCGCCCAGCGCGCCATCGAGGAGGCCCTTGGCTTGGGTCCGCTGCGGATCACCGGGGCGACCAACGTGCTGCGCGCGATCGCCTGAGCACGCCTACCTGGTGCCGACGGCGAGCACCCGTAGGCTCTCGGGCGTCAGGGGCGCACCGTCCCAGTCTCCGTATAGCTCCACGCGGCCAAAGCCCGCGGCATCAAGCATCGTTTTCACGGCCAGGCCGCTGTAAAGGCGGACCGCATGCACGCTGGTTTCGTCTCCATTTGTCGAACTGACGGTCCGCTCTACCACCATGCGACGTGTCGATTGCTCCAGCGATCGGCGCTCAATCACGGCCGTCTGGCCGACGGTAAACCACTCGCGTTCCTGAAAATTCCCCATGACCCGATCGCCGTTGATCACCTCGAGAAGAAACCGGCCGCCCGGTTCGAGCATCGAGGCGGCGGCGCGCACCACCCGGCGATCGTCCGCCTCATCGGCGAAGTAGCCGAAACTGGTGAAGAGGTTGAGGACGAGATCGAAGGTCTCGCCCGGTAACGGCTGTCGCATGTCGCCGGCCAGCCAGCGGACCCGGACGCCACCCGCTTCGGCACGCTCCCTCGCCACGCCAAGCATGTACGGCGACAGGTCGACGCCGGTGACCTCGTAACCACGCCGGGCGAGCTCGATCGCGTGTCGGCCCTGGCCGCAGGGCAGGTCGAGGATTCGCCGCGGCGGGTGAAGCTGCAGCAGAGCCTCGATCTGGTCGACCTCGACCGGCGTGCGCTCCGCGAGGAAGCCGTCGTAGAGCGCGAGATACCCGGGCCCGAACTCGGTCCGCCACCAGTCGGGAGCTGCCTCCGCCATACCTTATATATAGGGCTCGAAGAGGATGGGAGCAGCACACCCGCACCCAGAACGGCTCTGGCGCAATCCTGAACCGAAGCGTGTCTACGACGTCGTGATCGTCGGCGGCGGTGGTCACGGGCTCGCCACCGCCTACTACCTGGCGCGCAATCACGGGATCACCAACGTCGCTGTCCTCGAACGAGGGTGGTTGGCCGGCGGCAATATGGCCCGGAATACGACCGTCATTCGTTCCAACTACCTGTGGGATGAGAGCGCCGCGATTTATGAGCACTCGCTGAAGCTCTGGGAATCACTTTCGCAAGAGCTCGATTACGACATCCTCTTCAGCCAGCGTGGCGTTCTCAGCCTGGTGCACAGCCTTGGCGACCGCCGCGAATCGCTGCGGCGCGTCAACGCCAACCGGTTGAACGGGATCGACGCCGAATGGCTCACGCCCGAAGAGGTCAAGGCTTTTTGCCCGATCGTCAACATCTCTGCGGAGGTGCGCTACCCCGTCATCGGCGGCACCCTACAGCGACGAGGCGGCATCGCGAAGCACGACTACGTCGCCTGGGCGTTCGCGCGCAAGGCCGACGAGATGGGTGTCGATTTGATCCAGAACTGCGAGGTCACCGGCTTCGACCTCGAGGGTGACCGCATCCGCGGCGTGCACACGAACCGAGGATTGATCGCTGCGAACAAGATTGCGCTCTGCGCGGCCGGTCATTCAACGATCCTTGCCGACATGATCGGCCTCGACTTGCCAATCCAGAGCCATCCGCTGCAGGCCCTGGTCTCCGAGCTGCTCGAGCCAGTCCTGAACTGCGTCGTCATGTCCAACGCGGTCCACGTCTACGTCAGCCAGGCGCACAAAGGTGAGCTGGTGATGGGCGCCGGGATGGATCCGTACAACTCTTATGCCCAACGTGGGTCGCCTCACGTCATCGAATACCAGCTCGCCGCCGCCTGCGAGCTGTTCCCCATCTTCAGTCGGGCGCATGTGCTTCGAACCTGGGCCGGTATCGTCGACGTGTCTCCGGACTCGTCTCCGATCCTGGGATTGACACCGATCGAGAACCTCTTCATCAACTGCGGCTGGGGCACGGGCGGTTTCAAGGCCACGCCGGGCGCCGGCTGGGTGTACGCGCACACGATCGCGCACGGGGCGCCGCATCCACTGAACGCGCCCTTCACCCTCGAGCGCTTCACCACCGGCGCGCTGATCGACGAACACGGCGCGGCCGCTGTGGCTCATTAGCCGTGCTCATCCCCTGCCCCTGGTGCGGTGAGCGTGAGGACATCGAGTTCAAATACGGCGGCTCGGCGCAGGTCGCCTGCCCCGAGGATCCGGCGAGCGCCGACGATGCGACCTGGGCGCGCTTTGTCTTCTTCCGCCCCAACCCAAAGGGCAAGATGGCCGAGCGCTGGGTGCACACGGCCGGCTGCCGGCGCTGGTTCAAACTGGTCCGCGACACCGTGACCCACGAGATCACGCCGGCGTGAGCCGCCTTGCCTTGGGTGGTCGGATCGACCGGACGCGGCCGATTCACTTCACGTTCAATGGCGTCCGATATGGCGGCTACGAAGGCGACACCCTCGCCTCGGCGCTGCTGGCGAACGATGTCGCCGTGGTCGCGCGCAGCGTGACCTACGGACGGCCTCGCGGCATCTTCACTGCAGGCGTCGAGGAACCGAACGCCCTGGTCCATGTCGGAAACGAAACCATGCTCCGCGCCACCCAGGTCGAGTTGGTCGACGGGCTCGAGGCGACCGGTCTGAACGGCCGCGGCGGCCTGTCGACGGAACCTGATGGGAATCGGTACGACAAGATCTACGCGCATTGCGAGGTGCTGGTCATTGGCGGCGGCCGCGCCGGCATTACAGCTGCGCTCGATGCCGCGAAAACAGGCGATCGCGTGTTCCTCGTCGATGAGCAGGCCGAGTTAGGCGGCCGGCTGCTGAGTGCGGGCTGGAATGACTGGCTCGCCGCCGGCATTGCCACGCTCGAGTCCGCTCCCGATGTTCGACTGCTGACCCGAGCGACGGCCTTTGGCCACTACGACCAGAACCTCGTCCTCATCGCTGAGCGGCTACCTTCTGGCGGGCGCCTCTGGCAGGTCCGAGCGAAGCGGGTCATCATCGCCACCGGCGCTCACGAGCGGCCGCTCATCTTCGCCAACAATGACCGCCCCGGCATCATGCTCGCCGGCGCAGCCCGAACCTACGTCAATCGGTATGGCGTCGCGCCGGGAAAGCGCGCGGTCATCTTCACCAACAACGACAGCACGGATGTTGTCGCTGCCGACCTGAAGCGGACCGGCATCATCGTCGAGGCCATCGTCAACGTCCGCGCCGGCGAAGCGATCGTCGACACATTCCCATCGCCTCCGGATTCTCCCTCCCCCCTTGCGGGGGAGGGTCGGGGTGGGGGGGCCATAAACGGAGTGCTCATCGCCCCTCTTACCGGCGACGGCAGTCGGCGAGAGGTCGAGTGCGACCTGCTCTGCGTTTCGGGCGGCTTCAACCCGACGCTGCATCTCTTCAGCCAGGCGCAGGGTCGCCTTCGCTACGACGAGGGCCTGGCGTGCTTCGTGCCGGATGTCGCGCCCGCGAACGTCGAGGTCATCGGCGCTGCCGCTGGAGACCTGGGCGGTCGAGGTCAGGGCGCGATCATGCCCTACTGGGTCGTCCCGAGTGACGGGCAGGAATGGTCCAACCACTTCGTCGACTTGGAGCGCGACGTCACCGTGGCGGATGTGCGGCGCGCCCTCGGGGCCGGTATGCGGTCGGTCGAGCACGTCAAGCGATTCACCACGATCGGGACCGGCAGCGACCAGGGTAAGACGGCAGGGATCAACGAAACCGCCATCATCGCGGCGCAGCTCGGCCAGCCGGTCGGCTCCGTCGGCGTAACGACGTTCCGCCCGCCCTACGTGCCGGTTTCATTCGGCCTGTTGGCCGGCCGAAATCGTGGCGATCTCTTCGATCCGATTCGAGTGACCGCCATCCATCCCTGGCACGTCGCCCGCGGTGCCGTCTTCGAGAACGTCGGCCAATGGAAGCGGCCCTGGTACTTCCCGCGCGAGGGCGAGGACATGCAGTCGGCCGTCACGCGCGAGTGCCGGGCCGCGCGGGAGGGCGTCGCGCTGATGGATGCGTCGACACTTGGGAAGATCGACATCCAGGGGCCGGACGCGGCCGAGTTCCTCAACCGCATGTACACGAACGCCTTCGACAATCTGAAGGTGGGGACTTGCCGGTACGGCCTCATGTGCAAGGCGGATGGCATGGTCTTCGACGACGGCGTCGTCATACACCTCGAGCCGGACCGATGGCTCGCCACCACGACCACCGGCGGTGCCGCCGCGGTTCTCGACTGGATGGAGGAGTGGCTGCAGACCGAATGGCCCGACCTCAAAGTCCGGCTAACATCGGTGACTGACCACTGGGCAGACGTGGCCGTGGTCGGGCCACGCTCGCGAGAGGTTGTGCGTTTGCTGTTCCCAGCGCTCGATGTCACCCCAGAAAGCTTCCCCTTCATGGCGGTTCGTCAGGGCGAGACCGCGGGCATCCCGGTGCGCCTGCACCGGATCACCTTCTCGGGCGAGCTCGCCTATGAGCTCTGGGCGCCCGGCTGGTACGGGCTTGCACTTTGGGAAGCGGTGATGGCCGCGGGCGAGCCGTTCCGGATCACCCCGTACGGCACCGAGGCGATGCACGTGTTGCGGGCCGAGAAGGGCTACATCATCTGCGGCCAGGACACTGATGGCAGCGTGACGCCGCAGGACCTCGGAATGGGCTGGATCGTGTCGAAAAAGAAGCCGTTCGTCGGGCAGCGCTCCCACCGACGGGGCGACACGATGCGGCCGGATCGGAAGCATCTGGTCGGCCTGCTTCCGATTGAAGGGGATCAGCTTCTTCCTGAGGGTGCACAGCTGGTTGCGCACCCCGACGGTGCCGCCGGAACAAAAATGGTCGGCCATGTGACATCGAGCTATCACAGCGCGGCCCTCGGGCGGACGTTTGCGCTTGCGATGTTGCAAAGCGGCCGAGAGCGGCTCGGCAGCACGGTCTACGCGCCACTCAACGGGCACGTGATAGCCGCGACCGTGACCGAGCCGATCTTCTACGACAAGGAGAATCTCCGCCGTGCTAGCTGAGGCGAATCGCCGTAGCGCGCTGGCCGACCATGCGGATCGGTTCGGCGCCCTGTCCGCAACGACGGGTGGCGACCTGTCAATCCACGAGCATCGGTTCGTCTCGCAGATCGATCTTCGGGCTGACCCCAACGACGTGCGACTGATGCAGGAACTGGAATCGGCTCTCGGTTTCGCCTTGCCCGTGGTGCCGAATACGGTCGGTTGCCTGGACGATCGACGGGCACTCTGGTTGGGTCCGAACGAGTGGCTGGTCGTCGGACTCGTTGGTCAGCAGGAAGCCATCGAACGGGCGCTGCACAATGCTCTGAGCGGTACGTTCAGCTCGATCGTCGACGTCTCAGCCAACCGTGCACTGCTCGAGGTCCGCGGTCCGAAGGCGCGCGAACTGCTGGCGCGCGGTATCCCGATCGATCTCGACGCGCGCTCGTTCGGCCCTGGCCGCTGTTCTCAGACCCTGTTGGCGAAAGCCCAGGTGATCATCGAGCGGAGAAGTGATGACCCCGCATTCCACCTCTATATCCGGTCGACCTTCGCCTCATACGCGGCCGACTGGCTCCTCGACGCCGCGGCGGAGTAGTGTGACGGGGTGCCTGAAAGCGCCCTGAGCCTCCTCGCCAAGAACTACGCGATCGCCCACGACCGGGTGATCGAGTCCGCCGAACGCACGGTCGACGGCCAATTCGCGAAATCCATGGGAACCCGGGTCCACAGTGTCGCGTGGCAGGTCTGGCACATCGCCCGCTGGGACGATCGCTACGCGGAAATCCTTGTCGAGAAAACGCCGGAGCTCGCAAACGGCTTCGCACCGCCTGAGCAGATCTGGGCGGCTGAATCGCTGGCCAAACAGTGGCGCCTACCGATCGGGCACATGGGCCGCCGCGACACCGGCACGGAAATGGACGACGAGTCCGCCGACGCCCTTCGGCTGCCGGATAAAGGGCTGGTCATCGACTACGCCCGACGCGTCTTTGCTCGCTTGCAGTCTGTCCTGAACGCCCTGCCTGAGGCCAGGATCTTCACACCGATCGCGGACGATCCCGACAAGGACACCTACGCCCATAACACCATGCTCTACCTGGATCATGTTCAGAGGCACCTCGGGATGATCGAGGCGCTGCGCGGTCTCCAGGGGACCGCCGGGACCGCCACCAACTAGCCGCCTCTCGAACGATCGACGCTCTAGGTGAGGCCGATGATCTGTCCGCTTGGCTCGATGTCGATCCGCCTGTAGGCCGGTTCTCTGCCCAGCCCCGGCATCAACTGGATGTCGCCCGCGAGGGCTACGACGAAGCCGGCGCCGGCGGACGGATAGACGTTGCGGACCGGCAGGGTGAAGCCGCGCGGCCGCCCCTTGAGGGCTGGATCATGCGAGAGCGACAGGTGCGTTTTCGACATGCAGACGGGTAGGGTCCCCATGCCACGCTCGGTCAGCCAATCGATGCGCTTCTGACACTCCGGAAGGAACTCGACATCCGCCGCGCCGTAGATGCGGCGAGCCAGCGTCTGGATCTGCTCGCGGATCGGCGTATCTGGCGAGTACAGCGGCGCGAAGTTGCCGCCCTTGCGCGTTGCCCCGAGCACCGCCTCGGCTAGCTCAAGCGCCCCGTCGCCGCCGTGAGTGAAGCCGTCGTTCACGACAGCGGCGTCGGCACCGTAGTCCATCGCGAGTCGCGTCAGGAGATCAAGCTCGCGATCGGTATCAGTCGGGAATCGATTGACGCCGACGACCGGACGCATCCCGAAGGCTTTGACGATATCGATGTGGGCCGCGAGGTTCTCACCACCGCGCCTCAACGCGTCGAGGTCCTCGGCGCCAAGTTTCGCGAGCGGGACGCCGCCGTGCGACTTGAGGGCACGCACCGTCGCGACCACCAGCGCGGCCGCCGGCTGGAGGTGGCCATAGCGCGCGACGATGTGGGCGAATTTCTCGAGCCCGAGGTCGGCGCCGAAGCCAGCCTCGGTCACCACGACGTCGGCCAACTTGCGGGCGATCTGGTCGGCGAGCAGCGAGTTGTTCCCATGGGCGATGTTGCCGAAGGGACCGGCATGAACCAGCGCCGGCTGGCCCTCCATCGTCTGCACGATGTTCGGCAGCAGCGCCTCCTTTAGCAACACCGTCATCGCGCCGGCAACCCGCAGGTCCTCGGCGGTGACGAAGCTACCGTCCTTGCGTTGCGCCACGATGATCCGCCCAATCCGCTGGCGCAGGTCAGCGAGATCGCTCGCGAGCGCGAGGATCGCCATGATCTCCGAAGCCGCGGCGATGATGAAGCTCGACTCCCGTGTAATCCCGTGCTCGTCACCGCCAAGGCCGGTCACGATGTGGCGAAGGGCACGATCGTTGACGTCCAGGGTGCGCGGCCAGGTGATGAAGCTCGGGCCAATCTCCAGCTGCCCATGGAAGAGCGCGGCATCGATCACGGCCGCCAGCAGGTTGTGCGCCGCTTCGACGGCGTGGATGTCGCCGGTGAAATGCAGGTTGATCTCCTCCATCGGCACGATTTGGGCCATGCCGCCTCCGGTCCCACCGCCCTTGATGCCAAAGAGCGGTCCGGTCGACGGTTGGCGCAGGCAGAGTGCGACCTTCGTGCCGATCCGTCCCAGTCCCTGGGTCAGGCTGATCGCGCTCGTGGTCTTCCCCTCCCCTGCCCGGGTCGGGGTGATCGCCGTGACGACAACGAGCTTGCCCTCGGGCCTCTTATCGAGCCGTTTCAGCGCGTCGAGACTAACCTTGGCCTTGTACGGTCCGTAGGAGATGAGCTCGGACCCCAGTAAGCCGAACTCGTGGCCGACCTCCATGATCGGCCGGAGTTGATGCGGCTCCTGGACATCGAGGGCTCTTGCGGTCTCGCTCATGCGTTCTCCGGCGTTGGATTCATCAATAGAGCACGAGGATTGGCGGCGTCCAATTCGCTTACGACGACGCCCGCGATATCTTCCGCTGAACCGGGACGCTCTTGCATCTCGCTCCAGCGCCAGCCTTCGAGATAGGCGTCCATGTCCGTCGACCCATCCTTCATCGCATAGGCATCGATCGCCGCCTGGAACCGGTCGGGCAGCAGCCGCTTCACCTCGCCAGTCTCGTCCCACGCCTTCACGTGTGCCGGGATGTGTTTCCAGAACATGACCTGATACTTCGCCATCAGGCGGCTGCCTCGACCAGCGCGGCGAGGCGCGTCTCGAGCGCGTTAAGTCCGGTGTGGTGAACCTCGAGCGGGAGGCCCAGGTACTCGGCGATCTCTCGCGCTTTGTCGAGAAGGCGCTCGTCGGCGAACTGTTCCAGGTAGAGCAGATCGGTGTAGTTGCGGAAGTACACCGCCTTCAGCTCTGGGTATCGGTCGATGCCGAGGCCGCGTACCACGGCGCGCTCGAAATTCCTCACCAACCAGTCGGTGAGGAAGAAGGTCGCCGGCCGCTCGTCGGCGATCCGCCCGAAATCCGCACCGGCGAACATCTCGTAGCAGTGCGGCCCGGAAAGCTGGACCGCTCCGTAGCGCGCGAGAACCGGGTCAAGCGCGCCGGCGGTGCCGCAATCGCCGTAGACAACGACAACTTGCCGATAGCGCGGTGCGAGCTCCGCCAGCCGGCGGTCGACCGCCTCGACGATCTTCTTCGGATAGAAGTGATACATCGCCGGAACACCGTACACGTCAACATCCCAACCATGGCCGTCGACGATGGCCTTGACCTCTTTCCCTAACGCGCCGCAAATGAGCAGCGCCACCTTCTTCATCGGAGGGTATCGAGCTCCGCGAATTGCAACACCGACACGAACGAGTCATTGAAGTCTGCCCGGCCGGAGAGCTCCACGTACTCCATCTTGTCGGGCAGTTCGAAAGCGACCTGGCGTTCCCGAAAGGAGAGCAGTGACATCTTGGCGCCCTCGCCGGCGGTGTTGCCGACCGACAAGATCCGGTCCACATCGACCGGGGGCACCAGGCCGATGATCCTGGCGCTCTCGGGGTTGAGGTACGAGCCGAACGATCCACCGAGCAAGACCTCGTCGAGATCCGCGGTTTTGACCCCCATCACATCCATCAATACTTTGATGCCGGTTGCGATCGATCCCTTCCCGAACTGCAGCTCGCGGACATCCTTTTGACTCAGATAGACACCGTCGGCCAGGAGGAAGGCGCGCACGCCATCGACGTGGATGAGCCGGTCTGACAGGGGGTGTTCGGGAACCTCCTCGCGACTGCGCATCCGGCCGGACGGATCGAGCAAGCCAACAACGCGGAGCTGGGCGACGGTGTCGACGAGCCCAGATCCGCAGATCCCCTTTGGCGGGATGTCGCCACCGATGACCTGCAGCTCGACGCGATCCGTCAACGTGACGCCCTCGATGGCGCCGTCGGTGGCCCTCATCCCGCACCGGATCTGGCTGCCCTCGAACGCCGGTCCAGCGGGAGCGGCCGTACAGAGCACGCGCTTCGCCGACCCGAGCACGATCTCGCCGTTGGTGCCGACGTCGACGAAGACGCGCAGTTTGTCTTCACGCGCGAGACCGGTGGCAATGACACCGGCGATGATGTCGGCGCCTACGTACGCACCGATCACCGGCAGCGTCTGGACGTAGCCACCGGGATGAATGTCGAGCCCGGCATCACGCGCCGGGAGGTAGAGCGGCTCGCGAAAAGCGGGTGTAAACGGCATCATCGAGATGGGCGTGGCATCGATGCCGAACAGCAGGTGCAGCATCGTCGCATTCCCCACGATCACCATCTCGTAGACGCGCTCGCGGGCGACACCGGCCGCCTCATATAGCTCGGCGAGAATCGTGTTCATGGTGCGCTGAATCGCGTCGCGCAACTCTCCTTTTGCCTCGTCACCCTGCATCCCATGGCTGATCCGCGAGATGACGTCGGCACCGAATGGCGCCTGGCCGTTCAACGTCGAGCGGACCGCCTCCGCCATTCCGGTGCGTAGGTTCATCAGGGTGCCGACCACCGTGGTCGTGCCAAGATCGAAGGCGACACCGTAGCACTCTTCGCGGGAATCTCCTGGCTCGACCGCGATCAGGTGGTCACCGCCCAGCACGGCGGTCACCTTGAATCCGGCCTTGCGAAGCAGGGCCGGCAGCGTGCGCAGCGCCTGAAGATCGACCTTCATGTCGAAGCCCTCGGCGGTCAACGCGTCGCGCAGACGCTCCACGTCGCTGCGCTGATCTTCCAGCGTTGGTTCGCTGAGTTCGACGAAGACTTTGCGCACGTTGGGGTCCAGCAAGACCAGCCGGTTCACGCCCATGGTGGCGGCTTTCGGGACCCGCATCAGTTCGGGCACCCTGACCGTGGTGTCTTCGTAGACCTTCGCCTGGCACGACAGGCGCCAGCCGGCTTCAAGCTCGGCGGCACGGAGTTGCTTGCGGTCGGCGGTCGTGATCTCGGCGCCGCCCTCGAGCACCTGGACCTTGCACTTGCCGCAGGTGCCGCGGCCGCCGCAGGTCGAATCGATCGGCAGTCCGATCCAGTGCGCGGCGCTGAAGAGCGTCGTTCCTGGCGGCACCCGTGTCGATTTGTCGAACGGCTCGTAAACGACCTCGAGCTTCTTCTGGATCACGAGGCCGCCACCGCCTTCTTCTGATCGGCGCGGAATGCGGAGATCCAGCGCATCGCGTACTCATCGTGCCCGAGCAGCAGGTCGGATGCCTGCACCGCCTTGCGTACCTCTGGCACGAGTGGATTGGTGATAGCGCAGGTGAGTCCGGCGTGCATCGCGACCGAGAAGAACGCCGCGTTGAGGATGTGGCGATCCGGCAGACCGAACGACACGTTGGAGGCGCCGCAGACCATGTTGTTGCCGAGTTGCTCCTTGATCAGCCGCATGGTCTCGAGCGTGATCAAGCCGGCCTGCGGATCGGCGGCGACCGTCATCGCGATCGGGTCGATGATGACGTCCTCGGCCGCGATGCCGTAGTACTTGGCGCGCTCGATGATGCGCCGGGCGATCTCGACCCGCTCCTGCGGCACCATCGTGATGCCGGTTTCGTCGTTGCTCATGCCGATCACGGCCGCGCCGTACTTTTTGACCACGGGGAGGATCCGGTCCATCCGCTCGTCCTCTGCCGTCACGGAATTGACGAGGGCCTTGCCCTCGTACGCGGCCAGCGCCGCCTCCAGCGCCTCGATCACGGAGGAGTCGATGCAGATCGGCACGTCGGTGACGTCATTGACGGCCTTGATCGCAGCCACCAGCAGCGCCGGCTCGTCCACCATCGGCACGCCGGCGTTGACGTCGAGGATCTGCGCGCCGGCTTCTACCTGGGCGATGGCGTCCGCCTTCACCCGATCCATCAGTCCGGCCCTCATCTCGGCAGCGAGCACCTTGCGGCCAGTGGGGTTGATCCGCTCGCCGATCATGACGAAGGGCCGGTCACCCGAGATGACCACCTCTCGCGAGCGCGAGCGGAGCACTGTCTCCATCAGCTGCGACCTCCAGCGGTCACGAGTGGACTGAGCGTCGGTCGGGGCAACAAGCCCGCCGCCTCTGCGACCTGGGCCACGCCCTCTTCCCATTTGATTCCGATCAGGTGCACACCACTGACGCCGGGGATCTCGCGCACCGCGTTCACCAGTTCGACCGCAACCTTGATGCCCTCCTCGGCTTGGCGGGCGGCCGGGGTCCTTTCGAGGCGCTCCACCAGTTCGTCGGGCACGTGCAGCCCGGGAACCTTCTCGCGCATGAAGTGTGCACCCCGGGCCGACCGGGGAATCCCGATGGAGGGGATGATGAAGACCTTGCCGATCAGGCCGAGGTCGGCGACCGTCGCCATGAAGCTGGCGAAGATCGGCACATCGAATACCAGTTGGGTTTGAATGAAGTCGGCGCCGGCCCGCACCTTCTTTTGCAATCGCAGTGGGCGGAACTCCAGTGGCGGTGCGAATGGATTCTCGACGGCGCCAATGAAAAAGGGCGGGGCCTGCTCCAGCTTTCGGCCACTGAGGTAGGTGCCGCGATCGCGCATCGTCGCGGCAACCTCGAGCAGCTGCAGGGAATCGATGTCATAGATCCGGCGGGCCTCGGGATGATCGCCGGCGGTGACGTCGTCACCGCTCATCAGCACCAGGTTGCGAACCCCGAGCGCCGCGGCGCCGAGCAGGTCCGCCTGCAGCGCCAGCCGGTTCCGGTCCCGGACGGTGAGCTGCATGACGGGCTCGAACCCCTTCTCCACCAGGAGGTGCGCTGCCGCCAGCGAGGACATGTGGACATGCGCGCCGGTGTTATCGGTGCAGTTGATGGCGTCGACCGATCCGCGGAGGACCTCCGCCCGCCGCCAGGTTGCCTCCGGATCCGGGCTATTACTGGAGGAGAGCTCGGCCGTGACCACGAAATGGCCCTCCCGGAGCAAGTCGGCAAGCCGGCTAGGGGTGCCCATCGGCCTTCCATCCCTTGGGCGCCACCCCGTCCCGACCATTGAGCAGGTTGATCCATGACGACGTGCCCTGCAACTGCCAATCGACCGGCTTCTGCAGGTGCTGGATGTGATCCTTGAAGGCCGGCAGCCGCCGCGACCCCTCCCAGGCTTCGACCCAGACGCACGGCTTGTCCGCATAGACCTCGCAATTGCCGTTCGCGCGCACGCCGCCGCACGGGCCGTTGCGGAGATTCTTCGGACACCGCATCGGACAACTCAGCCCGGTCGAGTGCAGGATGCACTGGCCACACATGCGGCAGCCCCACACAGCCTCCTTGAGCGGCTTCTCGACGGCGACGACCAGGCGCTCGAGCACGCGCAACGGCCTACCCCTTTTTCAGCGTCTTGTCGATCAGCTCGACGGCCTGGGTGAGCGCCGCATTCTCGGCCGCCTGCGCCGCACCCACGATCTGCTTGGCCATCCTGGTGGCGATCGACGCGTCTGGTGAGTAGTGGTCCGCGCCGGCGAGCTTGGCGTATTCCTCGGTGACCGGAGCGCCGCCAACCATGACCGCGACTTTGTCCCGCAGGCCCGCCTTCTCCAGTGCCTGGATGTTTACCTTGAACATCGGCATGGTGGTGGTCAGGAACGCGGAGAAGCCAACGATGTGTGGCTCGTTGGTCCGGACCGCCTCGACGAATTTCTCTGGAGGACAGTTGACGCCGAGGTCGACGACCTCGAAGCCGGCGCCCTCCAGCATGATGACCACCAGGTTCTTCCCAATGTCGTGGATGTCGCCTTTGACGGTGCCGATCACGACCTTCCCAATCGGCTTGGCGCCGGTCTCGGCGATCAGCGGACGCAGGATGACGAGCGCGCCCTGCATGGCTCGGGCCGCGATCAGCATCTCGGGGACAAAGAAGTCCCCTATCTCGAAGCGGCGGCCGACCTCCTCGAGTGAGGGAATCAGGGCCTTGAACAGGATGTCCATCGGATCCATGCCGAGCGTGAGCGCTTCCTCGGTCAGCGCCTTCACTTCTGGCGCGTGACCATTGAGGGTGTGATCGAACAGTTCCTGCCGA
>Ga0099829_10001007_pt1 | contig 15147 bp, 16 predicted proteins | sample CZO8metaG_3_FD_79336 | JGI IMG/M metagenome (GOLD analysis project Ga0099829, IMG submission 79336) | Vadose zone soil microbial communities from the Eel River Critical Zone Observatory, Northern California, USA - CZOApr15con2H2.8 metaG | ecosystem: Environmental > Terrestrial > Soil > Vadose...
AAATCTCTACCCTTTTCTTAAAGAGACTATTCCAACCTTTGCTCGTACTGTTCTTGGACAGACTCTGCTGCCGCGCTCTCGTCTCGATAGCTGGAACCCTCATACTCATAGGCCTTGGATTTCCAGTCATAATGTCCTTCGCCCTCACCAGCGGTATGACCGGCCAGGAGTTAAGCTCCAGTGACTTCCAAGGGCTAGATAGGCACGGGCGCATGCAACAGTTAACCCGTTTTAATGAGCATATCCGATCCAACAAGATCCAGTCCAATGTAGAAAAACGTCCAAGCCTCGAACGCTAAAAAAGATCGGAAGGACGTTAAACGTCTGACAACGACATATCCATACATTCCTCAACGAGATCGACGAAAAAACAGTCGACCACCTGGGGTGGGGTCCCAAAATCTCGGGGGACAAGGCAGGCGCCCTGAGGGTGCCAAGGAAATCGCCTAGAAAACGCCTGAGGATCCCAAGTCGACGATAAGATCACCATGACAACAAAGAGATGCAAATGGGGCTATTGATGGGTCCCTGTTAAAATCCAGCTAGCAATAGAGCATCCAGAAAAACAAGGTATGCGTGACTGTCTCGCGACGTAGATCCGCCCTAGTCTTCTAGAATCCGCAAGCCCCGAAACGCCTCCGCCATCATCCGATCGGGTGGCTGAAAGCTCCCGTACTAGCATACCTTTGGGCCATTCTCACATAGGCGCGGTAAGATTCCCTGATCATCCGAACATCCTTGTCGGTTGCCCTCCTCATCACCTTGGCGGGTGAACCCACTGCGACTGACCGCGGGGGTATCGTTCTGCCTTCGAGAACCACCGATCCAACCCCTATGATAGAATGAGTACCGACTTTCGCCCCATCGAAAATGATCGCTCCGGCTCCAACGAGGCATTCGTCCCCTATTCTGCAGGCATGAACAATCGCACTGTGCGCCACAGTGACACGATTACCAATCACACCGGGATTCTGGGATGAGCAGTGAACCACAACATTGTCCTGTAGACTACAATTAGCTCCAACCCTAATCTTCCCATAATCACCGCGGAGCACGGCTCCCGGCCAAATGCTAGTCCGTGAGCCAACTACAACATCGCCGATGACGCTCGCGTTTGGAGCGATCATTACAGTCGGATGGACCCGTGGTCTCTTTGAACCGAGTTGGTAGAGCGGCATTTCTTGTCATCGGGCAATAGCTAATTCTTCTATGTTGGCTTTGGGCAGCAGATGAGAATGGTGAGGTTACTTCGCATCCTTGTAGGGTATCAATATCTTCGACTTCGGGATTTCTTGTTGTTGTGGGTTAGGAAGCTCGCGGGGGAGCCGGGCCCGCCTTCGCCTCAACCGAGGAAGCGTTCGGCTTCGGTTTCTTAGATGGTTCAATCACTTCGAAGGCGAAGAGAGCTATTATGAGTATGACTATGACAAGGATTCCCTCAGGTCTTGGCTGTTGCGTAGCATCGTCGTACATGAAGCTCCGAATGTCTAGGATCGCTGATCCGAGGTAGGGGATTGGGATCGTAGACTGGTAAACCCCGACAACCTGCGACGCGGGTACTCCACCGTACGGGCTGCCTAGACCGGGCGAGTCCCAAGGGTCCGGAGAACCACGATTTGCATCTCCTTCAGTTACGAAGAAGTACTCACCTCTGCTCTGATTCCCTCTAATCTCGACGACCCGGTGAACGACCAGAAAGTCCGGCGTGCTTAGGTAGGGACGAAACACGATTATTGTACCAACAGGTGGAGGACCCGCGACGATCGTCCGAGGGTCTTGCCCCCGGATTACGATGAGCGAACCAACCGGTAAAACGCAATTTGTCGGAGGACACATGCTACCTGATGAGACTACCAGAACCGGATACTCGGTACTTAGAGCCAAACGAATCGCACCCCACACTCCTAGAGCGCCCAGTATGACAATGCCTACTAGAAGAAGCCCCCTTGCTGTTTCGTTTTTCTGGATAAATTTCCAGATCTTGCGGAGATAAGTGCTCAAAGTCTCAAGTCTAGGCGTGCTTTTGCTGGAACGGTCCTATCTCGGCCTCGTACTGGATCCGCCTCAAAAACTCTTCCGCCGCCCGTGCACCCGCGGTCAGGAATTCTTCACCTCTAGGAGTAATCCTGTAAACCTTGCGGCCTCGGCCGCCTTCCGCCTCCCAGACAGCTTGTAGGTAGCCTTTCTCTTCCATTGAATGGAGGAGGGGATATAGCGTTCCGGCGCTCAGGTAGACTTTGAAACGATCCCGGATCTCGAGGTTAACCTCGTATCCCCAGCGAGGCTTGCTCTTGAGAAGGCGGAGAATGATGAGGTCAAGATGGTTCTTCACCAGTCTCTCTCTCCAAGCCTTATCCAGATCTTTATTCAAGCAGCACCAGGGCTCGGCCAACAAAGCCAAACAATTGCCCCTTAACGCTTTCTAGGTTTTTATCGAACAATCGAGCATCTGCCTGTCCATTTGTCCTCAACGGTCTTTGATCTTCTGCCGAAACCCTTAGCGGAAGCTGTCAAAGAGAGAGGATTCGAAAAACCGACAGAAGCCCAAGAGAAAGCCATCCCCCCGATCCTTGAGGGGAAAAACGTCCTTCTGATATCGCCCACTGCCAGCGGAAAGACCGAGTCCGCGATCCTTCCAGTCTTCACTCGGTTCTTAATGAGTGCTGACAGAGGCCCGGGTGTCAAGATTCTCTACATGACCCCGCTTCGCGCACTGAACAGGGATCTTCTGGATCGGCTGGAGTGGTGGGGGAAGAAAATCGACCTTAGAGTCGCGGTGAGGCATGGAGATACCGAGCTCCGCGAGAGGGCATCCCACGCGAGGAACCCACCCGACTTGCTGATAACGACTCCTGAGACCCTGCAAGCTCTATTGCCTGGACGCATCATGCGGAGACATCTCCGCGAAGTCAGGTTCCTGATTATTGACGAGGTCCATGAGCTGGCAGAGGACAAGAGGGGCAGCCAGCTCTCCATCGCTATCGAACGGCTAAGATGGATCACCCAGAGAGACTTCCAGGTCATCGGCCTCTCTGCAACTATCGGATCGCCGGAGAAGGTTGGAGCATTTCTCGTGGGAAGCAAACGACCTGTGGAAATCGTCCGGATCCCTGTAGCCAGAAAAATGCGGTTAGAGACACTCTTTCCCGAACCGTCAGGGCAAGATCATCAACTGGCCGGGAAGATATTCACACACCCCGAGGTTGCAGCGAGGCTTCGGATAATGAAGGAGATGATCAAGAACCACAAGTCAGTCATCCTCTTTACAAACACGAGGTCGATTGCTGAGATATTGGCGAGCCGATTCAAGGTCTGGGACATCGATTTTCCGATCTCGATACATCACGGGAGCCTGGCCAAACCGTCTCGGATAACGGCTGAGCGAGGATTGAAGGGCGGAGAACTCAGAGGACTCGTCGCAACATCAAGCCTAGAACTGGGAATCGACGTTGGAAGAATAGACTACGTGATCCAGTACATGAGCCCTCACCAAGTAACGCGACTCATCCAGCGCGTGGGGCGATCCGGTCATAGCGTTGGCAAGATGGCTGATGGTGTGATCATCGCAAGTGACTCTGACGATGCGCTCGAAGCCATTGTTATAGCTAGAGGGGCGCTTAGCGAGGACTTGGAAGAAGTGTCGGTCCCGGAGAAACCGCTCGACGCTCTCTGCCACCAGCTGGCAGGCTTGTTGATACAGAATAGGAAATGGTACTATAACGAGCTTGTCGAAATGATATCGAACGCATTCCCATATCGGAATCTCACCGAAGAAGATGTCGCCTCAGTCGCGAACTACATGCACTCACGATTTCCACGCCTCGCCTGGGTCTCGCAACAAGACAAAATGATCATGAGGCCGTCGAGGGTCAAGGATCTCTACACGTACTACTTCAACAAGCTCTCAATGATCCCAGACGAGAAACAATACCTCGTGATCGAGCAAGAGACGGACAGTGCTGTCGGGGTTCTCGATGAAGCGTTCGTGGCTGAGTATGGCCAGCCAGGTACGAAGTTCATTGTCCGGGGAACGCCTTGGATGATGCAAAGTATCAGAGGGGACAAGATATTCGTCAAGCCAATCTCCGACCCGACAGGCGCCATCCCAAGCTGGGTGGGATAGGAGATCCCAGTACCTCACAAGGTCGCCAGCGAGGTAGGCGAGATCAGACGGAAAGTAGGAGACCTATACGAAGCAGGGAAAAAGATCACGGAAATAGCTCAAACGCTAAGCGAAGAATATCCGGCGGACCCTAAGACGTTTGAACGTGCCATATCGGAGACATACGAGCAATACGAACAAGGCCTCCCAGTCCCAAATGATCACCTGCTTACCGTCGAAGAGTGGGACGACTTCATTATCGTCAACTCCCACTTGGGAACGCTGGTCAATAGGACCCTTGCCCGGCTCATCGGACACTTGTTGTCCGACGAGTCAGGCGTCAGCGTCGGAATCCAGCAAGATCCCTACAGGATTGTATTCCAAGCCGTCGGAGGAGTAGATGCCAATGACGTTGTGAAAATGGTTCGGCGTCTCTCTGAGATTGAAGTGGACGAAGTAGCGATAACCGCATCGAAGAGAACTGGACTGTTCAAGCGAAGGCTCGTACATGTCGCGCGAAGATTCGGCGCGATCTCCAAGTGGACGGATTTCAGCAGCATAACCCTCCGCCAGCTCGCGAAGAGCTTCGAGGGAACGATCATCATGGACGAGGCCGTACGCGAGACATTGGAAAGGGACATGGACATACCCCACACCAAGGAAGTTCTACAATCTATCGCCAAGCACGAGATTCAAGTCAAGGTCGTCAAGACCGTTGCTGGCGAAGCAACCCCGATCGCTAGGATTGGCCTCGAGAGGATCAGCAGAAAGACGGACTTGATCCCGACAGAAAAACTCAGCCAGATCTTGGTTGGTTCTGCGAAGGCGAGAATTCTCAATGAGGTAAAGACGATTATCTGTACAAACTGCTGGAAATATATCGAGATGAAAAGGGTCAAGGACATCCCCGCCACGCTAGAGTGTCCGGAATGCGGATCAAAGACTCTGGCCGCGTTGGCGGTCTCCGACGAGGACATGAAGAAGATTCTCTTGAAAAACGGGGCGCACCTTTCGGAGAGAGAAAAGAACGTTCTATCACGAGCCGAGGAAACCGCGAACCTTGTAAACAAATATGGCAGAATTGCGGTCTACACGCTCGCGGGAAGAAGAGTGACTCCTGAAGCAGCCGCGGAGATTCTCCGAAAACACCGAAAGCCCACAAACGGCTTCTTCCAAGCGATCATGGAGGCGGAACGAGAGGCTTTGAAAGAACGTTTCTGGTAAATCCTTCAAACAATCCTTAATTGAACGGCTTTACTAGCCTCTCGGACGACGCGCTCAAGCGACCTGAAGAGATCGACGAAGATTGAACATGCTCGATCAACGGTTAAATGACGCACGGAAAGTCCCAGAAGACCAGCCAGGATTACGGAACGTTATGAATCGGGTCGATGCAGAAATCACCGTCCAGGTCGATGGGCTCAGACGCGAGTTTGATAGCAAAGAGGGCAAAATTGTAGCTCTCGACGGTATAAATCTTCAAGTTCGAAAGGGCGAGATCTTTGGCGTTCTAGGCCCAAACGGGGCCGGGAAAACCACCATGATCAGGATACTATCCACACTTCTACTGCCGACTGCTGGAAAAGCAGGAGTAATGGGATTCGACGTCGAGAAGGAGCCAGAGAAGATCCGGGCTGTGATCAACATGGCAAGCGGCGCCGAGAGAGCGGGTTACGATTTCATCAGTGCCCGTGGAAATCTCTGGTTCTTCTCGCAGCTCTACGGGATACCAACTGAAGAGGCGCACCGACGAATCAATGAGCTGTCAGACATGCTCGGACTTCAAAGCTATCTCGACAGGAAATTCTACGCGCTATCCACGGGCTACAAGCAGCGAGTAACCTTGGTCAGGGCATTCATCAATGATCCGAAGGTTGTGTTTCTTGACGAACCGACGATTGGACTTGACGTCATGACCGCGTTGAGCATACGCGAATACATATTGAAACAAGCAAAAGAGTACGGCAGAACGATTATACTTGCAACACACAATATGGCCGAAGTCGACGCGATCTGTAATCGAGTCGCTATCATTGACAAGGGCAAGATACTCGCGTGTGATACTCCGGCCGCGCTGAAAAGGTCCCTTGGAGCCCCCTCGCTGATCCTAGAGGTTTCACCCATCCCAACTCCAGGAAGCCTCGAACCAATAGGGAAACTTGAGGGAGTCAAGGGTTTCACATCATCAGTCGATGAAGAAAGAGGACTGTCACGGATCCAAGTGGTCATTGACGGAGACGGATCGGCCCAATCCGTGGTCGACTCAATTCGAAAGTCAGGAATGACGGTCGTCTCCAACTGGAGACAGCAGGCAACACTAGAGGAGGTCTTCGTCGCCCTAGTCGGTAGAGGGTTCAGGGAAAGAGAGCATGAAGCTGCATAGTAACCCGTGGCTCAGAACCGCTTACGCCCGATTGTGGGTCAGGGCGAAGAGCATCTATGGAGAACCCCTCTGGGTAGCCGTCAACATCGGCTTTCCATTCTTCACATCTTTCTCCCTGACGATGGTCTACAGAGCTTACGGGCTCAACTCATTCACAGGATTCGCTATCCTTGGCGGAGTAATGATCTCCTTTTGGGGGAACGTCCTTTGGTCGATGGCTAGCCAGTTCAACTGGGACAAACAAGTCGGACTGTTCGAAATCTATATCACTTCCCCCGCACCGATCTCAGCTATTCTAGTGGGAATGTCCCTTGGCGGGATTCTCGGGACCGCACCCTCCGCAGCCATGGTCGCGATCCTCGGCTGGCTAATCTTCCATCCGCCCGTCAACGCCATCTGGCCTGCCGTTATCTCTGTCTTTGCTCTGACTCTCGCGTCCCTCTATGCGATGGGAATGGCATTGTCCTCGCTCTATTTGGCATATGGCCGGGAGGCAGATTCTGTAAATGAAGCCCTCCACGAGCCTGTGTCTCTGATCTCAGGGGTCTACTTTCCCTCGACTGGAGGGTTCTCCCCGTTTCCCCTTGCTGTTCAGGCAGGCGCATCCCTCATTCCTCTCACATTGGGAATGGATGCACTAAGGAGAACGCTGTTTTTCGGCCAAGGATTCGGAGAACTCTACCTTGATCTCGAGTTGTTAGCTCTCGCCATCATGGGAGTGATTCTCCTCTTTGCCTCCTCCAAAGCGTTGAAGTTCCTTGAGAACAAGGGCAGAAGAACAGGAACGATTGCGGTGAGACAGCGATGAGCCTTCGAGCCATGGTCGCATCGATAAGAGTTGGATGGTACAGAGAGTTCAACTGGACCAACCCTCTCACGGGATTCTCGCTCAGGACAGTTGGTCCTCTCGCCAGCGTAATTGCTGCTTCAACAGTCTACTATGTCGGCTCAACCAATAACGTCCCGCCCAGCTTTGATCCAAGTCGACTCGCCTACATCCTCATCGGTGCCGCCCTGTATGCGCACGTTGCAGCCTACTCGTGGGTCCCAACGCTTGCTATCGCAGAAGGAAAATGGACCTATGTGTTCCCGCAAGTGTACATCTCTCCACACTCATCGCTACCTTACTTAACTGGCAGGACCCTTGCCTCGTTCGTCACATCAACGATGACTGTTATCGTATCTCTTGTTTTATCCTTCTACGTCTTGTCATCAGTCTTCCATACGAACATTCCCTTTATGGTGAACCCGTTGTCTGTCAGTCTACTATTCCTTGCAATGCTGGTGAACATTCTTGCCGCCCTTGGTCTGGGACTCTTGCTCAGCGCATACGCATTATTTGCGACGAAATTCGAATGGGCACTTCCCACGTACGTTGCAGGACTCTTGATGGTTTTCTCGGAAGCTCTCTTCCCAGTCTCCTTCCTACCGTGGCCACTCTCTGCAATAGCCAACGTCTTGCCATTTACCGAATTCATGAGAGCCTCACGTCAAGCCATGATCCAAGGAGGAACCGTCTACTCATACTTCTCCTATCTCGGATTAGCAGTTCTCGGAGGCATCGTCGTTCTTGCAATGGGCTTTCTTGCATTCAGGTACGCCGAGAACCGAGCGCGACGGTTAGGTGTCATCGACAAGAAGACCGCGTGAGACTATTACAAGCCTAGGACTTTGGTTGTTGCCTCGAAAGCATCTTTCCATTCACCGGCCTTGTAGCTTTGTAGACATTTCAAAAGCTCGTTTCTATCCACCGATCCCAAGGTCTTGCCCATTTTCTTGGCGATGCTGCCCCCGAGAAACAAATACTGAACTAGAGAGGTAAAATTGCTGGGTCGTCTCATCAGACTGGCAGATTCAAAATCGAGAATTCGAGGGATGTCATCATTAGACACGATCACGTTCTTGTGCGCCCGGCTGAGCTCTCCATGATCGAGTCCATGAGCATCCATTCTGAGGCATTGTTCGAGCAACGGTTTCACTACCCTTCTAACTCGGGCCCTTCGCCCCCTGCCCTTGAGGCTCTCGAGCCACAACGGAAGTGACAAACCCTCGACCAGTTCCATCGCCAATATGTCGGTTGTGCCACCCAAGTACTCGGGTCCCACGGTCAGAGAATTCGCGGTCCTGAGAAGTTCAGCCTCGTGAATCAAGCTGGGGCGTCGCGCATCAACTCGTCGGATCTTGACTGCGATCCGTCGATTATCCTTCAGCCCTATGACGACGATTCCTACAACTCCCTTCCCGAGAATAGAAAGGCGATCGGTTTTCAGCCGGCCTTGAAAATCTAGTCCGGTTATTTCCAGCTGTTCCAGTTGACGAATTCTAGAGTTGACTTCTTCTCCGTCACCGGTGGGATATGCTACGAGACGATTGTAAGGTGATTTTGCCAGGGAGGATAGCGGTGCTAGTGATGAGTTTTGAGCCATGCTGGCTTCGCCCCCAAGAACTCCAGTAGCGCCTGGTCAAAACCTTCTCGTCCAAGCAGCGTGAGAATTTTCTTGTTCTCCAGAACAGTTGCGTTTTGATGGAAGGAGTGGTTCAGTTGCTCTGGGACCGATAATCCGAGCTTAGGATCCTTGAGGGCTTCCGTGACAAGTTGTTCGATTGTTAGGATTCTTCGTTTCTTATCGACGACCCACCGATCAACTTCAATCCAGGGACCGCGAACCGTATCTCTCGCGTTTAGGTGTCGACTTAGGAATCCCTGGCTGTCATCCATCTTCGAAAGGGGTGGACCTTGACGCATCTGAACTCCTGGTAGGCTCGAACTGTCGAGCTCGACCAGGATCGCGCTGGATCGGCGCTCGTCGCTCCAGACCTTCGACCGTATGGGGTGAAAATCCTGACGTGCCGTCAGTTCGGTCAGTGACCTCTCGATTTTCAATAGCTGCCCCCAGAGAACGTCAGAGACTATCCGGGCATGCTCGAAAAATACAACCACAACATCCCTGTCTTGATGTTCTAACAGTTTGGCGAAATGCGCTTTGGTTCTTGAAATGAGTTTTGGAGGGAAGAAATACCACGTGCCGGGGTTTTTCTGCAGTTCTCTGGAAGCGGCCACGAATTCCCACAGCTTATCGTCTCTTACCGCGGCGGCCAAGTTTCGATTCGGGTCTACGGGGTCGACCACGACTAGTGGGGATTCGAACTCTTGGGCTCTAGAATCCTGACTTCCAGGAAGCTTTCTGAGGTCCAGAAAGATGACGGGTTTCCATGTCGAAGCTTGTATGAGTGTTTCCAGAAACGATTGGTAATGTAGGATCAGAGTTTCGACGAGCATTCCGCTAAATCCTCCGACCCTGATCTCGGCGCCGTAGGATCGAATGCCTTTCAGGAATCGTTTCAGGAGCCGCGCTTCGAAACGCGTTTCCGGCGTCAGGTGCTCTCTCATGTACTCCGTGTGGTAGGGTGTCCTGTCGGTTGCGCTCTTCCACTGGCCTTTTTCCACGGAATAGCAGGGAACTACATTGATCCTGATACCTTCGATGTGAAATTCCAAGTAGGGATGCTCGGCATAACGATCGACCGTCTTAACTTCGATTCCCCTTCGAATCGCCGGCAGAACCTTCTCGGTCCAATCCTGCCTATCCATACTGGGAGGAAAGCCGGTGAAGATGTCCAGATCGGCCTCGCCGCTCAGCCATGTGTCCCGGGCGTAGGACCCTTGGATCGAGACCTTGCCTCCAAATCCTTCCTGGTCGAGTATGTTCTGAACTTGGCCTTTCAGTTTCTCAGCCAATTTCGACATTCGTCTCCTTTCAGCCTCACTTGGAACAACTCTCTTGGCAATCTGGTCCAAGACGGTTTGAATCGGAGTCGGCATCGAGAGATTCTCTGCTAGGAATTAGTATTTGAAAGTGGATCGACGATGGCTTACTTCGACTGCGGAGGAACTTCCAGTAGGGTCGAGTACTTCGGTCCGGAACTCGAGAGGATGCTCTGTTTGAGCCGGACTTTGTCAACAGTGATCGTGCCGAAACTCTCGTTGCCAAGATGGCGTAGAAAATTTGCTATCTCATCCCTCTTTCTGCCTGAACGAACCCGGGCTATCGTGATATGAGGACTGAAGGGGCGGTTTTCCCTCCGGAAGCCGAGAACGGACAGCAACTTCTCGACTTGTTCGTAGATTTGTTCAACTTGGCTCCAGCACTCTTCGACCCCGACCCAGATTACGTTCATGTGGTTGAGATTTGGGAAGGCGCCTGCTCCCTTGATCTCCGCTGTGAACAGGGGAAAGATGAGCTGTTGTAGGGAGGACTTGACTTCGCTTAGTCGAGGTGTGGGTACGTTTCCTAGAAATTTCAACGTGAGATGGATGTTCTCGCGTTCGACAGGTTTCAAATCTCCGCCCAGAGATTGAAGAGATGACAGGATCGATGTTATGCGAGATAGAATCTGTTGATCTTCGAGGTCTATGGAGATGAAGCTTCGGACTTGGTCCTCTGACAAATCGCTGTCGGAGATAATCGTCTCCACTTTTAAGAGCTATAACAGTCTCTTCGCCAAGGTCCGCCGAGACGTGCATGGTCAAAGCGAAACAGAAGACGGTAATTGTAGTCGTCGGAATGCCCGGCGCTGGCAAGAGCCTTGCGTCAAGTGTTGCGGCGAAGCGTGGGGTTCCCGTATTCGTCTCCGGTGATATTATCAGGGCGGAAGCAAAGCGGAAGAAATTGTCGGCTAGCAGAGAGAATCTTGGCAGGTTGATGCTGAAGATCAGAGAGGAGGAAGGGATGGGCGCGGTTGCTAAACGGCTGGCTCCACTCATAGACAAGATTGACAAAACCCAATTCGTCTATGAGGGTGCAAGGAGCGTCGAGGAGATCGAAGAGCTGAACAAGAAATATCATGTCTTCACCATCGCCATTCACGCTTCCCCGAAGAGCAGATTCCGCAGACTGCAAAAGAGAAGAAGGTCCGACCGTCCCAGAAACTGTAAGGACTTTCTAGAGCGCGACGATCGGGAGTTGAAGGTTGGAGTTGGAAAGCTTATCGCCATTGCCGATCGAGTGATTGAGAACGAGGATACGAAGAACGACCTCAAGAGGCGTACAAGACGTCTGCTGAGAACACTCCCGAACTGACCTTCCTCGTCCACAGCGAAACCGAGGTCCGCCCAACTGAGGACCCCGAGAAGGTCAAGAAGGCTGTCACCAATATTCTTCGAGGCGAAATCGACGTTCGACAATTAGACGAGTGGAGTGGGAAAGTGATTATCGACGGAAAGAATCAGCCCTCCCTCGAAAGGTTTCGGATGATTATTCAGCGCGATAGAATCCGGGCCGCGGCGAGATCAGTCTTGAGGCGATCTGTTAACGGCAATCGATTGGTGTTCTTTCTGAACAAGCAGGCTGCCTATGCTGGGCACGTATCGTTCTCTGCGCCAGAGGGCGAATCGCCTCTGGGTCCAATACAAGTGATCGTTGAAACCGATAACCCGGAACAATTGATCAATTGGCTCGCCCCTCAGCCGGAAGAACGAAGAAAAGAATAGAATTCGAAGACTTGTTTTGGCACCTCTACTTCGAGCGGTTCAGGGATAAGACCAACAGGTCCTTGGGAACAAGCGTTGCTTTGAATACGCTTCTTGCTTCCTTGAGGAGAATTGAATCGTCTCTGCTGACAGCGCTGATGTGGACTAGCGCTAGTTTGCGAACCTTTGCAGTCTTTGCAACCCTAGCTGCTTCTCTGGCGGTTGAATGGAAGTACTCTTTCGCCTTGTCCCGTCTGTCCTCCGCGAATCCTCCATCATGCATGAGAAGATCAGCCTCTTTTGCCAGCGCTTTCACCTCGTCAGAAGGGCGAGTGTCAATAGCATACACGATCTTTAGGCCGGGACGAGGTTCCTCGATAACCTGGCGAGGCCTCACCGTCTTTTTGTCGACAGTTACTTCCTTACCCATCTGAAGCTGCTTCCATAACGGGCCCTCAGGGACGCCCAGCCGCTTTGCTTTTTCTGGGTGAAATCTGCCCGGTCGATCGGTCTCAACAATGGCATAGGCAAGGCACACGATATCGTGCGTTGCCTTCGTTGTCTTAATGGTGTAAGCATTTTTCGTTATCTCTGTGCCTGGCTTGAGCTCTGTGACTCGCACGGGAAAGTTTGCGGCGAAACCCAACGTTCGACGTAGCGAGCCTAGATAGGCGGAGATACCCTCTGGACCATACAGATCGAGCGGCTTGTCCCTGATCAGGGAGGACATTGTCTGAAGAAGCCCAGGCAATCCGAGAATGTGATCTCCGTGCAGGTGCGAGATCATAATGGACATGGGACGGTTGAATCCGAGTCCCGCGTGCATCATCTGACGCTGAGTCCCCTCGCCACAATCGAAGAGGAAGAGCTCTCCATCTCGACGCAGAGCCACCGCGGGTAGCCCTCTTTCTTTCGTGGGAAGACTGCCACCAGTACCTAGGAAGATTACATCGATACCTGCGGGCATCTAATCTGCTCCCAGCACTAGAATCTCTCTCGTCAAGCTTCTGTGAACGTATAGCTCGTGACGATCAAATACCTTGAACCCCAGAGACTCCGCCAAGTCGACCGCACCTGTTCCGAGCGGGGAGGCGAAAACAATCTTCCCGCCTGATGAGAGGATCATCTTTGCCTGAGGCAAAAAGCTCGTCAGAATGTCTTTTGTTGTCGATTTGAGAGTTGAAGCCCCAGTCCCATATGGTGGGTCAGTGGCGATAGCATCCACGCTACGCAAAGGAAGGTTCCTCGCATCCCCTCTGACGAGGCCATAGGATTTGAGGCCGAAGTGAGCTAGGTTTCTTCGGGCTGATCGAACCATTCTCGCAAGAGCATCTACCCCAACGACGTCACAGCAGAGAAGGCTGGCTTCTATGGCAATCCCACCGACACCGCAGAAGGGATCGAGAAGGGTCTCCCCATCTCTCACTTCCGATAGATTCACTAGACAGCGGGCAATTTTTGGAGGCATTGTGCTGGGGTGGAATACAGCCCTCTTTCTGGGGCGTCGCCGATGGATACTCCCTTTCGGGCGTTGATGCATGATGAGTCCCAGATGGAAGAGGGATCCTGCGAGGATTCCTCGAAACGGCTTCTTTGGAGATCGAAGATCGACCTTTGCCCCCGTCTTCTCCGCGAGTAGCTTTCCTAGATAGCCTTCTAGGTGGACTCTCGAGAGTTCTTTCGAGACTCCGCCGAACCGTAGCATTCGTACGCTGAAACTGTCTTCCGATGTGAGGAATGGTTCCAGATTAGCGAGCTCGACCTCCCTCTTGATACTCTCTAGATTGTCTTCTGTGTGAAGCATTTCTTCTCCCATCTCGTCAACATACGCCCCGCGGCTCGCAATTGATTCCAATTTGCCTCGGTCGGCTTCGATCTCGATGAGCTTGTAGAAGCTCCCTACTATCCTGTGTTCTATCGCGTAGGCGTGCAGGATGGCCTTGAGTTCTGCTAGGGGCAGCGTGGGATGTTCTCCGGATATTATGAAGAAAAATCTCGCGGAGTTCCCGGCCATGAAGTACTGGAATGTCGCGAACATATATACGGAACCTCCTCGCCCGCAACTTTCTCTACCGGAGAATTGGCTGTTGCGACGTTCCAAGGGTTTCAGGACAAAGACTAGAACCCTGATCAGCAGGAAACCCCGGGACAGAGGCAAACAACCCCTTGGAAGACTGCTTATCCCCTATGCTCCGGGCCAAACCGTCAGAATCATGATCAACCCAGCAGTTCAAAAGGGGATGCCGCACCGCCGGTACCACGGCCGGGTTGGATTGGTTGCGGAGAAACGTGGCCGCAGTTACGTTGTTGAGGTGGCTGGGACCAAGACGCCCCGGATCATCATCGCAAGGCCGGAGCATATTACCCCGGTTGAGGAGTCGAGCTGATGGCAAGGAAGATTCTCCAAGAAAAAATAGTGACCAATTCGGAGGCGCAGCAGATCCTGGGAAAGGTCAAGGAGGAAGAGCTGGGAGAGTTCCAGCGCCGCACTCTCGATTATGCGCGAAAGTTCTCGAAGATTCCAGCCGATAAAGGTGAGAAGCTTGTCGATGAGTTGTCGTCGAAGCTTCAGCTGGATAGGAATGATGCGATCCAGATCGTGAACTCACTTCCAAAGTCTATTGAAGAGCTTAGGGCGGTATTGACTGTAAAGGGTAGGTTCGTGAGCACAGACCAGCTTAACGGTATTCTGGAAATTATGAAGCGATACGTCTAGTCAACAGAAGCTTCTAACCGATACCCAATTAAGGAGAAAAGGTAGGGTTCAGAATGAGCCCCAAATGATTCTCAACGACTCTCGCAGCGCTCGACGCGAGTCCACTGTCCGGTTGGAGACGTTCTGAGGGAGACAGAGGGGAGCTATACATGGCGATTCACGAAGACGAGTATCTGCAGAGGAGGCATGTTTACGAGGAGCATGCGTACGTTCTAGATTTCCTTCCGTACGGTCGATCCTCGGAGAAATCGAGACACCTGGCGGTGCCGACAGTTCAGATAATGGGTGAACAGTTCTTCACATTGCTAGAAGCGGAACTCAAGATCGGCGCTACGGTGCTGGTTCACGAGCGAATATACATCGGCCGTGATCGCAGAGAGAAGGTTGACAGAATTCTGACTAGAATAAGCTACGAGCAGCTTACGGCGAATGCGAAGGCGGAGATCGTGCCGTTGATAGCGGAACTGGTCAAGACT
>Ga0099829_10001009_pt1 | contig 15142 bp, 18 predicted proteins | sample CZO8metaG_3_FD_79336 | JGI IMG/M metagenome (GOLD analysis project Ga0099829, IMG submission 79336) | Vadose zone soil microbial communities from the Eel River Critical Zone Observatory, Northern California, USA - CZOApr15con2H2.8 metaG | ecosystem: Environmental > Terrestrial > Soil > Vadose...
GAACGCTTCCGCGACGTAGGCGCGCACCAGCTTCGCCGAGGCAATCATCTCGCCCACGTGGCTCGTGACCTCGCCCCGCTCGGCTGCCAGCTCGCGCGAGCGGCGGCGCAATCGGTTGATCATCGGCCGGATGATCAGCAGCAGCACCGGCGCAAGCAGCAACGACAGCAAGGTGAGCCGGACCGAGAGCCCGAAGAGAATCACGACGTAGACGAGAATGACGACGACGTTCTGGAGCAGCGAGGCCAAGGCAGCGCTCACGGCCGTTTTCGCCTGATCCGTATCGCTGATGATGCGCGCGATGATCTGGCCGCCGCGGGTGCGCTGGAAATAGCCGAGCGGCAGCGTCTGCAGATGCGCAAAGAGGCGCACCCGCAGGTCGCGGACGACGTTCTCCTGAATCGCCACGCTGCCGATCGACGCGAGAAACGACGTCAGGTTCTTGAGCAGCAGCGCGACGAGTAGGACGACGACGACGTTGCGCAGCGCGACTGCCGGCGCTCCGGCCTGGAGGAACGGTCCTGCGATCTTGTTGAGCACGACTTCGACCTGGGTGCTGCCTTCCACCGGCAACGCGGCATTGCCAAACAGCGTCCGGAGAAACGGAATCAGGAGGACGAAGGTGAAGCCATCGAGGATCGACGACACGACCGTCGCCACGATGGTTGCGGCAAACAGCAGCTTGTAGGGGCGCAGCAGCGTCAACAGCCGAGCGCCGCTGTGACCCATTAGCGGGAGCCGCGCGGCGTGAGCAGCGCGACCGGCAGGATCATCTCCTCGGGCGTAGCGCCGCCGTGCAGGAATGCGCCGCGATAGCGCGCCTGGTACTCGCGCAGTTTGGTGGGATAGACGAAGAAACGGTCGCCGGTCGCCAGCAGGAGCCGCACACCCAGTCCCTTGGCCGGCAGACCGAACGACTTCAGATCTTCCACCGTAATCGCGGCTTCCGGATCTTCGGCGCGCAGATCCTCGCCGAACTTGTAGCGCAGGTTGGCGGTGGCATCACGCTTCGCGAATACGGTGGCGGGCGTGTCGCAATGAATCGACCCGTGATCCGTCGTCAGCAACACGGGCACGTTACGCCGCTCGGCTTCCTGGAGCGCCGCGAGCACCGGCGAACGCTCGAACCAGGTGCGCGTGAGGCCGCGGAGCGCGTCGGCGTCGCGCGCGACTTCGTAGAGGATCGCGTTCTCGGAGCGGCCGTGCGTGAGCTGATCGATGAAGTTGAAGACCAATGCGGTGACGCCTGGCTGCGCGAGATGCGCCGGCAGACGCCGCAGCAGATCGGCGCCGTCGGCGGCGGTGAAGAGCTTTTCGTACCGCACGGGCACGGGCTCACCGATCAATTCCCGGAGCTGCTCGGTCAGCAGCTCGGGCTCATGCGCGTTCAGACTCTCTTCGTCGGTCGGTTGGCCCCACCATTCCGGATGGCGAGCGGCGATCTCCATGGGAAACATCCCGCTGAAGATCGCGTTGCGGGAGAACGGCGTCGCGGTCGGCAGAATGCTGTAGTAGTGCGATTCCTCGACGTCGAAGAGCGGTGTCACGAGGTCGCGGAGCACTTCCCACTGATCGAGCCGCAGGCAGTCGATGAGGATGAACACGACGCGGCCGGTGCGCTTCAACGCCGGCACGAGGAATTCCGCGCCGACGTCCACCGAGAGTGGTGGGCGGTCGCGCTCCGGATCGGCGAGCCAGCGCGGATAGTGCTTGGTGATGAAGCCCGAGAAGTCTTTGCGCAGGCTCTGTTGCAGGGTGCGCAACGCCTCCTGCAGTCCCGGTTCGTCCGCCGCGGCAAGCCGAACCTCCCACCGCGCCAGCTCGGCGACCAGCTCGATCCACTCGCGCCACGCGAGCGCCGCGCCGCGCCGTCCCTCGAGCTCGCGGAAGCGGGTGACGAAGTCGCGCGCGAGGCGTTGCTGGCGTATGCGAGCGCCCTCGAGGAGCCGCGTGACGACCGAGAGCACCTGGCGCGGATGCACCGGCTTGACGAGGTAATCGTCGATCTGGGTGCCGATCGCGTCACGCAGCAGCGCGTCGTCCTCGCTCTGCGTGACCATGACGACGGCCATCGCGGGGTCGATCGCGCGAATCTCGGGCAGCAGGTCGAGCCCGCGGCGGCCCGGCATCTGCTCATCGAGCAGCACGATGCTGTACGGCTGGCGGCGCAACATGGCGAGCGCGTCGTCGCCGTGCGCCGCCTGCGCCACCGCGAACCCCTGCTGCTCGAGAAAACGGCGATGCGCCGCCAACCCGTCGACTTCGTCGTCAACCCAGAGAATGCTTTTCGGACGCGGCATCGTCGTGACAAGCTAGTCCCGCTGGCGAAGCCGGGCAACGCGCGACTACATTGGCCGCGTGTCGCGTGTCCTGTGCGTGCGGTTCAGCTCCATCGGCGACGTTCTGCTCACCACCCCCTTGTTGCGCGCATTGAAGCGTCGCCATCCCGACGCCGAGCTGTATTTCGTCACGAAGCGCTCCATGGCGCCGCTCGTGGAGAACAATCCCCATCTCACCGCGGTCGTCGCCCTCGAGCCGGGCGAGCGAATCACGAACCTGGCGCGGCGACTGCGCGCGCTCGAGCCAACCCACGGCCTCGACCTGCACGGCAGCCTGCGCAGCGCGGCGCTGCGGCTGCTCGTCCGCACGCGCTGGTCCGGCTACTCGAAACGCAAAATCGCGCGCACCGCGCTGATCGCGGCGCACATCGATCTCTATGGGAAGCGCGTCCCCGTGCCCGAGCGGTACTTCGAAGCCGCGCGCGCGTTCGACGTGCAGCCCGATGGCAAGCCTCCCGAATTCTTTCTCGCGCCAGAGCCCCGCGAGCGGATGGTACAGTGGCTTGGCGAACACCGACTACTCGACCGGCCGCTCGCGGCGATCGCGCCCGGCGCGGCGCACGCGACGAAACGCTGGCCGCTCGATCACTGGCGCGCGCTGGCGGATCGGCTGCGGCAAATGGGGTATGGGCTCGTCGCCGTCGGCGGACCGGACGATCGAGCGCTCGTCACGGAGCTGGGCGCCGGCGTCGTAAACGCCGCGGGTAAGCTGACGCTGCAACAGACGGGCGCCTGCCTGGAACGCGCCGCCGTGGTGGTGTCCGGCGATACCGGGGTGATGCACATGGCGACGGGAGTCGGAACGCCGGTCGTCGCGCTGTTCGGGCCGACCGTCGAAGCGTTCGGATTCTTTCCCTACCAGGCACGCGCCACCGTGGTCCAGCGCGAGCTCGCCTGCCGGCCCTGTTCCGCGATGGGGACGGAGCGGTGTCCGCTGGGACATCATCGCTGTCTGGTCGATATCGTGCCCGAGCAGGTGGCGGCCGCCGTGCAGAAGCTCGTCGCGTGACTTCGCCCGCCGAGGAACGGCTCGTCACGCTGATCGCCGAATCGGCGCGTGGCCCGCAGCGCGAGGGGTTGTTCGCGCTCTGGCTCGTCGTGCGCGCCGCGGAAGCACTGTTGCCCCCGGCCCCGGTGAGCGCCAGGAACCACCGGCGTCGCCTGCAGGCGCTCGAATCGCGGCTCGGCAGCCTCGCGCTTCCCGCTCCACTCAAGCGCGCGCTGGTCGCGGCGCGGCAGCATTTGGAGACGTCTACCCCGGACGCCGCGGCGCTCGTGCTCAGCCAGCTCGCGGCGCCCGCGCGCGATGTGCTCGGGGCGGAGGCGGCGGATGCCGTCACCGTTGCCGCGCGCACCGCCAGATTGCATTTATAGACCATGCCTTCTCCAGCCCGCCGATTCGAAAAGCGCCCCCCCTCGCTCGACGCGCTCGTCGAGCGCGTGGATGCACAGCGTCCCGGCGAGATCACCGGCGACACCGTCCCCACCGGCTTCGGCTCGCTCGACAAGGTGCTGGGCGGCGGGATGCGGCGGCGCGACTTGATCCTGCTGGGCGGCGACATCGGCAGCGGCAAGTCTGCGCTTGCGTTGGGCATCGCGCTGCGCGTAGCGCAGCAGTCGCTCGGCGTGGCGTTCCTGTCCGGTGAGATGAATGAAGAGCGGCTCATGGAGCGCGCGCTCGCCATCGAAGGCAAAGTGGCCGTCGATGAGCTGCGCGGCGCGAAACTGAACGATCAGGCGCGCGCCGGCGTCGGCGGCGCGGCCGTACGATTGCGCGGTTTGCCACTCACGTTTCTGCCGTTAGCCGGTGAGGATTTCGAGACCGCGTTCGAGCGGCTCGATCCGCTGCGACAGATCGGTTTGGTGGTGGTGGACTATCTACAACTCGTTCCATCGCCCAAAGCGCGCACGACGCAGGATGAGGACACCGCTCTCGTGCTCCGTCACCTCAAGGCGCTGGCGCTGGCACGCCAAGTCGCTCTTCTCGTCGTCTCGCAGCTGCCGCGCTTTCAGGCGGAACGCCCCGACAAACGCCCGACGCTCGACGATTACGGCGTGCTGGGCGCACCCAAGCAGCACGCGGACGTGGTGCTCTCGATCTTCCGCGAAGAGATGTACAACCCGGGCGGCGGTGTGGATGGGGCGACGGAGCTGATCGTCGCGAAGAACCGCAATGGCCCGACCGGTTTCGTGGATCTCTACTTCTACCGCCGCTGGATGCGCTTCGAGGACATGCTCGACCCGCAATAACTACCGTTTCGTGGAATCCGTCGGAACGACGCCGATCATCGTGTAGGACGTGCCCGGGCCGCCCACGTTGGGATGCAACGTCAGCCACAGCGGCCGCTTCCCCTGCTCTGCGTAGATCGTCACCCCACCTTTGCCGTCGCTGACTGTCCGCTTCACGTCCCAGCCGTTCAGCGGCAGCGCGCGCAGGAACCAGTCGGCCACTTCCTTCATCGAATCGGGCGACGAGAGCACGAGCTGCGCCGCCTCTTCCCCGGCCGAGACGCTGACGAGGGTCGAGCGCGGATAGGCGAGCGTGCCGCTCAGCGCCTTGCCGGCGAGTTTTCGAGTCTGAGCGGTATTCTCGCCTGGGCGCTCGCAGCCGGCGAGCAATGCGAGCAGCATCGCAACATGAAGTGCGCGCGACATGGGCGGGAATGCTACCTGTGGCGCCGCGCGCGGGTCAAGTTATAAGTTGCATTGCGGAGGCGCCCCATGGCCGGTCACAGCAAGTGGAAACAGATCAAGCGCAAAAAGGCGGTCACGGACCAGAAGCGCGGCGCGGTTTTCACGCGGCTGATCCGCGAAATCACCATCGCGGCAAAGCAGGGGGGCGGAGATCCCGGCGGCAACCCGCGTCTCCGAACGGCGATCGACGCTGCCAAAGCCGAGAACATGCCGTGGGACAACATCGATCGCGCGATCAAGAAGGGCACCGGCGAGCTCGACGGCGTCACCTACGAAGAGGTGACCTATGAAGGATACGGTCCCGGCGGCGCCGCGCTGCTGATTCAGGTGACGACGGACAACGCGAATCGCACCGTCGCCGAGATCCGCAACGTCTTCACGCGCCACGGCGGCCACCTCGCCGCCACCAATGCCGTCGCGTGGATGTTCGATCGCAAAGGACAGATCGTAGTGGATGCGAAGGCGAACGAGGACACCACGATGGAGGCCGCCCTCGACGCCGGCGCCGAAGACATGGAGACCGAGGGCGACATCTATCTGATCACGACGCCCGCCGCGCAGCTCCATGCAGTGCAGGAGGCGTTGAAGAGCAAGCAGCTGCCGGTGCAGAGCGCGGAGATCGCGATGGTTCCCAAGAACACCGTGAAGGTCGAGGGCAGCGACGCCAAGCGCCTGCTGCAGCTCGTCGAAGGCCTCGAAGAGATGGACGACGTGGCGAAGGTCTTTTCCAACTTCGACATCGACGCCGAGGCGATGGCGGCGGTGACGGGATGACGTGAGGGTCCTGGGCGTCGACCCCGGCACCGTGATCACCGGCTACGGCGTGATCGAAACGGGGAACGGCACTCCCGGGATGGGGCGACTCATCGAATGTGGCGTCTTCCGCTTTGAACGGGGTAACTCGCTGCCTCACCGTCTTGCCGAGCTGCATCACGAAATCGCCAAACTGATCAAACGCCTCCAGCCATCGGTGCTTGCCCTGGAAGACGCCTTCTATCATAAGAACGTGCGTACCACGCTCGTGCTCGGACATGCGCGCGGGGTTATCCTGCTCGCCGCGCAACAACAAGGGCTCGATATCGCCCAGTATGCACCGGCGATGATCAAGAAGACTGTGGTTGGCGCCGGAGGGGCGAAAAAGAATCAGGTCGGCGCAATGGTGGCCCACCTTCTGCGGCTGAAGAACGCACCTCAGCCTGCCGATGCCGCCGACGGCGTCGCGGCCGCACTGACGTTCATCCTTCGTTCCCCCTCTCCGGAACGGAGAGGGGGGCAGGGCGTGAGGACATGATCGCGCAGCTCCGCGGCCGCCTCGCCGCCAAATCCGCCGACCGCGTCGTGGTCGAAACCGCCGGCGGTGTCGGCTACGAAGTCGTCGTGCCGCTCGCTGTGATGGAACGGCTGCCCTCCCCGGGAGCGGAGGTCACGCTCGCGACAGAGCTCGTCGTGCGTGAGGACGGCTGGGCGCTCTATGGATTCCTGGACGAAACCGAGCGCCGCTTTTTCCAGCGGCTCACGAGCGTCACGGGCGTCGGGCCCAAGATCGGAATCGCCCTGTTGTCGGCGCTTGGCGTCGAACGCGGCGCGCGGGCGCTGCGGGAGAAAAACATCGCGCTGCTCTCATCGGTAAACGGGATCGGCCGCAAAACCGCCGAGCGACTCGCGCTCGAGCTGGGCGAGAAGGTCGAGGAGTTTACCGAAACACCGTCCGCCGAGCCGCCAGCTGGGACCGAAGCCGCGCTCAAGGCGTTGGAGCGCCTGGGATACGCGACGCCCGAGGCGGATCGCGCGATCCGGCAGGCTTTGGCGGGGAACGGTGGAGCAAGCGGCGAGACCGAAGCGCTAGTGCGTCGGGCACTCCAGATTCTCACAACCCGATGACTGGACCACCACTAGAAGTCACGGCCGAATGGATCTGCACGCGCTGTGGCTCGACGAACCGGCGGCTCGTGCCCGTCGGCGCTACACGTGCGGAGGATGTGTGCCTCCGCTGCCACACGCTCCACGTGATCGAGGCCGACAGCCGTCCGGTGCGCTGGCGCGCGCAAGCCAAAAGCAGACGATCGGATAAATGGCTCGCTCGGAAATAACGACGCCCGAGGCGCTCGAGAACGAGCGCCTGACCGATGCCGCGCTGCGCCCATCGCGCCTGGACGAGTTCGTCGGCCAGTCGAAGGTCAAAGAGTCGCTCCAGATCGCCATCGACGCGGCCAAGCAGCGCAAGGAGCCGCTCGATCATGCGCTGTTCTTCGGCCCGCCCGGGCTCGGCAAGACCACGCTCGCCCTGCTCATGGCGAAAGAGCTGGGCGTCGATATCCGCACGACGTCGGGTCCGGTGCTCGAGCGTCCCGGCGACCTCGTGGGGATGCTCACCTCGCTCAAGGCGGGCGATATTTTCTTTATAGATGAAGTGCACCGCCTGCGGCCGGCGCTCGAGGAGTTTCTCTATCCGGCGATGGAAGAATTTCGCGTCGACGTGCGCATCGCCGATGGCCCGCACGCGCAGACACTGCCGATGCAGCTCGAGCGGTTCACGCTCATCGGTGCGACGACGCGGTTCGGCCTGCTGACACCGCCGCTGCGCGCGCGCTTCGGACTGGTGGAGCGCCTTCATTATTATCCGCCCGACGATCTGGTGCAGATTATCACCCGGTCGGCCGGAATTCTCGGTGTGGCGGCCGACGCCGCCGGACTCGCCGAGATCGCGCGGCGCAGCCGGGGCACGCCGCGCGTCGCGAACCGGCTGCTGAAGCGCGTGCGCGACTACGCGCAGGTGCGCGCGGGTGGGAAGATCACATCCGCGGTCGCCGGCGAGGCGTTGAGGCGGCTCGATGTCGACGAGTTCGGACTGGACGACATGGATGCGCGCATTCTCAAGGCCATCATCGAAATGTTCGAGGGCGGGCCCGTCGGCGTGCAGACCGTCGCCGCGGCGGTCGGCGAGGATCCGGGCACGCTCGAGGAGGTGTACGAGCCGTTTCTGATGCAACAGGGATTTGTGGCGCGGACGCCGCGGGGGCGGGTCGCCACGCCGGCGGCGTATCGGCACTTCGGCTTTGTTCCACCAAAATCCGCGGAGCAGGCAAGTATCTTTGACGGCTAGTGCACCACCTCTCTGATTTCGACTACAATCTCCCTCCGGAGCAGATCGCCCAACATCCGCTGCCCGACCGAGCGGCGAGCCGGCTGCTCGTCCTCAATCGCGCCACGGGGAACACGCGACATCTTCACTTCGGCGATCTCCGCACGCTGATTCCGGCCGGCGATTTGCTGGTGCTCAATACGTCGCGCGTCATCCCCGCGCGGTTGCACGGGAAACGGGACACGGGAAACGCGGAGATCCTGTTGGTCCGTGAGCTGGCTGATGGCGCATGGCTTGCGATGGGGCATCCCGGAGGAAAACTGAAGCCCGGCCGCCGCGTCACATTTGGCGAGGATAGCGCAGTCGAAATTGTGGAGGTGCTCGGCGGCGGTCTGCGAAAGGTTCGTTTCGTCGGCGCGCTCGATGCGCGCGCCACGCTCGCAAAGTACGGAGCAGTGCCGCTGCCGCCGTACATCCGCCGGCCACCGACTGACGCCGATCGCGAGCGGTACCAGACAGTGTACGCGACGCATGACGGCTCCGTGGCTGCGCCGACCGCCGGCCTGCATTTCACGACGGAGTTACTCGCGCAGATTCGCGAAAGAGGCGTCGCCGTCACGGCGATCGATTTGCATGTGGGTCCCGGCACGTTCAAGCCGGTCGAGACCGAAGACCTCGACCAACACACGATGCACGCGGAAGCATATGAGATTTCCGCCGACGCGGCCGGCTGGGTCAATAAGAAGCGAGGCACCGTTTGGGCGGTGGGGACGACGGTATTGCGTGCACTCGAGTCTGCGGTTGACGCCAACGGTCTAGTCCGCACCGGCGTGAGTGAGACCAACCTCTTCATTCGACCACCGTACGATTTCAAGGTCGTGACCAGACTGATCACGAACTTCCATCTCCCCCGCTCGACGCTGCTGATGCTGGTTTGCGCGTTCGGTCGTTACGAACCGGTGATGGCGGCGTATCGAGAGGCGGTTCGGGAAGGCTACCGCTTCTATTCTTATGGCGACGCGATGGCGATCATCTGATGTTCGAATTCCGGGTTGACGCGACCTCGGGCGCGGCGCGGGCGGGTACGCTCACCCTGCCGCACGGCACCGTCGCGACGCCGGTCTTCATGCCGGTCGGCACGCAGGCGACCGTCCGCACGTTGTCTCCGCCCGATCTCCAAGCCGTCGGCGCGCACATCGTCCTCGCGAACACCTATCACCTGCACGTTCGTCCCGGCGAGGACGTCATCGAGCAGCTCGGCGGCCTCCACAAGTTCATGGCGTGGGACCGGCCACTGCTGACCGACTCCGGCGGTTTCCAGGTGTTCTCGCTCGAGGGCTTTCGCCGTGTCGACGAAGCGGGCGTCGAATTTCAGAGCCACGTGGACGGCGGCCGCCGACTGCTCACTCCCGAGCGTGCCATCGAAATCCAGGCGAAGCTCGGCGCAGACATTGCGATGGCGTTCGATCACGTCATACCCGGTGGTGCGGACGAAGCTACCGCGCGAGACGCTCTCGACAGGACACTCCGGTGGCTGGAGCGCTCTAAGAGACGCCACAACGAGCTGAAGATCGGCCGGCAAACGCTGTGGCCGATTATCCAGGGAGGCACGCTCCCCGCCCTGCGCACCGAATGTCTCGACCGCGTGATGGAATTAGGTCCGTGGACGGGCATCGCGATCGGCGGGCTCTCCGTCGGCGAGCCGAAGGACAAGATGTATACAACGGTGGAGGTTTTGGAGGAGCGGCTGCCGCCCGCGCTCCCCCGTTATCTTATGGGCGTCGGATTTCCGGCCGATCTCGTCGCGGCAGTCGAGCGCGGCGTCGACCTGTTCGACTGCGTGGCGCCGACGCGTGGCGGCCGCAACGGCTCCGCGTTCACGCCCGAAGGCACGTTGAACATCCGGAACGCGGCTTTCCGCACTGACGAGGGGCCGTTGGATCCGAGCTGTGACTGTGAGACGTGCACGACCTACTCGCGCGGATACTTGCGGCATCTGTTCGCCGCCGGCGAGCTGCTCGGACTCAGGCTGCTGTCGCTGCACAACGTGCGGTATCTGATTCGTCTCGCTGAGGACATGCACGCCGCCATTCAGCGAGGCGACTTTGCCGCCTGGGCCGGCGAGTGGCGCCGGCGTTATCAACACACTGGAGTCGCATGACGACCACCGCACTGCTGTCTTTGCTGCTCTTTGCTCCCTCGGGCCAGGGCGGGCCGGGCATGAGCGCCTTCATCATCCAGATCGGCTTGTTTATCGCGATCTTCTACTTCCTCCTGATCCGGCCGCAGCGCCGCCAGCAGCAACAGCACAAGGACCTGCTCTCATCGCTGCAGCGCGGCGACCAGGTCGTCACGTCAAGCGGCATCGTCGGCGAGGTCGTTCACATCAAGGACGATCAGGTCACGGTGCGGAGCGGCGAATCGAAGTTCGTCATGCTGCGCAGCGGTATCTCGAGCATCACCAACCGCACGGCCCCCCCCGCGGGCGTCCCCGCAGAGACCAAACAGGCGTGACCGTTCGCTCGCTTCACGTTCTGGGCTCACCCGTCCTGCGAGAGCACGCCAAGCCGGTCAAGACGGTGGACGAGGACGTGCGCCAGCTCGTGGAGGATCTGTTCGAGACCATGCGCGCGGCGAAGGGCGTCGGGCTCGCGGCCAATCAGCTCGGTGTAGCGCGTCGCGTCGCCGTCGTGGACGTCGGGGACGAAGATCCGCCGCCACTCGCACTCATCAATCCGGTGATTGTCGAGCGCAGCGAGGAGGAAGAAACGGCCGAGGAGGGCTGCCTCTCCATTCCCGACATCTTCGGTGACGTGGATCGATCCGCAGGCATCGTTGTGGAAGCGTTGGACCTTGCCGGCAAGCCGTTCCGAGTGGAGGCCACGGGCTACAAGGCGCGCGCCATTCAGCACGAGATCGACCACCTCGATGGCATCCTCTTTCTCGATCATCTCAGCGCCGTGAAGCGCAACCTGCTCCTCTCCAAATGGAAGAAGTCGCGCAAGGGACAGACGGGGTACCTGAAGGAGGTCACGCCGGAGCCGGCGGGTGAGCTGTAAGTGCGGGTGGTCTTCTTCGGGACGCCAGAATTCGCAGTGCCGTCGTTACGCGCGCTGCTCGGCGAGGGCTTCGACGTCGTTGCCGTCGTCACCCAACCCGATGCACCGCACGGTCGCTCGCGTTCGCAGCTGATTCCGCCGCCCATCAAGGAAGTCGCAGAAGCCGAAGACCTGACCGTTCTGCAACCGGAAAAACCCACCGGCCGGGAGTTCCTCGATCGTCTCCGTGAATTGCGGCCGGACGTCGGGGTCGTAGTCGCGTACGGTCACATCCTGAAGCCGGAGCTGTTGTCGCTGCCGTCCCAGGGCATGCTCAACGTGCATCCGTCGCTGTTACCGGGCCTACGCGGCCCCGCGCCAGTCGAGTGGGCGATCATTCGCGGCCACGAAACAACGGGAGTGAGTATCATGCAGCTCGACGCGGGGATGGACTCGGGCCCGGTCCTGCACCAGATCCCGCATCGCATCGATCAGAGCGTGACGGGCGGCGAGCTGTCCGCGCATCTCGCCGAGATGGGCGCGCAGGCCTTGATCGAGACGCTCGCGATGCTGGAACAGAGCGACCCTCCGCCGAAACCGGTTCCGCAAAACGAGAGTCGAGCGACGTTCGCGCCGAAGCTCACCCGCGAGATCGCGCACATCGATTGGACGAAGGACGCCCGCACGATCGGGCGTCTCGTGCGTGGACTCGATCCCCGACCAGGTGCTTGGACAGAGCTGAAGGGGGGGGGCGCCGAGATAAAGCTGTTCACGCCGAAGGTCATGGAGCCGCCCTTCCCAGACACGGGCGCCCCCGGGGAAATTCTCTCCGCCGACGGCTCACTGATCATCGCCACGGGACCGCTCAGAGACACGGCCGGTGGTACGGTCGAGATCTTCGAGGTCCAGCCTGCGGGGAAAGCGCGGATGCCGGCGCAAGACTGGCTGCGTGGCGCCCGTCTGTCCCCGGGCGCAAAGTTTTCTTGAGACCGCCGCTGCCACGGCTGCATGCAATCACGGACGAGCGCATCGCGCGCCGCGCGGACCTCGAAGCGGTGGCACGTGCCTTGGCTGATGGCGGCGGCAGTGATCTGGCGTTTCACGCACGAGGACGGGAACTGACGGGGCTCGAGCATTACCGCCTTTCGGTCGAACTTTCCAACCTTCCGTCGTTCTTGTTCATCAATGACCGTCTCGATATCGCACTCGCTGTTCCAGCAGCCGGCGTGCAGCTCGGGTCGAACAGTCTGCCGGTGGCGGCCGCCCGCGCACTCAACCCACTTTGGTGGATCGGTAAGTCGGTGCATGACTTGGCGGAGGCCGAAGCCGCAAGAGCCGAGGGAGCCGACTATCTTGTTGTAGGGCCGGTGTACGCGACTGCATCGCATCCATCGCGAAAACCGCTGGGGGTCGCGCAGTTGCGGAAAATCGCGATGGCAGCCGGCGACCTGCCGGTGATTGCGATCGGCGGCATCACCGTGAATCGGGTGCGGGAAGTGAGAAACGGCGGAGCGTACGGGATCGCCGCGATCCGGGCCTTTTGGGACGATGCCGAACCGGAGTTGACTGTGCGGCGCATGCGGGAGGAGTTGGTGGCGTGAAACAGCTGGTGGACGTGGTGGTGAACGGAGAACGCAAGCAGCTCGCTCAGGGTGCGACCCTGCTCGAAGTCTTGGCTGAGCTGGAGCTCGATCCGCGCGCGGTGGTCGTCGAGCACAATCGCCGCATCGTGCGCCGGCCAGGACTCGGTGACGTGAAAGTCGCGGCCGGCGATGCGATCGAGCTCGTGCATTTTGTCGGTGGAGGGTGATGCGATGACAACCGCCGTGGAAACAGTACTGGATACACCGCTTACGATCGGCGGACGCACGTTCCAGTCGCGTCTCATGGTGGGCACGGGGAAGTATCCCGACATGGACACGATGACGCGCGCGATCGAAGCGTCAGGCGCGGAAGTCGTGACGGTCGCCGTGCGCCGGGTGAACCTCGACCGCTCCAAAGAAACGAGTGTCCTTCACTTCCTCGACCCGAAGCGCGTCTTTCTGCTTGCCAACACGGCCGGTTGTTACACCGCCGCCGACGCGATCCGTTACGCACGACTGGCGCGCGAAGCGGGGTTCAACGACTTCGTCAAGCTCGAAGTCATTGGCGACGAAGAGACGCTCATGCCGGACGTGCAGGGCCTGCTCGAGGCCGCCAAGGTGCTCGTGCAGGAAGGATTCAAAGTTCTTGCCTACACGAACGAGGATCTCGTCACCGCGCTGCGGCTCGAGGATGCCGGTTGTGCCGCGGTCATGCCGCTGGCGTCGCCGATCGGCAGCGGACTCGGGCTGCTCAATCCGTTGAGCGTGCGGACAATCAAGCGACGGCTCCACGTTCCTGTGATCGTCGATGCCGGCGTCGGGACGGCATCCGATGCGTGCGTGACCATGGAGCAGGGCGTCGACGGGATTCTGATGAATACGGCGATCGCGGCAGCGCAGGATCCCGTCGCTATGGCGCACGCGATGCGGTTGGCAACGATCGCGGGACGCGCCGCCTACCTCGCGGGCCGGATGCCGCGACGCGAGATCGCCATGCCGTCCTCCCCCACCCGAGGCATGCTGGATTAAGGAAGCACCCGGGAGGACGCGGGGGACCGGAGGAGCCGCGCGTCGCGCGGCACTCGAGATTCTCCGCTCGGTACGCGCCGGAACACCCCTGGCCGACGCCCGCGACCGCCACCTCACCGGGCTCGCGGAGCGTGACCGCCGGCTCGCGTATGAGCTGTCGGCCGGCGTGTTGCGGCGTCAGCGTGAGCTCGACACCGCCCTCGACCTCGGCCGCGCCGATCCCCGCCTCCACGACGTCCTGCGCCTCGGCGCGTACCAGCTGCGCTGGTTGACCCGCGTACCCTCGCATGCCGCGGTGTCGACGGCGGTCGAGCTCGCGCGGGAGACCGTCGGTGAGGTTAGCACCGGTTACGTGAATCACGTTCTGCGAAAACTTTCAGGAGCAGCGAGCAGCGAGCAGGAAGCAGGAAGCACGCATCCCGACTGGCTCGTGGCACGCTGGACTGCTCGTTTTGGTGCAGACGAAACTCGACAATTGGTTGCATGGAATGATCGCCGGCCCGCGCTCACGCTTCAGCCGGCCCGTTGGACGCAGGACCGCCTTCGCGCAGCCCTACAGGATCACGGGATCAGCTCAACCGATGCCCCATACGGGACAGGACTTCAGTTTGCACCTGCGCCCCGCTCGCTGCGCCCCGCTCCCAAGGATCTTCCGGGGTACAGCGAGGGAGCCTTCATCATCCAGGATCCCGCCCACGCTCTTGTCTGTCGTTTCGCTCGCATCTCTCGAGGGGAGTTGGTGTACGATGCCTGCGCTGCTCCGGGCGGGAAGGCCGTCTCGCTCGAAGCGGCGGGCGCGCGAGTGCTCGCCGGTGACGCGCGCCGCGACCGGTTGCCACGGCTCGCCGATACGGTTCGTCGCGCGGGAGTGGCGATTCGCGGCATCGCCGCCAATCTTGAGGCGGCGCCGATTCGCCCTCAGAGCCTGAATGCGGTGCTCGTCGATGCGCCATGCAGCGCGACCGGCACGATCCGGCGCCACCCCGATGCCCGTTGGCGCCTCAAGCCAGCGATCTTCGCGCGCGCGGCCGCGCGTCAATCGCGGCTGCTCGCGGCCGGCGCTGCCCTTGTACGACCAGGCGGATTGTTGATCTACGCTACCTGTTCACTCGAGTCGGAGGAGAATGCGGGCGTCGTGGACGACTTCTTGAGCCGGCATCCGGAATTCGCGCGGTCGCCCACACCGGCGTCGCTTCCGGCCGAGTTGATCACACCCGCGGGCGATTTCCAATCGCTGCCGCAACGCCACGGCATCGACGGCGCCTATGCGGCGCGGCTCGTCAGGGCATCGTGATGCGCATCCGGCGGCATTTCACCTCCTTGGGCGAGCGGGGGATCGCATTCGACCGGCGCCGGGCCCTGAGATGGCTGGGTCTC
>Ga0099829_10001015_pt1 | contig 15108 bp, 12 predicted proteins | sample CZO8metaG_3_FD_79336 | JGI IMG/M metagenome (GOLD analysis project Ga0099829, IMG submission 79336) | Vadose zone soil microbial communities from the Eel River Critical Zone Observatory, Northern California, USA - CZOApr15con2H2.8 metaG | ecosystem: Environmental > Terrestrial > Soil > Vadose...
CTGCTTGCGATGTTCGGCGCGCGCCGCCCGCCGCGACCGTCCAGACCATGACAGCCGGCGCAATGAGCCGTGAACGTCTTCTTGCCCGCAATCGCTCCGATTCCCGCCGCTCTGCGATGGGGAGCGGCCATTGCCTGGGCCTGCTTCTCGCCAGCAGCGCACAACGACAGTAAGAGAATCGCTGTCAATCGAACCGCAGAGTTCCATCGAATAGCGCGTCTCTCCTTCCGCAATTGCCCTCCGATTTTTCGCAGTGGGGCCCCGTGGGTTAGGGAGCATTCTCACCAGGTGAAAATGCTATTCGCTTTGGAAACACCATGCCGCTGACGGACGGGTTATCTCAACTTTCTAGCAGCGTGTCAACAGTTTGTTGGCGCTCCGCGTCGAATGCCGCGAGCATGTTGTGCTGCGGTTCGGCGTGACCCTGCCGTAGATCCATCTCAATCTGCACGGTCGGGTCCCTGTTATTTTTGCTTCACGGCAATCGCGGAAACCTCAATTCGAGCGTTATTGACGAGACCCGCCGCCTGGATCGTCGCGCGCGCCGGCTTCGGGTCCGGCATGAATTCCCGGTACACCTTGTTCATGTCGCCGAACTCCTTAATGTCGGCCAAGTACACGGTCACGGACACGATGTCTTTCAAATCGAATCCGGCTGCTTTGATCACTTTCTGAATATTGTCCAGAGCAGCCTTGGTCTCGGCCGTAATCCCGCCGGCCACGAGTTTGCTCTGGTCATCCGTTCCTTCCTGCCCAGCGACATATAAAGTGTTCCCGGCCAAAATACCGTCGCTGAAGGGAAGGTTCTTGTTTCCGGAAACGCTGATGGCTTTGTGTTCCTGGGCGCGGCAAGCAGGAACCGCTGCAAGAATCGAACCGAGCACAGCGGTCACAGAGATGGAAAAGGTCAGGAAGCGTCTCAGCTGTATTTTCATTTTTTGGGTCTCCTTATTGTATGGCATGAAATTGGGACCTTCCCCAGCGACCACGAACGGTGTTACAGTCCCGCGCACATGTATACAACCAGGAGGAGACAGTGCACAACTATCATCGCTGGTGGAAAAGCCACAAGAACATGACTCGTGTGAGGTGGATCATTCTGCTGAGTATGGTTCCTCTCGGCGCCTGGTTCCTCGCTGCGCAATCGACGCCCGCCGCGCCCAGTGATGAAAATTCGCTGATCGCGCGTTATCGCCGGGTGGAAGTTGCCTCTGTGTCCGACGCGATCGAACAACTCATGGGAAAACGCATGTACATGAGCCATCGGATGCAGCCGATCTTCACCACTAAATTCGCTGGCTTTGCGCGCACCGTGCAACTGAAGAAGGATGAAGGCAACAGCGATCCAGCCGCACTGAGTGGAATGCTGGCGGCCATCGACGAAGGCGCGTCCAACTCTGTTTACGTTATGGCGGTCGAAGATGGCGCTGACATCGCCGGGATGGGTGGACTGATGGGTACCGCGATGGCCGCGCGCGGATACTCGGGGGCGGTGATCGACGGGGGCGTGCGGGACGTCGCGTACTTGAGAAAAATTGGGTTTCCAGTGTACGCAACCGGGATCGTGCCTTCCACTTCCATCCATCACTATCGCTTTGGAGGCGCGCAGATTGCGGTGCAATGTGGCGGGGTAACGGTGAACGCCGGCGACATTGTGGTCGCGGACAGCGACGGAGTGGCAGTCGTGCCGCGCGCTCAAGCCCAGGAAGTGTTGGCCCTTGCTGAGGAGATGGATTTCAAGGAGCACTCGATGTATCCGGTCATCGAAAAGCTCAACTCGATTCAGGAAGCGGTCAAGAAATTTGGCCGTTTGTGAATTCGGCTTGCGCAAAGACAATTTTCATCAGATAATTCGCACTTTCATTTTTGTCACAACAACGATAAGAAGAGCTGGAGTCCCCATGGCCGAGGCGGGAAAGCGCAAGTACAACATCACCGCATTGCAGCGCGGGCTGCGGCTGCTGCAACTGTTTGCTCAATCCGAGCGGGGCCTCACCACCATGCAGGTGGCCCGGCTTACTGGACTCCCGGTCAGCACGGCTCACCGGTTTCTGGTGAATCTCGAGTCGTCGGGATTTCTGAATTGCAATGCCAGCGGTATTTATCACTTGGGACTGGCGTGTTTCGCCGTCGGCCAGGCGGCGCTGGGACAACTCGACATCCGCCGTCTTAGTCTGCCGTATCTTCTCGATCTGAATCAGCAGACCCGGGAGACCATTCACCTCACGGTTCGGCACGGTCTTACAGCAGTGTATGTCGAGAAGATCGACTCGCCCGAGCATCTCCGCATTCACTCCCGCATCGGAGCCGCCGTTCCGCTGTACTGCACCGCGGTCGGCAAAGTCATGCTGGCCTACATGCCGGACCAGGAACGAGAGCAGGTTCTGAGGCAGTTGGATCTCAAGAGGATGACTGCCAACACCGCGGGCAGTCTCCAGGAACTGCAAACTGAACTGCAACGGGTCCGGAAGAATGGCTATGCTTGCGACCTGGAGGAGCACGAATTGCACATCCGCTGTATCGCTGCGCCGATTCGGAACCATGAAGGCGCCGTACAGTCCAGCCTGAGTATCACCGCGCCTGTGGTTCGAATGCCGGTGACGCGGCTGCGGCAACTCGCGCCCTTGATTCAGGAAGCCGGCCTCCGAATTTCGACCGAGCTGGGTTATCAGGCCGGCATTACTCATCCGGCGGGGATGCACAAGACGATTTCGGAGGCGAACACTCTTGCGTAAGAGTGAAGCTAACGTGCAGCCGGAAATTCGTTTAGCGGCTGTCCTGGCGCTGGCTGGAATTCTGTTTTTGTCGGTCGTGTCTGCACAGGAGCGGGAAGCATTGCACTCAACGAAAATCGACGTGCAGTCCGCCGATCTGGAGGCGTCCCCGCCCTCCGCAAACTGGCTGACTTATCACGGCGACTACTCGGGACGGCGATTCAGCGCGCTCTCCGAGATCAATACCGGCAACGTAGCACAGCTGCGGGCGCAATGGGTGTTCCATGCGCGCAACTCGCACAAATTGGAGGTCACTCCGGTTGTGGTAAATGGAGCAATGTTCGTGACCGCTGCGAACGATGCGTTCGCGCTCGATGCTGGCACTGGCCGAGTCGTATGGCATCACTCCTGGCCGATTTCGGAGGGCCTTATCGACGATGCCGCGCAGCACGTTACACGCGGCGTCGGTGTCTGGCACAACCGGATCTACATGGAAACCGACAACGCCCATCTGCTTTGTCTCGATGCGCGTTCCGGCAGTTTGATCTGGGATGTCGCGTATGCGGACTGGAACAAAAATTACGGCGCCACCAGCGCGCCGATAATTGTGAAAGATAAGGTGATCGTAGGAACGGCAGGCGGGGACGATGGCGTGCGTGGCTTTGTTGCTGCCTACGACGCCATGACCGGCAAGCTCGCGTGGCGTTTCTGGACGATCCCCGCGCCCGGGCAGTTCGGATCGGAGAGTTGGCCCGGTCAGTTATATCTGCGCGGCGGCGGTACCACGTGGATGCCGGGTACTTACGATCCGGAATTGAACACAATCTATTGGGGAACCGGTAATCCCGCTCCTGACTTTGAGGGAAGTGTTCGGCCGGGCGACGATCTCTACACCGATTGCCTCCTCGCCCTCGATCCGGATACCGGCAAGCTCAAATGGTATTTCCAGTTCACCCCACACGATCTGTTCGACTACGACGCCGCCGAGACTCCGATTCTCGCCGACGCTGTGTACAAGGGCGAGAAGCGCAAGTTGCTCATCCAGGCGAACCGCAATGGCTACCTCTACCTGCTCGATCGCACGAACGGAAAATTCCTGTCGGCGGTTCCATTCGTTGAACGGCTGAATTGGGCCAAGGGCATTGACGCCCAGGGCCGCCCGATTCGAACCGAAGTGAAGCCGACTATCGGCGGATCTCGCGTTTGTCCCGGCTATTCCGGTGCAACTAACTGGTTCGCGCCGTCCTACAGTGAGACCACTCATTTCGTGTATTTCCTGGCGCTCGAGGAGTGTCACACGTATTTCTCCAAAGCCCAGCCGCAGCGCTTCCAGGAAGGTGAGACGTACTATTCGACCGGAGTCAAGCATATCCCCAACGAGGATTCACAGAAGAGTCTTCTGGCGTATGACTTCGACGCGGAATCGTTTGCGTGGAAGTATCCCCAGGTTGGATCGGGACATTCTGCCGGTGGAACTATGACAACTGCGGGTGGCCTGGTCTTTTTCGGTGACAATGCCGGGTCGTTTGAGGCAGTCGACGCACAGAGCGGGAAGCCACTCTGGCATTTCAACACGGGGCAGGACTTCAGCGCTTCGCCGATGACCTATGCTGTTGCCGGTAAGCAGTACGTCGCGATAGCCGCTGGCAGTGATGTTTTCAGTTTTGCTTTGCCATGAAATCTTTGCTGGAGATCAACTGCATCGCTGCTGTTGTCAAAAAGTAAATTGACGGAGGAGTGAGAGTATGCAACTCGGGTCGAAGTGGAACCGCCGGAATTTCTTGGGAAGTGCTGGAGCAGTTGCAGGCATCATCGCGACAGTGGGTAAGTCTTTCGGGTGGGCACGCTCGGCTTCGCCATCGAGCACTGCCATCAGCGGATTTGGCCAGAGCGGTAATGTCTACGAAGAGCTCGGAGTTCCAACTCTCATCAACGCCGAAGGCACTATGACCATGCTGGGAGGATCGCTTCCGCATCCCGAGCTCGAAGCGGTGATGTTCCAGGCGGGGCATCACTTTGTCAATATGCCCGACCTGGAGGTTGCGGCTGGCAAGCGGATTGCGCAAATGCTCAAGCTGCCGGAGGGCTTCACCGCACTGGTCACGTCAGGTGCGGCTGCGGCCATTCAGTCCGGGCTAGCGGGCATTCTCACGGGCAACAATGAGACCCTGATACAACAATTACCCGATCTCACGGGCATGAAGTCGGAAGTGATCATCCAAAAATCGCATCGCAATCCGTTTGATCACCAGCTGCGCACGACAGGCGTGAAACTCGTGGAGATCGAGACCCGCGAGCAGCTGCGCAGTGCCGTTAACGAACGTACCGCGATGATGCACTTTACGAACTTTGCCAATGCTGCCGGACAGATCAAAGTGGACGAATGGCCCAAGCTCGCCAAGGAATACAAGCTTCCTTGTATGAACGATGCCGCCGCCGACACGCCACCGGTTTCGCATTTGTGGGACTACACCAACATGGGTTACGACCTGGTCACATTCAGCGGCGGAAAGGCCATCCGCGGCCCGCAGTGTGCCGGCCTGTTGATCGGCCGAAGCGAAATGGTCGCCAACGCATTGCTGAACAACAGCCCGCACGAAGATACGCTCGGTCGTAGTCAGAAAGTCGGCAAAGAAGAAATCGTCGGGATGATCAAGGCGCTCGAGCTTTATCTCAATGAAGACCACGAAGCTCTTTCACGGGAATGGCAAAGTCGACTGGATGGCATCTCGAGGCAGGTCAGGAACGTTCCCGGCGTGAGCGCCTCTTTCTTCACGCCCGATATCGCGAATCATGTGCCGCACATGCAGATTACCTGGGATGCAGGCCTCATTCATCTCACGCCGCAAGAGGCCTCCAAATGGCTGAGAAACGCCAAGCCGCCCATCGTGATTGGCAGCGGGGAGGGCCGTCCCGGTCTGGCGATGAATTCATTCATGCTTCAACCCGGTGAGGACAAGATCGTGGCGCAGCAGCTCATGAAATTGTTCCGAGAGCACTTGGCCTGAGGAACATTCATGGCCGCAACGAAATCGAGTCATGTGCGCTGGTTCCTGCTCTTCTGGCTCTTTGTTCTGAGCGCAGTTTCCTTTCTGGATCGGGTTAACATTTCCATTGCCAGTAATTCGATCGTCGAGACTTATGGCTTCACCAACATCCAGCTCGGATATATCTTCAGCTCACTACTAGCTGGGTATGCCCTTTTTCAAACTGTGGGTGGACGGCTCGCGGACCGCTTCGGTTCCCGTCGGGTGTTGGCAGTGGGCGTGTTGTGGTGGGGACTCTTCACCGCTCTCACCGCAGGCGTTTCCACGAAAATCGGACATGCTCTTCTGCTGTTCATATCGATCCGCTTCCTTCTTGGTGCGGGCGAGGCGGTCGTTTACCCGGCTTCGAATCAGTTCGTTGCGCGCTGGATTCCTGTTCGGGAAAGAGGCATCGCAAACGGATCGATCTTTGCAGGCGTCGGCGTTGGTGCCGGCCTTACACCTCCGCTCATTACCTACTTCATGCTTCATTACGGTTGGCGCGCATCCTTTTGGGTATGCTCGATTATTGGGTGCATCGCGGGTGCGGTCTGGTTTTTCGCCGCCCGCGACACTCCCCAGGAACACCCGAGCGTCAACCGGTCCGAACTGGAAAAAATACGTGCCGGACTGCCTACATCCATTGAGTCTGGAAATCCGAAATCCGCGGCTTTGTCCTTGATTCCCTGGTCTAGGGTTCTGCAGAGCAAGGACGTATGGGCGGTGACAATCAGTTATTTTTGTTTTGGTTACGTAGCCTGGATTTTCTTTAGCTGGTTCTACAGATACCTTGCGACGGTCAGGGGACTGAACCTGAAGGCGAGCGGGTTCTACGCGATGTTGCCGTTCCTCGCGATGGCCGTGACGTGTCCATTGGGTGGGATGATCAGCGATCGGCTTACGAACTGGCGAGGGCCACGCCTGGGCCGTTGCGGTGTCGCAGTGGTTGGAATCGGACTGGCGTCGGTTTTCTTAGCGTTCGGTTCCCAGGTCAACAATGCGCGCTTGGCGAGCGTCGTGCTTGCCGGAGGCGCGGGTGCGCTCTACCTCTCGCAAAGCTCATTCTGGTCCGTAACTGCGGGCCTTGCCGGGCCGTCGTCCGGATCTGTCTCGGGATTCATGAATACGGGCGGGCAATGCGGCGGATTCGTTACGGCATGGCTTACGCCAATGGTTGCCGGCCGCTTAGGTTGGACCGCATCATTTCTCGTCGCAGCGGCTTTATGCGTGGTGGGTGCTATTGCGTGGCTATTCGTCGACCCGAGCGCGAGTCTGACAAGATTCAGGCCGCAGCCTGGAATTCTCCCAGTTCCTGAGAGCGTCGTCAGTGGCAGTTCAAGGGTATGAAGGCATGACATTGCTGAAGATCAAAGACAAACAGCAGTGCCAGTGGGATCTGGTCAGTCTCGGCGAGGTCATGCTGCGCCTGGACCCCGGCGACAGTCGCATCGCAACTACGCGACAATTTCGCGCCTGGGAAGGTGGCGGAGAATACAACGTCGCCCGCGGCCTGAAGCGCTGCTTCCGGATGGACACTGCCATTGTTACCGCCCTCGCTGATAATCCGGTCGGCCGCCTGATCGAGGATTTGATGCTGCAAGGCGGGGTGGATCAGAGTCACGTCCGGTGGATTGCCTTCGACGGCGTAGGGCGCACCGTGCGCAACGGCCTTAACTTCACCGAGCGTGGATTCGGTGTCCGAGCAGCGCTTGGATGCTCCGATCGGGGCCATACCGCGGCATCCCAGTTGCAGCCCGGCGACATCGATTGGGAGACCATCTTTGCGAAAGAGGGCGTCCGTTGGTTTCACACCGGCGGGATTTTCTGCGCCCTCTCGGAGAGCACACCTCTGGTCGCACGCGAAGCGATGAGGGCCGCGAAGCGCTCCGGCGCCATCGTCTCCTACGACCTGAACTATCGGCCATCGCTATGGAAGGCCATCGGAGGTAAGGCCAAGGCGCAGGAAGTGAATCGCATGCTCGCGCCGCTGGTCGATGTCATGCTCGGCAATGAGGAGGATTTCACTGCCGCCCTGGGCTTCAAAGTGGCCGAACTCGACGAGAGTCATTCCCGGCTCGACGCCGCCAGCTTCCGGAAAATGATCGGCAAGGTAGTAGAGCAGTTCCCGAATCTCACGGTGGTTGCGATCACACTTCGCAATGCGAAGACCGCGACCGTGAACGACTGGGGAGCGATCTGCTATCACGGAGGCCAGTTCCACGAGGCGCACACCCGAGAGAACCTTGAGGTCTATGACCGCGTGGGCGGCGGAGATTCGTTTGCATCAGGCCTGATCTATGGATTTCTAGCCGGAAGCGACCCGCAATGGGCCGTGGACTGCGGGGCTGCTCACGGAGCGCTCGCTATGACTACTCCAGGGGACACCTCGATGGCAACCCTCGAAGAAGTATTGCAGGTGATGAAGGCGCATAGCGCCCGCATAGCTCGTTGAGCACCGCCAAGCCATGACGATTGACAGCGTAATTCATCGCATCGGAGAGATTGGAATTATTCCAGTCATTCGTGCTGCCAACGTCGAAGAGGCCACTCGGGCCGTGGAAGCGATTTGTCAGGGCGGCATTCCGATTGTCGAAATCACCATGACAGTGCCCAACGCGCCCGCCGTTATCCGCGATGTCGCGCGGCGTTACGGAAGCGAAGTCTTGGTCGGGGCCGGCACTGTGCTTTCGCCTGAACAAGCCAAGCTTTGCATTGACGCGGGAGCCGAGTTTCTTGTCAGCCCGGGACTTTCACCCGCGGTGATCTCCGTTGCCCACACCCGCCACACGCTTGCCATTGCAGGCGCCCTGACGCCGACCGAGCTTATGAATGCGCAGGCCAATGGTGCGAGGCTGATCAAAATCTTTCCTTGCGGGAATGTGGGCGGTCCAAATTATCTCAAGTCTCTCAGAGCGCCTTTTCCGGATGCTGCCCTGATTCCCACCGGAGGAGTGAACGTTTCGAATGCAGCCGACTTCATTCTTGCTGGAGCCTTTGCTCTTGGAGTCGGTGCGGACTTGATCGACGCCGCCACGCTCCGCGATGGAAACCTTCAAAGAATCACTCAAGCCGCGAGCGAACTGGTTCAAACCGTCCAAGCTGCGCGCAAGAGACTCCTCTCGCCCACACGAGAAACCGCTTAACAAATCCGCAGTATACCGCGTTCTTATCAAGTCTTGGGACTGGAATAGCAAAGCCAGCCTGAGGCCCCCGCCAGCCGGCAGTGTCCGCTTGACCTCGAAGACACGACTCCACTACAGTCAAAGGCGCTAGCCGGCACGCAACCTGGGTCACCAGGGCCACGCCAGCGCGGCTGGGGCGATGTCTTCAAGACCCGAAACCCAGGCAGAACTCGACGAGGCACAATTGCGCACGACCACTAAGAGCGCCGAACGGACCGTGACGTTGCGTGAAAAGGCGCAGTTGATGTCTGCCTCGGAAATGGAACGGACACTGGTGCGCCTGGCCCATGAAATCCTCGAAAAGAGCGGCGGGGTGGACAGTTTAGGCCTGGTGGGAATTCGCCGCCGGGGAGTCCCGATTGCGGAGCGGCTGGCAAAGATCATTCGGCAGAGGGAAAAGGCTCCCGTTCCCGTCGGCACGCTCGACATTACGTTCTACCGCGACGACCTCTCCACGCTCGGTCCCAAACCCCTGGTGCAGAAGTCGGAAGTCGGCTTCCCGATTGGCGATAAGAAAATCATCCTGGTGGACGATGTACTCTTCACCGGCCGTACCATACGCTCCGCCATGGACGCGCTCTTCTTTCACGGGCGACCCAGTCAGGTGCAGCTTCTCGTGCTGATCGATCGCGGCCATCGCGAACTGCCGATCGAAGCAACCTATATTGGCCGAACGGTTCAGACTACGATGAACGAAGTGATTGAAGTTAAGCTAATGGAAGTCGACAACGTCGACAAAGTGCTCCTGATGGAAAAGGTATCAGAGCGAGTGCATTGAGAGAGGCAGTCATGACATCGCAAACCAGAACTCTTACACAAGAAGACACCGCACCCGTCGCGGTCGCGACCTCGCCCGCACGCATCCTTCAGAATTACATCGGCGGACGCTGGGTATCCGCGAAGACCTCCAGCTTTGTTGACGTGACCAACCCGGCGAACGGGGACGTGCTGGCGCGCGCGCCGTTGTCGGGGCGCGAGGATGTCGAAGCGGCGGTCGCCGCCGCCAGCGCCGCTTGGCCTGACTGGCGCTCTCGTTCGATCGGTGAGCGGACGGAATTCATCTACGCGCTGCGGGAGCATTTCCGCAAGAGGATTGACGAACTCGCGGCCTCCGTCACGAGGGAGGGAGGCAAGGTCCTCTCCGATGCCCGCGCAGAAGTCTCGCGCGCCATAGAAGTGATCGAAGTTGCGTGCGCATCCCCGATGACGATGCAAGGCCGCATTCTCGAAGGCGTAGCGCGTGGAATCAATTCTGAAACGATCCGCCAATCGGTCGGCGTGTGCGCGGCGATTACTCCTTTCAACTTCCCGGCCATGGTGCCAATGTGGTTCCTGCCGTTTGCCATCGTCTGCGGGAACACGTTCGTGCTGAAGCCGTCGGAGCAGGTTCCGCTTACATCTGAAATCATCTGCCACATCCTCGAAGACATCGGGTTGCCGCCCGGAGTTGTGAACCTGGTGCATGGCGCGCATGACGCGGTGAATGGAATCCTCGACAGCCCGGGAATCCGCGCAGTTTCTTTTGTCGGTTCAGTTTCAACGGCGAAGTACATCTACCGGCGCGCGGCTGAAAACGGCAAGCGCGTGCAGGCGCTGGGCGGCGCGAAGAATTACATGATCGTGATGCCGGACGCCGTGGTGGACAAGACCGTCGCGAACGTCCTCGGCAGTGCCTTCGGCAACGCGGGCCAGCGCTGCATGGCAGGTTCGGTGCTAGTAACGGTTGGCGCGGCACAAGCAAAGATCATGGGCCGCCTGAAAGAGGAAGCCGAGAAGTTGATTGCAGGCGACGGTACCGATCCGAAGGTCAGCCTCGGGCCGGTGATTTCGAGCGCCTCATGTGATCGTATCCACGAAGCGATCGAAACTGGAGTGAAAGAGGGAGCGGAGTTATTGGTGGATGGGCGGCGCCCAACGCGAGTCCCCGCTGGTGGCAATTGGGTCGGTCCAACCATTCTGAACAACGTGAAGCCGGGAATGCGTGCGGCCACGGATGAAATCTTTGGCCCTGTGCTTTCAGTGATGCATGTGGAAACGCTCGATGAAGCCATCGACCTCGTGAATCGCGATCCGCGCGGCAACGGCACCTCGATTTTCACCGAGAACGGCGCCGCGGTTCGGGAGTACAGCCGGCGCGTTGAGGTTGGAATGGTGGGCGTGAACATCGGCGTGGCGGCTTCACCTGCCTATTTCCCATTCTCCGGATGGAAAGATTCGTTCTTCGGCGATCTGCACGTCCACGGCTGGGATGCCGTTGAATTCTTCACTCGAAAGAAGACCGTGACCTCGCGCTATTTTTCGGCGGGAGAGACTGGCAAGTATTTCGTCGAACAAGGAGACAAGAAGTAAAGCGGGGTTCAATCTTGAGAAGTGTATGGACAACCGTGGAAGAGCGGCCCTTTCAGGGCCGCGTGACGTGAGGAGAACAGATTCGGGCTTCAGCCCTCGGGCTCGTTGCTGCTATTAGAATTAGTCATTGCTGCGTGTATGTCGATCTCTTGAGGAACTCTCCTGCGCCAGCCCGTCCCAGAAACTTCTCAGCTTCGACGATCACGCGGCCGCGCGAGAGCACGACGTCCGGCATGCCAGTAACCTCGATGCCCTCAAACATCGAATAATCAACCCGCATGTGATGTGTCTTCGCGCTGATGGTGTGCTTGCGGTTGGGATCAAAAATCACCAGATCGGCGTCGCTCCCCATGGCAATCGTGCCCTTTCGCGGATACAAACCGAAAAGCTTGGCCGGTGCCGTGGACACGAGTTGAACAAAGCGGTTCACGTTGAAGCGTCCCTGAGCGACGCCGCCGGAATAAATCAGGCTCATCCGGTGCTCGATCCCTGGGCCCCCGTTTGGAATCTTGGTGAAGTCGTCCTTTCCCAGTTCCTTCTGCTCCTTGAAACAAAACGGACAGTGATCGGTCGAAACCACCTGGAGATGATCGCGTTTCAGCCCATTCCAAAGTTTTTCCTGATTCCACTTCTCCCGCAGCGGCGGAGTGAAAACATATTTGGCGCCCTCGAAACCAGGCGCATCCATGTTCTCCAGTGAGAGATACAGATACTGGGGACAAGTTTCAGCGTAAACCGGCAGGCCGCGATCACGCGCCTCACGAACCTTCTCCAGCGCGTCATTGCAACTCAAATGGACAATGTATACCGGCGCGCCCGCCATCTCCGCCAGTGCGATGGCGCGTGAGGTGGCTTCCGCTTCGGCGGTCGTGGGCCGGGTCAAAGCGTGATACTTCGGCGCTTTCTTTCCCTCGGCCAAAGCTTGCTGCACGATCACATCAATCGCGCCACCGTTTTCGGCATGCATGCAGACCAGGCCGCCATTCTTACTCGTTGCGCGGAGCGCCTTGAAGATGCTGGCATCGTCCAGCATGAACACCCCGGGATATGCCATGAACAGCTTGAAGCTGGTGACGCCCTCGCGCACCAGCGCGTTCATCTCCGCGAGTTGAGCGTCCGCCAGATCCGTGATGATGCAATGGAACGCATAATCACTCACCGCCTTGATGGAAGCCTTTTGCATCCAGGTGTCGAAAGCCGTTCTCAGAGTCTGGCCTTTGTACTGGATCGCAAAATCAATCAGAGTCGTAGTTCCGCCGAAAGCTGCCGCCCGCGTCCCGGTTTCGAAATCGTCGGCGCTCGTGGTGCCGCCGAATGGCATGTCGAGATGGGTATGCACGTCAATGCCGCCCGGAAACACATACTTCCCCGCGGCATCGATGATTTTTCCAGCATTCTCGCGCGGAAGACTCTGTCCGATGGCAGTGATCCTGCCCTGACTGATGGCAACGTCGCTTGGGTAGGTGTCGGTGGCCGTAACCACGCGGCCATTGGCGATGATGGTGTCGAAGCCCATGAGTGCATCTTCTCCTTCAACGGCGAAGCTGAGATTTTATGCTAAACTGCCCAACTTCGACGCTAGATTTCAACCGTAACGAAGGAGCAGTCATGCAGTTCGGCTTCACCATCAAGCCCGATATGACGGTCGACCGGATCCTCGCGCTCACACGCCAGGCGGAAGCTGCGGGTTTTGAATACGGCTGGATCTTCGATTCGCACGTGCTGTGGCTGGAGCCCTATCCGCTGCTCACGCTCATGGCCACCAACACGAAGAAGCTGCGGCTCGGGACCTGTGTGACCAACCCTGCCACTCGCGACATCACCGTGACCTCGAGCCTGTTCGCGACCCTCAACCTGATTTCAGGCGGGCGGATGGATCTCGGAATCGGACGCGGCGACAGCTCTCGCCGAGTGCTGGGCAAAAAGCCGGTGACGTCGTTCAATCTGGAAGAGTCCGTGCAAACCTTCCGCGCCTTAACCGCAGGGAAGGAAACCGAGTACGACGGCCGGCCAACCCGTCTGACTTGGGCGACAGGCTCTCCGCCAGTGTGGATTGCAGGATACGGGCCCAAGGTGCTCGATCTCGCGGGCAGGATTGCCAATGGCGTAATTCTCCAATTCGCCGATCCCGATCTGATTGCCTGGTGCATGACCTTTGTAAAGAAGGGCGCGGACGCTGCAGGACGCGACCCGCGAAAAATTGAGATCATGGCCGCCGCGCCGGTCTGGGTATCCGATGACCTGAAAGTGGCCCGAGACCGGGTACGCTGGTTTCCAGCACTGGTTTCAAACCACGTCGTGGACCTGATCTCCCGCTACAAGCCCGAAGAGCTTCCACCCGCGCTCACGTCGTATGTCAGCAAGCGAGGTGGTTACGATTATCAGCAGCATTGCGAAGTAGACAGCAGCAACTCGAAGTTTGTTACGGATGAAGTGGTGGATCGTTTTTGTCTAGTTGGGCCGGTGGAAACCCACTTGAAGAAACTTCGGACGCTTGCAAGCGTCGGAGTCACACAATTCAATGTGTACCTGATGTGCGGGGACGAAGAGGACACGCTGGAAACATACAAGAAGAAAGTTTTGCCGGCTTTTCTCGGCGACAGTGTGAGCGCACGCGCTTAGCTGGTCCTTGCACGAAGTCTCATCAATGCGTAGTAACTGAAGAACGAAACCGCAAATCCCACGAACCAGGAATAGTCGTACAAGACCCGGAGTGAAGGCACGACCAATCCCACCAGCGCGGTGCCTGCTCCCGCTGCCAGCGCGATCACGGCCAGCCAGTTGAAACCGGAGGAATACTCATAGACGCCGCCCCTCAGATACAGGTCCTCAACCACCAAAACGCGCCGCCGGATCACGAAATAGTCGCAGATCATGATGCCCGCCACCGGCCCCAGGAAGGCGGCATAACCGCCAAGCCATCCGAAGATGAATGTGCCATAGTCTGACAGCAGCTTCCAAGGCATCAGAGCGATTCCCATAAAGCAAGTGATCACGCCTCCGATTCGAAAACTGATTTTCCGAGGCCAGAGATTGGAGAAATCATTGGCGGGTGAGACGACATTGGCACCGATATTCACATTCAGCGTTGCGAGCAAGATCGCCAACAACGAGATAACTACGGCGACGGGGGAATGAAACCGGCTGAGCAGTTGTACTGGGTCCCAGATCGCAGCGCCGTAGATGACCACTGTCGCGGAAGTCACCAGGATTCCGATCAGAGAATAGAGCGTCATCGTAGCCGGAAGAGCGATCGCCTGCCCAATCGCCTGTTGCCGCTGACTGCGAGCGAAACGCGTAAAGTCCGGAATGTTGAGAGAAACCGTGGCCCAGAACCCGACAGTGCCATTCAGGGCGGGTATCAGGAACTTCAAGAAGTCCGAAAAATTCGCGAACCGAGAGGGCGCTGACAGCATCGGACCAAATCCGCCCGCCGCCCGATAGGACCACACCAACAACAGAACTCCCACGCCCAACAAAACTGGCGCGCTGATTCCCTGAAGAAACCGGATGTACTCAATCCCCTTGAGAATGACGACCAGGTTAATGAGCCAGAAAGCGAGGAAGCAGATTGCGGCACCGTGCGGGACTTTGGTCCATCCCGGAAACAGAGTCGCGAGCAGCGTACTGATGGCTTCCCCACCGATCCAAGTTTGAATGCCAAACCATCCGCACGCCACCAGCGCGCGAAGAACGGCGGCAACATTTGCTCCGAGAACGCCGAATGAAGCGCGAGCCAGAACGGGAAAGGGAATTCCGTAGCGCGCGCCCGGATGCGAGTTCAGCAGCATCGGGATCAGCACGATCGTGTTTCCCAGAAACACGGTCGCAACCGCC
>Ga0099829_10001017_pt1 | contig 15106 bp, 14 predicted proteins | sample CZO8metaG_3_FD_79336 | JGI IMG/M metagenome (GOLD analysis project Ga0099829, IMG submission 79336) | Vadose zone soil microbial communities from the Eel River Critical Zone Observatory, Northern California, USA - CZOApr15con2H2.8 metaG | ecosystem: Environmental > Terrestrial > Soil > Vadose...
ATTGCGCGAGGGCGTTGGGATCCGCCAGCCCGATGTCTTCCACCGCCATTCGCACGACGCGCCGCGCGATGTAGAGGGGATCCTCGCCGGCTTCGAGCATGCGCCCCAGCCAGTAAAGCGCGGCGTCGGGATCGCTGTTACGCACTGATTTGTGAAGGGCGGAAATCAGGTTGTAGTGCTCTTCGCCCGCCTTGTCGTAGAGCAGGACGCGCTTCTGCAGCGCGTCGGTAACGATTTCGTCGGAAATTGCCGCGCCGACTTCTTTGCCGTCACGGCCGCGGGCCAGCGAGGCGGCCACTTCCAGCACGTTGTATGCGCTGCGGGCATCGCCGCTGGAGTAAGCAGCGATCTTTTTGAGGACATCGTCACTCGCCTGTAACTTCATGCTTCCCAGGCCCCTCGCTTCGTCGATGAGGGCGCGCTTTAGCAGTTCGACGATCTGTTCTTCGGTGAGCGGCTTGAGCACGTACACCCGGCTGCGAGAAAGCAACGCGGAAATAATTTCGAAGGAAGGATTCTCCGTGGTTGCGCCGATCAGGCGGATGTTTCCTTTCTCCACGTGGGGCAGGAAGGCATCCTGCTGGGCTTTGTTGAAGCGATGGATCTCGTCGATGAAAACAATCGTTCGCGTGCCGTATTGCTTGGCGCGCTCGGCGTCGGCCATGACTTGCTTGATTTCCTTGATTCCGGTCAGCACGGCGGAGAACTCGATGAACTCGGCCTTGGTCATGTGCGCGATGATTTGTGCCAGCGTCGTCTTGCCGGTGCCGGGCGGGCCCCAGAAGATGAATGAGCCGATGTCGTCGCGCTCGATCTGGGTGCGGAGGGGTTTGCCGGGCCCGACTAGGTGCTCCTGGCCGACGAATTCATCGAGGGTGCGCGGACGCATGCGATCGGCGAGGGGGCGAGTGCGGTCCCCGGGGTTGTCGCCGCTCGGGATGGTTTGGAACAGACTCACGCTGGCCCATTTCACCACAGAGACACAGAGACACAGAGAAAATCAAAGAACCATTCGAACAATTCCCCGCGTCAATAACGAGACATTAAAGTTGATCAATAGGCCCACGTTCTTCCCGGTCAGTTTCATGTGTGTAAGCAGTTGGGCTTTATAAATGGGCAGTATGTGATCCACTGACTTCAGTTCCAGAACGACCTCATTTCGTACAACGAGGTCAATCTTGTATCCACAATCGGGTTTCAATCCCTTGTAGGAGACGGGAAGCTCAACTTGTCGCCGAAATTCTATCTCCCGCAGATGCAATTCGTGGCAGAGGCATTCCTCATACGCCGATTCCAGGAGGCCTGGGCCCAAATGGCGGTGAACTTCGATGGCAGCACCTATGATGGGGTTGGTACGTAGATCTTTGCTTTCCGCGTTTTCTCTGTGTCTCTGTGCCTCTGTGGTTAAGAGTTTCATCGTTTGTTCCTCGCGGCCTCATACAACACGATACTCGCGGCCACGCCCACGTTCAGTGAATCCACCTGCGTGGCTTGCGGGATGGCCACGACTTCGTCCATGGCTTTGATGAGGTCGCGGGATACTCCTGCGCCTTCGCTGCCGACAAAGATTGCGAGCGGGCCCGAAAGATTGGCCTGATCGAGGGGAGTGCCTTTATGCGACGCCGTGGCCACCAGCCGCAGACCGAGAGCTTTCATGCGCTCAAGGGCTTCGGATAGTTTCGCTCGTGCCAGGGGTAGCCGGAACACCGAACCCGCCGAGGCCCGCGCAACCTTGGGATTGAAGGGGCTGACCGTACCCTCGCCCAGCACGACGCCGCCGGCACCGAACGCCTCCGCGGAACGGAGGATCGTCCCCAGATTTCCCGGGTCTTGTACTCCGGCAATCGCCAGCAGTGGACCGGCCTGGGCCTTGGCCATCACGTCTTCAAGAGAGAATTCCTTCCACCGAGCCAGCGCTGCCACACCCTGGGGCGACTCGCTGGGGACGACGCTGGCGAACAGCTTGTCCGGTAGCACCAGGGTTTCGACCTGGGCACCGAGCTGGGAGAGCAGGCGCTCCGCCCGGGTCGCAGCTGTCTCGTTGAAAAAGACCGCCCGAAACCGAAGCCCGCTGCGAATTGCTTCTTCCAGAATCCGCGGGCCTTCGATGGCGCAGTACCCATCGGGGGTAAGCTCGCCGCGGGCAAAAGCGCGGCGCAACTCTTTGACCAGGGTGTTATGCCGTCCTTCAATGCGGCGTAAGCGCAGGTTCGTGTTCCGGTCTTTCGTTGCTTCCTTCATGGATCGCGAGTCCGATCAGAATGATACCTGTTCCTCTCGGCTTTCAGCCTTTCCCATGTTATGTTAGCTTTCGCGATTTTGAGACCTAGGGGCTGGAAGGGACCTGCGGTGCGTGTAGAAATCGTCAAGATTAATTGCGATAACCCGGAAGCGTCGCTCATCCGATATGCGGCAGACCAGATCCGCGCGGGAGAGGTACTGGGAATGCCCACCGACACGTTTTACGGGTTGGCAGCCGATCCTTTCAACCTGCGCGCCGTGGACCGCGTGTATGACATCAAATCCCGCTCCCGGCACAAGCCGCTGTCGCTGCTGATCGCCGACGTGGACCAGGCGGAACAGCTGGCGCAACCTTTGCCCGAGGAGTTCTACGCGCTGGCGCGGCGCTTCTGGCCGGGGCCGTTGACCATCATCGTGAAGGCTTCTTCGCGGCTTCCCCTGAAAGTGACCGCCAACACCGGCAACGTTGCGCTGCGGGTGCCGAAGGCGACGATTCCCCTGGCCGTGGTGCAAGCGGCACAGATTCCCATCACCGCCACTTCCGCCAACCTCAGCGGCGAAAACGAGTGCACCACCGCACTGGCGGTGCGCGATCAGCTGCAGGACCGCATCTCGATCATCGTTGATGGCGGTACCTCGCCGCGGGAAGTGGCTTCGACCATCGTCGACCTTACCGACGAAGAAGCCCGCTGGCGCATCATGCGGGAAGGCGCCATCCCGGCTCAGGAGATCTCCGGGTTCTTCGCGCAAGGATGAAAGAAGCAGCAAACCGGCGCCGGCAACGCCTCTGGCCCTTGTGGGTGGTGGCGCTGGCTGCGGCAGGTGTCGCAGTCTTTCTCGGGATCAGCAGCGTTCAGATCGTGCATGAGGCCGGGCTACAGGAAGTTCATCCGGCTGACGCGATCGTCGTTTTCGGGGCAGCCGAATACGCTGGACGTCCATCTCCTGTCTACCGCGCCCGGCTGGACCACGCCTACGATCTGTTTCAGCGTGGCACCGCGCCCGTGGTCATCACTACTGGAGGCTCGGCGGCGGATCCCACGTTCAGCGAAGGCGGTGTCGGCCACGACTACCTGATGCACCGCGGCATTCCCGAAGCCAAATTGATTGCCGAGACCCAGGGCGCGGATACGGCGTCCTCGGCTGAACGGGTCGCAGTGATCATGCGAACCAACCGGATGCGCAGGTGCGTTGCGGTCAGTGATGAATATCACGTATTCCGCATTCGCAAATTGCTGGAGCACGAAGGCGTCCAGGTGTACGTGGCGCCTCGTCCCGACTCGCGGCCGCGCTCGTTGTGGCAGCGAGCTTTGGCGGTGCTGCGGGAAGCCGCTAGCTATGTGGCCTGGCGGCTGCATATTCCGGCGTAGCTGCCCGCGGCTGGGAGGTCTCAATCACTCTGTCATCCTGAGCGGAGCGGGAAGTTCGGTTCGCGAACTTCCTGCGGGAGTCGAAGGATCTCTACCTTGGATGCTCCCCTGGAAGTCTTGGGAATTTTCTCACCCAGATGGAAACCACTTCGGAATTCCGGTTCGCAGCGCTCCGGATGCACTGCCGATGCAAGGGGTCCTTCGACTCCGCCGCTGCTTCGCGAGCGAAGCAGTGGCTCCGCTCAGGATGACAGGGGGTGAAACATCCGGATGACGGCGGCAAGGCACACTACCATCCCATCTTCTTCCGCAACTCTGTGACGTGGGCCACGTGATGCCGGCCATGCCACGAGTAGAGAGCCAGGTTCTTTTCCAGCGGCATGAGCCCCAGTTCGGGGTGATTGAAGGTCCGTTTCCAGTCTTGCGGTTGCAGCGAGCGCAACAGGCGCACCCAGCGGTCGTGCAGCGAGTCGAGCATGGCCAGCGAAACCTCCAGCGGCGTGGATTGGACGTCGGGCGTGGTGGCCCAGCGGTCCTCCATGTAGGGCTTGATGGTCGGGGCATCCTCGGTCAGTGCCAGTTTAAAGCGGATGTAGGCGTTCATGTGGCTCTCGGGCACATGATGGGTGACTTGCCGCACCGTCCATCCGCCCTCGCGATAAGGGGTTTCGATTTGCTGTGGTGTGAGGCCCTGCACAGCGGCACGCAGGGCAGCGGGAGTCTGCGCGATGTCGTCGATGAATTTGTTTCGCTGTTCCTGGTCAGGCGGGCCCTCGAAGGTAAATTTTCCTATGGGATAGCGTGGGTCGCTCATACGTTCCTCCAGCACACGAACAGGAAACTCGAAAAGCTTCAGAAAAGCAATGGAGAATGACGGCCGGGGAGAGAATTCAAAGACAGATGCTGTTCAAGAATGTATTGCCGAGGGTGCCTAACCGTGGGAGAACTTGCAATGTCGGTGCGTGCTGCGATCACCCGATGAAGCAACTGCAGAAAACTCTGATTGGGGCTGAAGGAATCCTTGATTTCAGTTCCGGGTAGCGGCAGCCAACCACAATTACTTCTGGCTTCATGCTATTAGTCAATAAGGAACGCCAGTTCCGCGCCTAAGGTAATATTTTGCACACTCGCAGGGGCCGGTATGTAATGCAACCTGTTTTGTGCAGCTTACGCGGAACAGAGATTGCACTGAAAATACTCCGATGATGTCACGAGACTGGCGAGTCGACAGCTTGCGGGGGTATTTCCTCGTCCTCATGACACTTGCGCATTTGCCTCAGCACCCGCTGCAGCGGTTCACCTCCTATACCTTCGGCTATGCCTCGGCTCCTGACGGATTTGTCTTTCTCTCTGGGCTGGTGTCCACCTGGGTGTACCTGCGACTACGCAACAAACACGGGCAGCGCTCAATGGAGGCGCGAGTACTCCAGCGAACGCGCTACGTGTACTTGGTTCATATCCTCCTGCTCAGTGCAAGCATCGTGGGTGCGGTTCTTCTCAAGCAGAGTTCCTTTCAGGCTTCGCACCCGCTTCAAGCCTTTTTTTCTGGATCTCTACTCCTGTATCAACCAGGCCTCACCGACATTCTTCCGATGTATTGCGTTTTCCTATTGTTTACCCCGATTGTGCTGGATCAAATGATGAAGGGCCGCGCCTGGTTGGTGGGCGTAATCAGCGCAACCCTGTGGTTTGCTGCTCAATGGGGTATCGGAGACGCTTCCCACCTGGTGCCCTGGATCAACCTGGGAACATTCAACATTTTGGCGTGGCAGGCGTACTTCGTTGCTGGCCAATATCTCGGTTACCGGGGCCTGAGCACCGGAGAAGGTGCAGTTCCGAGATCACGGGTGTTACTGGTGGTTTGTATTGTGCTTTCGCTGTTTTTTTTCCTGGATCGCCACCGCGAATTCATACTCGGAGTGACGCCGCTACTGAAATTTTCCATCGGCCCCAGCCGGAATCCGGCGAGATTTCTGGACGCAGCCTGTCTTGGTTACGTAATCTGGTGGTTTCCGAGGGCAATTGATCGAAAGCTGATGACACTGCGCCTGTTTAAGTTTTTCAATCGTTTGGGCAAGCACTCATTGCAGGTATTTGCGTATTCTTTGTTCGTCACGGCTGCGTTTTCGAAGGTCGGGCAGGACTGGGTTGGTCTGCCTGGAGCGGCCAGAGTTGTGTTGGCACTCGTGGTGGTGCTTAGCTTGGTCATTCCGGCCTGGCTGCACGAGACATATCGGAGTGGATCCAAATTCACGGCCCCAGGCGTCGGGTATCCGACAGATTGCAAAGCCAGTCCGCATGTTTGTCATATGGGCAAGAGAACTAGCCTAAGTGAACGAGTATGAGGCGATTCAAGTTTTCTGGTGGCGACAGCTTAAGCGGAAAGTGGTCTCTCCGGTGCCGGGGAGTGATTTCCTCAGAAACGGCTCATCGAAAGCGGGATGCTTTATTTCGGCCAGAAGGAATTCCATGACAAATCAGCGGCTCGCCGTGGCTAGCCCCCTTCGTCGGCTCATCGACCAGTATTTTGAGGCATGGCGAGGGGGCGTTCCCGAAAGGGTTTTAAGCTACTTCAGTGAGGACATCGTCATCAATCTATGGGGCGGCGCTGCAGGAACCCTGGCCGGCAAAAAACTAGGGGCGGAGCAATGGGTCATCCCTACGGTGAAGAACTATCCGGGCAACATTCACCACATCAAGAACTTTCTCGAAGTTGGCGATCAGGTAGCAGTCGAGTGGCTTTTCACAGCAGCTCACGCCTCAACAGGGAAGGAAATCAACATACAGGGCTGTTCCATATATTGGGTGAGCAGAGGTCTGATCCGGCGTGGGCATGTGTACTTCAATAGTCCTCAGGCGAAACGAGACCAAGGCTTGTCAGCTTAGACCACACCCATCACTCCGATCGACTGGGTCAAGCTGGGCAGCAAGCGCCATCTAACTTGTGACAGCCGTGGAGTTCCCCTTGCCGTTCCGTTCACAGGAGCGAATTCGTAACGACTCGCCGCAAGCCCTCGCACGGGCGTTTTGTTAGAAGTTCTAAGGGTCTGGGTTCGAGTCCCCTCATAGTTGGCGTAACGTCGCAATTACGCCGGTAATCCGGGTCACTCGTGTAATTGGCGTGTTTGCGAGATGAGTTGACGAGTGCTAGAAACGAGCCGCTAGGAATTCGGCTTGGCTACCTGACCAGCGCCAGAATGCGAACCGGCGCTGCCGATCCGCCCGTCAGTTTCATCGGCGCGACCATGGCGACGGCGCCGTTGGCGGGCATGCGGTCCAGGTTGGCCACGTTGGTCAGAACGTAGAGCCCGTGTGCCAGCGTGTACTGATCCACCGGAAAAATCTTGGAGGAGCCGCGATCCAGGTTGGCGGTATCGATGCCCAAGCCGAGAGCGTTGCGTCCTTCGGCCAGAAAGCGGGCAGCGTCCTCGGAATATCCGGGAAAGTGCATGACGCCCTTGGCATCGGCGTTACGGTAATTCTTGGCGGAGTTCCAGCGGGAACCCCATCCCGTGCGTGCCATTACCACCGCGCCGAGCGGAATCTGCCCGTTGGCCTGCTCCCAGCGCACGAGGTCTTCTACTGAAACCGCGTAGTCCGGATTGCTCTTGACGCCAGCGCTTACATCAAGAACCACCAGCGGCGCGACTAAGCGGCCGGCAGGAATCTGGTCCACCGTCCAACTGCCTTGTACCAGACGGGCTGGAGCATCTATTCGGGTGGCGAACTGCTCCGAAGCTAGGACGGACGAAGACGAAAGCGTCCTTTCGGTCATGGCGACGGTTTGTAATCGATAGGCGGAGTTCGCGGCGGGATCGGAACCGTGCGTCGGCAACGAGTGTGTGAGGTCCACGACTTCGCGGAAGCCGCCTGGCTGGGCAGTCCCCGGACGTTGCTGCGCGAACAGGAACAGTGCCAGCGCCAGCACGGAGCCGATTACAAACGTCTGAATCCTCATTACTTCAAATCGTCTTTCGTTGCTTTTCGGGCCTCGTCGAAGAAGTTTCCGGCAAACCCAGCTAAAGCAGTGAGATGCGCGCATCCTTCAGCCAAGATGCTCTTTGTATTTTCGCTCGCCGGGTAACCTCGGGCAAGGACCGCAAGTACATGACCTGCCGGGGTAAAAAGCGAAATCAGCCTCTTAACGGATGGGGAAACGCTGAACAAGGCAAGCGCTCGGCGAGAAGATTTCGCCGTAGAGACGTAGCTTGCTACGTCTGGGTTCGTGGTGGGGAGACGTAGCGAAGCTAGGTCTCTACGAAACGGGGAGAACGGGAAGGATCAGGGTTAACCAGGAAGATGCCACTGCTGACACTAAAGTACTGAGGAAGTTTACCGAGTCGTTGTTGAGGAGACCGCGGCGTTCCAGCGTGGCGCCCAGGAAACTGTCCACCACCATACCCAGGAGAGCCGCACCAACAGAAACCGGCAGCCATCGTCCAGGAACCAGTCCACCAAGCAGGCAGACTGAGCTAACGATTCCTGCGGCGGCGATGCCGGCCAGTGTTCCGGTCAGGCTGACCGCGCCATTCGTCCCTGCGGGAACGGACTTCCAATTGGTAATCAGCCGGGCTTTCTCGGCCAGGGCCTGCCCGACCTCGCTTGAAACCGTATCGGCCGCAGCTTCGGAGAGCGCCGCCGACATTGCCAGCAGCAAGACTATTTTGCCGTCGGCAAATTTGCCGTGGCCAATGGCATAGATCGCGGCGCAAGCCGTGGCCACGCCAAGATTGGCCAAGACCTGAGATGCGTTACGGCCATCGCGCTTTTCAGCGATGCCCAGCTTCTGTTTGCGTTGGTAGCCGAGGCGGGTGGTGATCCAGGCCAGCGCGAAAACCGTGATCAGCGCCGCAAAAGCGCCGGGACCTCCTCCGACATAGAGAATGAAACAACAGGCCGCTCCCGCCAGTGCGCCTGCGTTGGTCACGCCGCGTACCCAGCGGGCCAGCGCGGTAAAGATCAGAGTCAGCAACCCACCGATCGCCCAGTGATCGGTAACGCTGGTCAGATCGAAGGCTCTCAGAGCGCGGCTGGTCAGAGCGAGGCCTGTCACATCGGTGTTCATCAGATAATTAAGTCCCGCGAAGTCATGCACACCGGTCACAATAAGGGCGCGGGGCTGCATTTCGCAATGTGTGAGGTCTACGGGCGGGCGGCCAACCGAGCACAAGATGTGGGGTGACTTTGCATGCTATGCAATCCGTGGTGATTGCTCTTTGGGTTACCCTTTCCTCTGGACCGTATCAAAGCCCCCTGAGTAGACTAAACTTCATTACGCTGGCGCGGGTTTTGCGCCTTTTTGCTTGCGAGGTGAACTTGTGGCAGCCTCCGTTTGGTCGGGATATCTTACTTTTGGCTTGATCTCCATGCCGGTGCGTCTTTTCTCCGGCGCGCGCAGCAACGGCATCTCCTTCAACATGTTGCATCGTGACGACCTGCGGCGGGTCAAGCAGCAGTACTACTGTCCCGCCGACAATCGCGTGGTGGAGCGCAATGAAATCGTAAAGGGTTACGAATTCCGCAAGGGCGAATACGTGGTCATCGAGCCCGAAGAGATCAAGAAGATCGAGCCTCAGACCGCCAAGACCATGGAGATCCTGGAATTCGTAAAGTCCAGCGAAGTGGATCCGGTCTATTTCGAGTCTTCGTATTACATGTTGCCGGAAGAAGCCGGGCGCAGGCCATATGCCCTGCTGACCAAGGCCCTCGAAGAGAGCGAGTACGTGGCCATCGCCAAGCTGACCATGCACAATCGTGAATACACGGTATTTCTGAGGCCGCACGAAGGCGGAATGATGCTTCATACCATGTACTATGCGGAGGAAGTCCGCTCGGTCGAGGACTTTGGCGCACCCGATGTCGAACTGAAAGACGCCGAAGTTAAGGTCGCCCACCAATTGATCGAAGCTCTGGCGGCGGAGTGGGATCCAGAAAAGTACAGCGACACGTTTCAGGACAATCTGAAGAAGCTCATCGAGACCAAGCTGGAAGGTGGAACCGTCGCCGAAGTCGAGAAGCCAAAGAAACTTGCCCCGGTCGTTGATCTGATGGCCGCGCTCAAACAAAGCCTGGCGGATATGGAAGGAAAGAAGAAGCCAGCGGCACCGGCGCGGGAAGCGGCTTCCGGGAAGAAGTCGCGGGGGAAGGCGTAGGGAAATGGTTGGAGCAAGATCCGTGTGGCGGACACTCCCTTCGACTTCGCTCAGGGCAGGCTTGTCCGCCGCTTTTGACTTTAGACTTCACGTATTCAAAACTTATTCGCTTCTGTAACACGCAGTGCAACCAAGATCCTAAAACAGGAATCAACTTCAAAAGCGGTGGACAAGCCTGCCCTGAGCGAAGTCGAAGGGAGTGTCCGCCCCACACGGGCAACGGAAGCCCAAACTAGCCCACTACCATCTGGGTGGGTCCGCTGGCGCATATTCCGATCAACCATTAAAATGGAAACTCTTTCGGATCATTGTGAGTTCATGCGACTTTCGCTTGGAGTAGGGACGAATCTTCGTTGTGGGACCAAGGTGCTAGGCGTTCTGGTTCTTTGTTTGATCGGCATCAGCTGTGGCGACCAGTACCGCCCGGTGGCGATTCCCATTGTCGGTCCTCAACCCGACCCTGCGGCCTTTCACTTTGCCTTGGTGCTTAGTGACAACGGCACCCATGATCCTGGCGCCAGCAGCCGTTTGGATGTTTCCGGCGATACCAACATTGGTGTAGCCCAGCTCGGGCTGGGTCCGGCCCACGCTGCGTTGACAGCGAACGCGAGCCGAGTGTACGTGGCGAATACCCTGGAAGACACTATTTCGTCGTATGCTCCCGGAACCGCGACATCAGTCACGACCACATCTCTGCCCGCCGATACCAGTTCGAATCCGCCGATTCCGCCGAATCCGATATTTGTGCATACCACGGAGAACAACACGGTGTATGTGGCCAACTTCGGAACCAACACGGTGGCGGCGATCTCGACCTTAACCAACGTGGTTCTAAGTCCCCTGATTCCCGTTGGCCATCAGCCCGTGGCTTTGGCGGAAACCCCGGATCAGAAGAAGCTTTACGCGGTGAACCAGGGTGACGGCACCGTGAGCGCAATCAGCCTGGTGGACCGGACCGTAGTCCAGACGATCGCAACCGGGGCTACTCCGGTGTGGGCGGTGGCTCGTTCGGACAGCGCGAGGATTTACGTGCTCAACAGCGGCAGCGGCACACTGTCTGCGATTGATACAGCCACTGACTCGCTGGTCGGAAGCGCCACGGTGAGCGCGGGCGCGAATTACATGGTTTACGACAACAAGCTGAACCGGCTTTATGTAACCAACCCCGTAGCCAACACGTTGACCGGACTGAGTATCGCGGCGGATCCACCCTCGGTGTTATTTACGGTGCCAGTGGCGGCGAGCCCGAATAGCGTGGCAGTGCTGCCCGATGGCAGCCGGGCTTACGTGGTCAGCTCCCAAACGATTCCGCCCTGCACTTCTGTTCCGGGCGATGCCCAGCTCTGCATCGCCTCGCAGGTTACGGTAGTCAATGCCACCGGGGGAAGCGTCAAAACCGTGGTTCCGCTCGAGTCGACTGTTAACATTACTGCGACAACGCAAAGCGGATCAGCTACCAGTTACGAGTACACGCCCGTTTCCGGTCCTGCGCTCCGGCCTGGTATGGAAGTGGTCATCGCAGGCATGGCCGATGCCGGGAACAACGGAACGTTCACGCTGACGGCCGCAAGTTCCGGAATATTCACCGTGGTTAACAGCGCGGGAGTCAAGGCGAGCAGTCAGAGCGGAACTGGTTTCGTGGTCGTGGAGATCAACACGGCGACGCCTACCGGGTGCAACACCAGCGGTCTGGGTGTCCCGGGAGGTGTGCTTGGAGGTGTGCGCTTCCGTTCGTTTGCTGCCGCTTCGGCGGATAGTACGAAGGTATTGATCGCGAAGTGCGATGCGGGAAGCACTACCGTGATTCGCACCTCTGACGACGTGCCTGTCTTGGACATGGCAGCCCCGTTAAGCGTTATCACGCCACCCAGCGGAGGAAATGCATTGCCGCAAGACCCCGTATTTATTCTGGCGGGACCCTAAGGCGGGCGTCGGACCTCGGACTGCAGACCTCGGCCAGACCAAATCACATGCCTCGGTGTTTGCGGTTTGAAGCCTGATCTATTTTGATGGTCGGCGTTTGAAGCCTGGGCTGTGAGGGCTGAGGTCCGACGCCCGAGGTCCGACGCCCGGGTTTACTGGCCCGCAGCTGCTGCCAGCTCACCCGACCGCTGGACGTTATAGCGAAGCGCGATATTCATGAAGACGCTGCCGCTGGCGGTCTCGAAACAAATTACCAGAGCTTCGGTGTCCTCAGTGCTGGTGGGGACGTGTTCGGAAGTGTGCAGAATGGGGGGATGCACGCGGAAGTGGAAACCCTGGTCATTCAGAGTGGTGACGGCGTTTCCGGTGACTTGATTCGCCAACTCGCAAACGGTTTCCCGCACCAGTTCGTCGGACTCGGGCAGTTCGGCTCCGGCAAAACAGCTGGCGACACGCACCGCCGCTTCCGGGTCGAGATCGAAGACAATGCGGCCTTCGATGTCTCCGGTGAGCGCGACGACGGCAGCCACGCCTTTGCGCCGGTAGGCTTCCTGTTCCATGCTGAGGTTCCCAATCGACACTTGGGACTTCAGGCCTTGTGCCAGGACGGCATCCGCCGCGTTGATGAACGGCTGGATCAGCTCCATCTTCATGGTTAGGCTCCCGCACCTGCGGCGGAGGCTACCACTCCATCCTCGCCCAGCACGTACTTGATCACTTCGTACAGAACTTCGGGTTTAACCGGCTTCTGTACAAAGTGACGCGCTCCGCGCTGCAGCGCCGCCACGATGTTTTCCTGATAGCCCACGGAAGACACCATGACGATGCGGGCCTCGGGATGTTGGCCTACGATCTTTTCGGCGGCCTCGATCCCCTCCATCTGCGGCATGGTGATGTCCATGAGCACGATATCGGGATTGGTACGTTCGTATTCGGTGATGGCGGTCATGCCGTCGCCGGCTTCGCCGGCCACCTGGCCGCCAAAGGTTTCGACGATGCGGGCCAGATTCTTGCGGGCGAAGACGGAATCGTCCACTACCAGGTAGCGGACCGGTTGACCGTCCTTGCTTCGTTTTAGAGATGCAAATTGCTCCATAAACCCCTCCCTGCAAAATTGTTCAAATACCATACGAACCGAATCAGCAACAAAAAACTAATCCTGTCCGGCCCCTGCGGTCTTGCCACTTTCACCAGACCCGGCAGTAAAGCCGCGTCTGCGATCCGACATGCTCTGTGCCAGCAAAGTATTCGCCATCGCGTCCAGCGCGACCACCCGAATCGCGAAGCCGCGATCAATCGCAGCTTTGGGCATGCCATAAACCACGCAGGATTCCTCGTTCTGTGCAATGGTCATTCCGCCGGCGGCTTTGACAAGGCCCAAGCCTTGCGCTCCGTCGTCACCCATCCCGGTCATCAGTACTGCCAGACCTTTCGGTCCGAATTCGTCGGCCAGGCTCTTGAACAGCACATCGGCCGAGGGACGGTGCCCGTTGATGCGAGGTTCATCGCTCAGCACAGCGACATCTCCAAGCGGTAGGCGCTTGACCTTGATGTGCCGGCTCCCTGGACAGATTAGCGCGCGGCCCGCAAGCAGAACGTCTCCCGACTGCGCCTCCTTGACGCAGATGGCACAAATCTCATCCAGGCGCCGGGCAAACATTTCGGTAAAACCTTCCGGCATATGCTGAACCACAATAATGGTGCCGGGAAAATCCGCCGGTAATTGTGAGAATACATACTGCAGCGCCTGCGGTCCCCCGGTTGATACGCCGACAGCGATGACTTTGGTCGGAGTCCTTTTGGCATCGAGTGAGGCCTTAGAACCTGATCGTGAGCCCTCGGCCATCGGCCTGATCTGCACCCCCCGGCTCTGGGCCGCAGCTTTGATCTTGCCGATGAGTTCGGCGGCGATCTGCGGCATTCGGGCAGAGACGTCAACCGGCTTGGCTACAAAATCAAATGCTCCCAGCGACAAAGCTTGCAGCGTCACCGAAGCCCCCTGGGTGCTGTGGGAGCTCACGACAATGACGGGCAGGCGGTGTCGACGCATGATTTCCTTCAGCATGTCGATCCCGCCCATGCCGGGCATTTCCAAGTCGAGCGTCACCACCTGGGGCTTCAGTTCGTCGATTTTCCTCAGGCCGAAGTTACCATCCATGGCGGTGCCTACGACCTCGATCGAACTGTCGGTCTGCAGAATCTGCGGGATCAACTTCCGCATGAGCGCGGAATCGTCGACGACCAGTACACGCACCGGCGTCATGGGCGCACCTCGGAGGGGCTCGCGTCTTCATTCTTGCGGTCAGCACGCGAGAGCAGGAGTCCCGAGACGATACCCTCTTCCTGCTGAGGCCTGGCCTGGCTGTGTCGATCGACGATCGCCGGAACATTGACGATGAGCACTACCCGGCCATCGCCCAGGATGGAGGCTCCGCTGATCAGGTCCGTCGCCACGCTCTGGTCATCCAGCGCCTTGATGACGAGTTCTTCTTCTCCGTGCAGACTATCCACGACCAGCCCCAGCGTGCGCTCGCCCATGGACATGACAAGCACGAAGATTTTTCTGGCGCCGGACTCAATTCCGAGCTCAGGCGGGCGTCCCAGCCGGACCACGGGAAGGACGCGGTCGCGTAACTGCAAGACCTCGTAGTTGTGTATCTGGTGCACGTCGGATTCTTTGGCACGGGCAATTTCCGCAACCGCATTCAGAGGGATGGCGTAGCGCCGCTGTTCCACGTTGAATAACAAGGCGCGAATGATCGCCAGGGTGAGCGGCAACTTCAGGCGGAAGGTCGTGCCCTGGCCGGCACGAGTCTCGATTTCCACCGAACCCTTCAGGCGGTGTATCACGTTTTGCACGACGTCCATACCCACGCCGCGTCCAGAGACCTCGGTGATCTCATCAGCCGTGCTGAGTCCGGGCTTGAAAACAAGTTCGAGGATGGCCGACTCGCCCAACCGTCCCGCTTCTTCCTCTGTAATGATTGCCGTCTCCACGGCTTTGGCCTTGATTTTTTGAGAGTCGATACCCCGACCGTCGTCCCGGATCTCCACAATGACCTGATTGCCATGGTGATACGAAGTGAGATGGATAGTGCCGCGAGCCGGCTTTCCGCAGCGGACACGCTCTTCGGAACTCTCGATGCCATGACTGACCGCGTTCCGCACCAGGTGAGTAAGAGGCTCGGCAATAGCATCCAGGAGGCTCTTATCCAGATCGGTGTCCTGGCCTCGCATGACCAGTTCTACGTCCTTGCCGCATTGCTTCGCCACATCGCGCACCAGGCGAGGGAATCGACGGAAGAGCTGCTCTACCGGGACCATGCGGATTTTCATGACCGAACGCTGAAGGTCATTCAGCACCCGGGACTGAAAAGCCATGGCATCGCTGAAGCGGCCACGCAAGGCTTCCTTGGGAAC
>Ga0099829_10001018_pt1 | contig 15101 bp, 12 predicted proteins | sample CZO8metaG_3_FD_79336 | JGI IMG/M metagenome (GOLD analysis project Ga0099829, IMG submission 79336) | Vadose zone soil microbial communities from the Eel River Critical Zone Observatory, Northern California, USA - CZOApr15con2H2.8 metaG | ecosystem: Environmental > Terrestrial > Soil > Vadose...
CCGGTCACAGGGACATCAACGTCACCCTCGGCCGTTAGCGGTCTACCCGGAGGAGGCGATCCAGGCTCACCTGGCGTTCCTGGCCCGCCGGCGGGCACTGCGGCCCACCGAGGAATACCGCATCCCCAGCGACGCCGAATGGGACGAGTTCCTCGGCCTCCCTGTTAACGCAGAAAGGTCGCCACCGGCATCTGCGGACGCGCGTTCGGAACCCCGTGCATCCACGAGCACAGCTGCCTGCGGTGCAGCATGCACTGGGCGGACCCGGCCCAGCGGCCTCGCATCGCCGAGATCCGTGACAATCTGACCGCCCGCATTGCCGAGGCCGAGCGCGAGGGCTGGCTCGGCGAGGTCGAAGGGCTCAAGATCAGCCTCGCCGGTGCCGAGGACAAGCTCGCCCAGATCGACCGGCGCCTGCAGGCCGGCGCCCCCGTCAGCCTCGGCATGCCCGGCCTCCCGGATGCTGCCGCACCCCGCAAGGAGCTCTCATGACACCCGCCGCGGTCACTGATTCCCTGCTACACGACCTGGTCACGTCCTCCCGCGCCGAGGGCACCGGCCGGCTTGCCGTCGCTGCCGCCATCACCCTCGATGACCGCGTCCTGCTCTGCGGCCACACCACGCAAGACTTCGACCAGGAATGGGACCTGCCCACCGGGCTGGCCCTGCCCGGCGAGACCCTCGCCGACGCCCTGGACCGCATCCTGGCCCGCGGCTACGGGCTGGACATCGTGGAGATTCCCCGCTACCTCGGCAGCCATGACCGTATTCACCACGGCGAGACGACCCGGACCTTCGTCTTCACCGCCACCTGCGCCGACCCGCAGCAGATCTGCCAGCACGCCCAGATCGCCCGCTGCTGGGCCGATCCCGCCGGCCTCCCGGACCAGATCAGCCAGGACCTCGCCCGCCTGGCCGACCTCGCCGCGCACGCAACCGCCAGCACAAACCCCAGCGCGCCCGGCCAGTGGCAGCTGGCCACCGCACTACGCGCCTGCAGCACGGGCATCTACGGCGGCGAAGCCGCCACCGAACTGATCATCAACCACCGGGCCTGGCTGCGCAGAGACGACTTCACCAGGCAGTTCATCCTCACCCACGCCGCGACAGCCGACGACATCACCGCGGCGATCGACTGGGAAACAGCCATCACCGCCCTGGACGCCGGCAACCTTCCCTGCTCAGGCAGCGAGGCCGCCATCCTCCGCCTGGCCGCCAGCCTCGCCACCGGCACACCCGTCAGCCTGAGCCAGGCCATCACCAGCCTCGACCATGCCAACCTCAACCTGATCACCAACGCGGTCAGGCACGCCGGCGGGCGGAAATAGGCGCCGCGACCCCGCTCCCGGAACGATCGCCTGAAGTTCAGAGAACCGCGACGTCTTCCTCAGCCGGTCCTCAAGCTCAGCGATCCGCCCCTGTGCCCGCGCCAGTTCTGCGACCGCATCCGCCAGCTCCCGGCGCAGCGACACCACCAGCGCCGCCAGCACCTCATACGACGGCGGCTGGTGATCGGCGGGCACACCCGGACCCTACCGGACGAAGATCTGCTACCGGCGGCACTTAGCAGGGCAGCCGCACTTCGTGAAGTCGCGTGGCCGGCGTGGCGTGAGGCGGCCGCCTAGCGTAGAGGAAGCCGGCGGTGACGGACCTCGAGGGGATCCCGGCTCAGGTCCAAGCTGGCGTGCCGGGTTCCGTCCGAGGCGAGGGCGATGACGGCCGGCCCGCGGCGGCCCGGCCAGATCAGTACGGCGTGACCGTGGAACGGCACGTTGGGCACCCGGCTGCCGGCCTGCAGCCGGTAAACCTCCGCCGAGGCCCGGAGCACGGCGTGAAATGCGTACCGGGCGCCCCACGGGAATCTGCGCGGCTCTTTGAGGTATGTCTGGCCATAGCCGACTGCGTACAGGTAGCTGCGCTGGCCCGCGGCCGGGAGGCGCTCAGCGAGCGGGTAGTCCTCAAAGTGGCCGGCTCCGCCGCCGAGGTAGACCCAGTTGCCGTCACGCTGCTGGAATATCGAGTTCTCCACGCCGGGGCGCCCGGCCATCGCGCCGCGCGGCAACCTCCGGATGAACGCGGTTGCCGCCACGTCCCCGTTGATGTCGACTCCGAGTGGGATGAAGCGGTGCTCGTCGTCAAGCTCCCTCGGAACTGCGCTGGGGAGCCCCTGCTGAAGCAGTTCCCGGCACGCGGCGAGCAACTCCTCCTCCATGGTTACGACGATAAGCCCCGGATGCCGAACGGCTAGCGCGGCGTGAGACTCCTGCGCACGGCATGTCGCCGGCTGCCACCACTACCAGCGAAGACGATCGCGCATCACTGACTGCGGCCGCCGTGTGAGCCACCATTCAGCGTGTCGGCTCACCAGGGAACGTCACACAACATTCCCTAGACCTGACCAGTTACAGCGGATGAACACCTCCTTGACAAGAACGAGGAACACGCCGAGGGCTGGGGTGGGCCGGTGGCACGCCCAGCTGTACTGCCGCTCCAGGTAAGCGGCGGGGTCATTGCCGTTGGGGGTTCTATTTCGATGGCCGGGTTCGTGGCCGCCAGGCCGGAACGCCGCGCCGGTATGCCTCGTACTGCGCGCCGAATTGGCGGGCCAGGGCCGGTTCTTCGTACCAGCGGACGAACGAGGCGACAGTGATCCAGACGGCGGCTGCGTAGCCGAGCAGCACGGGCTGGCCCAGCGCAAGTGCCTGCCCGGTAATGGCGGCCACGACTGCCAGGTACATCGGGTTGCGGACATACCGGTAGAGGCCGCCGGTCACCAGGCGCTCGGTCGGGGCGGCCGGGGCGGGTGTGCCGTGGCCTTCGGCGACGAAGCGCGCGAACGCCTGGACCAGCACGATGGCACCCAGGATGAGCATGGTCAGCCCGGCCGCGCGCAGTGGCGCCCAGTGGGCCAGCGGCCCGCGGACCCGCCAGTGGGTCAGCCACCAGGGGACCAGGCCCGCCACGACGCCGGGCGCGATGGCGAAGAACACCGCGCTGCCAGCGGCGGCTGCCGGTCTGCGCATGCGGGCCTCGCTCAGCAGGTTGGCTGGGCCGCAGCGCGGCGCGCTAGCTCAGCGATGAGGTGAGCGGTTCGCTCCGGCTGGTCCAGCATCACCCAGGTGCGGCTGTCAGGGATCAGCTCGACTCGTGCGTTGGGGAGGATGGCGGCCAGCTGGCGGGCGTGCTCGGCCGGGAAGAACTTGTCGTCGGCGGCCCAGGCCAGCAGCGCGGGCTTGGTGAAGGCGGCCAGCTCGGCGGCGATCTGGTTCATGAACTCGTCGTCACCCAGCGCCGCGGTGAGCCGCCGCAGGTCGCGCCGCACGCCCTTGTCGGCGAAGTACGCGGCGACCCAGCAGTCGATCAGGTCATGCGGCAGATCGCCGTGGGTCAGCCAGCCGTATGCGGTTGGCAGGGAACGGGCCGGCCTGGCCTTGAGCATGGCGATCAGTGGGGTGAGCGTCCCCGCGCGTGCGGCCGCGATGAGCGGGCGGAACGGCTTGGGCGGGAAGTTGTCGAACGCATCGCCGGTGGCGAGCACCAGCCCGCCGAGCCGCCCCGCGTGGCGTGCCGCGACTACCTGGGCGACAGCGGCCCCGCTGTCGTTGCCGACCAGGGTGACGTCGCTGAGGTCCAGCGCGTCGAGATAGCCGGCGACCAGGCGGCCAAGCCCGGCTGCCGTCAGGTCGGCGCCAGGCCTCATCGGGGCCGGGTGCGCGCCAAACGGCAGATCGGGGACCAGGCAGCGGAACTCGTCCTCGAGCAGGTGCACCACGGGGTCCCACAGGTGGGCGCCCATGAGATAGCCGTGCAGGAACACCACCGGCGCACCAGCGCCAGATTCCTGGTAGTGCACGGTGCCGTGGGACAGTTCGGTGTGCGGCATGGTTCCTCCAGTAGTTCACCGCGGTAACATACAAACAGTCTGTACTAGAATTACATACAGGCAGTACGTATGACAAGAGGTGCGGCAGGCACATGGCCAGGACCAAGCACGATCTCCGCTCCGAGGCGACCCGGCAGCAGCTGGTGACCGCTGCGCGCGCGCTGTTCGGCGCACGCGGTTACGCCGGGGTGGGCACCGAGGAGATTGTGCGGGCGGCCGGGGTGACACGCGGCGCCCTGTACCACCAGTTCCGCGACAAGGCCGACCTTTTCGCCGCCGTGGCCGAGGAGGTCGAGGCCGAGATCGCCGACCGGATCGCGGCGGGCGCGGCCGGAGCCGCGGATGATCCGGTGGGCGCGCTCCGAGCCGGCGCGCAGCTCTTCCTCGATGCCTGCGCGGAGCCCGAGGTCGAGCGGATCATCCTGCTCGACGCCCCTGCCGTCCTCGGCTGGGAGGCGTGGCGGGACCTGGCCGGCCGCTACGGTCTTGGCCTGGTCCAGCTCGCGCTGCAATCGGCGATGGACGCCGGCGCGATCGTCCCGCAGCCCGTCGTCCCCCTCGCCCACGTCCTCGTCGGCGCGCTCGACGAGTGCGCACTCTACGTTGCGCGAGCCGAGGACCCGCCGACAGCGCGGCAGGAATGCGCCGCGATCTTCGACCGCATCCTGCGCAGCATCACCCCGGACGCCTGACCGGCCGCCTGGAGCGCATCAGCGCCTGGGCGCCTGCGGCGCCCGGCCGCGCCCGAACTGGCTGTTCTGTGCCGCCCGGCCGCGGCGAAATCGTTATCGGCATGCAGCGCATACTCGTTCTGGATCCATGGTCGTGCTTTCAGTCTTGGTGCGTGCGGTTCCCCTGCGTGGCCGGCGCTGCCCTGCGGGCACTCGCTGATCGTCGCCGGATAACGGCGAGAGTGGGTCTTGGGCGATCACGGGCCGCCGGGCGCCAGGCGCCGCGGTCGCCTGTCCTTCGAGGTCATGTTCCCCGCGGTCCCGCATGACCGCTGCACGCCGCGTGGCAAAACCGAGTGGCGAGGAGGGCAGCGCGGGGGTCGGTTCGCGACCATAAGAGTCGATGGGCGGTGGCCAGGCTGGCACGCGTGCGGATGCTGCGGCGGCCGGGGCCTTGGTGTTCGCCGTCGTGGCCGGGTGGCGGCGAATACCGTCACCGTCCGCGACGGCTAGAGCGAGCGGTTTGCAGACCGCTCGCTCCGGCTGGCAGTACTGATGTGGACAAGATTCCTAATCACCGCGCTGACCTGCTGATACTACGGGTAGTCACTGGTGGCAGGTGTTGGGTTCGAACCAACGTAGGCTAAGCCGACGGTTTTACAGATATCCGCCAACAGGCTTGTGAGCTGCGCAAACGTACGTTCGACATGGCTTTCTCCGCGTATTCTCCGCCAGGTCCACGTGCTGCAACGATTCGCAGGGACGGAGCGACGGGAAGCTTGTGGCGGCTGTTAGCCCGCTTTAGCGGCGCCGTTTGCTGCGAGCCTTGGGCGTGGCGGGCAACCCGCGGGCGAGATCCCGCAGGCCGCGCTCGAAACGCACCACAACGTCGGGGTCGATGGGCGGTTGCCCGTCGGCGTCACAGCATGGCAGCTTGGTGCGGGGCTCCTCCGGCTCGGTGATGCCCAGCGCTGTATACAGCAGCTGGTAGGGGTTGGCTGTGCGCGTGTGCTCGGCGACGAGCAGCAGGATGCACCGATCCGGTGCCTCGAAAACAGTCAGGAGACGCCACGCGCCGAACAGATCCAGCCTGCAAACGACCGAGAGCTCTTCTCCTGCCAGCCGTACACCCGCGGCCGCGCATCCGCGCCGGCGTATGTCCTCGGCGGCTAATATGAGCGCCGCCTTGGCTTTGCCGCGCAGTGACGCGATCTGCTCGCGGGCCAGCTGCGTAGGAACAGTCGTGACGGTCAGCTTCGCTCCCCCGCGCCTGGATCAGCGAGTTCACGGCGTGCCCAGTCAAGGTCTTCCGGTGAAGGCACGTACTCGTCGCCGAGTTCCCCGGCGCGCAGCTGGCGCAGCGCCTCGGCAAGCTTGCCGTCGGCGTGGTCGGCAGCGTCTTGAGCGGACCACCACACGTAATCCCGGAGTTCACGGCTCTTTCCGAGCCGCCGGAGTTCCTCAAGGAGAACTTGCAGGCGGACGAGGCTGTCGATGGTGACCTCATGGCGGCGGCGCCGCGCAGGAGCTGAAACGAGAACGCCTGCCTGCCGCCATGACTCGACCGTTGTCCGGGAGACCCCCAGCAGGCGCGCGGCCACAGCCACCGACACACTTGGCAGCTCGTCCCGCCTGTGCTTGAGCAAAACCTGAGCGGCCTCCTTGACCCGCTGCTCATCAAGCCTCCCGGCGGCCATGTCATGCAACAGGGCAACGTCAGCGACAACCTGCTCGGCGCGGCCATACTCACCAGCGACGGACACCTGCCACCTCCTCTCTACTGAACAAAATTATGCCAGATTTGTTCAGTACAAGCCAGTGGTCAAGCGGGTCCGGTCCACCATGGCGATCGTGGCGGACACTGAGGCAACTGTCATCTGCGCACCCTCACTGTCCAGGCACCGGCATCCGGTCACGCCGCGCTGCGATTCGGACTATGTCGAACCACCGCATCACGCTGAGCGACCAAGAAGGTCGAAGGGAACGCTCGCCGAGCCGCCGATCTGCGCGGCCAGCGCTTGTTCGCCGCTCATCAGCTGCGGCACGCAGATTAGGTCTGCGTGCACCATGATCGTCCCAGCGGGGCTACGGTTCAGGGCCGCAGGGGCGGGTTGTCAGGGTTGAGGAAGCTTCGCTCTTTGAGCCAGCCGTACAGCGGGGTGCCGCCTACGCGAGTACTCCCTGGTGCCTAACGTTCGCCTGAGGGTTCCTGCTTCGACACAACACTTGGCGAGGGGCACCCGAGCAGATCGAGGTCGCGCACGCAGAAGCCGTGGTGCGCCCACTCCTCGTCCAGCACCACGTGCACGCACTCGAGCACCGACTTGCCCCTGGCGTACGGCGGCCAGCCCCGGCCCGCTGGCACTGGCGCGGGCGCCGACAGCTCATCGGGCGTCACGGTCGACAGCCAACGCTCCAGCTCGGCGCCCCGCTCGCCGCGCGCGGCCAGCACCTCGTCGAGGCTCGGGGTCGCCGCTCGATCCAGGCCCTGCTCCTCTTGGTCGGGGACGAACTCAGACGCCAAGCCGATCGCGGTGAACGGCTCGGCCGACCCCAGGCAGCAGCGGCGGAACCACGAGTCGTGCACGAACACCAGATGGCGCAGAGTCTCCACCGCCGACCACTCGCCGCCGACACGCTGGTGCTCCGAACCCTTGGGCATCCCCCGGAGCCGCCCGAGCGTCGCCGCCCAGTCCGCCCGCAGCTGCCGGAAGCCTTCCCGCAGGTCGGCCGGATCGGCCGAGCGGATCAGCAGCCGCACTGGATGCCGCCGGTCAAGCTCGGCCTCCACGTACGACGTCACCTCGACTCCGTTAACCACCAGGTTACTGACCAGCCCGTCGATCACAGCGTCCTGCATCACCACCCCGATCAGACGGGCGCGGGTCAAGTCGCACTCACGAAATTCGGCATCGGTCAGGTCCTGGTCCTCAAATCTCGCCATGCCGGGCAGTATCCACCGGAGTACTGACACCCCGTGCCAGGACGGCGGGGTTGCGAATCCCTGTCCTCCCCGCCGCCGATCCGCTAGCCGCACGCCCTGATGCGCTGATCGGCGTCAGAAAGCACAGAACTGGTCTATTGCGCGCAGACCACGGCCTAGAGGTTGTCAGCGGAAACGCACCGAGTCGGCGGTCTGGAGCGCTTGTCCGTAGGCGGCCCGACTCCGGTCTCCAGCGGGTCGTGATCGGCTGTCCCGGCTTAGGTTGAGTTTCCACTCAATCGCTGGGACCCGCAGCTGGCCCGGCCTCCCGGGTCCTGGCCTGCTCGGGAGGTGCCCGATGACCACTGCCGCCCCATCCACTGCCCTCGCCACGATCCAGCCCGCCTTCACCGACCCCGAGCGGCTCGCCCTCGCCGGGTTCCTGGCCGGGTACCGGGGCCTGACTCGCGAGGCGTACACACTGGACCTCCGCCAGTTCACCACCTGGTGCCGCGTCCGCTCCCTGAACCTGTTCGCGGTCCGCCGCGCCGACATCGAAGGCTTCGCCCGGGACCTGGAAGCCAGGGGCCGCGCCCGCGCTACCGTCACTCGCCGGCCGTGCACGATCGCCGGGTTCTACCGCTACGCGGTCGAAGAAGAGCTCCTCGAGCATTCCCCGGCCGCGCACGTCCGGCGGCCGCGCGTGGACTACGAGTCGCACGCCACCGCGCTGGACCGCAACGAGCTGGGCGCCATGCTGGTGGCCGCCGGGCTCGGCCCGCCGGTCGAACATGCGCTGATCTCGCTACTCGCGCTGAACGGCCTGCGGGTATCGGAGGCCACCGGCGCGGACATCGAGCACCTGGGCCTGGAACGCGGCCACCGGACGCTGACCATCACCCGCAAGGGCGGCAAGGTCGTCACCATCCCGCTCGCTCCCCGCACCGCCCGGGCGATCGACCTGGCCACCGTGGACCGCTGCGACGGCCCGATATTTCTCACCCTGACGGGAGGCGGCTGGACCGGCACGGCGCCGGGATCAGCAAGGCCGTCAGCCCGCACACGCTGCGGCATGCGTTCATCACCGCGGCGCTTGATGCCGGGGTGCCGTTGCGCGACGTGCAAGAGGCCGCCTCTCATTCGGATCCGCGCACCACGATGCGGTACGACCGGGCCCGGGGCAGTCTGGACCGGCACGCCACTTATATCGTCTCCGCGTACATCGCGGGCGCCGCCCGGTAGCTCATTTCGACTGGCAGCAACTCCGCCTGGCGGCCAAAGCCGCCAGGCGGACAGACCGTGACTGCCGACACCAGCGGCCGCGGCGGTCACGGACCGCGACCTCAACGTGAACGCGAACCGCCGATCTGGACGGCAAACCCATACTCTGGCCTGACGATCTGCGCCAGCCCGAATGGTCGTTATGTACCTGGCTTCCGGTTCCCTCTGTCGCGCCGTCCCAGGGCGGAGCCTCTTGACGACGGCTTCCCGGGTCGCGGTTAGATAAGGTGACGACCTCCGAAGCCGTTCGGGTCAGAGCGATCTGTGTCAGGCTCCGATGGCTTCGGCTGGGATGCGCGGTCCCTGGGAGTCGCGGCAGTGCCGCGGTCGGGCCCACGGACTGGGAGGGCATCAGCTGGGAGCGGGTGTCCTGCTCTGGCTCTGGCGGCCTGGGGGTGCGGCTGCCGCGCGGCGGCCGATGCTCTGGAACGTATCTGGGCTGTCGGTTGGTCATCAGGGTGAGCGTTCGCAGCTACTGCGGCAGCTGGGGTTGGTCGTGCGCGAAGCGGGCGCGGTACTGAGATGGGCTGAGCCCGGTCCGGCGTCGCATCTGGGAGCGGAGGCTGGCGGTTGTTCCCAGGCCGCTGCGGTGGGCGACCAGGTCGAGGGGCGTGACTCCTTGCTCGATGAGGCGGCGGGCGAGGTCGACGCGCTCGGCGGTAAGCCAGGCCAGCGGCGTGATGCCTAGCTCAGTGCGAAATCGGCGGTGCAGTGTGGTGGCACTGAGGTGAGCGTGACGGGCGAGGTCGGCTACCGACAGCTTCGTGCCGAATCGTGCCCGGGCCCAGTCCAGGGTCTAGGACAGCGCGGGCTGACCGGGCGAGGTGACGGGCTGTTCGATGAACTGCTGCTGGGCGCATTAGCCCGGTTAACGACCATGTGATTGATCACTTCGCCTGGTTGAAGCTCTTGGACCTTCGCGGACGCCGACGCCCGGTCCAGTGCACAGGCTGGCGATTCGCTTGCAGTACGCCGCACCGCGGCCGTTCACTGCGCCATGGGGGTTCAAGTCGGTTTTCATGGGGGTTCGAGTCGGTTCGCTAGCCGTCAAGCCTGGCTCTGGCCACTGAATCACTCTGGGCCAGCAGCTGCCCTAGACGGCAGGCAGCGTTTCTGCACGTCAGAGAGCATGCGGCCCGTCCGTCTGCTGGAGATCAATATCAGCGCCGTAGCTTATGGAGCAATGTGGGGATACGGGGTCGGTCTCGGACACAGTATTTCCCCATGAGCGGCGGAATTCGGGCACGCTGGAGTGTCACCCGAGCCCGGGCCTCCGGCCGGTGCGGGTGCCTTTACCTGCTTATTTGCCTCCTTCCTGGCGGTCTGTGGAGTGCTAGCGGTTCTGGCCGATGGTGACGGCGATGGAGTCGTCGGTGTCGGTCCGGAGAGTGCGCTTGCCCGGGTCATAGATGAGGGTGACGCCAGCGGCACGCAGGTGGTCGATCAGCTCCGCTGTCCGGTCGGGAGCGGTGACTCCCACGATGCCTGTTCGCGCAGCTGCCTGGCCCTGGTCGGCGTGCAGGATGGCCAGGGCGGCCGGGTGGGGCAGGATCTGGTCTTCCCGGACGTAGGTGTTCTTGGGCCGGGCGCAGTCGGGGCGGGTGGCACTGGTGTAACCGTGACGGCACCGGTAGGCCGGCCGGTGGTTCGACCAGGCCGATTCCAGGCGCCGGCCGCAGATCCCGCAGCGCAGCAGCCCGGCCAGCAGGTACCAGCGGGCCGCCGGGCCAGCCGGGCCGCGCGGCGCGCTGGCGTCCTGGGCGGCGATGAAGTCCGGCTCGCTGACCAGTGCCGGGTGGGCCGGGCGGGCGGAGATGACCCACCCCTCGGGCAGGTTCCACCGCGCTACCGGCCGGTGCCCCAGGCCGGTGTTCGCCGGGTCGACCAGGTCCAGGTCGGTGCGCTGGCGGTTCCACACCTGCCGCCCGGTGTAGCGCGGGTTGCCGAGGATCGCCGCCACCGTGTTCACCTTCCACGCGATGCCGCTGCGGTGCGGGTTGCGCCGCGGGTCGGCTGCCGACGGGCAGGGGATACATGCGTCGTTGAGCGCGCGGGTGATCCGGGCCAGGCTGTGCCCGGCCAGGCGCTGCGCGAAGATCCACCGCACTGCCGCCGCGGTCTGCGGGTCGGGGTCCAGGCGGTGCGCCCGCCGCCCCCACGCGGCGTGCGCTTTGTTCGGGTGCGGCCCGGCGTCAGCCAGCTGGTATCCGTACGGTGGCCGGCCGCCGAGGTACCGTCCCTGCTCGCGGGTCTGGGCGGCCATCGCGGTCCGGACCCGGATCTTCGTGCGGATGATCTCCCGCTTGGACTGCCAGCCGGGGGCCAGCATCATCTGCTCGTGGCCCTCGGCGCTGAAGTCGATCCGGCCGCCGGTCTCGGGAGTCCACAGCTGGATGCCGTAGTGCTCGAACAGCAGCGTCATCGACGCGTACTGCCCTCCGTAGAACGCCCGCTCGTACTCTCCGATCACCACCGCGTCCCACCCGCGGTCCGGGTCGGCGAGCTGGGCGACGAGGGCGGCCGCCTGCGGGCGGCGTGCCCAGGCCAGCGTCCGGCTCAGCCCGGAGTCGAAGAAATGGGCCACGATCTGCCCGTGCCCGGCCACCAGCGCTTCAGCCTGGCCGACCTGCCGGGCCCGCGACGTCACCGGATCCTGGTAATCCTCCGTGGACACGCGCCCGTAGAACGCGAACCGCAGCCCGCCACGACGCTGGTCCGCTGCCGGACGGTGCCCGGTGCGCTCGGCCCAGGCCAGCAGCCCGTCCCCGCCAAGTCTCTGGCCGACTGCCAGTCCGGCAAACTCTGCCGCCATGACGACGAAGCCCTCCTCGCCAGAACCCCGGCACCTCCACTATCGAAAGCCTCATCTATCCCGGAAGCAGCACCCGAAACATGGCATTCCCAGCTCAGTCCCCGGTCGCGCTCCGGCCGGGCGCCCGCCCTGAACCGCGACGCAGCACGGCGAACTGCTACTCCTGCCGGAGTCGGCAAGGGCTGTTTCTACTGGTGGGCGCGGGTGCCGGGTTCGAACGCCTGGCTCCTTGGCCGCTGACTTGCCTTTCAAGATGCCTGCTCGCTGCCGTCGTATCCCTCGTCGCCGGGGCTGCGTGCAAAGGTGGGCCCACTCGGTGCGGACGGCGTCTTTCATATGGTTCGTCCTGAAGGGCGCCGCGGCGTTCAGGCGTCTCGGCGGCGGAGAAGCCATGTGGCTGCGCCCAGGGCCGCCGCGGTGTAGGCGGCGAGCACGGCGAGGCCGGCCCAGGGGCTGATCGGGAAGTAGCCGTTGGGCGGTGTGTAGGCGCCGGTTACCAGGTCGGAGCGGGGCAGGGTGGCCTGGATGGCGAAGGCCGCGGTCGGGGTGAACCGCATCAGCCAGTTCCCGGATTGAGAGCCGAGAACGCCCGGCAGCACCAGGAGCACGATGCCTGCGGCGACCGCCGCGGCGCCGCGCCGCAGCATCGTGCCTAGCGCGACGGCCAGCGCCGCGGCGAGCCCCAGCAGGAGCCCGGTGCCGATGATGACCCGGGCCAGGGCAGGCCCGCTTTGCGGGAAGAGGTAGCTCCCGTTGGCGGCCAGGACGTGGCGGGTGACCTCTTCGGCGACCGCGGTTGCGATGGTTCCGGCGGCGAAGGCCAGCGATCCGGCGACGACGGCCTTGGCGGCCAGAACACGGCCGCGGCGCGGGCTGGCGGCGAGGGTGGTGTTGATGAGCCCGCGGCGGTACTCGGAGGTGGCGAACAAGGTGGCGATCACGATCACGAACAGGAGCGCGGCGATTGTCCCGTTGACGATGCTTGCGCCTGCCCACTGGGCGGAGATGATGTCACCTACGAGCGGCGCGATGTCCCCCGACCCGCTGATCGTGAACGCCCCGGCGGATCGCTGTTGCCAGGTGGAAGCTGACGGCACGGTGGGGTAGAAACCGGCGATCGGGTCGCCGGTCCAGGAGCGGCGGGGAAGGTCACCCCGGGCGGAGACCTGGTCGAAGCTGGCGGTGGCGACGCTGGAGGTCGGAGCGCCGGCCCCGGCAGGGAAGTACACCGGGGAGGTGACGAACAGCCCGATCTGGACCGTGCGGGGAAGGCGGGCCAGGCGGGCGGTGCCGATCTCGGTCCAGCGGGCGCCGTCGGCGGAGTCATAGCCGGTGATGACGTCTCCGGCCCGGGTGAGCCGCAGCCACCGGGGGGAGGACGGCCCGGCGGGGCCGGCAAGTCCGGGGCTGTCGTGGGTGTAGTCGTACTGCATCTGGACACCATGGGAGCCGGTGACCATCACGGCCGCATAGGCGGTTCCCTGGTTCGTGTCCGGTTCGAGGATGATTCCCGCTTTGGCCCACGGTGCCAGCCCAGGCTGCAGCTGCGCGCCCGGCTGACCCTTCGATGACCTTCCGAAGGCGTTGCCCGCGGTGGGCGAAGGCGAGGCGTGCGCCCCCGAAAGGGAGGCGACCCTGGCGGTGAGGGCGCCGTCGCCGGCGAGTGCCTGGTGCACGAACATGTAGGTGTCGGAGACGGCTTCACCTCCCGGGCCGGCGGGTACGGCGGGGACGGGCGCGCGGCTTGCCAAGGCGCTGACGAAGGACAGGAGCACAAACACGATCGCGGCCGCGCAGAGCGCGATCATCCAGGCCCGGACCGTGCGGAACTTGGTGAACTCGGCCCGCAGCAGCCGGGCGAATCCGTCACGGCCCCATGCCACGCTGCGATAACGCAGGTCATCGCCACAATCGTGTATTCGAGTCCGGATTTGCTTCATGCGTCACGCATCCGGAGCAGCAGGCCGCCGAGCAGCAGTGCGCCGGCGGCCCAGGCGGCGAGCACGCCAAGTCCTGCCCAGGGCCTGATGGGCAGGGTATTCAGGCCGGTGGTGGCCTGGATGGCCAGCCCGGCTGTCATCGGCGCGATCTGCTCCAGGTGCCGCGACAGGTCCGCGTTGCCGGCGGCGACGGCGATGATCGGGACCAGGTAGAGCAGCCCGAGGACGGCTCCGATGGCGACGGCGGCCTCCCGCACGGCGGTGGCGGCGCCGAGGCTGAGCAGGGCGATCAGCGCCAGGTACAGCACCGACCCGAACGCGGCGCGGAGCACCGGCCCGTCACCGGGGGAGATCGCGGGGTACCCGTGGGACGGGCCGATGCCGCGGCCGGGCAGGATGAGCCCCCCGGCCAGCAGCGAGGCGAAGACGGCGATCGCCCCGGTGACCAGGACCAGGCCGGCCAGGACGGCTGCCTTGGCGGCCAGGACGGTGAGCCTGCGGGGCGTCGCCGTCAGGGTGACGGGGATCATGCCGGTGCCGTACTCGCCGCTGACGGCCATCACGGCGACGACCGCGACGACCGCCTGGCCGAGGCAGATCCCGGTCAGGCTGATCTTGGCCGGGTCGTCGGCGCAGCCCCCGGACGGGCACCGGACGGCCGCGGCCGCCGCGGCGCTGACCATCGCGGTCAGCGCCGCGGCGGCGAGCAGCAGCCAGAAGGTGCTCGCGAGCGTCCGCAGTTTCGTCCATTCCGCGTGCAGAGATTCCCTCACGCGTCCCTCCTGCGCAGGAAGCAGGCGGCCAGCGCCAGGGCGAGTGCGGCCCATGCGCAGGTCACCGCGAAGCCGGCCCATGGCGCCAGCGGGAAGTAGCCGCTGGACGGCGTGTAGCTGGCGGCTACCTGCGGGTAGGCCGGGATGACCTGCCTGATGGCCAAGCCGGCGGCCGGGGTGACCCGCAGCACCCAGTCCGCGGCGCCTGCGGGCAGCACGGGGATGGCGGCGGTCAGCAGGTAGGGCAGGATGACCGCGGTGATGACGACGGTAACCGCCCCGGCGCCGTGCCGCAGGATGGCTCCCACGGCGAGGGCGAGGACGGCAAGGACGGCGGCCAGCGCCGCGGTCCCGGCGATGACGCGCACCTCGGTGAGCGCCGTCGCCGGGTAGACGGGGTTGCCGCTGGCGCGCAGCAGCGGGATCCCGATCAAGACCGCGGCCGCCGCGCCGGCCAGCCCGGCGGCGAAGGTGACGGCGCCGAGGACGATGGCCTTGGCGGCCAGGACCCGGCCGCGCCGCGGGCTGGCGGCGAGCGTGACGCGGATAAGGCCCCGCCGGTACTCGGCGGTCATGAACTGCGCGCCGACCACCATCACCGCGATCAGCGCGATGAACAGGCCCGCGAGCAACGCGTCGATGGGCGTGCCGTCGGTGACGTCCGGCGCTATATCCCCGGAGCCCGTAACCGTGAAGGTGCCGCCGGCCTGGCGGTACCCGGCCTCGTGCCCCTTTACGTACGGGGAGATGCCGCTAGCGGTTACGGAGGTGCCGGTCCAGGAGCTGCCGGGCCAGCCGCCGTGCAGGCCGACGCGGTC
>Ga0099829_10001029_pt1 | contig 15060 bp, 14 predicted proteins | sample CZO8metaG_3_FD_79336 | JGI IMG/M metagenome (GOLD analysis project Ga0099829, IMG submission 79336) | Vadose zone soil microbial communities from the Eel River Critical Zone Observatory, Northern California, USA - CZOApr15con2H2.8 metaG | ecosystem: Environmental > Terrestrial > Soil > Vadose...
AACTCAGCATAGGTGCCGTCTTGCAAGCCCACTTTGTTGCTCATCTTGCCGTGCTCAAAGGCATACTGACTGACGTAGTTCAAAGCGTCCCGGTAGGCCAGTTGCGTGTGCCGCAATGCTTGGAACTGGGCAGGATCGGTATGCAATTTGAGCTTGGCTGTTATGGTTGTTTTCATCACTTGTGTATGATAGTATAGTTGTTGAAAGTTGTCAACAGGCATAGGTATCTCCGGTGCCCATGCCCCAAAGAAGGAACGCCGCATTCCTCCCCCTGTCTAAAGCCAGGGGCATCCTGCGGCGGTTTTGGTGAACCGCCTGGTGTGACCAGGAGCGAGATTCAAAAATATATCCTGCATGCTGAGGCATGCGCACTGGAGAATCATCTTATGGCTTCTACTTTTCAGCGTGCATATCCACCGGCCATACCTCCAGCCGGCCCGGCATTCTGGTTCCCATTTCGTGAGCATGAACTCATCGTCCAGGAAAGTGAGCAGGGAATTGCGCTCATACACAGCGATGAGGAGGGCATAGCTATGATACAGCCGCATAGCATCCTCTACGTGGGAACTATCGACGGTAATGCATGCATGGCCTGCGAAGTGATGGCGGAGCAACGGCTCCCCAAGGGATGGAGAGCGCTTGGGCTGCGAACACTTTTTGGTCAACTTGACGATACGGCTTACAGTGTGGCGGGCTACGCCTCCCAGATTCTGCGTTGGCAGCGTCAAAGCCGTTACTGTCCTGCCTGTGGAGGACTGAATGGTCCACTCGCTGAGAGCTGGGGACGCCAATGTCCTACATGTAGCCATATGGGATATCCTCCCGTGATACCTGCTGTGCTTGTCCTGATCCATGATGGAGAACATGTGTTGCTGGCGCATCAAGCTGGTTGGGGAAAACGCTACAGCATTCTCGCCGGGTTTGTTGAGCCCGGCGAGTCATTAGAGGATTGTGTGCACCGCGAAGTTGCCGAAGAGGTCGGTATCGAAATAGCTGATGTGACCTATAGTGGCAGCCAGCCCTGGCCATATCCGAGCCAGCTCATGGTTGGGTTTCAGGCGCGCTACGTGGCAGGCGAGTTGCGCCCCGACCATGAGGAGCTCGACGATGCCGCCTGGTTTCATGTTGACGCGCTGCCGGAAATACCAGCGCCACTGAGTCTTTCTCATCAGCTTATTATGGCGTGGGCCAGATCACTGCGACCTGTAAAAAATCTTGACGAAATGGGTCATTAGAGGTATTGTGCCGAGAGCGCTTCAGAGAAGCCGGTACTTCTTTGCACTCACTTTTATACGCACTCCTCAATTGGCCTTGCATTCCGCAATTGCATATTAAAAGTCGCAGCAATGCTCAAAATGAATTGCGGCACGAAAAGCACCAGCACTGTTGGAACAGGCCCTATCACCTGTATCAATATCCCCCGAAGTGTCAAGGCAAACTTGTTCATACTTTGTAATGGCTTGGAAAGTATACGTTTGCATAACTTCAAAACGTATTAATTAAGGAGTATGCTATGAAACATAGCATACTCCTTAATTCGTCATGATGAGAAAGCATTGAAGAGGATAGCATCTATGCATCGTATCTGTGTATTTACTGGTTCAAATCTGGGCGTACGCCCGGAATACCAGCAGGCGGCCCGCGCGCTTGCTGAAGAGATGGTCGCACGCGGGCTGGGGCTGGTCTACGGAGGGGCCAGTGTAGGACTAATGGGGGTGTTGGCGAACACTGTATTGGCTGAAGGCGGAGAAGTCATTGGAGTGATACCCCGAGGACTGTTTCGGCGAGAGGTGCCACACATGGGTTTGACGGAGATGCATGAAGTAAACAGCATGCATGAGCGCAAAGCGTTGATGGCAGATCTTGCAGATGGCTTCATCGCGCTCCCCGGTGGTTTTGGTACGTTTGATGAACTCTTCGAGATCACCACCTGGGCTCAGATTGGATTACATAGTAAGCCAATAGGTGTGCTCGACGTTGCTGGCTATTTCGCCCCATTAATTGCCCTCATCGTTCATGCCTCTACAGAGGGATTCATTCCAGCGGCTCACCAGTCTATTCTTATGCGAGAGGATGATCCTGCTACCTTGCTGGATCGCTTTGCTGCCTATGCACCACCGGTGAGTGTATCAAAGTGGACGGAGTTGCCACCAGAACGTTAATTGCTCGCAGAAATTCAGCCTATTTTTTGTAACCAAAATCTTCTAACGTCCGTTACACTAAAATAAAGCATTAGTTGTGCCAAGCTATTCATCTATTACTCTTCTAGGAAGGAGTGAATATGTTTAGGCGAGTCATTCCACCTGCCGCTGCCCAGATATTACGTAGTGCTACTATTCTAATCGTCGAGGATGACGAGGATGTCGGAGAGTTTCTCCAGCAGGTTATCGATGAAGAAACGCCTTATCATACAACTGTGGTACATGATGGACCTCGCGCACTAGAGAAAGCTCAACAAATTCATCCCTGTCTTCTGCTCTTAGATTATCGATTGCCAGGGATGGATGGGCTAGAGGTCTATGATCGTCTGCAGAGTATGGACGAGATGCGCGGTGTGCCGGCAATTATGATGAGCGCGATACTCCCAGGCGAGGAGTTCCAGCGCCGGGGAATTTATCAACTACGCAAGCCCATGGACCTTGGAAATGTCATACGTATGATTACTCACGCGCTGGCAACGTTTGAGGAGCAGTCTTTGAGGGAGAATCAGCAATATATTTAAACTCTGAGATCAAACTACCTCTTCTTGGGCGATTTTGGTACAATACCAGTATAGGGGTTGATCTATTTTATCAATGGGTTCAAAGGAGGTCATATACATTGGCGAACAAAGAACAGAAAAAAGTACAAAAGGCACCACCCAAATCAAACAAACAGAAAAAAGAGATGCAGAAGGAGAAAAAAGCAGCTAAATCGACTAAGCAGTAGCTCCTTAAAGAATAAATCGAGTGCGGCTAACAGGAGTTCTGAAGCATCCTGGCGGAGTTTACAAACTCCGCCAGGATGCTTCAGAACTCCTGTTACCTGTAATCTAGACCCTTGACACTTTTGATACAATGCCCATAGAATTCCCTCCAGAGTTGTACCACACCTCTCATTACAGGTTAGCAGCTAAGCGATAGATGTTCCTGTGAAATGAGTAGGATGAAAAGAAATGGGGGACGAGTGCAGTCGAAATCTCAGGGTGATGCAAACAAAGGTAAGCAAACCGCGAAACCCGGATTGGGGAAAGCTCATCAATCCGGATTCGAAACAGACGCAGGTCAAGAAGACCAGTGGGCCGTTCTTCGTCACGAGGTAAAGGAAGAGGTAATCAATCGGCAAGAAGATCAAGAGCGGCCGGGCTGGGACCAGCGAAACACTGAAGATGATGATAACGCCCCTACTCCCCAGGCGCAGGTGTCTTTTCAGCCAGAGCCCGTTGAACAAACGCCAAATCATGTAGATATTGTGGTTGCGGGTGTCGGTGGTGGTGGCATGAACGCCGTTAATCGCATGATTAACATGCGAGTGCGAGGCGTGCGCTTCGTCGCATTGAATACCGACGCCCAGGTACTTTCCCGTTCTGAAGCATCTGAGCGTATCTGCCTGGGACAGCATTATACAAAGGGACTTGGAGCGGGTGGCAATGCAGTAGTAGGTGCACGGGCTGCAAATGAAAGCACAGATGAGGTTCGAGCAATCCTGGGTAATGCCGACCTGGTATTTATTGCTGCCGGTATGGGCGGAGGCACAGGAACAGGCGGTGCTCCTGTTGTCGCTTCTATCGCTAAAAAATTGGGAGCGCTAACTATTGGTATTGTCACTTTACCCTTTACTTTTGAAGGCACACGACGACGGCGCATAGCTGAAGAAGGTTTGATGGCATTAAGTGCTGAAATTGATGCAGTGATTACAGTCCCGAATGATCGTCTGCTTACCCTTACCGGGCGAGACCGTAGCCTCACCGACGCTTTTAAGCTCGCTGATGATGTTCTACGACAGGGTGTACAGGGCATCGCCGAGGTAATCAATGTACCCGGGTTGGTCAACGTGGATTTCGCTGATGTGCGTAGCGTACTATACGAGGCTGGCACGGCATTGATGAGCATCGGAGAGGGGCAAGGTCGCAACCGTGCAGAGCGTGCAGCCGAACAAGCTATTGCAGGTGGTTTTCTCAATGTGTCCATTCGTGGTGCTCAACGCGTCCTCTTCAATATCAGCGGTGGTGAAGATATGACGCTCTATGAGATCAACGAGGTGGCTGAGTACATTGGAACAGCTATTGAAAATACCGCTGATATTACCTTTGGCGCAGTCATCGACCCGGCATTAGACGATACAATTCGTGTAACCTTGATTGCCGCAGGGATGGAGGAGCCATCAACCAGGCGTAAACCAGCAACCCACCTGCAGCCAGTGCGCACACCACCAGGTGCATCAGCGCGTCCAGGGTCTTCAAGTATGCCTGCTTCACCCTCACGAAACATCAGTAACCCTGAGCAACCATCGGCTATGTCTACATCAACACCTGCTCAACCTCGGCTACCGGAACGGCCTGTGGCACACGTAATGCCCTCGTCCCGTTTATCTAGATCCCCGGCACGTCCACAGCGCAGCCTCGACGACCTGCGGGGACTTCGTAGTATGGGCAGGCGCCATGAGGCACTGCGTGCACCTCAAAAGGGCATCGCAAAAGAGAGCGAATTAGAGGCCGAAGAGACAGACGTGCCACCTTTCTTGAAGAAATATAATTGAGATTGGTTGGCCATTATACCTAAGCACACGTAAAGAAACCCATTGTGGCTGCAGCCGCAATGGGTTTCTTTACGTGTGCTCCTAATTTAACTTCTATCAGAGGCAACAGCCCGCCCACGTTCGCCGCCCTTTTTACCAATCCTGGAATAGAACTCAGAGCCTTGTTGACGTTTGGTAGACTCGCCGCCTTTTTTGCCAATCTCAGCATAAAACTGGGGTCCCCGCTTCTCCTTAACGGTTTCACCTCCCTTTTTGCCAATTTTGGAGTAAAATTCAGGCCCATATTTCTCACGAACAGCCTGGCCACCGCGTTTAGCCTTTTGTGATCCCGGTTCTGGTCCGCGTTTGTTGTTTGTCATAGAAAGTCCACCCCTTCTGTGATTCGTACTTCCACATTTACCCGGCATACGATGCAGTGAGACATTTTAGATATAGGACATCTCGCTGCTTTTCTAACTACGACTGACGTTTCCGCGCCCGTGCCACTCCATTGGCAATCATTGCCGCTGTGATTCCTGCGCCAACACCGTTATCGATATTGACCACAGAAAGACCTGGTGCACAGGTTTGCAACATAGAGAGTAATGCGGCAACCCCTTTGCCGCCCATTCCATAGCCAACCGAGGTTGGTAAGCCGATTACAGGAACAGGGACCAGCCCTGCTACTACCGATGGTAACGCACCATCCATACCCGCAGCTACAATGATTGCATCCACCTCTTTGGAGAGTAGATCCCGCAAAGGTCCCAGCAAGCGATGCAATCCTGCTACACCCACATCATAAATACACGTAACCTCACATCCCATTACCTCCGCCATGAATGCAGCTTCCTCAGCTACTGGAATATCGGATGTGCCAGCACTGATTACGCCTACATGTCCTCCCGTACTACGATACACATAATCAGGTCTATAAATGGCTACTGCGTGAGCTGCCTCGCGTACACATATAGTATACGTTTGAAACGACTCCCGCAGAGTCACTACGGTTTCTGGTCGAACTCGACTGATAAGCGCTCGCCCCGACTCCGCCAGAATGGTCCGTGCCATTGTGATGATCTGACCTATTTCCTTTGTTTCGCCAAAAATGACTTCCGGAACCCCTTTACGCTTCTCACGTTGAGAATCAGGACGAATTTCGATTACTGATGAGACTTGATTGCTCTCATAATTCTGCAATTCCTGCTGAAATCCACTCGAGGATCGTAGGCCATTTAGCTGCTCAAAACTCTGTGGACTACCCCCGCTACCCTGCTTGAATGGCTCCTGATCGAGCAAAAAATCAAGCGCTTCTAACTGCTCATCAACATTATGTTCCACAGAAATATACATCCTTACTAGAGACTAAACCATAAATCTCATTGGGAGTTCTCTAACCAGTCACAGTGTAACATAGTTCCGTCGAATGAGCAAGCCAACAATGTCACAATAAAGGATCATGCACAGAAACTGCTGAGTTTGACCGTTACATTACACCTTCACCTTCGTTACACTAGATGAGAGGTGTATATCTCTAAGGACAGGCTATTGGAGCTAATAGCTATAGGTTTCGCTAGTAGTGCTTTCTTGTAGCGCGTTATCCGTAGGCAAGCCTTGTAATGATCGTATTATTTGCTGGGAGTCAAGTCACTTGGCTCCCTTTTTTATTGGGCGCGAGACGCAGACATGTTTGGGAATGTTTCTGGAGGCTGAAGTGTTCTCATAATTGGACAGCAAACACTCTCCATGGTATACTACTGTTTGGCGCAATGCGAATTGCCTGATTCGCTTTGTTGTGTAAAAGCTATTGGCTAGAAAACAGTCCAGATAGACAAACTGACAGACAGAAGAGAAGATAGGCGAAAGGGGTCTAGTATCAATGCCAAGAAAAGGTGAACTTTCAAAAACAGCGCGTGCCTCATTGGCAAACCGCGAAGAGGTTAACCACATGACCGGCCGTATCTGTGCAAAGTGTGGCGAAGCAATTATGCTTAAGGAACTCCAACCGGTGAAGGTGCTCGGTAAAGGGATGGTCTATTACCACAAGTCTCATTACAACGTGCAGTAATTTTTAGCACCACCTATAATCAATACCTTCACAACCTCAAGCTCTCGATTAAATTTGATCGAGAGCTTGTTCTTTATTACCGTTTTATTTTCAGAGTGTTGACGAAGTTTGTGGCGAGCGTCTCATAGGCAGAGCTACGATATTCTTCTATGCGACCGGCGTCACATAAGTTGGTTAAAACAGGGTCAATCGGCAGTTGGGCCAGTAGTGGAGCGTCGGTCATGTCGACTAATTCTGGTCCATTGCTGGAACCGAATATTTCGTAGCGCTCGCCATTTGGCGTCTCGAAGTAGGCCATATTCTCGACGACTCCGACGATGATACCTTTCAGTTGCAACACCATATTGATGCATTTTTTTACAACCATAGTTGCCAGTAATTGGGGAGAGGAGACAATGACGATACCATCAACTGGTAAAGACTGCAGCACAGTCATAGGAGCATCCGAGGTGCCAGGAGGCAGGTCTACCAGCAGGTAGTCAAGCTGGCCCCAATCAACATCGCTATAAAATTGCTTGATTGCGCTGGAAACCATTGGCCCACGCCAGACGACGGGAGAACTCTCGCTTTCCAGAAACATGTTCATTGACATGATCCGAATACCGCCCATACTTGTCAGCGGTTCGATGCCCCCGCTAGCGGACTTGTTGGGTTGACCTTTCGTGCCAAACATTCGCGCAATACTGGGACCAGTGATGTCACCATCCAGGATACCAACCTTCAACCCCTGACGGCGCAAGGAAACAGCCAGCAGGCCTGTGACGAGCGATTTGCCAACGCCACCTTTCCCACTCATGATGGCGATCACCTGCTTAATGTTGCCATCCTTACCAGCAGGAGCCATTGTCAATGGCACACCACGTCCAACCGGGGCCTTCTTCGGAGCAACCGAGACGGGTTCTCCCTTGATAACCGCATTCAGGTCTTTGAGTAAAAGCGCCTGTTTTTCCGGCGTAAATCGATGTGTGCGTGCACCACCCGCGACGCTCTCTCGCGAGCCAACGGCGCAGGCTGTACAGGGCAATCCATGCCCATGAAAAACCTTTACTGTTTCCGGGTGTTTAGTCACAACGTCGTGAATTATCATATCGGAAGTGATAGTTTCCGCCATATCCCTTATCCTCTTAAGAACGCGGCTTTTTAGCGCCCTTCCTCATAAAAATTGGTGTTTTAGGTTCGAGATAAAAAATAAATCCGACCTCAGCACTCTGATATTATAGCATAGAGCACAACCGGCTAGAAAGTACTATTCCATTGTGTTTCAAATTATGCCATGCTATCCTTGAGTTATGGCATCTGAATGGTACCCTCACAGTTGCGAAGCTTATTCGAGACCCGTGAATTCCCCAGAAGTTGACTTTCAGGTGCCTCCCCCATTCATACAACTCTAAACCAGTATTCCCTCGTCATCCAGTTGCTTGATTTGTTCGTCGCTCATACCAAGAAGATTCTTCAGAATGTACTCGGTATCCGCGCCCAGGCATGGAGCGGGACGATGGATATAACCAGGCGTCAGTGACATCTTGAAAGGCACACCTGGGTAAAGTTTTTCTCCTACAACGGGATGATCGAAGCTCTCTATAAATCCTCGAGATTTAATATGTTCATCCTCGACAAATTCGCCTGTGCTCAGAACTGCCCCCGCAGCTACTCCTGCTGCTTGCAAACGGTGCATCACATCATAGTGGTCGTATTGCGCAGTCCATCTACTGATGAGTTCGTCGAGGGCCTGCCGATTTTGAATACGCGTAGCATTCATTGCGAAACGCGCATCCTGGGCCAGTTCAGGTTGACCTATTGCTGTGGCGAGCGAAGCGAACTCTGAATCACTTTCCACGGAAATAGCGCACCACTGGTCGTCTCCGCTACATGGGTAAATGTTATGTGGTGCAAAGAAGCGATGGAGATCGCCGTTGCGCTGCAGGACATCGCCATTGACAGTATATTCAATGACGGCGGTATCAGTAAGCGCGACAGCCGTGAGTGTCTGGCCGAGGTCGATCCATTGCCCCTTACCTGTACGCCTGGCAAGACGAAGCGCGGCAACAATCGAAAAAGCGGCGCTCACACCACCGGCGGCATCGGGATAGCTTGTCCCGACACGCGAGGGCTGACCATCTGGCCAACCGGTCAGGTTTACAATGCCGGCCTGCGACTCTTGCATCGGTCCATAGGCAACATAGTTCTTGTAGGGACCGCGATGCCCAAAGCCTGCCATGGAGCAGTACACAATACGAGGGTTGATCTCAAGCAGGCGCTCGTAGTCAAAGCCAAGAGCTTTCATGCCACGAGCACTGAAGTTCTCCAGCACAAGATCGCTCATAGCAATCAAGCGGGTGATTATTTCACGCGCCTTCTCGCTCTTCATATCCAGGTTGATGCTATATTTGCTGCGATTGTGCGTATTCCAGTAGCCGCTCGAGTTAAGGCGACGATCCTCAAAAGCAAAAGGTGGGTAGTTGCGCACAACATCCATGCGTTTGCGGCACTCGATCTTAATCATCTCCATGCCCAGATCGCCCAGTAACTGTCCGCAATATGGTCCGGCAAAGACCCACGAGAAATCAACACAGCGAAATCCAGCGAGTGCATCCTTCAGCATGATTGCTCTCCTCTTTATTAAATAATGCCATCAGTGCGCAGAAATGACAATTCTGCTTCACCGAGTCCAACACTGTGCAAGATCTCAGCCGTATGTTGTCCCAGGAGTGGCGCTGCGCTGCGCATCACACCGGGCGTCTCAGTAAAATAAACCGGCGCTGCGATATCTTTGAACTTGCCAATCACGGGATGCTCAAACTCGGCAAAAAAGCCAACTTCATTCAAATGAGGATCTTCGGCGAGATCACGAGCATCGCTTGTCATGCCAATGGGGCATCCCAATGCCTGTCCTTTGTGAAAAAGTTCAGCCTTTCCATACTTCATATACCCGGCGATCAGCCGAGGCTCAAGCTCATCTGCGCGCGCTCTACGCTCGAACTGATTCTGCAAAACAGGGTCATCAGCCAGGTCATAATCCTCGGCAAGTAGTGCAGCACCACGCACTTCTTTCCCCTGCGTACAACACATACCGATATAGCCATCTTTACAGGGGAAGACGGTGCAGGGCCACGCGGTGGGATGGCGACTTCCGGCACGCTTGCGCACCACGCCCGTATAAGTGTATTGCTCAATGGCATTCTCTAGAACGTTTGCAACACATTCTTGAGCCGAAACATCAATATGCTGGCCTAAATTTTGTAAGTCGCGATAGAGCAGCGCAGTAGCAGTGGCAAAGGCAGCATGCATGGCGGTGATATGTTCTGCTTGCTGTGCGCCAGTCATGGTGGGAGGTTTGTCTACTGGCCCGGTGATACCCATCAGGCCACCCATAGCATCCTCGACGATGTTACTGGTTTTGAAGCCTGCATAAGGTCCCGTTTGCCCAAATCCAGTGATTGAGCACATCACCAGGCGAGGATTAATCGCGTGGAGTTCTGCAAAACCCAGCCCCAGGGCGTCCAAAGCTCCAACGGGCCAATCCTCGACCAGCACATCGGCAGAGTGAACAAGATCGCGCAATATCTCCCGTGCCCTGGTTTTGTGCAAGTTCAAGGTAAGGCTCTTCTTGTTGCGATTGTAGTGAGCGAAGTGAAGACTTGTCTCTGGGCCTCGCTTCCCATTAGCAAAAGGGCCGCGGCGACGTGCCGGGCTACCACCAATAGGTTCTACCAGGATGACCTCAGCACCATAGTCGCCAAACATCTTCGTACAATGCATGCCACGAATGGCGCTGGTTAGATCAATTACTAAGATATCGCCAAAGAGCGACATCGCTGACGAGGATTCAGCATCTTCAGCCATGTTTGTTCCTCCTTGTAGAGTGAGCTTGCCACGCGAATTGCAAACGTGGTCTCGTTTGACAGAAGATTCAAAAATACGTGGTTAGTATACAGCCTCAGCTATATCTAGCGCAAGCTTGGTTTAGTTTAGCATCTCATATTTTTTAGATATGATCGCGTACTAACCGTTAAAGTAGATAGTTTGTGCACGTTAAAAAGGTAGGTGCAACAACTCTTGCATGATAATTGAAAGTGCGTTAGTATAAGTTATCTAGAAGCAGAGTCATCAAGATTCTCTACCCTACCGAGAGACAAGTTTCTTTGGCCTTTTCTGAGGAAGCTCACTGTAGCGAGACACAGTTTTGCTTGTTGAACCGATGGTAGGCATTTGCGGAATTATAGAGGGAAAAAGAGTATGGAGCCAGACAAAGAAACCACGTATTTCAAACAGGTGTCGATTTTTGCCGACCTTCCTGAAGAAGACATTCACGCACTGACGTCAGTGGCTAAACGGCGTGCCTTCCGCGCCGGTGAGGTTATTTTCCACCGGGATGATCCAGGACAGGTACTCTACATGATTAAAGATGGCAAAGTCAAAATTTGCATTATTAGTCCCGACGGCCAAGAAATTTCACTGGCCGTACTTGGTAAAGGGGAGTACTTCGGTGAATTCGCACTCCTCGATGGCTTGCCTCGCTCTACTGATGCCGTTGCTTTGGAAAAGGTCGAGTGTTACACGCTACAGCGCAGCGACTTTCACAATGCCATCCAGAAAAATCCTAAAATTGCCATTCTGGTGCTGGAAGCTTTGACCAAACGCCTACGCAACACCGATCAGATGGTCGAAGACCTGATCTTTTTGGATGTATACGGGCGCGTGGCAAAAAAACTGTTGGAGCTGGCCGACGCTCACGGTGTGAAAGTTGAGGATGGTGTCCGCATCGATGTACGCCTGACACAACAGGAACTGGCTTCCATGGTTGGTGCTTCACGCGAAAGTGTGAATAAGGTCATGGGCTATTTTACAGATAAGGATTTTATTAGCACCGATAAGCATAGGATCACGCTCCATCGTATAGCCGATTTGAAACGGCGTATCTATTAGAGAAGGGGTCACTTACCGGATTTGAACTCCTGGGTGAGCCTGTTACCCCCCATGATTGCTATACGTCTCAATGGGAGAGGTAGTACTATGTCTTTTGGCGTTGAAGGGAAGCTATATTCTTGGAAAAAACGACGATAGCACAAGAGAGACGAATTGAAGAGCTGAAAGGGTTACGTTCCTCAAGAGCTAACGGAGCAACTATCAAATCTTCGCAACTGGGAATTGGGGGTCGCTTACACGCTTTAGTCCTGGCTATGCGTCCGAGACAATGGACAAAAAATCTGGCTCTTTTCGTAGGCATCGTCTTTGCACAACAACTGCTTAGCCTCTCATCATTTGAGCGCGCCTTTATAGCTTTTGTTGTCTTCTGCCTGGCATCCGGTAGCACCTATCTACTTAATGACCTGCTCGATCTTGAAAATGATCGCCAGCATCCCGTTAAAAGGAAACGCCCACTTGCTTCTGGCAATCTTCCAGCTTCGTGGGCAATCGTGACCATAGGGATTCTGGTCCTGGCATGCGCAGGATTAACACTGGTCATTTTTAGTATTCCGATTCGGCCCCAAACCGACATCTTTGCCTCGTTGGGAGGGGCGAATACTCTCTTTGCGCTTACTGTTGCCGCTTACCTGCTCTTGATGGCGCTATATAGTGTGCGCCTCAAACACGTGGTGCTTCTGGATGTGTTTATTATCGCGAGCGGTTTTGTTTTACGCATTCTGGCAGGGGTTGTTGTTATTCCTGTGAAGATCTCGCCCTGGCTTTACCTGGTTACGATTCTGTTGTCGTTGTTTCTCGCGCTCAGCAAACGACGACATGAACTGGTACTGCTGCAAGAAGAGGCTAGCAATCACCGCCAGATTCTGAAAGAATATAGCCTGCCGCTACTGGACCAGATGATTACGATCGTGACCGCGGCAACGCTGATGGCGTACAGCCTCTATACCTTTCAAGGTCCAACAGGGAATCATCGTTTGATGATTACTATCCCTCTGGTTTTATACGGCATGTTCCGCTACCTTTATCTTGTCTATATGCGCATGGAAGGCGGAAGTCCCGAAGAAGTACTGTTACGTGACCGGCACATGCTTGGAACCGTTTTGTTGTGTGCAGCAGTAATTATTGTTGTGCTCTATGTATTTCCGAAGTAAGGGAGCTGGTGTTTGTTTACTCGTAAAATAAGGACTGGAATAGTATTTTCTTTGGTGCTGGCATTTATTGTGATGACCGCGATCGCATTATACGCAGACCTCCCACAAATGGTGACGGCGCTGGCCAATTTTCGCTGGGAATTCCTTCCGCTCATCCTGGGATTAACGCTTTTCAATTACTTCTGGCGCTTTATCAAATGGCAATATTATCTTGGGCGCCTTGAAATAAAAATTCACTGGCTACCAAGCCTGCTGATATTTCTATCGGGGATTTCTATGGCGATTACTCCTGGTAAGGTCGGTGAGTTTCTAAAGGCCTATCTGCTGAAGAGTTCAACAGGTGCACCTGTCAGTCGTACATCTCCTGTCATCGTGTCGGAGCGGCTTACCGATGGTATTGCCATGCTAGGCCTGGCGATTACAGGGCTTGTACTTTATCGCTTTGGCTGGGAATTGCTACTGGTTCCTTTCATACTTGTGCTCTTAGGCATTCTGGTTATACAAAATCGTCGACTTTCGTTGGCGTTGCTCAGTTTCGGCGAACGACTGCCAATTGTGTCACGCATTGCTCATTTAATACGTGCCTTTTATGAGAGTTCTTACACCTTATTACAATGGCGACCATTACTTCTTGCTATCAGCATAGGATTGATTTCCTGGTCAGGAGAATGCGCAGCCTTTTTTCTTGTATATGCAGGATTGGGGATGGGATTCAGCCTGGATTTATTTATAAAATCCATGTCTATATTAGCAGTTTCATCGTTGGTCGGATCGGCATCTGGCATACCTGGGGGACTTGGTATAGCCGATGGTAGCATGTTGGGCCTTACTCGCTTGCTGATAACGTCATCGAAAGCAATTGGAGGGGCAGCAACGCTACTCATCCGCCTCTGCACCCTATGGTTTGGCCTGGCACTTGGCATTATCGCTCTATTGCTCTTCCGGGCTACCCAGCACAATGGCTTTTCCACTATACGAGGGGAAAAGAAAGAGGCACAACAGCTTGACATCAAAGGAGCAGCATTCGAAGATGCAAGCCAACCAGAATTAGAGGAGGCACTGGTGTTATCAAATACTGGAGATAAGGTTACATGAAAACGCTAATTATTATACCGACGTATAACGAAATTGATAATCTCCCTCCCCTACTCGAAGAGATATTTTCGTATGCACCCGATGCCGATGTTCTGGTTGTCGATGATAATTCGCCCGATGGTACAGGGAAACTTGCCGACGAGATTCACAACGAGAATGGAAGGGTAGGGGTGCTACACCGTCCGGGTAAGCAAGGACTCGGCACCGCTTATATCGCTGGTTTTAAATACGCAATTGAACACGGCTATGATGTAGCTTTTGAGATGGATGCCGATTTCTCACACGACCCTCATTATCTTCCTGATTTTCTCAAAGCTATCGAGAATGCCGATTTAGTGATTGGGTCGCGTTACATAGCGGGGGGCGGCACGCCAAACTGGTCGTTTTTACGTCGCTTGATCAGTGGCGGCGGTAATATCTTTGCGCGTATCGTGCTAGGTGTCCCTGTACATGATTGCACTGCCGGCTATCGTTGTTACCGGCGCGGGGTTTTAGAGAGTATCGACCTGGATACAATCCAGTCACAGGGCTATGCTTTTCAGATAGAACTGGCCTATCGGGTTATGAAGCATGGCTTCAAGATCATTGAGACGCCTATTATCTTTATGGACCGGCGTGTTGGAAAATCCAAAATGTCCCGCAAGATCGTAATCGAGGGTTTCACTTATGTCTTGAAAGCACGTTTCAGTAAGCAGTCCTACGGTTCCGAAGCGATTGGATTGGGTAGTGAGACAAAACAGTCGCTTGAAGGTGCCAGGTTAGAGGAATTACCCTCGGCTGCAAAGAAGTAAGAGTGTTGTTTGCTACCTCTTGTGTCGGGATACTTTTTTCTTCTTATGATCATGCGAGGAAGGCGATTGATACTCGTCATCATCTTGATCATATTTTCGTACGGGATCAAGACCGTATTGATGACGTACCCGCTGGCGATGGTGCGAAAGACGAGCGAGGTCAGCAGGGGCTTCGTTCAAGTGCTTGGTAAGCTGACCGGTAGGAAGCGCGCTCCCCTCCTGTCGAGCAACAGATCGTTGGACCTCTTGATCATCGCTATATATCTCCACTTCACGTCCTTCCGCACGTGCTGTTGTTGCCAGGCGAGCGATG
>Ga0099829_10001032_pt1 | contig 15036 bp, 13 predicted proteins | sample CZO8metaG_3_FD_79336 | JGI IMG/M metagenome (GOLD analysis project Ga0099829, IMG submission 79336) | Vadose zone soil microbial communities from the Eel River Critical Zone Observatory, Northern California, USA - CZOApr15con2H2.8 metaG | ecosystem: Environmental > Terrestrial > Soil > Vadose...
GACCACGGCTTGTTCGCCGGCGAACGTTACGACCACGGAGCTGCGTGCCTCCCCCCCCCACGCGGTGAGTGAAGTATGTTTGCCGGCGAACTCCAAAAGCAAAAAGCCCTCTTCGCGGCGGCTGACGGTGTGGCACTGGCAGCCGCCTTCGTGGGGGCTCTGGCCGCGTACGATCCGTCCAGCGCGCTGGCTCATCGGCTGCTCGGCACCAATCCCTGGGTCTTGTGCTTCGGGGTGGTGGTGATGGCAGCGGTATGGCTGGTGGTGTTTCGCGCCAGCGATCTGTACCGGATGCGCGCCGGGGGATTGAAGGAGACTGTCGCGATAATCCGAGCCTGCTCGATCGCGGCCGTCGTTGCGCTGTTGCTGGCCTTCCTGGCACATATCCAGCTTGCGCGACTGACGATGGCGATTGGTTATTTACTGAGTATCCCTGCCGTTCTCATCGGCCGCACACTGACGCGCGCCTGCATCCGGCGGTTATACTCAAATCCAAAAATTGCTATCCCGCTGGTGATAGCTGGATTCAACCCGGTCGCCCATTACCTGCTCGACCAGGTGCTCGACAGCATGACCCCGTACGAGCCGGTGGGTTTTCTCAACGGCGCGCGGGCTGCGCGGCAATACCGAGGTTACCCGGTTATCGGCAGCATTCAACGGCTGTCAGATCTCACCGCGGATTATCCGTTTCTCGAAGTTGCGATTGCACTGCCCGACGCTTCGCGCGAAGAGCTCGAGGCCATCATCAAATCATGTGAGCAAAGCCGCCTGCGATGGTGGATGGTGCCATGGATGTTTCGCGCGCTTTCAACCGGAGTCAAGGTCGATGTCCTCGGCATGATGCCGTTAATCGGGCCGCGCTGCACTAATATCGAAGGGCTCAATTACGCGCTCAAACGCGGCTTTGATGTAGTCGCCGCGGCACTGCTGCTGGTGTTGTCTGCACCGGCGCTGGGGTTGGGGGCACTGGCAATTCTGCTTACCGACGGGCGTCCGGTGCTGTTCCGCCAGGTCCGAATTGGTATTCACGGCCGGTCTTTTCAACTACTCAAACTGCGCACTATGCGGCAGACGGCAAGCGACCATGTTCATCGGGAGTACGTGCGCAACTGGATTCGCAATGGTCACGCGGCGGCGACCAATGGCTCCTCAAACGGCGCCGCGATTTTCAAGCTGTCCAACGATCAGCGGATCACCCGCGTCGGCCGCTTTTTGCGCCGTTTCTCGATTGACGAACTGCCTCAGCTCCTCAATGTATTGCGCGGCGAGATGAGTCTGATTGGTCCGCGGCCGGCGCTGCCCTACGAACTGGAGCATTACGACGAGTGGCATCGGCGGCGCCTCGATGCGGCCCCGGGAATCACCGGTTTATGGCAAGTCAGCGGACGTAATCGGCTGTCGTTCGACGAAATGGTCCAGCTCGATGTGCAGTATCTCGAGGACTGGTCATTGTCCGGGGATTTCAAGATTCTGATGCGGACGCTGCCCGCATTGCTGCGTGGGGAGGGCGTATGAGCCTGCCGCAGCCCGCCGCTGACCGTGGTCCGGCTGCCGGCGACACCGGCAGCAACTCCAGTCCACCCAACCAGGAAATCGCTGAGGGTATCCCCTGGGGGGCAGGCGGCGGTTCGCTGTGGAGCGCCTTTGCCCGCGGCGTCCGCAATAATATGGTCGCCGAGGTGCTGGTGCAGGCGGTGCGCGTCGGCGGCCTGATTTTCCTCGCCCGCGCCCTTCGTCCGCAGGATTTCGGTTTGCTCAAAGTGCTGACGGTGGCCGGCATGTTCGTGATGTTGTTGGTCGAAGCAGGAATTCCGGAGGCGCTGATTCAGCGGCGCGATTTGCGCCGTGAACATGAAGTCACCGCCTGGTGGCTGACAGTTGGATTCACGCTGGCTTTTACCGCCGGACTCTACTTTGCTGCCCCCTTGCTCGCTCGCGTGATGGAGATGAATGACCTCTCTTTCGGCGTGCGCCTCATGTGCATTCCGTTGCTGTTCGAGGGGCTGGCGATCTGCCCCAACGCGCGGCTGCGCCGCGAGCTCAAATTCGGCGCGCTCGCGACGGCTGACGTTGCTGCCGAAGTGTCATTCCTCGCGGTCGCTCTGCTCCTGTTGCTCGAGGGACATCCGCGATGGAGTCTGCCGGCGGGACTCGCCGCCCGGCTGGGCGCGCATGGTCTGGTGGTTTTGCTGGCGGACTGGCGTCTGCCGGTCGGCCCGTCGCGGCTGCGCGCCGCGCGCGAGCTTAGCCGCTTCGCCGCCAGCGTGCTGGCGGGAGGACTCATCACCAGCGGTTCCGGCAACGTCGATTACCTCCTGGTTGGCCGGATGCTTGGCAGCGGCGCCCTGGGTTTCTATTCGATGGCGTGGGACCTCCTTCGTTTTATTCCTGATCGGCTTTACCGTATCGCCGGGCGGGTGGCATTGCCGGCATTCTGCAAACTGCAGGATAACGATCGAGCGCTGGCGCTGGCCTATCGCAACTTTGTCAACTACATAGGGCGCGCAGTCCTGCCGATCGCCGGCTGCGTTGCGATTGCGGCACCGCAGTTGCTCGAAAGCATCTATGGGGCTAAATGGCTGCCAGCGGCGATGCCGATGCGGCTGCTGACGTTTGGCCTGGCACTGGCCGGCATACGGATCGGCATCGGCACCGTTTACTACTCCAAGGACTATCCTTCGATCGATATCTACCTCAACGGCGTTCGGCTCATCCTGATCGTTACGGCCGTCACACTGACCGCGCCGATGGGACTGATCGCGGTCAGCGGCGCCGTCAGTATCGTCGAGGCCACCATCAGCATCATTGGCCAATATCTGGTCTGCCGGCTGGTAGGTATGCGCGTGCGCGACCTTGCGGCCGCCGTCATCCCGGGTCTGCGAATCACTGCAGCGTGCATGGCGGCGACCATTCTCGGCAAGCTCGCCGCTGCGACGCTTGATGTCCATGCGCCCCTGGTGCTGGCCTTTGTGGCGGCTCCACCAGCGATAGTTTTCTGCTGGCTTCAAGCGAACGAAGTGCTGGGAATGGTGCGGCAAGCGTTTGGCCACCGCTGGGCCGGCATGATGGACATGGCGGAGACCTGACATGAGCGGTTTGCTAGCCATAACGCCGGCGCGTGACGAGGAGAAACTGCTCCCCGGCTTGATAGCGTCAATGGCCGCGCAGACATGCCTGCCCGAACGCTGGATCGTGATCGACGACGGCTCGGCTGACGCCACTGGCGAGATTCTGGATGATGCCGCAAGCCGCTATGCGTGGCTCGAACCGCATCATCTGCCGGGCAATCGCGCGCGTGCGGCAGGTGGCGAATCGGTCATCATGCAGTTCCTGCCGCGTAAGGAATGGGGCAAGTGGAATTATCTGCTGCGGCTCGACGCCGATCTGACTTTCGCGCCGGACTTCATCGAATCGCTGCTGGCGGAATTCCGGCGTGATGCGAAGCTGGGAATCGCAGGCTCGATTCTGCTCGAACCCGACGGGGCGCAATGGCGCGAGATCAACGTGCCGTCTTTCCATGTGCGCGGCGCGGTCAAGATGTACTCGGGCAGGTGTTTTGCGGCAATTGGCGGTCTGGAGTCGGGACTGGGATGGGACACCATTGACGAGCTCCACGCAATGATGCTGGGCTTTCACAGCCGTCACTTTGGCCATATCCGCGCGTATCACCACCGCCCGCAGGGAACTGCGGCGAGCCTCTGGCGCGCGCGGCTGGCGGCGGGGCGAGCGGCTTATCGCTCAGGCTACTCAACGCTGTTCATGCTGGTCCGCGCAACCCGCCACCTGTTAACGACACCGTGGCTGCTGGGTTCGGCGATGATGCTGGCCGGCTATTTCGAGGGCTACCTGAAACGCTGGCCCCGGCCGACGCCGCCGGAATTAATCCGCTTCGTACGCCGACAGCAGCTACGGCGGCTACTCATGCTGGAGACCGTATGGCGCTAGCATTGAATTCGTTCACTTTCGCGGAGCATCAGCCGGTGACTGCGGATTCCGCCGCCGCACCCTCGGGCAACGACGCGTTCGGCTTTTGGAAACTTCCCGAGCAGTGGCGTGAGCGATTACGCGGCGCAATCAGCGACTCACAAGCCGCCGCTGAACGCTATCTGCTGGAGCTTTATCTGGATGAAAAGCAGCGGCGGCCGCTGGCAGCGATGGCTAGTTATTACCGTGTCAAAAAATTCCTTCCGCGCGCTCTTCGCCACTGGCTCAATTCAATTGCGATCCGGACGCGGCGCCACTCCGGATTCCCCGGTTGGCCGTGCGAAAGCGCCTTGCTCGAGTTCTGGCGTGAATGGCTCAAACGCGCGCTCGAGTCGGTCGGCGTGAACGACGGATGGCATATCGGATTTTGGCCGGACAATGCCCGCTGCTGCATCGTGTTGACGCATGATGTGGAAAGCCCGCTGGGGGTCGAGCGGATGGAGCGAATGGCGGATATCGAGCAGAAGCATGGGTTCCTGTCGTCGTGGAACCTGCCGCTCGCGCAATATCCGATCGATTGGAAGACGGTCGAACGCGTGCGCGCGCGTGGTTTCGAAATCGGCGCCCACGGACTCGCCCATGATGGCAGGCTGTTCCGCAGCGAAGCCGACTTCGCCGAACTGGCGCCGTTGCTCGAACGGCTGGCGGATGAACATTCGCTGCGTGGTTTTCGTTCACCCTCGACGCTCAGGCGTGCTGAATGGATCGCGCGGATGCCATTCCAGTACGATTCCAGCTTCGCCGATACCGATCCGTACGAACCGCAGCCGGGCGGCACCTGTAGCATATTTCCGTTCCATCTGGGCAGCTTGATTGAATTGCCCTACACCTTGCCGCAGGACCATACCTTAATCCATCTGCTCCATCGTGATCCGCTCCAGCTTTGGTGTTTGAAGGCACAATGGGTTGCGGCCTCGGGCGGGATGATTCTCGCGCTGACCCATCCGGACTATATCGGTGTGAGCGAGCCTTTGGCCCAGTATGAGGAATTTTTGAAACGGCTACGCGATCTCCCACAAAGCTGGCATGCGTTGCCGTCGGCGGTCGCGCACTGGTGGCGCCGGCGTGCGCAGATGAGCCTTTGCGTCCAAAATGGCGAGCCCGTGATCATGGGCGACGACACCAGCGGCGCAGTAGCGGCGCGCCTCAGCAGCGAGCCGCTCAGCGGATGAGGTGGGCGAGTGGCACGAATATTAATCGTCGCTTATACCAACTATCACCAGGACAGCCGTGTTAAGCGCAACGCGGAAGCACTTGCCGAGCGCGGCGATCAGGTCGACGTGATCTGTCTGGCCGATGGGCCGCGTGGCATAAGCCGCGCTGTCAATATCCTCGCCTTGAAGATGCCGCGATATCGCGGTAACAGCAAGAGCGCCTATCTTGGCAGCTATCTTCGATTTTTCGCGATGGCGTCGGTGAGCGCAACCAGGCTCAGCCGCGGCAAACCCTATGACGTGGTAATCGTCTGCACGATGCCCGACGCCGCCGTGATCTGCGCACTCGGGCCGAAATTCTACGGGGCCAGAGTCGTGCTCGACGTCCATGACACCATGCCGGAGCTTTTCCACGACAAGTTCAAAGGCGTACGCGGCGCTCTCGGCGGCAGGCTGCTGATGGCGGAGGAGCGCGTCAGCGCGTGGCTTGCGGATCGCGTGTTAGCGGTGCACGAGCTTCATCGGCAGCGGCTCGAGCGCGCCGGCGTCCCGGCCAGCAAAATTAGCGTGGTGATGAATATTCCTGACCGGCGGTTATTCGGACCACTTCGAATTGTAGAAGATACACCGCCGGTGATGGGGAACATCAGCCGCCAAGGACGTCAGGATTCGGTCGGCGGCCGCGCACCTGAGACTGAGCACGCCGCTGAAGAGGACGAAGCGTTCAGGCTGGTTTGCCATGGCACGCTCACTTCCCGGCTGGGGCTCGATCTCGCTGTGCGCGCGGTCGAGCTGGTGCGCAAGACGATCCCGTCGATTCACTTGCAGGTGATTGGTGAAGGTGACTTCCTCCCTACTGCACGGGAGCTTACTGAACGATTAGGCCTGGAACGCCATGTCACGTTCACGCCGCCGATGGCGGTTGAGCAGTTGCCGCCGGCGCTGGCGCGAGCCGCGGTCGGCATCGTGCCGAATCGCGCCAGTCGTGCGACGCACCTGATGCTGCCGGCAAAACTGCTCGAATATGCCAGCTTGGGCATTCCGGTAATTGCTGCGCGGCTGCGGACTATCGAGTACTATTTCCCCACCGGCACGGTGCGATACTTCGAGCCGGGTGATGTGCATGGGCTGGCCGGTGCGATCGAGGATTTATATCGCCATCCCGAAAAACGCCAGGCTTTCGGACGGAGAGCTGGCGTGATCGCAGCCACTCTGAGTTGGGAACATCAGCGTGACGAGCTTTTCGCGGCAATTGACTCGCTGTTGGTATCTCGCAGGATGTCAAGAATACACAATAGTGCCAGTTCGCTGGGTCAGACGAGCTTCAGCCTGTCACCCGCGAATGCGCGGGCTAAAGCTGGTGCCGCTTCAAACACCAACAATCGTTCCGGCGCGCACTCTTTTTCCGGCCACGCCCGACCTCGCATATATCAGCGCGAGCACCAGTTAGAGCAGGCAGCGAGTTGTGTGGTGCAGCCTGCTGCAATGAACTCCAGCCGGCCATGACGATCGGTTCACTCGCAAGCAGGAGGACAATCTTGCGATACGGCAAAACTTTAGTTGTTGGCGTGGGTGAAGTCGGCGGCGCGTTGGCAGAGGTGCTCGAACGCACCCAACCTGACCTGCTGCGCCACGACCTCGCGCCGCGCGAGTTCTCCGATGCAATTGGGGTGATGCACATCTGCATCCCCTATCAATCGGGCCAGCAATTCGAAACCGCCGCCCTCGAATACATTAAGCGTTTCCAACCCCGCTTGACGGTCATCAACAGCACGGTAATACCGGGCACGACACGCCGGATTGCCAACCGCAGCGGGGCGCGGCTCGCCTACAGTCCGGTGCGGGGCAAGCATGCGCGGATGGCTGAAGACTTGTTGAGGTACTGCAAATTCGTCGCCGCGGACGATGACGCGATCGCGGCTGAAGCCGAAGACCATTTTCGCACCGCGCGGATGAAGACACGGCGCGTCGCCCGGCCCGAGACGCTGGAAGTCGCCAAACTCGCCGAGACCACCTATTTCGGCATTCAGATCGCTTTTGCCCAGGAGCTCAATCGCTTCGCTCAGCAAGTCGAAGCGGATTATGCCGAAGCCATCGATTTCTTTGAAGAAGTCGACTTCCTCCCGCGAACGCGCTATTACCCTGGCTTCATCGGCGGCCATTGTGTAATTCCAAACATTCATCTGCTCAGACAGGTGGTGAACTCACCGTTGCTCGAAGCTGTGCTCGACTCGAATCAGCGGCGCGCCGCCGAATTGGCGGCCGAGCAAAATCATCCTGCCACTACCCGGCAACAGGAACGGTCCACCGATGAAAACAAGGTGCTGGCTCATCGGTGAACCCGGCCGGCGCTTGTCATCGCAGCTCCAGGCGGCGAGCCGTGGCTTGGCGCTGGAGATCCGGGGATTTGACGCCCTGTCCAATATATCACGAGCGGCCGGCACTCTGATCGCACTGGATTTCGATTGTCTGCAGCGTCTGGCGCCGGGTGCTCGTGCCAATCTGAGCGAACAGATTAAAGCGGGCGCGACTTGTTACGTGGGCGGCGGCTTGCCAGCCGGCGCCCATTATTCGCTCGAGCCTTTGGCCTCAGTCGATTTTCAAGTTGTTGTCAACTACCCAAGCCAGGGTTACACGCTCACCGCGCAGCCGCTGCTGCCGGCCGCCTTGCGTGGCGAATTGGTGGACGGCTCTTACAACATCCCGGTGGCGCGCGGCCTCTCCGAACTGGCGCAGCCGTTAATACTTGTGCGCGCCGGCGACGGCGGGATGGCACCGTCGCTGTTCGCAGTCGAGCAGGGCAGCGGAGTCATAATCTGCGATCTCGCCGGTTGCGGCGGGGCCGCGGATGCCGGCAATCGCTCGTCCTTGTCCCTGCTGCGCTTACTCGAAAACGCATCCCTGCGGCCGGCAATTGTGGGTCCACTCGTCGCCTTCGACCGCGCCGCCGGACGAGATCCGGCGCGGCCGCTTGGCTGTAATATCGTCATCGACGACCGTCCCGCGAATCTGGATTACTTCAATGTCGGGGCGCTGCGCGCTTTTCTTGGATATTTGGCGAGGCGATGTCCGGAGATTCACGTCGATTTCGGCTGGACACCGGATCAGAACCGGCCGAGCTATCGTTACGTTGAGACGCTCAAACAATTCAATGCCGGTTTTGTCTGGCATGGCCTGCTCCATCACATCGACCATCGCACCGTCGCCAGCCCTGAACTTGATTTCGAACAGGGGCGCCTTCTGGTCGCAGATATAAGCGAGCGCTACCAGGTGAGATTTCAGCCGGTGATGGTATTTCCTTACGAGAAGGACACCGGCGCCTGCTTGGCTCTTCTCGAGCGCGCCGGATTTATTGCTAAGGCCGAAACTCCCGACGAAACCAGTGCGGCCACAGACGGCGAAGCCCGAGCTGTGACGGAATCCGAAATGTCAGGCGGCGGCGCCTACCGCCACTTTATCACGCTCAACCGCGATTCTATCGAGACTCTTACGCGGGACCGGATGCTCGCACGAGCTGCGCTCGGAATGCCGATCATTATCGCCGCGCATCCGCGCGATGTGGCGTTGCGGCGTCTGGCGAAGCTCCGCCGCAATGGCAGGTCGGTGGCGAATTTCGATGAGATGCTCGATTTTGTCATCGCCAAGGGCCTGCGCCCGCAATCGCTCGAGCAACTCGCCTTGAACGAACTCGCTCAATAATATTCTCGCCTCTTAAAATTCTCCGCGCTGACCAAACAAGCGCGCCGCCCAGCAGAGAGCGGCGCGGGATTATGATGCTTCAAGACGAGGCCTGCTAGGCCGGCAGATCGGAACTGCCGGACAAATCGGAGCCGTACCTGGCTGTGTCCCGGCGCGCCTGCAAACCACGCTGATAATCTTCAATTGACGTCTCGATGACCTGACGAATCCGCTCTAACGGCATCTGCCGCCATTGATCTCCCGCCCTTTCAACCTGCAGACGGCGCTGCCCTTTACTCGTCAGTAGTGTCATCAGCTTGAACGCGGTGCGCCACGCCATGGGCATTCCGGCCAGTAGATAGTTATGCTCACGCACTATGCTTCCGCCGAACTGCATTTTAAACCGGTTGACACCGACGCTGTCCTCCATCTGACCGATACTGCCGAAATCGTAACTCACCAGACCCTCTTCGCGATACCTCAGTATCTCGTACCAATGCAGGTAAACGTTGACAATTCCGGCCAGGCGAGCAGTGGCCTGATCGTCAAATCGCTGGTTGGCGGAATGCATCATCCGGCTGATGCCGACTTGCTGATCGATCAGATTCAAATGACCGCAAACCGGTTTGCCGTCGAGGTCGGCGATGATCAGATCGGCGTGGGGAAAGTACCCATTTACCTCGGTAGCGGAGATGGGAGATGCAACCGTGGGTTTTCCACGGACCAATTGATTGTAGAGGCCGACAAATTCGTCGACCAGCTTTTCGTCGTCCGCGCCTCCGCGGTAACGGCGCAACGTAAGGCGCTTACCGAGCTTTTCGGCCTTGTGAATACGGATGCGCGCGTTGGATATCATGTCTTTATAGATCTCATCCAAACTACGTCGCAGGTCGATGACCAGCGTAAGACTCAGATGGTGCCCCACGATGCACCGTCCGTCGTCGAAATCTGCACTGGCGCCCTCCACTCGCGCGTAATCAGTCAGTGGGAGATTTCCGGCCAAGTCGGCCAAGGCTGCCTCGGTCGGCCAATAGATCAGGCGGTAAGGAATGATACCCTTGAGTTTCTTGCGAATGACGATCATCTATTAGTTGCAAGCGCTCTGCTTGCGCTCCTTACACGTGTGTCTTTGTGATTGCAGCTTCCGGCACTCATCGAGGTATGCGTTACGCCGGCCTTATCTCATCCGGGTCGCCGTTAAAGCATAATACGATCCCTATCTATGAAGAGTTATTGGCTATAGAAGGAGGCTTTAGCGCGAAGGAGTAAACAGCAGCGATATGAACGTTTCAGCGAATTTTCATTGCAGGCGCTGAGGCCTGAATGCAAAAGCAGGCCATCGACCACCATAGACACAAGCTACTCATGAAATTCTATCGCCCTTGTAATTTCGTAGAAGTTGCAAACGTCAGCCTACGCCGCTGACAAGCGTCTTTTGCGGGCCGCAGACTTGCAGATTCATTTAATCCCCGCCGAGCCCCTGTGTCCGCAGCCCGTCTCAGTGAGAAACCTGCACTGGCAACTGGCTGGTCAATGCCGACGCCTTCTCCGCCAGGCTTGATGCCGCCGGGTAATCGTGCTCGCCCATCGCCTGCTGTGCCGCATTTATCAGCTCATTTGCCTGCTGGTAAGTGGAAGCGGTGCTCTCGGCAAGTTCGGCCCGATTGATGTGCGCCAGCTTGACACTGGCCTGCTCGAGCAAACGCTGCGCCTTGGCCCTGGTGTCGTCACCGTTTTCGAGCGTGACCAAAGGCTCAGGCGACGACCGCCGCGGAAGGTTCAAGGGAGCTGGTGTGCTAACAGAGACGGGCGCCGAACGAATCCGCGACGGCAGTTGCGTTACCGGAGCAGCTTGCGGCGGCGCCTGGTGGAACCGCCGGGGCGCGGCCGGCGCTTTATGGGAGCCAAACAAGGCACAGCTCGCAGACATCAGCATAATGCTGACCACTAACACGCAAAATGGTTGCATTGGGTGGCTACGCACTTACGCGATTTCCCGCCGGGCAACCGCGATTTGCTCGCCGCCGATAGGTAGGCGAATCTTGACGGTGGTGCCGGCACCCGGTTGGGAATCCACCTGGATGGTGCCGTGGTGAAGATCGACCGCGCGCAATGCCAGTGGCAGGCCCAACCCACTGCCGCTCTTTTTGGTGGTGTAGTACAGATTAAAGATTCGGCTGGTATCCTCGATTCCGCCACCCTCGTCTGCCACCCCAATTTCGACGAAGCCATCCGGTAGACGACGCGTGCCGATTGTCAGACGCCCTCCCTGCGGCATCGCTTCCACTGCGTTGGTGACGATATTGCGCAAGGCTTCGGCGAGGAGTGCGCGGTCAGCGGTGATCGCCAGCACGCTTGGCTCCAAGTCGAACTCGACCCGAATGTCGGGCTTCCGCACTGCGCCCGCCACTTCGGTCAGCAGCACGTTCAACGGCACGCTCGCCGGCTTGAGTTGCTCCGGCCGCATGAAACGCAGCAGCGCGTCAATCGCACGGTCGAGCCGTTCAATCTCGTCACGCAGAGCACGCACCCGGCGCGCGGCGTTCGCGCTCCGTTCGACGTCGTGACTGAGCAGTTCCAGTTGCAGGCTCATCGCATTGAGCGGGTTGCGGAGCTGATGTGCCACGCCGGAAATCACGCTGCCGAGCCGTATCAGCCGATCCGAGTGCTCAACCACGGTCTCGAGTTCTTTCATCAACTTGAGATCGCGCGCCACGACCAACATTCCCGGCGATTCCGGTCCATGACCCAGGGCAAACAGCGAAACCAGCAGGCGTTCGGGGGTTCGGCCGGGAGTCAGTTCAAGTGCTGCATCGCGTAGCTCGATGCCGGTCACGGTGGCGGTTTCAATTGCGCGGATCAGCGGATGGTCGCCGCCTAGCAGCAGCTTGAGCGGCTTACCCTCGGCCAGTCCGCCTGCCGGCAGTCCAAGCCGCTCCTGTGCCTCGGCATTGGCAAACAGCACGGCGCCGCCCGCGTCGAGCAGCACGACCACATCGTTGATCGAACGAAAAATGTTGAAGAACTGGCCGCGCTCGGTCTCCCATTGCGCCCGGTTCATCTTAATCCGCGCCGCCAGTTGATTGAATTTTTCAACCACGGTGTCGAGTTCGTCACCGTCTGCGGCCGGTAAGTTGAGCGCCTCGCCCGCCGGCGCCAGTTCTTCCGCACTCGAGATGAGCGCTGCGATTGGCTCGCGGAGCAAGCCGCTCACCAGCATTGCAGCGGCCAATGCGAGTAACACCCCGGCCGCACCGACGCCAATGATGTAATTGACCGAGCGTCGGGCCTCGGTGTCGATGAGCGCAGTCGACAATCCAATTCTGATGACGGCCAACGGCCTATCGCCCAGGTTGACTACTTGGCTCATCTCGTAAGTACGCTTGCCCCACACCGCAGCGATCGGCGCCGAAGGCCACCATGACGCTGCTGCATGTTTGAGGTCTGCAAAGTTGGGCGGTTCAGGAGCAGCACTTGTGGTTCCCAAGCCGGCGATCGCTTGCCCATCCAGCGTTTCAAGCCGCGAATAGACCACGCCAGGTGCGAATGCCAATGAGGAGCGCACTAAACCCGGCAGTAACCGGTCGGCGCGCAAAGCCGTCAGTGGGTCCGGCTGTGCGCCTTTTAAGTCAGCTCTGATTTGTTCGAACATTTGCCCGATTAACAGGCTGCCTGTCCGCTCAAGATCGGAGACCATCAGATTAATAGCTCGATCGACCTCTAAAATGGTCACCGCCACGAACGGCACCACCAATAACAGCAGAAAAGTAAGCTCGAGTCTCTGGCGTAGCCTCATTCGTAGCTCTGTGCACGTTTTATTTTCAGCAGAGATCTCAAATTCTTCTATTAATTATTCACAGCCCGGTCCCTGAGATGGAAACCAACCTGCAAGTTTAACTCGTATTATAGGCGCAACAAAAGCGCCTGGACGTAGGTCGCGGCCCCAAATCGGTCCTTGCAGGAAACAGTCAATTGACTGCCTGAAGCCTCGCTTCTACGAAAGGGCGAGCAGGCTGCGGAAAAGGTCTTCCGCAGCATGCTTTTCCTCTCTCTGTCATCTCCCCCAGCGGGGCAGAACTAAAGATAAGGAAGCCAGCTTTATCGCAGGGTGCGGAAAGATTTTTCATAGAGAACAGGTTGTTCCGCACCCTGCTAGAGCGCCGCCGAACAACGTTTCTGGTCCAGGCTTTTCGCACCGGATGGTCCAGGCGGCTGCCCGACCAACGAACAAGCGATATCCCTGCACGCGGTCCGCGAGACAAATCATATCTACCTGATCACCCCGCCAGCGCGTGACGTTGCACCGTTCCGTCGAAGGCATAATTCGTGTACGCGATTATAAGCACTCGTAGCATCGCTCCTCCAATCACCGGCACTGCTTGCAGTCACTCCCGGGAGTACTCAGTACCCGCAGCTATGCGAGGCGCCAGGCGCGATGGCCGGAGCGACATTGCTTTTCACACAGAGAGCGCCTCGTCCATTGACCCGCAAAGGTAAAAGCGACCCGTTGGGCGGGCCCCTCATCGTCGAGCCGCATCGCATTACCAAGTTGCAGTGCGAGATGGAAGGTTACATGGTGGGCCGCAGGCCGCGTATCAGACCGATTGCGCCGGCTTTGGCGCACTCTTCGCCGGAACAGCTCAATTTATGAGCTGAAGCCGATCGAGGCACTCCCTTGTAGATCGAGCAGTTAAACAATTCACGTTTAAAAAATCTAGCTCCACCAGAAGCGGCAATTGGATTGAGCGCCTCTATTGTGCACATCAGTCTTCGCCTCGCGGAATATTCAGTCAACGAAATAGAGCTTTACCCAGCTCTGGTTGGATAGATAGCGGTAAACCTCCGCGGTGTACTCACCGGGTGCGCTGACCGTGCCGGAATACCAGGACTGAATTGCTGCGCCAATATCGCCGGCGGGTGTTTCGCCGGTGAGGCCGTGAAAAGCCGAATACAGGCGGGCCGCATAGAAATCGGCATTGAAACAGGTATTCTCGCGCGCCAGCATCGAGCCTGCACCGGCAAAGCCGGGCCAGGCATGGTCGCGGCCACGGTCTGCAACCTGCATGACGCCGCTCGAAGTGCCGTTATCGCCCACGTTGGTCTGGTCCCAATCGCCTTCCTGGGTCGCCACCGCGTAGAGCAGCAAGGGATTGATTCCCCACTTGTTCGCCGCCCACTGGAGCACCTCCGCGGTGGTTGGATGCGCCAATGGGCACGCACCGTCGATGCGCTCGGCCTCTGGCCGCCAACTGACGCCGAGGTAGGCGGCATAGAAGCCATCGTGCGCCCGAAGCTGATTCAGGTACTCGCCGGGATTCGTCGCTACGATGTGGTTATAGTAATTGTTCGCGATTGCATTTACGCCACCCAACGCTCCGGTCTCGACCTTCGATGGCCTGGTCGGCAGTACAAATGACGCCGCTTGCGCATCGCTCAACAGCGGGCCTCCGATGAGTCCGTAGCCCGCGCCGCTTCCGCCTGGAGCATTGAATTTGCCGTAATCCGCACGGTCCGTATTCACCCCTGCAATACCGGCGGCCAAGCCTGCCAGTACTGGGATCGTGGCCCCACGAACTGTTGACCTTCGTCTGTCCGCCACTGTTGTAAGCGCTGCCATGCTGACTGGCAGCTTCCCGTGCAACGCGTATCCGCTCGCCGAGCCTGCTCCACGCGCGGCGGTAGGAAGCGCGAAGGTGGCGGCTATAGCTAACAGACGGATGTAAAGCTGATGGAGGATAGACGGCTGAGTCATGGTTGGCACGAAAAACGTACTGGCACGGGCGCGCAACAATTGCAGTTATTAGTGAGTTGTCGGTGCATTTCGCGTCTCAACGCGTCCATGAGTCCCTGCCCGTTAGCAGAACGATAATCCAAATCACGGTGCTTGGATTACATAATATCCTATGAGGCCCGTTGACTCAGAAAATAAACACTGACTACATATCGATGTATGGAGGGATGCTTTAACCGGCTGATGTCAGCGCGCCGGTTAGCCGAGTTCGTACGCGCGTCATCCTTCCGGTTTCTGTAGTCGTTCCGATCATGTTTAAACGGCCTTTGGGGGGTCAATGGAAAGAATCGGGACCTGCACTCGGTCGTGCACCCGCCTGATGTCGTCTCGTGCGGAGAAAGCTTCGGCGCGTGCTTTCGTCAATCGAGGTGCCTCGACGAACGCCGGAAAGCTGTTGTGGCTTCTCCCTGCGATGGTGCTTTGCTCGAA
>Ga0099829_10001035_pt1 | contig 15012 bp, 12 predicted proteins | sample CZO8metaG_3_FD_79336 | JGI IMG/M metagenome (GOLD analysis project Ga0099829, IMG submission 79336) | Vadose zone soil microbial communities from the Eel River Critical Zone Observatory, Northern California, USA - CZOApr15con2H2.8 metaG | ecosystem: Environmental > Terrestrial > Soil > Vadose...
CCAGGTCGGCGCGGTGCTGAGGGTCGAGGGAAACCTGAAACAGATCTGCCAGGCTGCGGTCTGCTCCGCCGCCCAACCCGCCGGTCGAGATGGTCCCCCGGTGGGTGACGTGGTCGCTGGTGGTGAACTGCGTGAACGCCGGAACGGGATCATGGCCGTTGACCGTTTCGGCCGCATAGACATTCCAGTTCGCCCACCGCGTCATGCAGGTGTTTGTGCCATCGGTGCAAGCTGCTCCTTGCTGAGGCGGATGCCCAGGCTCCAGAACGCTGCGGTCATTCGAGTTACCTGGCCGATCATCGCCCAACCAAACTACGACCACATGGCCGTTGGCATCGGCAGCCACCCATGGGAAGACGTTGGCATTGCCGACCGTGGTCCCCTGATTCGCTTGCACGGGCGAAGTCCAGGTCGCCCCTTGGTCGCTGGAGGACGAGAAGAAGATGTTGGAATTGTCTGACCAGACGGCGTACACAAAGCCTGAATTGTCTACGGCGAGCGCCGGGAAAATGTTATCTGTGCCATTGGCCGCCCCCAACGACCCGACGGGGCTGGCGAAGAGCTTGTGATCAGTAAAAGTGAACGCCCGCAGGCCTCTCTTGGCGTCCTTGGAGACACCTACATAGACCGAGCGCATCGGTTGCCCCAGGGCGTTCTCGGTGGCGTTGTCGGGAGCCACAAAGACCTGGTAGAGGTTCCCTCGGCTTGGGCAATTGCTGTGGTCGACCTTAACCTGGCCGGCAATGTTCGCGGTGGCCGTCGGAGTAATGTTGCCCGCCGCCAGGAAGGTCTGGCGATCGATGGCCTCGGCGAAGCCGTTTAGATAAGTGAGTCCCCCATCGTTCGAGCGCTGCACCTCGATGTTGAACGTCCCGACGTCGTGGTAGACAAGATAGACAGTCTGGGGGTCAATTGCGTCGAGCCACTGGCGGTCATCGACAGGGATCACCGCGGCCACAACGTTGGGCGAACTGAAACTGTCACCGCGGTTGACCGAGTGTGTCGCGGTGACGCCAGGAAGGAGTGTCAGGCTGACCAAAGGCAGGTTCGGGATGCTGGTTGCCGTGTCGGCCGCATTGACGGCGATATCCACGTCGCCCCCTCCCGGGGCGAGGCCCGGGTTCAACAGATTGCTCACATTGTTCGCGCAACCATTGGTGAGGATGCCGCAATTGTCTGGCTGACCCTCGTATTTGAAAGGCAGCGTCCCATTGGGGTTTGGCCCGCCATCCACAGCTTGATACCAGCGGTGCAGGTCGACACCGCCGGGCACTCCGCGGATGGACGAAACGTAGATCGTGCCCTGAGCATCGGTGCGGACACTGGGCTCAAGCCCCCTCACCACGAAGGCCAGAAAGCTCAAAGAGGTTGGAACTGGCGCCAGCAGGGGCAAGGGCAACTCCTGGTTTGGACTGAACCCGTTTGTAGCCAGCGCGGAAGAGTAGCCCATGACCAGGGCGGAGACGCCGAGCACTACGGCAAAACAGAGCGCGATGAGGAAACGCCGCCGAGCATTCTGACCTTTCATCCTAACCTCCTGAAGAGATTGATGCTTGCGCCTTTTGTTGGCACTCCCCTCACTTGGACCTAGCCCATGAACTTTCCGAGGGAGACTGGTTTAATCCCGGCTGTTTGAAAACCAGGTAACTACTAGAATTTCGGCTAGAGAAAAGTCCTGAACGCAGGCCCGGGAAGAGCAGGAAACCGCAACGGGTTTCTTACTGAACACGTTTTCAGGGTTTTCACTCCCATGGATTCGGGGATGTACCGGATTGTGCAGTTTGTGAGGATCCCATACGCTCCCCACACCATGACACGCGGGAGTTTCACCAACTTGCTGAACTTCAGATGGAATGACCCCACATTGCCTCGCCAGGGAGCACTACCCCGGCTCCCCAGCGCCCCGCCCTTTGGTGAAGCTCCCGCCTCAAGATTCCCAGCCATCCTTAGGGGTGCCGGAATCGCAGCGGCACCCGCGCCCGACGTCGGGCTCGGCCATGCGGTGAGGAGGATGAGAGCATGATTCAAGCGGCTTTGCGCCAGCCAATGGTGAGGACTGAACCAAGAGAAGAGCGGCGGGCAAGCACGCGCTTTCGAATCGTCCTGCCTGCCTCCATCCGCAATTTTCCGTTAAATGGAGATTCCGAAGAGTTCTTCGGAAAAACGATGGACATCTCGGGGCGTGGGATCTATTTCGTAACCGACGCACCATTCGAGCCCGGAACCAGATTCGCCCTCACAATCGCCTTTCCTCGCAAGCGAGCTTCGTTTGACCCTGCCCTGGCTCGCGCGCGGGCGCGGGTGGTTTGGTCCGAAGAAGTCTGGAGTCAGGGCAAGCGAAAGGTGGGCGTGGCCGCCGAAATCGAACATTATTGCCTCTGATTCAAGCTCGCCTTTACTCGCCTGCTGCAAGCAGCCTTCACCCGACAACCGTGGACTCTTCCCCCTACAATCAACGCGGGATTAAACATTCACAAAGCTGTTGGCCCGGTCCGCTGCCGAATCTGCCGCGGGCTCCTTTGCTTCGGATAAAGGCTTCGGGGATTCCCTGACAATTCTTTCCGGGGTTTCCCTCGCTCGAATTGCCAAGCTCACCGGATTGTTGCCCCTCCCTTTGTTTACTAGGCTCGGCTCGTGCGTGGCCGGTGAGGAGATTTCAAGGAGAGGGCGTGTGAATGCTCTGGCTACTTCGCCCCAAAGAAGATCGGTCGCCGTCAAAATCCTCGTTGCGGACGGCGATTACGTCGGGGACGGAATGAACAGCTTGTGCGCCTGGACAGGTTTCCAGCCGGAAAGGTGAAGCGGAAATGAAGGGCATTAGCGACGCTTACCATAGGGTTCCAGCACGCCGTTTTGCGACGGACTAGTCTGTGCGAGGAGCCTGTTGCGGCGCCAAATCACCGCCGGTTCAACTGGCATCACCGCCCCATTGTTATCCGATAGCGGAGTGGCATACGTGACTGGAGAAAACGAGAAGGGCATGGTCAAACATCGGGAGTTGAACTTCGACGACTACGTGGCGTTTCTTCGCCGGCAGCACCGGCAGATCATCCTGTTGGTAATCCTGGGCGCCGCGGCTGGCTTGTTGCTTTCGCTGGTCTTGCCGCGCCGATATACCTCGCACACGATGGTTCTCGTGGAGCAGCCGACGGTACCCGATAACTACGTGAAGCCGGTGATGGGCGAGGGTCTGAACCAGCGCTTGGCCAGCATGCAGGAGCAGATTCTCAGCCGCACGCGCCTGCAACATCTGGTAGAGCGGTTTGGGCTATACGCCAAAGACGCAAAGCGGGTGCCCATGGAGCAACTGGTCGAGCGGCTGCAGAAGTCGATCAAAGTGACGCCGCTGGAGGCAATGCCGGGGACACGATCTCCAGAACTGCCCGGCTTCAATGTGGACGTGACGATGGGAGAGGCTCGGCTTGCCCAGCAAATTTGCGGCGAGATCACCTCGATGTTCATGGAGCAAAACTTACGGCTGCGCCAGCAGCAGGCCGAGGACACGACGGAGTTTTTGGCCAAGCAATTGGAGAACGCCAAGGCCAAGCTCGACGAGCAAGACGCCAAGCTGGCCGCCTTCCAAAGCCGCTACATCGGGGCACTTCCCGAGGACGAGAGGACCAATCTCACCGTGCTCATGGGGATGACCCCGCAGCTCGAAGTTGCGACCCAAGCCCTCAACCAAGCCCAGCAGGAGAAGGCTTTTGCGGAATCCCTGCTAAACCAGCAGCTTGCGGCCTTGAATTCGTCGCAGCAGGGCGAGGATCCCCAAAAGCTTGAGCAGCAGCTCGAGAGAGCGCAAGGCCTGCTTCTCTCGCTGCGGACTCGTTACACTGACCAACATCCCGACGTGGCGAAAGTCAAGAATGAAATTGCGGAGCTAAAAAAGAAGATTCATGAGGCATCCGCGGAGGACCAGGGCCAGTCGAGCCAGCCGCAGGTAAAGGGTCCCCTGGTCGAGCCGCTGCAGATCCAGCAGCTTCGGGCGCAGCTTCACCAGGCCGATTTGGTCATCAGCCAGAAAAAACACGAGCAGGAGCAGCTACAACGACAAATCCGGACCTTGCAGAGCCGCGTGCAGCTGAGCCCAATGATCCAACAGGAATTCAAAGCCTTGACACGGGACCATCAAACCGCGCTGGACTTCTACAACGATCTTCTCAAGAAGCGGAACGAATCCCAAATGGCCACCGAGTTGGAACGCCGCCAGCAAGGCCAGCAGTTCCGTGTGCTTGATCCGCCCAGTTTGCCGGAGCGGCCCTCCTTCCCCAATCGGTCGCTGTTCAGCCTCGCCGGGCTGGGCGCTGGGCTGGCCGTCGGATTAGGGATGGCGCAACTGGCCGAGTCGCGCGACAAATCGATGCGGACCAAACGGGACGTTGAGTTTTATCTCGGAGCCCGAACCTTGGCCCTGATCCCTCCGTTTGAGCCGGCAACGGGGAAGAATGGCTCCAGGAAAGACGCCGCGGCGGCGCTAACCGAGATCAGCCTGCGCCTGCCCTCTCGAGGTTGATGAGTATGTACAAGAAGTTTTTCGGTCTGGGAGAGAACCCCTTCAACGTCAACCCGGACCCGCGCTATCTATTCTCGACGCCCCGCACTCAGGAAGCGCTGGCTGGCTTGACCTATGGGATCCAGAACCGGAAGGGCATCATTCTGCTGACGGGCGAGGTGGGAACGGGAAAGACCACACTGCTCAACAATCTGTTGAACTGGCTCCGTCACCAACAAGCCGTCACTGCCTTCATCTTCAACATCCAGCTTAGCGTCGACCAGCTGTTTGATTGCCTGATGGCCGATTTCGGGATTTCCTGCGAATCGCGCTCGAAAAGCGAAAGGCTGATGCGGCTTAACCACTGGCTGCTGGATCGATACCGCGCGGGAGAGACAGCGGTGCTCATCCTGGATGAGGCACAAAACCTCTCCTCTCAGGTGCTCGAGGAAATCCGCCTTCTCACCAACCTGGAGACCTCGACTGAGAAATTACTCCAGATCGTGTTATCCGGCCAGCCGGAGCTCAAAGAGAGGCTCAGACAGCCGCACCTGCGACAGTTGCGGCAGCGGATTACCTTGCGCTGCGAGACGCGGCCGCTGTCGCTGGCGGAAACTGGCGGTTACATCGTGGAACGCCTTCGAATCGCCGGTGCAAACGGAAAACCCATCTTTTCTTCAGAAGCCATCGAGAGCGTCTACAACTATGCCCGCGGAATCCCGCGCGTGATCAACCTGCTGTGCGAGCACGCGTTGATCAACGCCTTCGTCGAGCAGCAGAGGCCGATCTCTCCCTCCCTGGTTGACGAGGCGGCGCGGGATTTCGAGCTGGACTGCGTCGAACCGACGACCCCACCGGCCAGTTCTCTAAATTTCGAAAGTTACACGGTCGCTGAGTCACTGCTCCAGAACTTAGTCAGACTTCTGGAACAACGCCGTCCGCCCGCCTCGGTGAGTGTGGAGTCCGGAGAAAGCAACCCATGAGCCGCATTCACGAAGCGCTAATGAAGGCCCAAAAGGAAAGAGGCTCCGCAGGGTCGGCGGAAAGTCCGCAGACACCCGATCCTGTTGTTCCGGAAGCCGTTCAGAGCTACGGAGCGGTACGGCCCGGGCCGAAGATCATGGCGCCGCGGAAACTCGAGGGCACTCCCCCAACTCCTGACTTCCTCCGACTGGAGAAGTTGCGGCAACTCTGCGCAAAGCCCGCCTGGAAGCTTGACCCCAATACGATTGTTTTCTGCAACAAGCAATCTTCCTCGCCGTGCGCTGAGCAATTCCGGACCTTGCGCTCGCGCCTGTACCGGCTGCGCAGCGCGCAGCCCATCCGCACCCTGCTGGTCACGAGTACGCTGTCTGGGGAAGGAAAAACATTCATTGCCATGAATCTCGCTCAAGCGATCGCGCGTCAGAACGAACGGCGAGCCTTGCTGATCGACGCCGACCTGCGTGCTTCAAGGCTGCATATTTCTCTGGGGGCTCCTTCCGCGCCGGGCCTGTCTGATTACCTCCGCGGTGAAGCCGATGAATTTTCGATTACCCAAGCCGACTCGCGGGACAATCTCTTCTTTATCCCGGCCGGTAGACCCGTCTCCAACCCGGCGGAATTGCTCGCGAGCGTCCAGTTGAAAAGTTTGTTGGATCGGCTGGCTCCGTTGTTCGACTGGATCATCCTGGACGCCCCTCCAGTTCTCCCGGTGGCAGACGCCGGCGTGCTGGCGGGATTGTGTGATGGGGTGATCTTTGTAGTCCGTGCTGCCTCGACCGCCTTCGACCTGGCTCAGACAGCATCCCAGGAGTTTCAGGAAAAAAATCTCCTTGGCGTCGTGCTCAACCGCGTCGAAGAAGATGCAAACTACGGCGCCTACTCATACTACGCCGGAAACGGGAGGGACAAGCGATGATGGTCGGTCTTCCCGTTTCGTCATCTAGAGGCGTGTCGCGCTGCGAGCTTCGCTAGCGCGTCTTGCAGCCTAGAGCCCGAAAGTTGGGACTCTCATGGCGGTAGCTTGTCCAAGTTAGGCCTCTGCTTTGGGGGCAACAATGAGACAAGACAGTCAAAGCGCAATCGGCACCAGCATGATACCGAGAGTGGGCAGTTCGCCCTGGTTCGCGCTACAAATCAGGTCCCGCTATGAGAAAAACGCGGCCACCCTGCTGCGCGGCAAGGGCTACGAACTTTTCCTGCCTCTTTACAAGTCGCGGCGTTGTTGGTCTGACCGAATCAAGGAACTTGAGCTGCCCCTATTCCTTGGCTACCTGTTCTGTCGGTTCAATCCAATGGATCGCCTCCCGATACTTGTGACGCCGGGTGTCATCCGGGTTGTAGGAATCGGCAGGAGCCCGGTGCCGGTGGACGATGCGGAAATCGCTGCAATTCAAAAGGCCGTTCAATCCGGCCTGCCCAGACAACCTTGGCCGTTCCTGCAAACCGGGCAAAGGGTGAAGGTCGAATACGGGCCGCTTCAGGGCCTGGAAGGGAGCTTACTGGAGTTCAAAGGGCGTCATCGCCTGGTGTTGTCGGTGACCATGCTGCAGCGCTCCGTGGCTGTCGAAGTCGACAGCGCCTGGGTCAGTCCGATTCCGTTAAATTTGTCCGCCACCACTCCCCCAGCATGCCTGGTTAGGGGATTCTAGAGACTTCAGCGCGCGGCTATGTCCCCACACGACGAAGACAGAGGAACCAGTGCCTCGACAGTAAGGCTGTTGAGAGAGAAGCCCAACTCCCGAAGGCTTCCCGGGTTCAGTCTGCGATCCCGACGGTTCTTAAACCCGGAGCGGCGCGAATTCCTCGCTGAGGACATGTTTCGGAGGATTTTCTGTTGGGAGCGGAAGAGAGCAGAGCGCTCTCGCAGGCCCTTCCTGCTCATGCTTATGGATGTGGGAAGAGCTCTCCAAGCAGATCAAGGGGAGAGAATGGTGGCAGAAATATTGTCAGCGCTCGCTTGCTCCGTGAGGGAGACGGACATCGCCGGGTGGTATCAGGAGAGCGCCGTTTTTGGAGTCGTCTTCACCGAGATGGACGACGTAGACCGCAGCGCGCTGCAGAAGTTGATGTGCGCCAGGCTAACCGCGTCCCTGCGTGCAAACCTGGGGGCACAACTGGTCGACCAGACCCACCTCTCGTTTCACTTCTTCCCGGAGGATTGGGAGAAACCGGGCCCCGGCCCTTCGGCTGATGCCAAGCTTTATCCAGACTTGTTCGCGAAGGATGAGGCGAGGAAGATCTCTCGTTTTGTGAAAAGGGCCATGGATATTGTGGGAAGCATCACGGCCCTTGTCCTTTGCTCGCCTGTGTTCTTGGCCATTTCGCTGGCCATTAAACTCAGCTCGAAGGGGCCAGTGCTGTTCAAACAGGAGAGATTAGGTCTGTTCGGCCTCCCCTTTACGCTTTTGAAATTCAGATCCATGAAGTGCGTGAACGACCCGCGCATTCATCAGGAATATGTCAAGCGGTTCATCGCCGGGGACACCGATTCGGCACAAGCCGGCCGTAGCCAGAATCTCGTTTACAAAATTCAGGAAGACCCCCGGGTCACCCACGTGGGAAAGTTTCTGCGCAAAACCAGCCTGGACGAGTTGCCCCAATTTATCAATGTTTTGAAAGGCGAAATGTCTCTGGTGGGGCCGCGCCCTCCGATCCCCTACGAGTTGAAGGCCTACCAGATCTGGCATCGGTGTCGGGTGTTGGAAGCAAAGCCGGGAATCACGGGCCTGTGGCAGGTCAGGGGGCGCAGCAGGACGACATTTGACGACATGGTTCGGCTGGATCTCCGGTATGCGCGGACGTGGTCGCTTTGGCTTGATATGAAGATCCTTCTCCAAACCCCAGGGGCTGTCCTCTTCGGCGAGGGTGCCTACTGAGCCGGTGCCCTTGTGCACCTGTCTTTTACCGCTTGGCCCCATGGGTTGATTACTCCAAAAGTGGCTAGAACGCTGACAAGGAGAGCAAAACCTGATTCTTCCAGAGGTGCATTATGGTGACTTTCCCAGATCCTCTTCGCTATAGCCGTCCATCGGCAACCGCGGCAAGGCTGTCGGGGAGATTGAAATGTCGGACTCGAGAAAAACCAGCCAATCACCTTCGTATTGGCGTTATTGGCTACGGTTATTGGGGCCCGAACGTCGTCCGGAGTCTCCACAGCCTCGAAAACTATGAGCTCGTTGCCATCAGCGACAAGAATCCCGCTATGCTTCAACGAGCAAAACAGCTCTCCCCGGGTGCCGACCTAAGGACGGACTGCTCGGAGCTCCTGACTTCCCCCCAAATCGACGCCATCGCCGTGGTTACTCCGGTCTGGACCCATTTCGAGTTGGCGAAATCCGCCCTCGAAAATGGCAAACACGTCTTCGTAGAAAAGCCGTTCACTTCGACGCCGCAACAAGCCGAGGAGCTCATAGAGTTGGCGGAACGGAAGAGACTCAAGATCATGGTGGATCACACCTTTCTCTTCACTGGCGCAGTGAAGAAAATGCGAGAGCTCGTAGACGATGGAATCCTCGGGAATCTCTACTACTATGACTCCACGCGAGTGAACCTGGGCCTTTTCCAACACGACGTGAACGTCGTGTGGGACCTTGCTCCCCATGATTTGTCCATCATGGATTACATCATCCGGGAGAAACCAGAGGCTGTCGTTGCGACCGGGGGGAGGCATTTGAACGGGCTGGCAGACGTGGCTTTCATCACCGTCTACTTTCCCGGGAACGTGATCGCCCACATCAACGTCAACTGGCTTTCTCCCGTCAAGGTTCGGACCACTTTGATCGGCGGCGAAAAAAAGATGCTGGTCTGGAACGATCTCGAAGCCGACGAGAAAATCAAGGTGTATGACCGGGGCGTGCAACTGACCAACGGGCAGGGCGTCTATGACTTGCTCGTAAGTTACCGTTCGGGGGATGTGTGGGCTCCCAAGGTTGAGCAGACCGAGGCATTGCAGGTCGAACTTAAATACTTCTTCGATTGCATCCTGAATGATCGAACGCCCCTAAATGACGGCCTTGCCGGCTTACGGGTGGTCAAAATGCTTGAAGCGGCTGACCAATCGCTGAAGGAAAGAGGCAAGGTTATCGCGCTATGAACCCGTATCGATGCATTGCTCCTGATGTGCAATTGGGAAAAGACGTGAAGCTCTCTCAGTTTGTCAATCTTTATGGTTGCGAAGTTGGCGACCACACCAAGATCGGTGCGTTTGTCGAGATCCAAAAAAACGCCAAGATCGGCAGAAGTTGCAAAATCTCCAGCCATTCCTTCATCTGTGAAGGCGTGACCATTGAGGACGGCGTTTTCGTCGGTCACGGCGTTACCTTCATTAACGACTCCTACCCGCGCTCTACCACCTCGGGAGGCGCGCTGCAGACCGAAAAGGACTGGAAAGTGGAGGCAACACTGGTAAAGAAAGGCGCCTCCATTGGCTCCGGTGCAACGATCCTCTCCAACCTGATCATCGGTGAAAACGCTTTGGTCGGTGCTGGCAGCGTGGTGACCCGCGACGTGCCTGCCAATGCCATTGTGGCCGGCAATCCGGCCAGAACCCTGCGCTTCATCGCGCCACAGTTGAAGGTGGCGAAATGATCGGCCATGACAACATTCCTTTCTTAGATTTAGTCGCGCCTCACTTGGAACTGGAAGAGGAATTGGTGTCGGTCTTCCGCAGCGTCCTGAAGACTGCTGGATTCGTCGGGGGGCCGATGCTGGAGGAGTTCGAACGGGAGTTTGCGCACTTTTGCGGAGTGCAATATTGCGTCGGCGTGGGGAGCGGCACGGACGCTTTGCGGTTCGCCCTGATGGCCGCCGGTGTGAAACCCGGCGATACCGTCGTTACCGTTCCGAACACTTTCATCGCAACTGCGGAGGCCATCTCCCAGGCCGGCGCGCGGCCGGATTTCGTGGACGTCCAGGAGCGCACTTTCAACATGGACCCACGGAAACTCCGGGAATACCTGGAAACGAGCTGCCGCCTCAACCCTGCGACCGGAAAACTGCTGAACCGGAAGATGCCAAGACCAGTCACCGCAATCGTCCCAGTGCACCTATACGGCCAGACGGCGGACATGGATCCCATCCTCGAGCTCGCGGAATTGTACAGCTTGATCGTCGTCGAAGACGCTTGCCAGGCTCACGGGGCCGAGTACTTCTCTAAGAAACAGAGCCGTTGGAAGCGGGCCGGTTCCATGGGCCACGCGGCTGCTTTCAGCTTCTATCCGGGAAAAAACCTGGGAGCTTGCGGAGAGGCGGGAGCGGTGACGACCAACGATGGGGCGCTTGCGCAAAGAGTTCGGATGCTCCGCGACCACGGCCAGGCGAAGAAGTATTTCCACGATCTCGAGGGATATAACGGCCGCCTCGATTCCCTGCAAGCAGGAATCCTGAGCGTCAAGCTGCGCCACCTCGCGGAATGGAACCACAGACGTCGGGAGCGGGCCGGCTACTATCACCAGGTATTCACTCCGCTGGGAGGCAGCGTCACCATTCCTCACGAGCCGCAATGGTCTAAGTCCGCTTATCACCATTACGTCATCCGCACAGAACATCGAGATCAGCTCAAGGCATACCTCGACGAGGCCGGAATCGGTACGGGCATCCATTACCCGGTGGCAATTCATCTCCAAAAAGCCTACCGGTCGCTTGGTTGCCAGGAAGGCGATTTCCCAGTGGCCGAAAAAGCAGCCAGGGCAATTCTCTCCCTGCCCATCTACCCGCAGCTGAGCTTCGATCGCCAGAAGCAGATTGTCGAGAGGGTTCAGGAGTTCCTATCCACAAAGACCGTAAGCACACAGCGGTTGCATACTCAGCAGGTACCCGCCCACTAGGGCAGGTTGAAATTCGGTCGGCTTGCAATGCCAGGCCACCGCTGAAAACATGGCTTCTCAAATCTCCACAACTGCGCCAGGCGAGCACGAAATCCCCGCCAGTGCCAAAACGGACTGGGATGGGAAGCCACCTCGCCCCTTAGGCCAGAAAAAGGTCTGGATTGACCTGGACAACTCACCGCACGTTCCATTTTTCGCGCCCATTATCAAAGAGCTCGACAGACGCGGCTATTCCGTAGTTCTGACGGCGCGCGACTGCTTCCAGGTGCGGGGGCTGGCCAATCTGTTCCATCTCAACTGCAAGGTCATCGGTCGTCATTCCGGCAAGCTGAAGATTCGCAAATTGGCGGGGTTGTGTGTTCGCGCCTTGGAGTTGATTCCGACGATTTTGCGTGAGAACCCGGATCTCGCTTTGTCCCACAGTTCGCGTGCTCAGTTGATCGTCTCCACCGCCCTGCGGATCCCGACACTGATGCTCGGTGACTATGAGTTCTCCAAGGTGTGGGTTTGGATTCGCCCGACGTGGGTGATGTTCCCGGACGTCATTCCTGAGGACGCGGTCAATTGTGATCGGAATCGAATTCTCAAGTACCCGGGCATCAAAGAAGATGTGTATGTTCCCGAATTCCAGCCGGACCCGAGCATCAAGGCTCAGCTCGGATTCGAAGAGAGCGATCTGGTTGTTACGGTACGCCCGCCAGCCGACGAAGCACACTATCACAACCCCGAGAGTGACGAACTCGTCCGTGCGGTGATCGATTTCCTGAGCGGCGATCCCAACACCAAGATGGTTTTGCTGCCTCGCGATGAGAAACAGGCGAGCTTCGCGCGTAAGGCATGGGCGAAATTGTTCTCAACCGGGAAAATCATCATCCCGGACAGTGTCGTCGACGGCCTGAACCTTATTTGGCATTCCGATTTAGTTGTCAGTGGCGGCGGCACTATGAATCGGGAAGCTGCCGCACTGGGGGTGCCCGTCTATAGCATCTTTCGCGGCAAGATCGGTGCGGTGGATCAATATCTCTGCGAGAGAGGCCGGCTCGTACTCCTCGAGAGCGTTCAAGACGTGCGGACGAAGATTCTCGTGATCCGAAGAAATCGACCCATCAAGCCCCACAATGGTGATGGCGTCGCCTTGAGCGCCATTGTCCAGCAGATTCTCGCGATCATGGAGTCGAAATATCCTGTGCCGAATCAAAGTGCGAACTAACAGATCGTGATCCGGTGCTGGTTCAAAGTGACGGGTAGCTTCTGAGCAGGTTGCAGTTGAGAGGTAAGGCCGCAGAATTCGGCGGTCCCAGGCTCGCAAATGAAAATTCTTACAGTCGTTGGTGCGCGTCCCAATTTCATGAAGGCCGCGCCGATCATCGCTGCCATCAACAAGCACAACGAGAAGATTGCGGTAAGCTCCACCGACCGGCGCGAAGGGCCAACAGAGATGATCCAGCACATCCTTGTTCATACCGGTCAACATTACGACGACCTCATGTCCGGTTCTTTCTTCAGCGATCTCAGACTTCCAGAGCCGGACGTTCACCTCGACGTGGGTTCGGCGTCCCACGCGGTCCAGACCGCGGAGATTATGAAGAGATTCGAACAGGTACTTTTGAGGGAGAAGCCTGACGTCGTGGTTGTAGTCGGAGATGTCAATTCGACCATCGCCTGCGCCCTGGTTACAGCAAAGATCTCCTTCGACTCTGCTGGTTCCCGGCCGTTGATCGCCCACGTGGAAGCGGGGTTACGCTCCTTCGATAGGTCGATGCCGGAAGAGATCAATCGCCTTCTCACCGATCACGTGTCCGACCTGCACTTTGTGACGGAGGAGAGCGGGCTTCAGAATCTGCGCAACGAAGGGGTTTCACCCGATCGGATCCATTTCGTCGGCAACACCATGATCGACTCTCTCCTCGCTTTCAAGGAGAAAGCCGAGACTTCGACCATATTGGAGGAGTTAGGGCTTCGGGCGCAGACGGGGAAGAACGGCGCGGGCAACTCGATCACTCGTTATGCGCTCCTGACTCTGCATCGGCCATCCAATGTTGACAATCGGGATGCCTTTCTGAATATATTGGAGGGGCTAGAAGACCTGGTAACAGATTGCCCCACCGTCTTTCCCGTACATCCCCGAACGCAGCGACGAATTGACGAATTCGGTTTGGAACTCCACCTCGGGACGCATGGAATGAGAACCAAGGACAATGGGCGACACTCCGGAAACCTCCACCACGGAATCATCCTGACCGCTCCTCTGGGTTATTTGGACTTTCTTTGTTTGATGAAGCACGCGACGCTCGTCGTGACCGACTCAGGCGGCATCCAGGAAGAAACAACATGCCTGGGGATTCCCTGTGTCACGGTCAGAGAAAATACCGAAAGGCCCGTTACCGTGGTGAACGGGACAAATACGATCGCGGGGACAAAACCAGAGACCATCAGGGATGCTATCCGACGTCAGAGAGGGAGGAAAAGCAACGATGGCGTGCCAAAGAAATGGGATGGGCAATCCGCCACACGCATCATAGCCGCCTTGATTCGGGCGCACCATGAAAGGGCTTTGTCCCAACAGTCTCTTACCCGGTAACCCCGTGCTTGCGCTGTCGATACCCACGGCCCCGGCCCACTCAATCGTGATGGACAACGGGGATCCAGCGGCGACCCTGAAGCTTCTGGCCTACTGTCGGGCGAACGATTGGGCGGGTTACGACCCTTACGACGCTTTGAACAGCAGAGTTCTTCAGGCTCTGCCATTCCTGAACTCCAGAGTTCCTCGGCTGGTTCTCACCCAGGCATTGAAGCGGAGTCCAATTAACCTCCGCCACCTGGTGCTTATTCGAAAGACACAGAATCCAAAAGCCATGGCACTCTTTCTCTCGGGGTTACTCAAGCTCTCGAAAATCGGCCTGGGCAATCAGGAAGGCCTCATCGGGGTGATGATCGAACGGTTGATCGCCCTTCGGTCACGCGGCGTTCCTTACTGGTGCTGGGGGTACAATTTCCCCTGGCAGACGCGCACAATTCTGGTACCGGCAGCGACCCCTAACGTGGTCTGTACGTCTTTCGCCGCCAACGCACTTCTGGATGCCTATGAACAGCGCCGGGAGTCGCGTTGCCTGGGCCTGGCGGTGAGTGCGGCGGAGTACATCCTGAACGAGCTCTACTGGGCCGACGGTAGCTCCGTTGCCGGTTTCAGCTATCCTCTGCCCTCAGTTCGAGTTCAGGTCCATAACGCGAACTTCCTTGCTGCCGCTTTGTTGTGCCGCGTGTACAGGCACACCGGCGAGGAGAAATTCCTGGGTCCCGCCCTCAAGGTTGCCCGCTGCTCGGCCGCCAAGCAGCACGCAGATGGCTCGTGGGCCTACGGGGAGGCGCCGTCACAACGATGGATCGACAACTTCCACACCGGATATAACCTCTGCGCGTTGCGGTCAATTTCCCGGTATGCCGAGACAACGGAGTTCGAATCCTGCATACGACGCGGCTTCGACTTCTACCGAGCACACTTTTTCTGTGACGACGGTGCAGTTAGATACTTCCATGACCAAACATGTCCTGTGGACATTCACTGTGTGGCGCAAAGCATCATCACGCTCCTTGCGCTTAGAGATCTCGACCCGGCCAACGTCCCATTGGCGCGCTCGGTATTCAAATGGGCCATGGATCACATGTGGGACGATCGGGGCTTCTTTTATTATCGGGTCCTTCGCTTTTGCA
>Ga0099829_10001036_pt1 | contig 15011 bp, 17 predicted proteins | sample CZO8metaG_3_FD_79336 | JGI IMG/M metagenome (GOLD analysis project Ga0099829, IMG submission 79336) | Vadose zone soil microbial communities from the Eel River Critical Zone Observatory, Northern California, USA - CZOApr15con2H2.8 metaG | ecosystem: Environmental > Terrestrial > Soil > Vadose...
GACGGTCGGCCCGGCCCTCCGCCAATACTTACAGCAGGACGCCAAATGCCTCTCGGCCTGGTAACTAGTCTTCAGGTACTGCCCGACGGCCGGCCTAGGGCACCGACGCCAACGTCGGCAAGTTCTCGTCATGGCCGTGAAGCGAACATCACCCCCCTTTGGCGTGACCGCACCTGAAGCGATCCGGCTAAACGATCGGGCCCAGCTTGGTTAGTCACGTCGCCCCGTCTGCGGTTTTCTAAAACGCATTCGGGCTGCAGCAATGATGCCGATAATCCGCCGTTTAGCGCGTGCAACGGTCGCGGTGCGCGGAGCGGACCGAGGGCTTGTCAAGCCATATTTTCGGAGTCTTGTCAAGTCTGCTTAACAGGAGTAGCGTGGCCGCAGCATGCCCACTGCGGAGCATCGTCGACCGAGGTCCCACGCCAAGTCACAACCTCATCAGCGTTCAGTCGAGAAGCCCGCCTCAAATCTCCCGCAGAAGCTGGCCAAGTTCTGGGTGAGCTCCATCGGCGTTCTTCTCACTGGCGTCTACGGGGCCGTCTATTCGGCTGTCAAGGACACCGCCACATCGTTTGTCCCCTCGGCCCGGAGCGTGGACTCCTTCGTTACGACATACCCGGCGGTGACCTACTCGGTGCTCGGGATCGCTGCGTTGGCAACGATCGCAGCCTTGATCGCAGTGTGGCGGGACCCCGCCGCGGTCCGAGCTTCGCGCTCGGCGATCACCTCCTGGCTCGAGCGGCCGATAGTCGGCCTCACTTCGCTCTCTGTCGCAACAGCGAGCAGCTGCGCGCTTATCGGGGTCATGGCGCTTCTCGCGGTCCGGCCGGCGTGGTGTCCGAGCCGGATCTGCGAACCGGGTCTCGCCGGCTATCCGGGTCCACAGGACGGCTACATCGGTGCCGACGTCTTCGCGATTCAGAGCGACACTATCCTCATTCCGGGCGATCCGACTGCATATTCGCTCGGGCACCTCCCAGTCACGGTTGGTGCCAGGACAGTTGCGGCCGTGCTGGTACAACCTGTGACGGGGCCGACTGCGCCTTCCAACCAGCCTTACCGGCTGGCGGCGAGGATTCAAAACTTACGGTCGGATCTGGGCGAACTGTCCATCGAGGCGGTCGCGCTGGTCGTGGCGCAGGCGAGCGCGCCAGGCCAGGTCAACGCATGGCGTCAAGGCGCAGTTGCCGATTACGAAGAGAATCCGTTCCTGGCTGAATACGCCGGCGAGACGGCGAGTCAAAAGATCCCGGCGCTCTACGTGGGTCCTGTGCCGTTCGGCCACGTGACGCTCAAACCGGGTGAGAGCGACGTGCTCACGGTCAAGGTCTGGTCAGGCCTACCCGCTGATGTCACCTACCGACTGCAGATCAGCTACCGATACCTGAACCAGGCCAACCTCAGGACCTTCGTGGATCCCCAGACGATCGAGGTCGTGTTCGCCAGCCAGCTGCAGTGGAGCGAATACCAGATGCGCGGCGGCAAGATGCAGCCGGCGTGACCAGGTGCCGCGCCGCGCGACTTGCACGACTGATCTCCTCCACTATCTGGCTTGTCGCGAGTTGCACCTTAGGTCAGGCACAGCTCTCAGCGCGGGCGTCGCCGAAACCCACGCTGGGCGCGCAGAAGGCGCGATCGCCGGCGCTCGGGCCTTCGCCCACGCCGCAGGTGAACGTCAGCCAGAACGTCGTCTTTGGGTCGAATTACTTCGGCCGCAATGGCGCGCCGCATTGTCCGAACTGGCCGGACCACATCGACAACGTCGTGCTTGCCCAGGCCCGGCTTACGTACACAACTGATGAGATCAGCCGGATCGCGCCGGCCGCCAACGGCGGCCTCCTGAACTACAGACCAGGTCGATGCTAGGTTGCTCGACGTCCAGCCCGGGGTGGCTACCGGCGCTCCGGCTTTCCCTCCGTCAAATATTCAAGGTGTTGTGGGATCCTCCGCCTGCGCCTTCGAGCTCGACGTGACCAACACTGGGACTAGTGTTGTACAGATCCCTCGAGTTGGACTCCGCCTCACCGACTCCCCAGTTCCGAACCCCGCAATCTACCACGTAGTGGAGTTTTGTTCGGTCCTCCAGAGCCCGCGCTGGTGTGGTCCAGAGATTGGCGCAGGACCGCCGCCCTGCGCTGCCTATGGCGTCGAGGTCCCGCTCGACGATCGACCGCCCGGGTCCGACTTCCTGAACGTGCCGGCAGCGGTCGACTACAGAACTGATCAGCCGTGCCCGCCGGTGATGCTGACAACTCAACAGACCGTGACATTGGTCATCGGCGCTTACTCGATGATGCCCGTCATCTACCACGCAGTTCCCGTCATTGAGGTGATCGCCCCACCGTCGAGCGGGACGGCAGCCTTCTCAGAGCTAGCCGCGATCTACGCATTCGCGGACCCCTCGCAGTTCGCGTGCTACAAGCTCTCGGGGTCGACGTTTGTGCTGTGGGAGCAAGGGGCGGCAACGTACGACTTCGCTGCGAACGCTAGAGCAGGCGCGTGGTGTCCCTAGGTGGCATCATGAGCTGCCGCCGCGCGACGCGGCTCGCAGGGCTGCTCGCAACGTCGATCCTCCTGGTCGCGAGCTGCAGATTTGGTCAGGCTTCGGCAACGCCTGCGCCAACTCCGACCCCGACACCTACTCTGAGCCTGAGCGCCCAGCCGACGCCGTCGCCAACGCCGACGGTGACGCCAAGCCCGCTCGACGTCAGCCTGGTGGTGGCCTTCGGTACCGTGTATGGGCGCACTGGCGAGCCGCATTGCCCGAACTGGGTGGACCATTGGGACGACGTCGTGCTTACTCAATCGAAGCTGACCTATTCGGCCGATGAGCTCAGCCGGATGTTGCCGACGATCACCAAGACGGGGCCGAACTACGGCGCGCTAGACCCTGCCTTCTATGCGATCCAGCCTGGCGTGGCCACCGCGCCCGTGCCCGGTTCGCGCCCGGGCGACGTGGCCTCGCTGAGACTGTCTTCGGCCTGCGTGTTCTCAATTGAGGTCACCAACACGGGAAGCACGGCCCTCCAGATCCCGCGGGCCGGGCTCCGTCTGACGGGTAATCCGCAGCCGAACCAGGCCAGCTACCGCTTGGTGGAGTTCTGCTCGGTCGCCCACGACACACAGTTCTGCGGACCGCAGGTCGGTGGCGTACCTCGGCCGTGCTCCGTGTACGGCGTCGAGATCGGACTCGAGAATCACACGTCAGGTGACGACGTCATGAGCGCGCCTGAGCAGATCGACCAGAACGGGCAACCCTGCCCTCAGCTGACGCTCAGCCCGAACCAGAGCGTCACCATCGTGATCGGCGCGTACTCGACCGACCCAATGATCTACCAGGCGGAACCAGTCCTCCAGGTGATCACACCGACGGCCCAGGGCATGGTCACCTTCGTGCAACTCGGCGCCGTCTACGCCTTTGCCGATCCGTCGCAGTTCACGTGCTATCGCTTGTCGGGGTCGACCTTCGTTGTCTGGCAGCAGGGCGCATCCGCATACGATTTTCACCGGAACCAGAGTCTGGGAGGCTGGTGTGTTTAGGCGATAATGCCGCCGAATGCTTATCCGGTTTGCTCCGCCAGGGCGAACGCGCCAGCCTTGATTTCTAGGTAGGTCGTGGGCGGCAGCTTGGCTCCGATCCCGAGCAGGGTCTGGAAGGCAGCCATGGGCGTGCGCCGACGGTTGAATCGGAACACAAACTCGTCGAGATAGGCCTGCAGCTGGCCCTCGGACGCCGCGATACGTGCCCTGGAGCCAGGTCTTCAAGTTGCTGATGACGCGGTGGGCGCGAGGCAGGACTTCGAGGCCATCCTCACCTAGCCTGAGGGGCACACAAACTCGTACGACCTCTATCGAGGAGCCTCCGATGTGGTCGGCCGCGGGATCCACCGGCCAATTCGATTGGCACCAAGTAGCCGGGCGGCTGCCGAGAGAGGTGCAATTCCCTCCTGAGCTCACGGTTCAACTCTCGGGCGTTGCATCGGGCTAAGCCGCCGGCGTCGTCGATCGCGTACTCGCAGAACCGCGCCATCTCGTTCATGTAGCCCAAAACGGTGCGACTTTCTGTCTTCGCCAGAACCACGTGGCGCGGGTCGAGAACGCCGAATCGGTCAAACGGAAGGCTCTCGGCCTCGAGCTCCGCCTGAATGGAACCCACGACCGACCTGCCGATCGGTACCAAGTCGGCCTTGCGGATGTCCGGAACGAAGACCGAGAACAGGGTGCCAGCATGAGCCAATAGCAGGCATTTGCGACCGTCCAGCCAGAGCAGGTTGGCGTACCAATCCTGGTCGCTGGGCGCGATTGTCACGAGGTCTCGTTGACGCGCACCCAGGAGCGACAGCATCTTGACCGTTCACCGCAGGACCACGCCACCAATGGTATGGGCAGATCGGCTGGGGCTTCAGGCCGCGGCCGGCAGCGCCTCGCGCGCGTACTCCCGCAACAAGCTGCCGAGTCGTTCGGTGCAGGTTAACGGTCCTGCTGTCGGGACCGGATCGGAGCGCGCGATCGGGGTCCGCAACCCAAGAGCCCGGTGGGGACGGGCCGAGTTGTAGTCCTCGAACCACTCGGCAAGGACCCGCTCGAGATGGCGGCGGTTCAGGATCAGGATCCAGTCCAGACACTCGCGCCGGGTCGATCCGATCTGCCGCTCGATGTGGGCGTTGGCCTTGGGCGCCGCAATCGGCGTCCTGATCACCTCGATTCCCTCCGCCCGAAAGACAAGATCCGAGCCACCACCGTACTTGGCGTCGTGATCGCGGACCAGGAAGCGAGCGTCGACTCCCACCTCGCTGAGCTCCCAGCAGAGGTTCCTCGCCTGCTGACTCACCCAGACCGCGTCCGGCCGCTCAGTGACCGCGAGCCAGATCACCCTCCTGGTGGCCAGCTCCATACATAAGAGGACGTAGAGCCGCTTCAGGAACACGGTATCGACGCTCAGGAAGTCGGTGAGCACGATCGCCGAAGCCTGGGCTCTCAAGAACGTCTTCCAGCTCAGCCGCGAACGCAATGGCGCGGGACCGATCCGGTTCCGGCGCAGCAACTTGCGAATCGCGGTTGCGGAAACCACGTCACCGAGCTTGAGCATTTCGCCGCGAATGCGGACGCAGCCCCATTTCGGGTTGTCCTTGGCCATCTCCAGGATCAGGGTCTGTAGTTCGGGATCGAGACCTGGTCGCCCCGGACCTCGCCGGCGGCCGAAGGCCGCCCACTTCCTGCGCACCACCTGGCGGTGCCAGCCGAGGACCGCCTCGGGCTGGACCAGCATCCCGATCCATGGTGCCCGGCTTACTCGGTGGCTCAGCGCGGCCATGATCGCCCGGTCGGCCACGTCGAGCTGCGGCCGCTTCACTTGACGGCGAACAACTCGCAGTTGGTGGCGAAGAAGCAGCAACTCCGCCTCAGGGTCGCGAACCCGCAAGCGCACGTCGGCGACGTCGAGGAGAAGGCGCAGGAGAGAGTAGACAAACGCAAACCACATCCGGTGGCGATGCTAGCGGTTAACTACAGCAACTCCGAGTAGCCAACCCACCGAGGAATAAGTGTGCCCCTCAGGCTGGCAAGGTTGTCGACCGTTTGGTTCTCAAAGAAGAGAATCACCACGCGATTGATGGCCCTGGGTTAGCTCCACCTCCACGCGAAACCCTCAGGCTGGACTGGCCCTGCTCGGCCTTGCATCACCTTAGGTGACTGCTCCTCAAGTGCAGACGATTCTGAAGGTTGCATGCGCTGAGTCCAATGCGGTCGGATCAATGACTCGAATCGCCTCCCAGCCGGAAAAGGTGAATGCCGGCCCTCCTAGGCGCCAGGTTTCGGTGACGTCCTGTGAACCTGAACCGTTGAATGTCAGCGTCTCGATCGGAGCTGAAGCCCCATCGCTGCGGATGAATCGGTAGGAGACCGTTCCAGCGCCAACCGCCGAGATCCTTCCAGAGAAGGTGATGGTCACAGGACAGACTCCGGAAAAGTTGAAAGGGTCAGCGCGCACAATTGCTTCGATGACGTGGAACGAAGTCGAGGTACTGGTTGTTGGAGTCGGAGATGGTGCGGCGGAGAAGGGAAATAGATGGCTTTGATAGAGGAAGGTCAGGAGTCCGGTAGCTGCCAGAATGACCGCCGCTACGCCGCCAAGGACTGTCTTTTTATCCATCGTGATGTTGAAATCCTCAGAGGTACCAAACCCCGCGGGCCTTGGTCATGCAAGTCTGGTCGAAGCACTCCCCGCCGAGTTGTCAAATCTCTCGGTGTGTAAAGGTCCGACTGAACGCGATCTCTAACCAGCTAGCCGTCCCGCGATTGGGGCTGCGGAGTCAAAATGTACCGCCGAAGGGGATGTCTGTCAAGTGGCCCGCTTGACAGTGGCCCGCTTGACATTCGACCGTTTCGATCGGGGTGGCGCTCTACGTCGGGTTGAGTCTTTTCAGTATGCGAGTACAACAAATCGATAACGGTCTTTGTTGCCGCCATCCTGAGGACCTTGCGGGTTTCAGAGTGGCGATTGGAGGACGTCCTCACCGGCCGGCCCGGATGTTGTGATCGTGAGGCGACTGTATTGGGTGCAATAACTAGTCGGGTGCCTGTCGGGCACACAAATTCGTCATGGCGATCATCTGGTCAGTCCGGACGTCGGGACAGCTGAAGCCTGGTTGAAGGGTCGGTTCTGACACCAGTCGAGAGCGGTTGGCAGCCATTGGGCGAGTCGGATTCAGGCCGCGGCCGGCAAAGGCGCGCGCGAATTTTCGCGCAGAAGCCCGCCGCGTCTCTCTTCGCAGGTCACAGGTCCCGACGTCACAACCGGGTCGGAACGCGCAATCGGCGTCCGCAGATCGAGGCCACGATGGGGCCGAGCCTGGTTGTAGTGTTCAAACCAGACAGTTAGGGCGCGCTCAAGGTGCCGACGATTTAGGATCAGAAGCCAATCGAGACACTCGCGCCTGGTCGAGCCAATTTGGCGCTCCATGTGTGAGTTTGCCCTTGGCGCGGCGATCGGAGTTCTGATCACAGCCATACCGTCGCCCTCGAACACGAGGTCGGAGCCACCGCCGTACTTGTCATCATGATCGTGGATCAGGAATCTCGCGTGCACACCAAGCTAGTTCAGTTCCCAGCTTATATTCCTCGCTTGCTGGGTGACCCAGGCAGCGTCTGGCCTATCGGTCACCGCGAACCAGGCATGGGAGGGAGAGAGGTGTCGATAAGAGGCGCCTATCGCCAGCCCAATTGTAGGTAGCCATCGTACAGCGGAGGTTCAGGGGTTACCGATAGCCCTCAACGATCGTTGGGTTGCGACTCATGCTTCGCCTTTCGACTCAGCCCAGGGGAATAGTCACGGCTTGATCTGGTCCCAGACCGATAGCCAGTCGGAAGCAATTTGCTTCTGCGCCGCAGCCAGCGTCATCTGCCCACCACAGACTTGGCGGTGCAGATAGTTCTCGACCTTGTCCTTCTCGTGGGCCCCCGGCGCAGGGAGGTATGCCTCCGGCCAGAGATTGGCGGGGTTGGTTGGGTTACCTCCGAGCTCGAGGGAGATCAGGTGGTCAAGCTCATACGCGCTCGGTTGCCCGGTCAGGCCATATGAGCGCATTAACTCGGCTTTAAGCGGATTCGTGTAGCTCACTGGGGGTCGGATAGTTGCGGTGTAGCCGTAACACAAATCGTTCGTTGGACATTCGACTGGGTCACGCTCGGATTCAGCACGCCCGGGGTGCAGGTATGGTCGGGAGACGAGCCTTGAGCGGCGCAATGAACAGGCACCGTCGATGCAACTGCTGCGCCTCCTGCCCCGGCTGCGAGTGCCAATGAGCCAATAGCCGCGATTCCAGCCAGCCGCTGTCTGGCCGAACGTTTCCGATGGGGAGCGCTGGTCTTCGGCCGAGCGCTCATTGACTTACTGTGGCTGGCGCGTCGCTTGCGGCTGGAGCGGGACCCGACGATCGCGGATTGAATTTCAGGATCTTGCTTAGGAAGTCGAACCAGAATGGAGCTCCGAGGGAAATGGCCAGCGTCGTCAACAAGAGGCCGATGATCTTAAGGAACCAGCCGAAGGCGGTCTGAGGCAATACAACCCAGCCGAGGGGAATATCGAACTGGGAAAGCGTGTTGAGTGTGTCCTCTAGCCCCGCCGATGGTGCAGATTGCGCTGCTCCGGTCAGCCAGGAGCCCCAGGCGTAAATTTCGGCTTGATCCAAAGCGATCGTAGTGAATGACGCAGTCGCTATCAAGAGGTCCTTCGCGAGTTCATCCGACTGAGGTGCACAGAAAGTCCGTTGCACCGCGCGGGTGATCGATAACGACGGTTTGGGCAAGCCAACCGGTCAAGACGAGCCGCGGCCAGCGCTTCGCGCGACGTTATCCATTCAGGCGGCGCGATGGTATTCGTTAATCAGTCCGTTGAGGCGTTGGTGACGCAGCACCGGTCCTGAGCCAGGAGTGGCCGCCGGCTGAGGCGGGTGAAGGTCAAGTGCAAGATGGGGTCGCTGCTGGTTGTAGTGATCGATGTACTCACGCACGCCCAACCTTGTTGCTTTATGAATACTTCCATCCGACGACGTTCGGGTAGCGTGATGCGAGTCGACGGACCATGGTTTAACGGGAACACGCCAGGCATACCTTCCTATCGGTAGATTTCGACAGCAGGTTGTCAAGTGTGGTGTCAAGTACCCACTTGACGAAATCCTATGTGGCGAGGAGAATCCAGGACGGGAGCTGCGGCACCCTCGGAGTACTGCCGAATCGACAGGGAGGCCAAAGATGGCACAGCGGGGAAGACGCGAGCGCTCCACGCCACAACGTCCTGAGCGCGCCAAGCTACAGCCTCCGGAGCATGAGCGGACCCACTTCCGTGCGCTGGTGCTGGCTAACCCGAACTACTTCGGGAATCTGAAAGACAGCCCTTACAAGCCCGTCAAGGAACTGCTCGAGAACACAAGCTATGAGGTCCTGACCTGCGTTGGTTTGAACCCGCAGTTCAGCCGCCTGGAGGCGATCGTAAACACCAATCTGGACTTCGGCTACGGTGGCGACCTCTGCTCCTCGGGCACCCCTGAGTACGTCCGCTTCTACATGTCGTTCGATGGCGGTGCCACATGGCAGGACATGGGCATTACTTCGTTCATCGCCCACGACATCGCGGGTCCCAAGCCGCTCGAGTACGCGGTCACGCTGCAAGTCAGCCTGGGAGAGCAGTTCTGTCTGGTTGAGAACCTGGCCAGGGTTCGCGCCATTCTCTCGTGGGACTACGCGCCGCCGGCCAACACCCCAAGCTTTGCGCCGACTTGGGGCAATGTGCTCGAGGCCGACGTGCAGATCCAACCAGCCGAGCTGCTACTCATCGGCGATCTGCTCAAAGAAGCAAAGGTCGCGCTCACCAAAGAGCTCGAGAGTGTCCTCGACCCATCCAAGCAAGTAGCGCTCGCGGCTCCGAAGACGTTGAGCGTGGCCGAGCTGGCCGCCGAGTACCACGGAACCAAGGTGCCGTCACACCGTTTCCTCTTCGCAGCCGCCCAGCAGGCGATGACGGCCTCCACGCCAAGCGATTACCTCACGGCCGCGTCGGCCGAGCTCGAGTTCGATCTGGGCAAGGCAGTCGCCACGATACTGGAGACATCGGGCGATACGACGTTCGAGGAGCTTTCGTGTGTAGGGCTGGACCCCAATCTCGACACGCTGAACGCCGTACTGACGGTCAAGCTTGCTTCCGGCTACTCGGGCGGTCTCTGTACTGCGGGTAGTCAGGAATTCGTCGCTTTCTGGATCGACTGGGGAGACGGTGCGGGCTGGACCTATGCGGGCACCACGTCCGTCGGGGTGCACGACATTGCGAGTATTCCCCCGGGGGGTCTACATTACGGACTCTTCCTCCCGATCGACCTGACGTCGAAGCAGCGACCTTGCGACCAGGGACCCATACTGCCGCTGGTGCGAGCGGTGCTCTCCTGGCAAGTCCCACCGCCGCCGGGCAACCCCGACTACGTACCGACCTGGGGCAACCGCCAAGAGACGCAGGTACAGGTCCCTCCGGGACAGGCAGCGCCTGGCCACACACCTTTCATCGAAACGGTAGGCAACATGGCGGTGACCAGCATCAACCCAGTGTCGGGTCTGGCCAATGGTCCCGCGGTGGCGGCTGGATTCACGACAACCGACAGCCCCTTCGGCGGCGTCGTCGTGCTCACCGGGCACGTCGCCAACCCGCCTTATGTCCTGGGGGGCGCTACTGCCCTGGAGTACCGCGTCTCGGTCAGCAGGGACGGGGGCGTCACCTGGCAGCCGCTCAACAACCAGTTCACGGCCTTCCTCACCTACCTGACTGCAGGCATCTGGAGTGGGCCCTTCCCGATCACCCAAGTCTCAACGCCGGACGGCTGGTACACGTACTACGAAGACATCAGCGGCCCTAACAAGCGTTTCGTGGCCGAGAACGTCCTCGCCCAATGGGTGACAGGGGGTCCGATGACAGGGCTCTGGCAGATCAAGTTCGACGCACGCGACCCGAGCAGCAACACCGTCTACCCGGGCGTGCAACTGATCACCGTCGACCTGGACAACGCCGCCCCAACGGTGCAGATCGACATCACGAGCGGGGGTGGCGCATGCGCCGACTTCATGGCCGGGACCGTGATCGACGGCACCTATGCTGTGGCAGACGAGCACTTCGGCCAATACACCTTCTCAGTTCAGCCGGTCCCTGTGCCCCTGCATCCCGGCACCTTTACCATCAATCCGTCCGGTGGAGGCGCGTTCACCGGCAACTCGCCCTTCTCGCGGTCGCACCCTGCCGTCCCGACCGACGGCGAGCATGGAACCTGGTCGCTCGACACGACCGGGATGCAGCGGTGTGGCTACGTCATCTACCTAGAGGCGAGGGATCGCACCATTGTCAACAGCGGCTACGTCGGCTGGTATGCGAGCACGGTCGTTGGGCTTTGCCTCAGGACATGACATTGAATTGCAGGAAGTAGCCTGTCGGAATGCTTCTATAGGTTGTCAGAAGCTCAGCGTTAGCCGGCTGCGAAAGTCTGGAAGGCCTCGGCACTCGGGATGAGGACGACGAGACAGTCGGGTCCAGAAGCATTAGGTAGAAGAAGCCGATTCCGGCCACGCCGAGAAATAGGCTGGGAGTTAGGTGACAGGCGGCGTTTCCACAGCGATACACCGCGTCGAATTTTCCGCGTTGCCGACTTGGGCATCAGGACCTACCCGGCGCGCAGGCTGCCGTGGGCTTGCGGAACTCATGGGGATAACACCAGCTAGAAAAGCCGCGGTACGCGGCGCTGCATCCGACCGTTTAATGGCGGGCGGACTCGGCTAGTTAAGTCAGGCGCCCCCCAACACTTGACGGTCCAACCGTTGGCTGTTATATGGCGGCCAAGAGCCGGCGCCGTCCGGCTGATTCCATAGGAGGCGCAGCCATGCGCAAGTTCACTCTCGCCTCAGTCCTGGCCACCGCTGCTTTGCTGCTCACCATAGTGACAGTCTTGGCAGACAGCATCGGGCCTGGGGTCTAGTCAAGTAGTTCCGCCCGCGTGGCTTTCGTCATAGCGTCTACAACGGCCGGCGTGATATAACGCCGATATCAGCAATCGTCAAGCCAAGCCACGCGGGCGCCTGCCCGGCGTCGAGGTCGATCCGGCGCTCATCAAGCGGGCGCGACTTGACGCCGGACTAAGCATGTCCCAGCTTGCGGGATCGGACGTTACGCGACAGACCATCTTCCTGATTGAGGCCGGTAAGAGCCGGCCGTCGATTCGAACGCTTGAGATTATCGCGAGCCGCACTGGGAAGGCGGTCCGATCCTTCCTTAAGGCGCCTGGTAAGAATCCACGAGACGGTTCGGTCCGAGCAGATGCTCGGGTCGAGGAGCTTCAAGCGCTCTGCCTGCAGAACCAATTCGACAAAGCCATTGCACTGGGCGTCCCAATGCTTGAACAGCCAATGGCGCCGAACGATGAGGCGAACGTTAGACACTACATCGGCCAAGCCCTGGTGCGCTCGATGCGACCTGACCCGGCTCTTGAGCACTTGCGCCGAGCTCAGGTACTCCTTGAGCAGGAGCCGGATCCATGGCTGGTGGTCGAGTGTGCTGACTGGGAGGCGTGCGCCCTCTACCTAAAAGAGGATCCTCGGGCGCTGTCTGTCGCCGAGAGGGCTCTAATGCTGTGTCGCGCAACCGAGCCTCGCCTTCCTGGAACGGAAGCGCGAATTCTCGAGCACATAGCCACCGTCCACGTTAAGAATCACACGTATGACCGAGCCATCACCTTCTACGAAGAAGCACTTCAGGTCGCTGGCACGATGCGCGACCTGCCCCGGCTAGGCCGGACATATCACGGGCTCAGCATTGCGTACCAAGAGCGCGGTGAACTTGGCAGAGCGATCGAATACACACACAAGGCGCTCGCGCTCTATGCGCTCGAACACAACACGGCCTTGCAAGCTAACGGCGAAAACGAACTCGGCCTTCTGCTGATGCGACAGGGCCAGGTGGAGCGAGCGGGGGCTGCTTTTCGAGCCGCTTTAGCACACCTCGAGGAAGGTGGTACCGAGCGGACGAAGAGCCACGTGCTGCTGAGTCTCGGCGAGCTTCAGCTAAGGATGGGCCGACATGACGAGGGCGTCCAGTTAGTCAAGAAGGCGATCGACCTGGCGGAGCGGCTTGATGAACGTTTGGCTCAGGCGAGCGGACACGGACTGCTTGGCAAGCTATACGAAGGGGTCGCCAAACGAGAACTAGCCGATAAAGAGTTCCGTCTTGCCATCAGACTGCTCAGTTCGGAAGGCCTGAACGACCGACTCGCCGAAACTCATGCCTCTTACGCCGAGCTACTGGACGCCCGTGGTGATGGCCGTGGTGCCAGCCGGCACTGGAAGCAAGCGGCGACGCTTGCCTTGGCGAGGCAGGCTAGCCCTCTGCGTACCGCCCAAGCCGTGTAGCCGCCCTCGACTTCACTACCTTTCGGCACCCCAAAAAGGTTCGTGCTGATAAGTGCTCACTTACCGTCAGCGATCCAAACCCGTCCCTTAACGGCCACTTAACATTACGATCCCGTCTCGGCGTGCAGCGAGGAGCCCGCGGAGCTGGAATGTCCGTCGACCCCGCTCGTGTCCGGGAGGCGCGGAGCGCAGCGGGGCTCAGCTTGGCCCAACTTGCCGGCGATCAAGTCTCGCGGACGTTCATACATTTGATCGAGCAAGGGCGATCCCGCCCATCGCGAAAGGTGCTTGCGCTGATTGCCCGCCGGACCGGCAAGCCGATGGGCTACTTCTTGATCGCGAATTCGCGGAACTCTGAATTAGGTGACCAGCTGGCCTCAGAACTTTCAGAGGTCGCAGCGCACATCCGGCGTTTCGTCTCGGCGACGAGGCCCAGCAAACTCGAACGTGGCGCGTTGAACCTGGTCGAGGCGTCTGTCAGACATGGGGCAGATATCGCCCGAAGCCTAAATTCGAAACCACCGCGGTAGTTCCCTAAGATCGGTTCGAGTAGAAATCATCAGCGTTTCGAGCGCGCCTCGAAAGCTTGACGACATGGCCCCGACAAAGCTGTTAAGTAATTGTCGCTTGACAATGTTAGTCCGACCTCATAACGTCCAAACCACCTGGAATGCACCACACCAGGCTGTTTGGGGAACGATTCGGGTCCGCGCAGTCACCGTCGTATGAACGAGTGGAGCGCAGCTCTGCTCAGAAAGCGATCTTGACAGCGTTTGAGCGCCGCGCCCTTGAGCTATTTGCTTCGGGCTTGCCCCGCGGCGAGATCGCGCAGGTCCTCAATCGAGCGCCGAAGACGATCAGCAACAGCCTGACGACGGCGAAAGACAAGATGGGCGCTCGCTCACTAACTGAGGCGGCCGTACTCCTCGCCAGCGCGTTGAACGGCTAAACATACGACTCGAGAAAGTCAAGGGAACCGTTCCCTTTTCTTTGCTTCCTAACCGGCTTATCGTCCCGGCATCGGTGGCCGCGCGGGCTGCCATGCGTGATTGAGCGGCTGCGGGGCTCAATCAGCTTCGGCCGTTACTGCAAATTCGCTGCAAAAACTCAACTCGCCTCGCCAAGGGTCAGGAGGAGCAACGATGGACAAGACGAGTCCGCGCGGGAGTCGAAACGGATATCGGGTGATACAGGAAGCTCTTCACCCAAGCCGTATCAAGTCGATCGCGGTAGCGGTGGCAGTGTTCGCGACATTCACCGTGCAACCGCCTACGCCCGCCCAGGCGGCCGAGCTCTGGGCTCATAGGACCGAAAGCCAAAGCTCCCGAACCCTGACTGCACCGACAGGCCCAGGCGTCGACCCAGCCTATGAGCCGCCGGCGAAGCACGGGGTCAATTACGTAGCGCCATCGGCCAAGGTGAAACAGGCAGCACCTGGGAGTTCGACCGGCTCCGAGCAGCTGAATCTGCGAACCCGGAACTCGAGAACCTTTGCCAGCGGCGGACGTCAGTTGACGACGCTGATCTACACCGATTCGGTCAACTATCGCGACACCGGCGGGACATGGCAGGCGATCGACGACTCCCTGGTCAGGACGGGGCTGGCTCAATATGCCTACCAGAACAAGGCCAATCGCTACACCGTGTACCTGCCAGCTGACATTGCGAGCGCTCCGATCCGAGTCGCGTTGGGTTCGAGTTGGCTCACCTTCAGTGTGCAAGGCGCCAAGGGTGCGGGCTCGATTTCGGGCTCGGCAGCCACCTACCGTGACGCTCTGCCAGGCGTGACTGTGGTCGTCGACGCGAAGGCCGACTCCCTCGAGGAGTACCTGGTGCTGCAGCGTCCGGGTGCGCAATCTCAGTTCATCTACCAGCTGCAGATGAGCCCGGGCCTGAAGCTGATTCCGAGCCGCACTGGATTCTCCATCGTCGATGCATCAGGGCGAAGCGTCTTCGGACTGGCGGCGCCCGCCATGTTCGACAGCGGCAAGAACGGTGGCGCCCGGTCTTCTGGCATAAGTCTGAGTTCGACCGAGGGTAGCCGGGGCACCGTGCTGACGCTCAAGGCCGACCCA
>Ga0099829_10001051_pt1 | contig 14951 bp, 15 predicted proteins | sample CZO8metaG_3_FD_79336 | JGI IMG/M metagenome (GOLD analysis project Ga0099829, IMG submission 79336) | Vadose zone soil microbial communities from the Eel River Critical Zone Observatory, Northern California, USA - CZOApr15con2H2.8 metaG | ecosystem: Environmental > Terrestrial > Soil > Vadose...
CCACATGATGTGCTCCGGGAACAGGTAGAACTTGCGTCGCGCGCTGTGCCCGTCCTCCTGCATCGCCTCGCGGTGGCGAAGCTCGCGGTACCGGCGCGTCTCGGGCAAGTGCTCAAGCAGGCGCTGGTAGTACCCGGCCGGGAACAGGTCCTCGAGGTAGACGTGATCGAAGGGAGTCGTCTCGAGAGGCGTCGACTCGACACGGCCCACCAGATCCGTGCTCGAGCCGGACACGCCAGTCAACCCGGCATTGGCCTCAGCCCTCACGCCGCTCAGCACCTCTCCGTGTCGATTTCGACCGCTTTTGAGTCACTTATCCTAGTACGTTCCCGCTCGCGGAGCACAGGAAAAATGGGTTGCCGCTCGCCAACGCTATCTCGAAGGCGACGCAGCCTTCGCCCGGGCCTCGGCGACCAAGGCCTTGAGCGTCGCCAGGTCCACCCTGCCGGGGACCAGCTCGGACCCGATCACGAAAGACGGCGTCCCGGTGATGCCGATAGCCTCAGCGAGGGAGCGGTCGCGCTCGATCGTCGCACGGATCTCCGGCGTCTCGATATCCGCCTGAAGCTTTGCCACGTCCACGCCGGCCGGGCCGGCAAGCTTGAGAATGGCCCGCATCGTGAGGGGTCCGCTCGCCGCCAGCATCGCGTCATGCAGCGCAGCGTATTTCCCCTGCGCGTGGGCGGCGAGGGCGGCGCGGGCCGCAAGCTCGGAGTCGGGGCCCAGCATGGGGAACTGCTTGTAGACGATGCGGACGTCCGAGTCCTCCTGTGCCAGTTTCTTGACGTCGGGCGCCGCGCGCTTGCAGTGGGGACAGCGGAAATCGAAGAACTCGACGACGGTGACGCTGCCCCTGGGATTGCCGCCGACGGGAGAACGCGGATCGCTGACCAGATCCTCCTGATGCGCAGCGAGCGCCTTCATGGTCTCCTGCTTCTCAGCCTTTCGCTGCCGCTCGTCCAGGATTCGGAGCGCCTGATCGACGATCTCCGGGTTCTTCAGCAGGTAGTCGCGGATGATCTCTTCGGTCGCCTCCCGCGACAGGCCCTGCGCCGGGTCGGCCGCCTGGACGACGCAGACCGAGGACATTGCGAGCAGCGCCGCCAGCACGAGCGCCGCAACTGCCGCCAGCGATCGTGACATCTGGTCTCCTTGTCGATCCGGTCGCGCCGGGACGAAGCGTCGCCGGTCGCGTAAGCGAATCCTACGCAGGGGCGACGGCGCGGTCAAGGACGCCCGTGGATTCGACAAACCTTGACCCTGCCGCTACGCTACCAGGCAATATGGGTGCGGAACCCCCGGTCCGTTACCACTCTCTGGACGCCCTCCGGGGCGCCATGATGCTCCTGGGGATCTATCTCCACGCGACGGTCGCCTATTCCCAGTACGGCAACTGGCCCTGGAAGGACGGCTCGACGACGGGCCTGTTCGACGTATCCCTGGGCATGATCCACATCTTCCGGATGCCCGTGTTCTACTGCATCGCCGGCTTCTTCGCCGCGCTCCTCCTCGAGCAGCGCGGCGCCGCAGGCTTCCTCAGGAACCGGGCGGCGCGCATCCTCCTCCCGTTCGCCGTCGGGTGGGCGGTGCTGTTTCCCCTGGTTACGGCCATCGCGACCACGGCCATGAACCTGGAAGACCCCGCGGCCATCCCCGACGCGTACCTGCGGTTCCACACCTCCGGAGAAGTCCTTCGCCATCTCGACCCCATGCACCTGTGGTTCCTCGAATACCTCCTCATCTTCTACGCGATCGCGCTGGCCGCTCTTCCTCTCGCGCGACGGCTGCCTGCTTTCGCCGCCCGGGTCGATCGCGCCTTTCGCTCGGTCGTGGGCTCGGCGCTCGGCCCTCTCGTCCTCGCCGCCGTCACCTTTCCCGTCCTCTGCCTCACGGAGGAAGGGGCGCTCGATGATCCGTCGGGCTTCATCCCGAAGCCGAATATCCTCGCGGCGTACCTCAGCTTCTTCATCTTCGGCTGGCTGCTCTACCGGAACCAGGTCTTTCCCCGGCTGCGTCGGGCAACGGGCTTCGTGGGAATCGGGCTCGCCGCGACGCTCGTCGGCTTCTATTTCATCTGGCGGAGCGGGCAGCCGGACGCGGCTCATGCTCAGGGCTGGCTTCTCGGGAGCGCGTGGCTCCTCGGCCTCGCGATGTGGCTCTTCACCCTGGGTTTCACGGGCCTCTGCTTTCGCCTCCTCGATCGGCCAGTACCGTGGATCCGCTATGTCTCGGACTCCTCGTACTGGCTCTACCTGGTCCACATGCCGGTCCTCCTGGCCTTTCAGATCGTGGTGGCCGGAACCGGCTGGCCGCCGGAGTTGAAGGCGCTCGTCGTCCTCACCGTCTCCGTTCTCACCCTCCTCGCGAGCTACCATGTCCTGGTCCGGTACACGTGGATCGGCATGGTCCTCAACGGCCGGAGGCGCCCAATCACGAGCGGGCCACCCCTGGGCGCCGCGGTCGGATCCGGCTGGACGAAGTGAGCGCCAAACAGCCGCGCCGGCACTTCTCGATGCTCCGCAGCTTTCACCTGGCCGATTTCTTTTCGATCGCCAACGCCTTCTGCGGGGTCGCAGCGATCTTCGAGGCGATGAAGTATTTCGGTGCTCGCGATGCGCGACACCTGTACCTGGCCGCCCTCCTGGTCCCGGTGGCCCTGGTCTTCGACGTGCTCGATGGGCGCATCGCGCGGTGGCGCCATGCGGCCTCTCCCATGGGGCGCGAGCTGGACTCGCTGGCCGACGTGATCTCGTTCGGCGTAGCCCCGGCGGCGATTGCGTTTGCCGCGGGGGTCAACAGCCGTGTGGACCAGCTGATCCTGCTCTTCTTCACCGGTTGCGGCGTCAGCCGGCTCGCGCGCTACAACGTGACGGCGGAAAGCCTCTCGGCCGAGACAGGCAAAGTCACCCACTTCGAGGGCACTCCCATTCCGACCACGATCGTCCCGCTCGCCGCGCTGATGCTGGCGTTCCATCGCGACACGCTGTTTCCGGTGGAGCTGTTCGGCGTCACGTGGCACGCCATCGCGCTGCTCTACCTGGTGTCCGGCGCGCTCATGATCAGCAAGACCCTACGGATTCCCAAGCCGTGAGAGCGCGCGGCTACCGCGGAGCCGCCAGCTCAACGCGGTACACGGGGCCATCGAGGCGGAGGGGCGCGTCGCAGCGCACGAAAGCGGGTACGTCCTTGGTCCAGATGACGCACTCGAAGTCGGGCGGCGTTTTTCCAAGCACGGCCGCAACGACTCCCATGACAGTGCCGAGCTTCGGCTTGATGGCGTAGCGGACTCCATTGCCCTCCTGTTCGCCTATTCGCACACGCTGGTCTCCCCCGGGCACCAGGTCGAGCCTGATGATGCGCGGTGCCGGAGAGAACGCGACGAAGTGCACGCTCTCCGTCGTCTTCGGCGGAAGGTTTTTGAGAATCAACGACGTCATGCCGTTGTAGACGTCCGGCGGGAGATCTATCGCGCCACTTGAAATCTTCTCGCTTCCCTTGTGTATCGACTTGACCTGATAGCTTCCCTGCTGGCGGTCGAACGAGGCGTCCATCGGCTCGGGGAACGACGGCCCCCCCTGCACGAGGCGATACGACAACAGCGTGAATACGCGGTGCTGTGAGAAGACGGCCGTTTCGTCGTAAAACGAGCCGTCCTTGAAGCGAAAGGCCATTCGGGACTCGACCCGGTCGGAGTGCGCCGTCTGCAGCAGGTCGCCCTGGGCCATGATCTGGCCCGCGGCTGACCGGAGAAGCAGAAAGCCATGCGTGGTGCCCTCGGGGAAGCGCACCTCTATGGGAGCGGCCCAGGCCGGCGACCAGGGCGTGAGAGCGAGGAGCATGCCCAGCATCAGGCGCAGCATGAGCACACAACAAGCAAGGCGCGTGCCCCAGCGTTCGGAAGCGTTCGGCAGCGGAATCCCGGCCTTCGCGCGGCTTCGAGGGGCGGCAGGTCGAAGTGACCGGGAAGCTACTTCCCGACGAGCGATGGAAGAACTTCGGCGGTGAAGCGCTCGAACTGCTGGAACTGGTCGTCCCCCACGAAGCGAAGGCAGAGATCGGTGACGCCGGCCGCGGCGTAGCGCTGGAGCGCGGTGATCACCGCGTCCGGCGGGCCGAGGCCCATCGTGCCGCGCATGTGCACGCCGCCGCCATAGTAGGCCGCCAGAAACTCGCCGGTCCGGCGCTCGGCCGTCCGGACGTCGTCCTCGAAGCGAACCGTCGTGTAGACGCACAGCGGAAAGCCGGGAAGGCTGCGGCCCCGGCGGGCCAGCGCCTCCTCGGCGCGCTCGCGCACCAGCCGGCAATCCTCGGCCTCGATGTAGGTCGTGATGATGCCGTCGCCCAGGCGAGCGAACCGCTCGAACTGCGCGGGCAGCATCTCGCCACGGTTCGCCGCGGTGATCAGCACCGGCGGGCCCGACGGGTTCCACGGCAGCGGGCCGATCGTGTGCGCGGTCAGCACGGCGTCCTCGCCGCGATGGGTCACGGGCTCTCCGCGCCAGAGCATACGCCAGATCTCGACGTGCTCCTCGAGCCGGCGCACCCGGCGCTTGTGGTCGGCCCCGCAGGCCGCCCATTCCAGCTCGGCCGACGGCAGGCTCCAGCCGACGCCAAGCCCGAGCACCAGGCGCCCCCGCGACATGTGGTCCAGGTTCGCCAGCTCGTTGGCGAGCACGACCGGATGGCGGAGCGCCGGCAGCAGGACGGCCGTGCCCAGCCGCACGCGCCCGGTGATGCCGGCGAGATACGCGAGCGTCGTCACCGCCTCGAGGCGCGGCTTGGCCACGATGCTGTCGCCGACCCACACCGCGTCGTACCCGGTCTCGTCGGCGAGCCGCGCCATGCGCCAGCACAGATCAACGTCGGGCCGCCGCGCGGACTCCATGACCACGCCGCGCGTGGGGATGAGGACGCCGATACGCATGGCCGCCGGAACAGGGGCGCTCATCTGCGCTAGTGTATGCGACAATCGCTCACGTGCGATTCGCCGTTTGCTCGGCCGCGCTTCTGCTCTTCGCCGTCGCGCACCAGCCAGATGCGCAGAATATCGCGCAGGATAGAGGGGGACCCAGGTTGCGAGTCATCGAGATCAACGGGATCAAGATGCGGATCGCCGAGGAAGGACGGGGTCCCCTCGTCCTCCTCCTGCACGGCTGGCCGGAGTCCTGGTACTCGTGGCGGCACCAGCTCCCTGCCCTGGCGGCCGCCGGCTTTCATGTTGTCGCGCCCGACATGCGCGGCTTCGGCAAGACCGACAAGCCCGCCGCGGTCGGCGACTACGACATCCAGCACCTCACGGCCGAAGTGGTCGGCATCATCGACGCCCTCGGGGAGAAGACCGCCATCGTCATCGGACACGACTGGGGCGCCATCGTGGCGTGGCACTGCCTGCTCCTGCACCCGGACCGCTTCACCGCCCTCGTGGCGATGAGCGTGCCCTACGGCGGGCGTCCGCCCGAGTCGCTCATCGAGTCGCTGAAGAAGGCCCATGGCGACAATTTCTTCTACATCCTCTACTTCCAGGAGCCGGGCGCCGCCGAGAAGGAATTCGACGCCGACCCGCGCGGCATCATCAGCCGGCTCTACCTCTCGCCGGGCTCCCCGCGCGAAGCGCCGACAGTGACGGACCCGAAGCGCGCGGCCGGCGGCTGGATCCCGCGCCTGGGCGCGCCCAAGGCCCTGCCCGCCTGGCTGACGCAGGCCGATCTGGATTACGTCGTGGGCGAATTCACTGCGGCCGGCTTTCGTGGCGGGATCAACTACTACCGCAACTTCCATCGTAACTGGGAGACGACGCCGCAGCTCGCGGGCGTGAAGATCTCCCAGCCCGTGCTCTTCATCGCGGGCGAGAAGGACAACGTCATCCGGGGGGCGAACGCGGAGCAGCTCACCGCGCTGATGACGAAGGCCGTGACCGATCTGCGCGGCGTGAAGCTCTTCCCGGGCGCCGGCCACTGGATTCAGCAGGAGCGCCCGGAGGAGTCGAACGCCGCGATCCTCGAGCTCCTGAAAAACCTTCCCCGCCCTTAGCCGGCGGCCACCATCGACGCCGGTGCGCGCTTCGCCGCCGCCGCGGCAGCCTTCGTGAAATGGGCCTCCGTGAAGCCGTAGAGGCCCGCGCCCCCCAGCAGGATCTTCGCCGCGGTCTCGCGCGAGACGGTTCGCATGAGGTTGTTGGAGACGTTGGGAAAGTTCGAGTCGAAGTGCGGGTAGTCCGTCGAGACGCACATCCGGTCCGCGCCGATGAGACCCGCCGTCGCCTCGATCTCGGGCTCGCTGCCTTCGACGGCGGCCCAGCAGTTGCGCCGGAAGTACTCCTTGGGCAGGAGCGAGAGATACGGCGCGTGCGTGTCGCGGTACTGGGGATAGTCCCATTCGATGCGCGAGAGGAGGCCCGGCGCCCAGGAGTTCTGCGCCTCGAGGAAGCCCACGCGGAGCTTGGGGTGGAACTCGAACACGCCGCCCACGATCATCGCAACGAGGGCCTGCTGCATCTCGATCCAGTGGCTGGTCACGTGACGGTAGAAGCGGTTCTCCCCGTAGAGCGTGTTCATGTGCGAATACCACGCGCCCGTCCCCTCGTGGAAGCCCCACGTGACGTCGAGCTCCTCGTGCATGCTGTAGAGCGGATCCCAGTAGTTCGAGTGCCAGTAGTGGCCGTTGACCAGGTTCGGCCGCATGAACGACCCGACCGCGCCGAGGTCCTTGACGCAGCGGAGCAGCTCGGCGCACGCCAGGTGGACTTCGTGCGGGGGCAGCATCGCCACGAACTTGAGCTGGTCCGGGCTCGCCTGGCAGAACTCGTGGATCCAGTTGTTGTAGGCCTGGCAGAGCGCGAGGGAGAGTTGGGGGTCCATGCCGTCGCGGGCGAGGAGGCTCAGTCCCGTCGTCGGGTAGAGCACCGCGATGTCCACGCCTTCCATCTCCATGCCCGTCAGCTGCGCCTGGGGGTCATAGTTGCGCTGGATCGCGAAATCGAGACGCCCCGTGTCGGCCAGGCGCGAGCCCGAGAGCGGCTGGGTGCTGTTCGTGCTGCCGGGCTTGTTCCGCTTGCGGTATTGCTGAAGCTCGGCGTCCATGGTCGTCGGCAGGCCGTCGATCACGATGGTGCCCCGCTTGGGGCGGCCGTCGGCGCCGAGCGGCAGGCTGACGCGGCTCCTGAACGTCGGATCGAGATACGTCGCGAAGAGGTCCGGCGGCTCCATGATGTGCATGTCGCAATCGACGAACCTGAGCCCGTCCTTCATGATGTCCTCCTGTAGTCAAGCGCGGCTGTGCGGTCCGGCCCTGCCACGGCTGAAGAGGAGTCTAGTCTCGGCCGATCGCGGTGTCAAAGGCCCCAGACATCGATAGGCGATGATGCCCCGTGCTATGTTGGCTGGACATCGAAGAAGGTCCAGGGCGAGTCCGACGGCGAGATTTTCTGGAAGATCACCACGGGCCACAACGCCATGCCGTCGTGGAAGCACCTGCCCGAGCAGGATCGCTGGGCCCTGGTCCGCTACATACGCTCGCTCGGGGACAAGTGAGGCGGGCCTCTCACGACCCAGCCGGGGCGCCTTCCGCCTGGGGCGGATCGGGTAGCGGCCAGATCTTGGACAGGGCCCACGAGACGGCCAGGCCGACCACGCAGCCGAACAGCACTTCGGCCACGCGGCGCATGCCCTGCTCGAAGCCGGTCAGCTTGTCGTGATGCTGCAAGCCGCCCGCGATGACGATCGCCGCGGTGATCGGAGCCTGCCGCCACATGGTCGGGATACGCACGACGTACGACGAGAGCAAGACCGTCGCCGCCATGGCGAGCGGAAGCTTCAGCTCGGAGCGCCCCAGGGCGAGGAAGACCAGGCCCGTCGCGCAGCCCACCAGCGTGTTGAGGATGCGGCCGCGAAACGTCAGCATGGCCTGCTTCATCAGCGGGTCGCTGGTCGCCACCATCGAGCTGATCGCCCAGATCGGATTCTCGTCGGCGAGCCCCTTCACGCACAGCCACAGCACGCTGGTCGCGACGAAGATGCTGACGGCGTAGTGGATGCCGTGCATGTCGTTCTTGACCAGGCGCTCGAAGACGCTCATGCCGCTCTCCGCATGCTCAGGATTTCTCGCGAAGCGCCAGGACCTCCCCGCCCGCCCTGAGCGTGGCGGACCAGGTGACGGCGATGGCGTCCTTCACGCTCTGATGGGCCGGGCACCCTTCCGGGTGCACATCGAGCGCCCGCTCGGTCGCCTCCCGCGCTTCCGCCGGGACGCTCAGCTCGTAGTGGACGTGGATCGCCGTGATGCGGATCGTCTTGCCTATCCCCGTGATCCGCCCCTCCACGGCCGCCGTGTAGGAATCCCGATCGAACGCGATCTTGCGCCCTGCCAGGGCGCCGCGCAGCGTGCCGTACATTCACCCCGCGACGGCGGCCACGATGTGGTCGAGTGTCGACGCGATCGGGGGTCCCTCCTTGGCTCCGTAGTATTCGCGGAGAGCGCCTTGGACACCGTAGACCACGGGCTCGGGGACCTCGCCAAGGTAGGCGCGACGGTAGCCGTCTCGGTACTCGAGCCGGGCGCGTGAAATGTACTCGAACTGGTCGGCCATGAGAGCCTCCTGGGGATGTGTCGTCTTGGGGAAGTCTACCTCGCCGGGCGAAGGAACTTGACGCTATTGTGACAACTACGGAACCATCCCGTCTCAGGATCGCCCAGAGGCCCGGCAGTTAACCTTTCCCCGAGGAGGTCTTCTATGCGGCGGTGGACGATGACCGGAGTGGCGCTCGCGCTGGCGCTTGCGGTGGGCTCAGGCGGCTACGCCCAGACGCCCGGCGGCAGCACCGAAAAGATGGACAAGGACAAGGGAATGGTCAAGAAGGACGACAGCAAGATGACCGACAAGATGGGTCACGACAAGATGATGATGAAGGGAGAGGACGGCAAGAAGATGATGATGAAGGGAGAAGACGGCAAGAAGATGATGAAGAAGGACGACGTCAAGATGATGAACAAGATGGACGACAGCAAGATGTCGGACAAGAAGTAGCGGAGGCGACAGGGGGCGCGCCGGCGGGCTCCGCGACCCGCCGGGCCCGCGCCCCTGCGTCCCGCGTTACGGGTCGAAGGCGAAGATGCGCTTCCAGTCCTTCTGCATGCTGATCACCACCCAGCCTTCCCTCATTGCCTGGTCGTACAGCGCCTGCGTGAACGTCCCGACCTTGGAGGCAGGCAGCCCCTTCGCGGGGCCGTAGGCGTACTCTCGCGTGGCATCGTCGTGCAGGACGATCATGGCGAGCCGCTCCCCGTCGCCGGCCTTCGTGTACTCCAGCATCTGCCGGTCACCGATCGAGTTGCCGAACGCGGCGGCCGGCCGGCGCCCGATCATCAGGTGAATGCCTTGGGGCTTGCCGGCGTTGTTGTCGTTCAGCAGCAGCCGGGGCTCCTTCGTGAGAAAGGGTTTGCCGCTGTTGCTGTAGCCGTATTTCGTGCCGCCCATGGTGCCGACGATCTGTTCGGGCGGAAACCCGTAGACCTTCTCGGCATACACCCTCACGAAGTCCTGGCCGCCGCCGGTGACGATGTAGGTCTTGTACCCGCTGTCGCGCAGGTACTTCAGCACCTCCTGCATCGGCAGGTAAGTGAGCTCGGTGTATGGCCGCTTCCAGCGTGGGTCCCGGGCGACATCGAGCCAGGCCTTTACCTCGGCCTTGAAGTCTTCCACGCTCATGCCCGAGAGCGTGACGGCGACAATCTTGAGCAGGTCCTCCTGAGGCAGCCTGGCGATGGCCTCGCGGTTGCCCGACAGCACGGTCTTGAAGGGCTCGACCTTGGCCAGCTCGGGCCTCGCCTTGACGACGGCGGGCACGCGCTCGAGGCAGTAGACCACCTGGGTGTACATGGGCTTCTCGACCCACAGCGTGCCGTCCTGGTCGAACGTGGCGATGCGCTCGCCCGGCGGCACGAAGGCCGGGTTGCCCTGCGTCGTCGTCGCCTGCACGAACTTGATGATCGCCTGCTTCGCCGGGCCGTCGTTCCACGAGGGAAGCGGATCGGTCTGCGCGAGGGCATGCGCGGCCAGGGCGAGTCCACTGGCGAGAACGAGCACGGAAGTCAACAGCTGGAGAGTCTGGCGCTTCATGGGGCCTCCCGAGGTCCTGGGAACATCGCTTAACGTCACCGGCGGCGGGCCATCGCGCCCGCACCCGCCCGCCGCCGCTACTATAGATCAAGACCTGCTCCGCTTGACAGAGGCCGAACCCTCTCGTACCGTCGCGGCTGTCAGGCGTGATCGGCCATGTTGTCCGGCAACGTACCGGGCCCAGCGCTCGGAGCCGACCCGGCTCAGAGACGCAGGCCGGAAGGGAGTCCACAGCATGATCCCTGGCACTTTCGAATATCACTCTCCCAGTTCCGTCGCTGAAGCCACCGCCCTCCTCGCCAGGCTCGGAGACGATGCCAAGGTTCTCTCGGGAGGGCAGAGCCTCATCCCGCTGATGAAGCTCCGGCTCGCGGCGCCAAAGCACCTCGTCGACATCAACGGCCTCCCGGGTCTCGCGTACGTGCGCGAGGATGACGGGACGCTGCGGATCGGCGGCCTGACACGCGAGGTCGATCTCGAGGAATCCGAGATCGTGCGCAGCCGTTATCCGCTTCTCTTCGACACCTGCAAGGTGATCGCGGACCCGATCGTGCGCAATCTGGCGACGGTCGGCGGCAACCTCGCCCACGGTGACCCGGCCAACGATCACCCCGCGACGATGCTGGCCCTGGGCGCCGAGGTTGTGGCGACGGGAACGCGCGGCGAGCGGACCATCCCGATAGGCTCGTTCTTCACGGGTCCGTTCAGCACCGCGCTCAAGCCCGACGAGATCGTGGTGGAGATCAGGGTGCCGGCCCCGCGCCCTCGAAGCGGCGGCGCCTACGTCAAGCTGGAGCGCAAGGTCGGCGACTTCGCGACCGCCGCGGTCGCCGTCCAGATCACGCTCGACGCGGGCGGGGCCTGCGAGCAGGTGGGCATCGGCCTCACCAACGTGGGCTCCGTCCCCATCAAGGCCGCCAAGGCGGAGGCCGCGCTCAAGGGCAAGCGGCCCGACGACGCGACGATCAAGCAGGTGGCGCAGCTGGCGGCGGAAGCGGCCCAGCCCAGCGAGGACCTGCGCGGCTCCGTCGAGTACAAGAAGGACCTCGTGAGAGTGCTGACCGGCCGCGCGCTGCGGCGGGCGATCGAGCGCGCGCAGAAGGGGGGCTGAGACGATGCTCGTCAAGGTTACGATCAACGGCGAAAAGCACGAGGCCGACGTCGAGCCCCGCCTCCTCCTGGTGCACCTCATCCGGGAGACGCTGCGGCTGACCGGCACCCACATCGGCTGCGACACCTCTCACTGCGGCGCCTGCACCGTCCTGCTCGACGGCCGGCCGGTGAAGTCCTGCACGATGTTCGCCGTCCAGGCGCACGGCCGCGACATCATGACGGTGGAGGGCCTCGAGCAGGACGGAAAGCTCCACCCGCTCCAGGAGGGATTCATGGCCGAGCACGGCCTGCAGTGCGGCTACTGCACGCCGGGCATGCTGATGACGGGCGTCTCGTTCCTCAAGAAGAATCCCAAGCCGAGCGAAGACGACATCCGCCGGGCGATATCCGGCAACCTGTGCCGGTGCACCGGCTACGTCAACATCGTCAAGGCCATCCAGCACGCGGCGGCCGCGATCCAGGGAGGCGCATGATGGCACCCAAGACGTCGCCGGAAGTCGGCGGGATGGGGCACTCGATCAGGCGCAAGGAAGACCCGCGCTTCATCCGGGGCAAGGGCACCTACGTCGACGACGTGGTCCTGCCCAGCATGCTCTATCTCGACATCGTGCGGAGCCCCTTCGCCCACGCGAAGATCAAGAAGATCGACATCGCCAAGGCCACGGCCATCCCCGGCGTGCTCGCGGTCATCACCGGCAAGGATCTCGAGAAGTACAACCTGCACTGGATGCCGACGCTCATGTCGGACACGCAGATGGTCCTGCCGGTCGAGAAGGTCATGTACCAGGCGCAGGAGGTCGCGGCGGTGCTCGCCACGTCCCGCTACGCGGCCGCCGACGGCGCCGCGGTGGTCGAAGTGGAGTACGAGCCCCTGCCCGTGGTGGTGGATCCCAAAAAAGCGCTCGAGCCGGGCGCCCCCGTGCTGCGGACCGACAAGAAGGACAAGAAGGACAACCACATCTGGCATTGGGAGTGGGGCAGCAAGGCCGACACCGACCGCGCCTTCAGCGAGGCGGACGTCACGGTCAAGCAGGACATCTACATCCCGCGCATCCATGTCGCGTCCATCGAGACGTGCGGCTGCATCGCGCACTTCGACAAGGTCAACGAGAAGCTCACCGTGTGGATGACCACCCAGGCGCCGCACGCCATTCGCACGGTCTTTGCGCTCGTGGCCGGCCACGTGGGGCTCGCCGAGCACAAGATCCGCATCATCTCCCCGGACATCGGCGGCGGCTTCGGCGGCAAGGTCCCGGTCTACCCGGGTTACGTCATCGCGGTCGCCGCCTCCGTGCTCACGGGCAAGCCGGTGAAGTGGATCGAGGACCGCATGGAGAATCTCCAGGCGGATTCCTTCGCTCGGGACTACCACATCACGGCCGAGCTGGCGGCGAAGAAGGACGGCACGCTGACCGCGCTCAGGATCAAGACGCTGGCCGACCACGGCTATACGGACGCCGCCGCCAACCCGTCCAAGTTCCCCGCCGGCCTCTTCCACGTCTGCACGGGCTCCTACGATCTCAAGGCCGCCCACGTCGAAGTGGACGGGGTCTACACCAACAAGCCGCCGGGCGGCATCGCGTACCGTTGCTCGTTCCGCGTCACCGAGGCGGTGCACACGATCGAGCGCATGGCGGACCTGATGGCGCACCAGCTGGGCGTGGATCCCGCCGAGTTCCGGATGAAAAACTTCATCAAGCCCGAGCAGTTCCCATACAAGTCGGCGCTCGGCTGGGAATACGACAGCGGCAACTACGCGGGCGCCCTTCGGAAGGCGATGGACACCATCGGCTACGCCGAGCTGCGTCGCGAGCAGGAGGAGAAGCGCAAGCGCGGCGAGCTGATGGGCATCGGCATTTCGAGCTTCACGGAGATCGTGGGCGCCGGCCCATCCAAGCACTTCGACATCCTCGGTCTCAAGATGTTCGACAGCTGCGAGATCCGCATCCACCCCACCGGCAAGGCCATCGCGCGCTTCGGCACCAAGTCGCAGGGCCAGGGCCACGAGACGACGTACGCGCAGATCCTGGCCGAGGAGCTGGGCATTCCCGCAAAAGACATCCAGGTCGAGGAGGGCGATACGGACACGGCGCCCTATGGCCTCGGCACCTACGCGAGCCGCTCGACCCCCGTGGCCGGGGCCGCGGCCGCGATCGCTTCGCGCAAGATTCTCGACAAGGCGCGCAAGCTCGCCGCGCACCTGCTGGAGGCCGCGCCCGAAGATCTCGTCTACGAGCCCGGCAAGTTCTCGGTCAAGGGTGCGCCGGACCGCTCCAAGACGATCCAGGACGTCGCCTTCGCGGCGTACACGAACCACCCGCAGGGCATGGAGGCGGGCCTCGAGGCGGTGAGCTACTACGACCCGCCCAACCTCACCTACCCGTTCGGCAGCTACATCTGCGTCGTGGACATCGACAAGGGCACGGGCGAGGTCAAGGTGCGCCGCTTCGTCGCCATCGACGATTGCGGCAACATCATCAATCCGATGATCGTCCAGGGCCAGGTGCACGGCGGACTGACCATGGGGCTCGCGCCCGCGCTGTACGAGGAGATCTCCTACGACGAGATCGGCAACATCCAGGGCGGCAGCTTCATCGACTACCTCCTGCCCACGGCGGTGGAGACGCCCAAGTGGGAGACCGGCCATACGGTGACGCCGTCGCCGCATCACCCGCTCGGGGCCAAGGGCGTGGGCGAGTCCGCCACGGTGGGCGCGCCGGCCGCCATCGCCAACGCCGTGGTGGATGCGCTCTGGCATCTGGGCGTGCGTCACCTCGACATTCCTATCACGCCCCAGAAGGTCTGGCGGGTCCTTCGAGAGAAGGGTGTCACCGAATGACGGCAGCCAATGACTGAAGATCTCCTCACGCTGGCCGCGGAGCTCAGGCGCCGAGGCGAGCCCTTCGCCCTGGCGACCGTCGTCCGCTGCGAGCGGCCGACGTCGGCCAAGCCGGGCGCGAAGGCGCTGATCCGGCCCGACGGCAGCGTGACGGGCTGGGTCGGGGGCGCGTGCGCCGAGCCCGTCGTGGCGCGCGAATCGCTCGCAGCGCTCCGCGATGGGCAACCGCGTCTCGTGGTCCTGGTCGGCGACGGCGGCCGCGATCCGACCCGGACCGAGGGCATCGTCCACTTTCCGATGACGTGTCACAGCGGGGGCACGCTGGAGATCTACGTGGAGCCTTTTTTGCCGAAGGCGGCGCTCGTCCTGGTCGGCCATGGACCGGTCATCGAGACGCTCGCCGCGCTCGCGGAAAGCACCGGTTACGCCGTCACCGTTCTGGCCGGCGACAAGGCTGCCGCGTCGCTGCCGACGCTGGGGCCGGAGGCTTCCGTGGTCGTGGCCACTCACGGCGATCTCGACGAAGACGCGCTGGCACGAGTGCTGGAGACCCCGGCCGGGTACGTCAGCTTCGTCGCCAGCCGCAAGCGCGCCGGATCGATCGTGGAGACGCTCCGCCGCCGCGGCGTGCCGCCCGAGCGCCTCGATCGCCTGAAGGCGCCGGCCGGTCTCGACATCGGCGCGATCAGCCCCGAAGAGATCGCGGTGAGCATCCTCGCCGAGATCATTCATGCGCGGCACAGCCGCAAGCCGGAGCATCTTGAGAGCGCCGGCGTGCCGCCGGCAGCCACCGCCCTAGCGAAGGACCCGATTTGCGGCATGGCGGTCACGATGGCGACGGCGCGGTACCGGTCCGACTGGGCGGGCCGCTCCGTGTACTTCTGC
>Ga0099829_10001052_pt1 | contig 14947 bp, 14 predicted proteins | sample CZO8metaG_3_FD_79336 | JGI IMG/M metagenome (GOLD analysis project Ga0099829, IMG submission 79336) | Vadose zone soil microbial communities from the Eel River Critical Zone Observatory, Northern California, USA - CZOApr15con2H2.8 metaG | ecosystem: Environmental > Terrestrial > Soil > Vadose...
CCAGGGCTTTTAGGCAAGCGGCGATGTCGGCTGGCCGGACGAAAGGGCGGGCGGCATCGTGAATGGCTACCAGGTCCGGCGCCGCGGCCGCCAGCGCTTCCAGGCCGTTCAACACCGATTGCTGGCGACTGCCGCCGCCCTCGACCGGAGGCGGCAGATCGAAACCCACAGCCGCTGTCCGATAGTGCGTTTCGTCGCCCGGCGCGATCACGACCTGGACCTGATCGATCCCCGGCGTCTGGCGGAAGACCCTGATTGTATGGCGCAGGACCGGGTGTCCATCGAGCACGGCATATTGCTTGGGCAGGGGGCCGCCGAAGCGGCTGCCCCGACCCCCGGCAACGATCAGGGCGATACAAGTCGGCACGATGGGTTGAATAACATTGGCTTAGGGGGTGCGCACTTCGGACCCTTGCATGGGCCGCCTGGACCCGCTATTGCTCGCTCAATTATTGTGCACTGCACAAGATGCCTAATTACTGATCAAACGACATGGACTGCACACGCCGTCTTCAACCGCTCGATATCGGTCCCGTCCGCCTCCAGGATCCCGTGATCCTGGCGCCGATGTCGGGTGTGACCGACATGCCATTTCGCCGGATGGTGAAACGGGGCGGGGCAGGCCTTGTCGTGTCCGAGATGATCGCCTCGGCGGCGATGGTTCGCGAGAACCGCAAGACGCTGTTGATGGCCAAAAACTCGCCGGAAGAGTTCCCCATGTCGGTCCAGCTCGCGGGCTGCGAACCCGAGGTGATGGCCGAGGCCGCCAAGCTGAACGAAGACCGTGGGGCGGCCATCATCGACATCAATTTCGGCTGTCCGGTGAAGAAGGTCGTGAACGGCCACGCCGGCTCCTCGCTGATGCGCGATGAGGCGCATGCGGCGAAGATCCTCGAAGCGACCGTCAACGCCGTGAAGCTGCCGGTGACGCTCAAGATGCGCACGGGCTGGGATGCCAACAATCGCAACGCCCCCAGCCTCGCGCGTATCGCCGAGCAGTGCGGCATCAGGATGCTGACGGTGCACGGCCGCACGCGCTGCCAGTTCTATGACGGTCACGCCGATTGGGCGTTCGTCGCCCAGGTGAGGGCGGCGACCAAGCTGCCGGTCATCGTCAACGGCGACATCGATACGCTCGACGACGTCGACACGGCACTCGAACAGTCGGGCGCCGACGGCGTCATGATCGGTCGCGGCGCCTATGGCCGGCCGTGGTTCCTCAATCAGGCGATCCACTATCTCCGAACTGGGCAGCGCCTCGCCGACCCGTCGCTGGCCGAGCAGTACGCCATCGTGCGCAGCCATTTCGAAGCGATGCTGTCGCACTACGGCCGGGAGACGGGCGTGCGCATGGCCCGCAAGCATTTGGGCTGGTATTCCAAGGGCTTGCCGGCCTCGGCCGAGTTCCGCGCCGCGGTCAACCGCGAAACCGATCCAAACAACGTCCGCAACATCCTGGCGTCGTTCTTTCTGCCCGCGCTCGAACGGCAGGCCGCCTAGCATGACGCTTCATCCTCTCAAGCGGTCGAGCGCGCTCGACGACCAATTTCCGACGGCGATTCTCGACTCGCTTTCGGAGGCGATCGCAGTGGTCGACGCCGGCGGGCTCATCCAATACGCCAACCTTTCGGCCGAGCAGTTCTTCGGCGTCGGCCGGGCGCGGCTCGTTGGCCATCCGTTGAACGAGTTCGTGCCGGAGGACACGCCGCTGTTCTCCCTGCTGGAGCAGGTGCTGTCGACCGGCGGCGCGGTGGCCGAGAACGGCGTCACGCTTGCTTCGCCGCGCATCGGCAACCGGTTCTGTGCGCTCCGCCTATCGCCGATCGTCGACAGCGATGGTCTGGTCGCGGTGTCGCTGGTCGAGCAGACGATCGCGCGCAACATCGACCGCCAGATGTCGCATCGCAGCGCCGCCCGCTCGGTGAGCGCGCTGGCGGCCATGCTGGCGCACGAGGTCAAAAATCCCCTGTCGGGCATCCGCGGCGCCGCCCAGTTGCTCGAGCAGTCGGTGCCCGACTCCGAGCGCGAACTGATCAGCCTGATCTGCGAGGAGACCGATCGCATCGTGGCGCTGGTCGACCGCATGGAGGCGTTCGCCGATGGCCGGCCGATCGAGCGCGGCCCGATCAACATCCATCAGGTGCTCAATCACGTGCGCCGCATTTCCCAGAACGGCTTCGGCAAGGGCGTGCGCTTCGTCGAGACCTACGATCCGTCGCTGCCGGATGTCCACGGCGACCGCGACCAGCTCATCCAGGTTTTCCTGAACCTGGTGAAAAATGCCTGCGAGGTGCCGGGCGATGGCGAGCGCGAGATCGAGTTGTCCACAGCTTTTCGCCACGGCCTGCGTCTGGCCGTCCCCGGCCAGCAAGCCAAGGTCAACCTGCCCCTGGTCGTCTCGGTGCGCGACAATGGCCGCGGCGTGTCCGACGAGATCCGCGCCCACCTGTTTGACGCTTTCGTGACAAACAAGCCGACCGGAACCGGCCTGGGTCTTGCATTGGTGGCCAAGATCATCAACGACCACGGCGGGGCCATCGAGTTCGAGAGCGAGCCCGGCCGCACGACCTTCCGAGTGATGTTGCCGTTGCAAATCCGCCTGGCCGCCCCATGACGAGTTCCAGCACCATCCTCGTCGCCGACGACGATCGGGCCATCCGTACGGTCCTGCACCAGGCGCTGGGTCGCCAAGGCCACAATGTCCGCAGCACCGGCACGGCGGCCACGTTATGGCAGTGGGTCCAGGAAGGCGAGGGCCAGCTCGTCATCACCGACGTGGTAATGCCTGACGAGAACGGCCTCGATCTGGTGCCGCGCATCCGCAAGCTGCGACCTGATCTCCGCATCATCGTCATGAGCGCGCAGTCGACCCTGCTTACGGCGGTGCGCGCCACCGAGCGCGGCGCCTTCGAATATCTGCCCAAGCCGTTCGACCTCAACGAATTGATCTCGGTGGTGAACCGCGCGCTGTCGGCGCCGGCCACATTGCTGCAGCGCAACGCGCATCCGCCGGACGAGGGCGAGCGCCTGCCCTTGATCGGCCGCTCGCCGGCGATGCAGGAGATCTACCGCGCCCTGGCGCGCCTGATGTCGACCGACCTCACGGTGATGGTCACCGGCGAATCGGGCGCCGGCAAGGAGCTGGTGGCGCGCGCGCTGCACGATTACGGCAAGCGCCGCAAAGGTCCTTTCGTCGCCCTCAACATGGCGGCGATCCCGCGCGAGCTGATCGAAAGCGAGCTGTTCGGCCACGAGCGCGGTGCTTTCACCGGCGCCGTCCAGCGCTCGGCCGGCAAGTTCGAGCAGGCGTCCGGCGGCACGCTGTTCCTCGACGAGATCGGCGACATGCCGCCCGAGGCGCAGACCCGCCTGCTGCGCGTCCTGCAGGAAGGCGAGTACATGACGGTCGGCGGGCGGACGCCGATCAAGGCCAACGTGCGCATCGTCGCGGCCACGCATCGCGACCTGCGGCGGCTGATCCAGCAGGGCCTGTTCCGCGAGGACTTGTTCTATCGCCTGAACGTGGTGCCGATCCGCCTGCCACCGCTGCGCGAGCGGCTCGACGACATCCCCGAGCTCGCCAACCACTTTCTGCGGGCGGCGACCGCCGACGGGCTTCCGGCAAAGGTGCTTTCGCCGGAGGCGATGGCGCGCTTGAAGCAGCATCGTTGGCCGGGCAACGTCCGCGAACTGGTCAACCTGGTGCGCCGGCTGTCGGCGCTTTACTCGGAAGAGGTGATCGGCGTCGAGACGATCGAAGCGGAGTTGGCCGACGCGGTTTCCGCCATCGACCCCGGACCCCAGGCTGACGCCACGACCGCCGCCGTCTCCCTGGCCGACGCCGTCGACCGGCATTTGCAGGTGCTTTTTGCCTCCCATGGCGACCGCCTGCCGCCGGACGGCATGTACGATCGTGTCATTTCCGAGGTCGAACGGCCGCTCTTGTCCTTGGCCCTTGGGGCAACGCGCGGGAATCAGTTGCGCGCCGCCCGCCTCCTGGGGCTCAATCGCAATACGTTGCGCAAGAAGATAAAGGACCTTGACGTCCCCGTGGTGCGTACGCCGCAGGTTCGCCGAGGCGGGTGATCTAGTGACAGCTGCGCTGGGCGTTCCACGCTTGGGCGATTGGATGAGCGCGATCCGCCGCGGGCTAAGCGGCCGCGTCGCGGCAGGCTCGCTGGCCGTGCTCGCCATCCTTGCCGGTGCCGCCACCTACGCCTGGCTGGCGGGATTCGCCCCAACCTCCTTCAATACCCGCGGCTGGATCATCGGGCTGCTGGTGGCCGACCTCGTGGTCGCGGTGGCGCTGGTCGCGCTGCTCGCGATGCGCCTGACGCAACTCTTGCTCGATCGCCGGCGCGGCGCCGCGGGTTCGCGCCTTCACATGCGCCTCGTGCTGGTATGCAGCGTCTTCACCATCACGCCCACGCTGATCGTGGCGATCATCATGTCGTTCGTGGTCCTCAACCTGACGGACTTCGTGGTGAAGCCCGCCCAAGCCTCGTACGAAGCGGCGCGGGCGATCGGCGAGCCGGTGCGACAGGCGCGCGAGGAGGAGATCATACGCGATATCGGCGCCATTGCCGGCCCCCTGCAGGGTGTGGGGGTCGACGGCGTCCGCGAGGTCGACCCGACGAACAAGCTGCTGGAACGGCTGATCGAGGGCCGGCCGATGATCGAGGCGGTCGTCATCGACGCCGACAACGGCGTGATCGCTCGCGCCATCGCGCCGGAAATGGTAAGCCTGAAGGATCCGGTGCCGCCGGCACAGTTCCTCTGGCAGGCAGTCAGCCAGGCCCGCCCAGTCGAGATCCCATCGCCCACCGGCGCCTACTTCACCATGCAGCTTTTCGTCGGTGAACCGCTCTTCCTGGTGACCGGCCATGCCGTGGACCTCAGGGTCGTCGACTACATCAAGAGCATCCAGCTGGCAGGCTCGTTCTATTCACAGATCGAGCAGGCGATGCAGCGTAGCCAGCTCTTCATCTTTCTGACCTGCGGTGCCATCGCCCTCCTGATGCTGCTGGCGGCGGTGTGGCTCGCCGTCCTGTTCGCCTCGCGCCTCACCGAGCCGATTGGCGGCCTGATGTCGGCGGCCGAGCGGGTGCGCGGCGGCGATCTCACGGCGAGGGTCGAGGAGGGGCCGCCCAACGACGAACTGGGCCAGCTCGCGCGCTCATTTAACCGCATGGCGAGCCAGATCGAGCAGCAGCGCGAAGAGCTGGTCGACGCCAACAAGGAGCTCGACACCAGACGCCGGCTCACCGACGCGGTCCTGGCCGGGGTCTCGGCCGGCGTGTTGAGCGTCGATGGCGCGGGCACGATCACGCGCAGCAACCGCTCGGCGCTCGAGCTTCTGGCGCTGCCCGAGGACGGCGTGCTCGGCCGGCCATTGACCGGCGTCATGGCCGAGCTGGTGCCGCTGGTTGCCCAGGCGGCCGAGCGGCCGGACCGCGTGACCCAGGGCCAAGTCGAGATCCTGCATCGCGGCACGCGCCGCATCCTGCTGGTCCGCATCAGTGCCGCCTCCGACGCCGGCGCCGTGGTCACCTTCGACGACGTGACCGACCTGATGTCGGCGCAGCGCATGGCGGCCTGGGGCGACGTGGCGCGGCGCATCGCGCACGAGATCAAGAACCCGCTGACGCCAATTCAGCTCTCCGCCGAACGGCTGAAGCGCCGCTACCTGAAGCAGATCAAGGACGATCCCGAGACGTTCTCGATCTGCACCGACACCATCATCCGTCAGGTCGGGGATATCGGCCGCATGGTCGACGAATTCTCGTCGTTCGCCCGCATGCCGCGCCCGACGGTGCAGCCCGAGGATGCCAAGGAGCTCTGCCAGCAGGCGTTGTTCCTCCAGCGCAGCGGCAATCCGGAGATCCGCTACGTCTCCGCTCTGCCGGATCATCCGGTGCCTCTGGTCTGCGACCGGCGCCAGATCGCGCAGGTGCTGACCAACATCCTGAAGAACGCGGCCGAGGCCATCGAAGGCAGGCAGGCCGGGCCGGGGCGCACATTACCGCCGGGCGAGATCACGCTCACCCTGCGCGACGACGACGCCACGGTGCACATCATCGTCGAGGACAACGGCAACGGCCTGCCGAAGGAAGGTCGCGACCGCCTCACCGAACCGTACATGACCACCCGCAGCAAAGGCACGGGCTTGGGACTCGCGATCGTCAAGAAGATCATGGAAGATCATGGCGGCCATCTCGTCCTGGATGACCGCGAGGGTGGCGGTGCGCGCATCAGTCTGGTATTCCGGCGGGACGCGAAGGAAATCGCGTCGGCTCGCCCGCATGCGACAGCTGCACAATGATCCGCCAACAACGTCGCGGACAGTTTGAAGAGTCATGGCCCACGATATTCTTATCGTCGACGACGAACGCGATATCTGCACGCTGATCGCGGGCATCCTGGAGGACGAGGGCCATACCGCCCGCCGCTCCCACAACAGCACCGAGGCCATCGATGCCGTGCGCCATCGCCGGCCTGCGCTGGTGATCCTCGACGTCTGGCTGCAGGGCAGCGAGCTCGACGGGCTGCAGCTTCTCGAGGTCATCCGCCGCGAGGAACCGCCGGTTCCCGTGGTGATGATCAGCGGCCACGGCACGATCGATACCGCTGTTTCGGCGATCAAGACCGGGGCCTACGACTTCATCGAAAAACCCTTCAAGGCCGACCGCTTGCTGCTGGTGGTCGATCGCGCCATCGAGGCCGACCGGCTGAGGCGCGAGAACGCCAGCCTGCGCCGCCGCGCCGGCGGCGAGGTGACGTTCGTCGGCTCTTCCAGTGCCGCGGCCAATGTCCGCACCCAGATCGAGCGGGTGGCGCCGACCGGCAGCCGGGTGCTGATCAGCGGTCCGTCGGGCACCGGCAAGGAAACCGTGGCGCGGCTGATCCACCAGGGCTCGAAGCGGGCCGATGGGCACTTCGTCGTGGTGAACTGCTCGGCGTTGCCCGCCGAGCGACTCGAAATCGAGCTGTTCGGTACCGACGGCGACAGCGGGGCGGATGCACTGCGCGTCACCGGCGCCTTCGAAATGGCGCATGGCGGCACGCTGCTGCTCAAGGAAGTCGCCGACCTGCCGCTGGCGCTGCAGAGCAGGTTGGCGCGCGTGCTGCAGGAGCAGTCCTTCACCCGCGACGGCGGCACGACGCGAGTCGAGGTCGACGTGCGCGTGCTGGCCTCGACCGGCCGCGTCCTGCAGGACGAGATCGCGGCCGGCGCCTTCCGCGAGGAGCTGTTCCATCGGCTGAATGTGGTGGCCTTGCGCGTGCCGCCGCTCAGCGAGCGCCGCGAGGACATTCCCGAGCTGGCCGCCGACCTGCTGCGGCGCGTGGCCGACGCGACCGGCCTGCCGACCCGCACCATCGGCGAGGACACGCTGGCCGCCCTGCAGGGCCACGACTGGCCCGGCAATGTCCGTCAGCTGCGCAATGTCATCGAGCGGCTGCTGATCCTCGCCCCCGCGGGCGGTGGGCCGATCCGGGCCGACGTGCTGCCCAACGACGTGAGCGAGGACGCGCCGTCGGTGCTGCGCTGGGAGAAGGGCGGCGAGATCATGCAGCTGCCGCTGCGCGACGCCCGCGAAGTGTTCGAACGCGAATACCTGCTGGCCCAGGTCACGCGCTTCGGCGGCAACATCTCGCGCACCGCCACCTTCGTCGGCATGGAACGCTCAGCCTTGCACCGCAAGCTGAAGTCGCTGGGGCTTCATGGCGGCGCGCCAGACGAGCGCAGCGAAGCCGCCGGCTCGTAATCCGAGGATCGTGTCATGGCGCGCTACGCCTACGTCAATGGACGTTATGTCGATCATCGTCAGGCCACCGTCCATATCGAGGACCGCGGCTATCAACTGGCCGACGGCGTCTATGAGGTGGTCGGCGTGCGCGACGGCCGGTTGATCGACGAGGGGCCGCACATCGACCGCCTCGATCGTTCGTTGCGCGAGCTTCGCATCGGCTCGCCGGTGTCGCGGGCGACGCTGGGCTTCATCATCCGCGAGCTGATGCGCCGCAACCGGCTGCGCGACGGGCTGGTCTACATGCAGATCACGCGCGGCGTGGCGCGGCGCGATCACGCCTTCCCGACGACGCCCGTCAAGCCGGCGCTGGTTCTGACGACCAAGAACACCAAGCGCGCCGAAGCCGATCCGGGGCCCGGTATCGCGGTCAAGAGCCAGCCCGACATCCGCTGGGAGCGCTGCGACATCAAGACCGTGGCGCTGCTGCCCAACGTGCTCGCCAAGCAGGCGGCGCGCGAAAGCGGCGCCTATGAGGCCTGGCTGATCGACGACGAGGGCAAGGTCACCGAGGGCGCCTCGACCAACGCCTGGATCGTGACGCAAAACGACGAGCTGGTGACGCGTCAGACCGACACCGGCATCCTGGCAGGCATCACGCGGCTCACGCTGAAGTCGCTGGCCGGCGCGCTCCAGCTCAAGCTCGTCGAGCGGCCGTTCACGTTGGCCGAAGCCAAGAAGGCGAAGGAGGCCTTCATCACCAGCGCCACGTCGTTCGTCACGCCGGTGGTGAAGATCGACGGCGAGACAGTAGGCAACGGCAAGGTCGGGCCGACGGCGCGACGACTGCGCGAGGAATACGTGCGCTTCGCGGCCACGGGCGAGGCGGTGACGTGACGCTGCCGGCCGATCTCAAGCCGCCGCGCGCCGTGCTGTTCGACTGGGACAACACGCTGGTCAACACCTGGCCGACCATCGTCGAGTGCTATCACGACACCTTCACGGCGCTGGGCTTGCCGCCGTGGACGGCCGACGAGGTGCGCGAGCGCGCCCACGGCTCGTTGCGCGACCTCTTCCCCGGTCTGTTCGGAGCGCGCGCCGGCGAGGCGGAGCGGATCTTCTACGAGACGTTTTACCGCATCCACTTGGATCGGCTGGAGCCGCTGCCGGGCGCCGACACGTTGCTGGCGCGCTGCCACGCGCTTGGCTGCTATGTCGCAGTTGTAAGCAACAAGGTGGGAGAGAATCTGCGGGCCGAGCTCGCCCATCTCGGCTGGCAGCGTTGGGTCTCGCGCGCGGTCGGCGCCAAGGACTGTCTGCGCGACAAGCCGGCGCCCGATCCCATCTTTCGCGCCCTCGATGGCACGGGAATTGCGCCCGGTGAAACGGTATGGATGGTGGGCGATACCCCGGCCGATCTCAAATGTGCCCATGCTGCGGGCTGTTTGCCCGTTCTCGTCGGCGGCCTGGAACAATTGTCGGGCCCTCTGCTAGAGCATCCGCCGCGCCTCAGGGTACGCAATTGTCATGATCTGGTGGCATTGCTTTGAACCGATCGGCCCCTATATTTGACGGAACTCGGGAGCGGGTAAAAGTCCCGCGCCTTTCAAACCGGCGACCTTCCGGCAGCCGGCCGCCCAGCAAGAGGCCAAGAACATGAGCGAAAAGGCACAGAACGTTCAGGATGTCTTCCTGAACCACCTGCGCAAGAACAAGACGCCCGTCACGATCTTCCTGGTGAACGGCGTCAAACTGCAGGGGATCGTCACTTGGTTCGACAACTTCTCGGTGCTGCTGCGCCGCGACGGCCACTCGCAGCTTGTCTACAAGCATGCGATCTCGACCATCATGCCAGTCACGCCGGTGCAGCTGTTCGACGGGGACAAAGCCGAAGCAGCAGGCTGATTTGAGCGAAGATCTCCAGCACAACGGACAGCACAGAGGCAAGCGCAAGGCAGTGGACACCGCGCGGCCGGCCACGGTGGCGGCGGTGCTCAGCCCATACGCGTCCAACGCCCGCGGCGAGGAGCGCGATCGCGAGGCCAAGCTCGAGGAGGCGGTCGGGCTTGCCCGGGCGATCGACCTCGACGTGCGCCTGGCCGAGACCGCGCCGTTGCGCCGGCTGACGCCCGCCACGCTGGTCGGCAAGGGCGTCGTCGAGCGCATGAAGGCCGCCGTGGAAGTGCAGGGCATCGGTCTGGTGATCGTCGACGACAGGTTGACGCCCGTGCAGCAGCGCAATCTCGAAAAGGCCTGGCAGGCCAAGGTCATCGACCGTACCGGCCTCATCCTGGAGATCTTCGGTGCCCGCGCCCGCACGCATGAGGGCCGCCTGCAGGTCGAGCTGGCGGCGCTTGACTATCAGCGTGGTCGTCTGGTCCGCTCGTGGACCCACTTGGAACGCCAGCGCGGCGGTTTCGGCTTCCTGGGCGGCCCCGGCGAATCGCAGATCGAGATCGACCGCCGGCTGATCGGCGAGCGCATCGTCAGGATCAAGCGCGATCTCGAAGGCGTGCGGCGTACGCGCGCCGTCAATCGCGTCGGCCGGCGCAAGGCGCGCCTGCCGACCGTGGCGCTGGTGGGCTACACCAATGCCGGCAAGTCGACGCTGTTCAACCGCCTCTCCGGCGCTGGCGTCGTGGCCAAGAACCTGCTGTTTGCCACCCTCGATCCCACCATGCGGTCGATCAAGCTGCCGGGTGGCAAGGACTGCGTGATCTCCGACACCGTGGGCTTCGTCTCCGACCTGCCGACGCACCTGGTCGCGGCCTTCCGGGCGACCCTGGAGGAGGTGATCGAGGCCGACCTGATCGTGCATGTGCGCGACATCTCCCATCCCGATACCGAGCAGCAACGCGCCGACGCCGAGACGGTGCTGCGCGAATTGGGAGCGATCGAGGAGGGGCAGGGGAACCGGCTGATCGAGGCGCTGAACAAGATCGATGCGCTGTCGTCGGAAAACCGGCGCACCTTGCAGACCCGCTGTGCCACCGGAGCGGAGCGGGCCCGCCAGTACCCGGTCTCGGCCGCGACCGGCGAGGGCGTCGATCAGCTCATGGAGGCGATCGGCGATTTCCTCCAGACGAGCGAGGCGCGCGAAGTGGCGGTGCCGCTCAGCGATGGCGCGACGATCGCCTGGCTCTACCGCCATGGCGAGGTGCGCAGCCGCCGCGACGACGGCGAGTTGGCGCTGCTCACCGTGGCCCTCGATGCCGCCGCTTCGGCGCAGTTCGAGCGGCGCTTGGCGCGTTGACACAAAGCGCTGCCGCTCCCTATAAGCGGCTCAGTCCAGGCGAAGGAAACACCATGAAATTCAAGCCCTTGCACGATCGGTTGCTGCTGAAGCCGACGACCGCCGAGACCAAGACCAAGGCCGGCATCATCATCCCCGACACCGCCCAGGAAAAACCCATGCAGGGCGAGGTCGTGGCCGTCGGCAAAGGCAAGCGGCTGGAAGACGGCCGCCTGCAGCCGCTCGGCGTCAAGGTCGGCGACAAGGTGATCTACGGCAAGTGGTCGGGCACCGAAGTGAAGCTCGACGGCGCCGATCATGTGATCCTCAAGGAAGAAGACCTGTTCGGTATCGTCGGCTAACGCATGCTGGGTCCCGGCGATTCTGAGCGGGTCGCCGAACTGATGCGCGAGACGGCCGCGGCGGAGCTGACGCCGCGCTTTCGCATGCTCGCCAAGGAAGACATCCGGCTGAAGCGCCCCGGTGACTTCGTCACCGTGGCCGACGAGCTCTCCGAGCAGCGCCTGGCTTCCGGTCTCGCCAAGATCCTGCCCGGCGTGCCCGTGGTCGGCGAGGAGGCGGCGGAGAGAGACCCCGGCCTGGTCGATCTGATCGCACGGCCCGGCGAGGCGTGCTGGATCGTCGATCCGCTGGACGGCACGGCGAACTTCGCCGCCGGCAAGGATCGCTTCGCCATGATCGTCTGCCTGGTGCAGGACAGGGCGGCGGTCGCCGGCTGGATCCTCGACGTGCCGCGCCAGCAGATGGCGGTGGCGCTGCGCGGGCAGGGGGTGACCTTGGAGGGCACGCCGGTCCGTGGCGCGCACGCCGACCGGCCGCTCATCGGCTTCGTCGGCTACAAGTTCCGCAAGGAGTTTGACCGTCAGCTTCCGGCAGCAAAGCGCCAACAGTTCGGCCGTTTGTCGACCTTGAGCTGTGCGGGTGCCGAATATCTCGAAATCCTGTCCGGCCGGGCGGACTTCAGCCTCTATCGCATGACCAAGTCGTGGGACCATGCCGCCGGCACGCTGATGCTGAGAGAGGCGGGCGGCGATGCCGTGCGGTTCGACGGCCAGCCTTATGCGCCGGCACAACCGATCAACGCCGGCCTGATCGCCGCGGCCGATCCTAACGCGTTGGATGAGGCGAGGATGCTGTTCGAGGCATTGCGCCTGCCGCTGCTGGCGGAGCTGCCGAAGCCCTAGACGCGCGTCTTGGCCTCCTGCCAGAGCGCTTCCATCTCCTCGAGGCTGGCGTCGACCGGCTTGCGGCCGGCTTCGGCGAGTTGCCGCTCGATATAGCGAAACCGGCGCTCGAACTTGTCGTTGGTGGCGCGCAGGGCCGCCTCCGGGTCGACCTTGCAGTGGCGCGCCAGGTTGGCCACCGCAAACAGGACGTCGCCCAATTCGTCGGTCAGCCGGGCCTGGTCGACGGTTCCGGCAGCAAGTTCGGCGCGAAGCTCGCCCAGCTCCTCTTCGATCTTGTCAATGACAGGACCGGTTTGATTCCAGTCGAAGCCCACGCGGGCCGCCCGCTTCTGGATCTTCTCGGCCCGCAACAGGGCGGGCAGGGCGCGCGCCACGCCATTGAGCGCACCGGCCGGCTCGTCGGCGGCGCCGCCCTTCCTGGCCGCCCGTTCGGCGGCCTTGCGAGCCTCCCACGACACGGTCTGGGCCTCGGCCGTGGCGATCCGGGTGTCGCCGAAGACATGGGGATGGCGGTCGACCATCTTGTCGGCGACGGCGGCCGCCACGTCGGCGAAGCTAAAGGCGCCGGCCTCGCGTGCCATCTGGGCGTGGTAAACGACTTGCAGCAGAAGATCGCCCAGCTCTTCCTTGAGCCCCGGAAGGTCGTCGCGCTCGATGGCGTCGGCCACCTCGTAGGCCTCTTCGATGGTATACGGCGCGATGGTGCGGAAGGTCTGGTCGACGTCCCACGGACAGCCGTGCTGGCGATCGCGCAGCCACGCCATGACCGCGAGCAGGCGGGCCATCGGCTCGTGGGGCAGCGAGTCCGCCGTGGGACGGTCGGACGCTATGGGGTTTGCACTCATCTCCGTTTATCGTATAATATGTATTATGACAAATATAAATAGATTCGAAGAAACACCATATTACCAGCTAATCCTTATATTTGCCTTTAAGAGTGCCATTAGCTGCAGACCACGCGCCGCTTCGCTGGCGGGAACGCCCAAGGTGACCAGGACGCCTTCCTTCGGGTTGCCCGGCCTTGGGACTACGAGATCGAACACCACTCTTGGTTCGCTGTCGCCCTGGGCTCTGGTGGCGTTCTCGTAGACGATCAGGAACGTGCCGTCGCCCAGCTTGCGCGCCTGGGCACGGACGGTCGGACGACGGGCCTGGATGGAGCCGCTCTTGGTGGCGGCGTAGTGCTCGGCGTCTTTGACGCCCTCATAGGCGAAGTCGACGCGCCATACGATCACGCGGTAGCGCTTGTCGCTGCTATAGGCGACCCCTCGCTCCCAATCCTCGGTCGCCTGCCAGCCCAGCGGCACCGCCAGCTCGACCCGGATCGAGCTGAACTGGATCCGGGCCAGCCCTTTGTCGCTCTCGATCGCGGCAATCTTCGATGACACCTGGTTGGGACCGCCGGCGATCATGGGGTCGCCGCGGCTGAAGCTCGCGCCATTGTCGTTGCTGGAAAAGTCGCGAAACGTCAGGCCGCCGGGATCGAGTTTGTCCTGGGCAAGCGCCGGCGCGCCCAGGAAGCATGCCGCGAGGCTTCCGCCCAGGAACAAGCGGCGACCGGACTCCCTTTGTCCCGCTTTATCTATTAGATGCAGAATTTTCTCTAACTTCATGGCGTTTAATAATTAATTTCCATCTACTTCGATAACAAGGCCGTCGTAACAAGGGTGGACGTGGGCCGGTGTGAGGCGATCGACCTCAGCATAGTCCATATCGACGTGGAGATTGGTCAAAAAAGCCCGCTTGGGCCTGATCCGTTCGATCCACTCCAGGGCCCGGTCGAGATGGGCATGGGTTGGATGCGGGTGGAACCGCATGGCATCGACGATCAGCACCTCGGCCCCGCGCAGGATCTCGAAGGCCTCCTCCGACAGCGTCACCACGTCATTGGCGTAGGCCACGCGGCCAAAGCGCAAGCCCAGGGAGGACGTGCCGCCGTGATCCTGGGCGAATGGCGTCACGAGGACACCGGCCGCCTTGAACGGCCCCTCGATCGGGTGGTGGCGATAGATCGGATTGTAGAAGCTGTGGTCCTCCGCCTCGAAGCAATAGCCGAAGCGGCGCCGCAATATCTCGAAGGTCCTGCTGTCGGCCCAGCTTTCGATCGCCCCCTGACGCAACGTGTAGGGCCGCAGATCGTCGATGCCGTGGACCTGGTCGGCATGCTCATGCGTCCAGATCACCGCGTCCACCCGCGCGACCTCGGCGTCGAGAAGCTGGGCCCGCACGTCGGGCGAGGTATCGACCAGCAGGGTCTTGCCCTGCTCCTCGACCAGGATGGAACAGCGACGGCGCCGATTGCGCGGATCGGCGGGATTGGCCGCTCCCCATTCGCCCTTGCCGTCCTTGCCGCCCACTCTCGGCACGCCGCCCGACGTGCCGCAGCCCAGGATCGTTACCCGCACCGGACACGCTCCGCCTTGGCGAACAACCGGAAGAAGTTGTCGGTGGTGGCCGCCTCGAGCGCGCCCAGGCTCACGCCCTTCAGTTCGGCGACCTTGGCCGCGGTATGGGCGACGAAGGCCGGTTCGTTGGTCTTGCCGCGCTTGGGAACCGGCGCGAGGTAGGGCGCATCGGTCTCGACCAGCAGGCGCTCCAATGGGATGTCGCGCACGATGGCGCGCAGGCTCTCGGCGGCCTTGAAGGTGACGATGCCCGAGATCGAGATGTAGAGGCCGAGCGCCAGCGCCCGGCGCGCCATCTCGGGCCCCGCGCTGAAGCAGTGGATCAGGCCGGTGAAGGCGCCCTTGGCATGTTCG
>Ga0099829_10001065_pt1 | contig 14880 bp, 12 predicted proteins | sample CZO8metaG_3_FD_79336 | JGI IMG/M metagenome (GOLD analysis project Ga0099829, IMG submission 79336) | Vadose zone soil microbial communities from the Eel River Critical Zone Observatory, Northern California, USA - CZOApr15con2H2.8 metaG | ecosystem: Environmental > Terrestrial > Soil > Vadose...
TGGCTGTGACCGACTCCGATCCCGCCTCCCTGGTGGATAAGGCAGAGGCGCTGGTTCGGGATAACACCTTTCTGGAGTTCAGGTTAGACTATTTGCCCCGGCCTGCCTTGGCTCTTCCGAGAATCAAGCGCTTCATGGAATACCATCCCCATTTGGTAGCCATTGGCACCTGCCGCCGAACCATCAGCGGAGGCAAGTTCAAGGGCTCCCTGGCGGCCCAGTTGGAAATTCTGGGGAAGGCCAGCGCGGCCGGATGCCAGTTACTTGATATCGAACTGCAGAGCGCTTCCAAGTGCAAGCCGGAACAGGTGCAACGCCTGCGCTCCCGCTCGGCCTTGATACTTTCCTACCACGACTTCCGTGGCACCAAGAACCTGGAATCTACGCTGGAAAAAATGGAAGCCATCCCTGCCGACTTCTACAAGATCGTCGGCACGGCCACGACCCTCTATGACAACGTCACCATGATGAAGTTTCTGGAAAAGCATGGTGACCGCCATTCTCTGGTCGGGCTCTGCATGGGCGAACAGGGCATCATCAGCCGTTTACTCGGAGTCCGAGCCGGAAGCGTTTTCACTTTCGCCTCGATCAGTCCCGATGAAAAAACTGCGCCCGGTCAAATCACGGCCCAGGAGTTACGCAGCACCTACCGCATCGAACAGATGGACGCGGCCACTCGCGTATACGGCGTAGCCGGAGATCCGGTGGCGCATTCTCTCTCGCCGGTCATCATGAATGCGGCGCTGCGTCGCGAGAACGTCAACGGCGTCTATCTCGCGCTGCACGCAAAGACCCTGAAAGACTTGCTGAGCTGCGTGCGCGATATACCCATCCACGGCCTTTCCATCACCATGCCATACAAGGAGGCCATCCTCAAACATCTGGACAACACGGATTCCCATACAACAAAGATCGGCGCGTGCAATACGGTGGTTCGGGCTCAGGACTCAAAACTTTACGGTTTCAACACCGATGCCGCCGGTATAGTGCGGCCGCTGGAGCAGCGCATCACGCTGGAGAAGGCGAAGATCCTGGTTCTCGGCGCTGGCGGCGCGGCGCGCGCCGCAGTGTTTGGACTCAAGGAGCGCGGAGCTGAAGTTTACATTTTGAATCGCAGCGCTCCGCCCGCGCAAAAGCTGGCCCACCAGGCTAGAGCGCGAATCGCCAAGCGTGCCGATCTGAAAAAACTGGCGTTCGACGTGATCATTAACGCAACCCCGGTAGGAATGGGCAATACGCGCGAGTCCCCGCTGAACGAAAACGAAATCAGCGCCCGCTACGTTTTCGAGATGATCTACGATCCGCCGGAGACCAGGCTGATGAAGATGGCCAAAGAGCGCGGCGCAGAAGTGATTCCTGGAATCGAGATGTTCGTTCACCAGGCGGCACGCCAGTTCGAAATCTGGACGGGCAAACCCGCCCCCTGGGACGACATGCTGCGCGTAGTCACGCTGGCCCTGCAAGAGCGCACAGCCGCCCGCCACGCCAAAGAACAAAAGAAATAGCCCGTAGCGCCGGCATCTTGCCGGCTGGCCCGAGGGCGTCCCGCCCTCGGCTTCGAGATCGCCGAACTGGACTGTAGGAAAGCTGATCGTGCTGTCACGCACCGACAGGCGAGGCAGATCAGCGTCGAGAGTCAAGCCTGTAATTTAGAAGGTGTTCATGTTCGAGGGCGAGACGCCCTCGAGACAGCCGGCAGGCCTGCCCTGAGCGAAGTCGAAGGGATGCAGGCGCTACAAAAATCGATGCGCCGGCCCAAACGGGCCGGCGCACCACGGTTTGCTAGTAGGGTTTGAAGTCCTGCCAGTAGGTCAGGTTGACTACGTCCTGCAACATGGGCGTACCGGGGGGCAGCTTGTTCGGATCCAGGAACGCCGAGTCGAAGTAGTACTGCCGGATTGGAGGACCATACACCAGGGTACAGCACTTGAAGATGCCGGTGGCATATTGCGAGTAATACAGGCTGACCAGCGACCCGCGATAGTACAGCGACTGGCCTCCCCAGGCTTCAATGTAGCGCAGGAAGTTGTGCACTCCGCCATCGGTGCCAAAGTCATTGCAGGCTGCCGCGCAGTTGGTCGGCTGTGGGAAGTTGATGTTCTTTCCACCAGCAATTGCCATCCGGTAGTAGGTGGTTTGCGCGGCCCGCTGCCCGGTTGGCATGTTACTGAGATTCAGCGCATTTTTCATGCTGTTCAGGTCCGACCAGCCAGCAGTCGCAGGCAGCTGCGGCGCGGGAGACGGATTGGACAGCAGGGTCACGGAATCAGCAATGATCGCCGCCGCCGCATGGTTAATATCCGCCGGCATCGGTGGGGGCGGCGGAGCGAACCAGAAGGGATCGGTGTTGTCGGAATTATAGTTTCCGAAAACATACACCGGGTTTTCTGCAGCAACCGTGAAGCCACCCAGGCCCTGGCTCGCAGCGCCGGGGAACGGCAAGTTGCCCAGGCCGCCATCGATCAGCCGCAACACGTGGCGAGCGCCGGTAACGATATTCTGCCGCCCGCGAGTCAGGCAGTTGACCGGTTGATAAGGGTTATTGTTGGTCGCGCCGGCGGGCAGATTAAAACCGTTTCCAACGTTGGCCGCGCCCCATCTGTCCAAAATGCCGTTCTGGTCGACGTCTTCGGGCGAAAATGCGTAGTACGAAGGCGGCTCCAGACCATTGTCCGGCGTGCCCGTAGCTGAGGCGCGGTTGATTACGTCCTCGAAGCCGTACTCGCCAGTCGTGACATTGGCCACAGGAACCGCATTCGGATCAGGCAGCATGCCGCGGCGGTCGGAGAAATACAGCAGGTAACCGTTCTGGCTGGTGTTCTCCACCAATGGTCCGTTGCCACCACCAAAGCCTTGTAACCATTGCTGCAGGTTCCCCACATTGAGTTCGACCGCATTCATGATGCCGTTGGCATAGCACTGCTGCGTGCCGGCAAGACCTGTTCCGGTCAGGGAGTCGCGGGGGAAGCCCTCGCGGGGATCGTAGAAGTTGATAGGGTACCAGCTGTAACGGCTGGATGTCCCAAGGGTCCCGCCATCGACAATGTTGCTGGGAGCGTCCGCCGCGCCGGCGACAAAGCCATTGCCGTCACGGTCGGCTCGCTGCTGGAAAATCAGGATTGCCCTGGGATGGATGCCGGTGAGAGGCGCGGTCGGGGGGATAGTGTCACGCGCAAAACCCCGGCTCAGCCACTCGGTCGTAACTCCAACCCAGACGCCGGCTGTATTCCGGTACTCCACGCGCAGCCAGCCATCCACCAGGCTCCAGGGGGCGGGGCACCCGCCAGTTGGCGGCACCCAATTCCCGTCTACAGCAGGGTCGGCCATCGCGAAGGTAGAAGATCCAGTTCCAGTCACGGCTACAGAGAAGCCTGCTGCCGGCGGGCACAACCCTCCGCCCCGGTTCTGCAAGTCCACATCCTGGCCGTCGGCAATCGGACCCCGTTCAGGATGCAGATCGGCCTGCGTATTAGCCAGGAGGACCCGGATGTTGGCCCGGTTGTACTCGCGCGACGATCCAACCGGTGAAGTCGCGAGTTCGCCGACCAGAGGCTTACGGATAATCGCAATCTGCTGGGCCGCGCCATTCGCTCCCTGGACGAAAGGAAGCGTGAGGGGCTGCACTGCCATCGAAGTGCCGTTGCCGATATATCCGGCAAACGTGGTGGCCGAGGCCGCCGCTGTCGAAGTGTTAGTCCAGGTTGCGACGTTGGTCTGCACGCCCGCCGGCGGAATGCCTCCGCTCCAGCTGGCCAGGGGCACAGTGAATTTCTGGCACCACGCACTGCCAATCGCCGTCGCCACCGAGCCATCGCAACCTCCGGCCTTGTTCAGTACGTACACCTCGCCGGTATAGTTGGCGGCGCCAGGAAAGTTATTGGCCAGGCGGTCCCGGATAATTTCCTTTACCGCAGTCACCTTGTCATCAAGGACCAGAGAGTTGCCGTTACCTTCGGCCAGGAACAAATTCCCGTTAGTGTGCACCCGGCCCTGGAAGTCGAAATTAGGCCCGGCGAAGTAACTTAAATCGCTATCGGAAAAAACACCGAACTGGAAGACGGGAATGAGCGCCACTTCCACACCACGCGTCATGTTGACCGACGCACCACCCGGCCGCGTAGCCGCCACCTTCAGCGTAAGCGGAATGATCGAGGCGTTAAGGCCGGCGTTGGGGCCGGAGCTGATAACGCTGGGATGGGACGCCGGATTGCCGTTGGCGTCCGGTGTCCAGGTGATGCTCTCCTGGTAGCCCATGCTGCTGATCATGGTGCTGTCCGGCGGACTGTTGGTCAGATTGGTGATCTGCAGCGGGCTGGGGGACTGAGACTGCTGATAAAGCGCCGCCAGATTGGCGGTAAGCAATTCCATGCCGGATTCTGCGCCGTAGTACGCCCGGTTGGTTTCCAGGTCATTGCCTCCAACCTGGCCTGCACCGTAGACCATAAACAAAAGTCCGGCTGCGATGGCGGACAACAGCACCAGCACCAGCAGACTGGCAATCAGTGTGAATCCCCGTGATCGGCCCTTCGCCCTGCACATAGTGATGATCTCCTGAATCTCGTCTTCTCTCCTCTGCGGCAATTTCAAACCTCTACTGATAGCGATCCTTGAACGACATGCTACGCGTGCTGACGGAAGTAGCCAGCACCGCGCTCCTGGATTTGTTTCCATACGAAGTCAGCGTCTGTCCCATGATCTGAATGTTTACTTTGTGAATCTGGTTCGGGTTGAACGGAACTGCCAGCGGGTTAGTAATACCCGAGCAGCCCGGACCGTTGGTGCCGTCGCAGACGTCGTACGTGACTTTGACGTTGATCACGTTGTCCGCCACCGGCACCGGCTTCTGGCCGTTGACTTGTCGCATGAGCCGGGGCGGCTGTCCGGTCGCGGCCGCCGGAACTTCGATGAAATACGTAATCGCCCAGATGCGGTTGGCGACAGTGGTGCCTCCACCCATGATGTACTTGATGTTTCCCTTGGCTGCGCCCGTCTGGTTTATCTTCAGCGGGTCCGCGTTGGCAAAACTAATCGTGGTGTTCGCTCCTGAAGGCGTGATGCCCGTGATTTCACCGACGGCGTAGCCCACGTTATTGCTCAGCATGAGCAGATCGCCCACTTGAAGTCCGGTGGGAGACTGAATCGCGGGGAAGCCGGCCGGCGGAACCGCGGGAGGAGCAAGAAGGATGGCATCGCCGTTCGGGTTGGCAGCGGGAAAGCTGAGGCCGTATAGATTGAGCGGGAATGCGTAGTCGGCATAGACCACGGTGATCGCGTCCGAAGCCGTTCCCGTAGCCGCGATATTGACTGGCCCGCCGACTTCAATGCCGTTGCCCGCCCCCGGGATGATTCCGTACATGAAGTTTGTCGGATAGCCGTTGTTCGCCAGCCAGGCTTGGGTGGCATCCACGGCGAAGAAAGAAGCAGTCGAGCCCGCGCCATTGGGCAAAGCCAGACCGCCGGAGGGCAGGCCGGACCCGGCCATGCTCACATCCTTGGCAATCAGGTTGAGCGTGGCGCGAACGTTCTGATTCATCTCCGACGACTGCGATACCAGCCGGGTCGCGTCCATACCTTGCTTGAACAACTGCGTAGTCGCAGCCAGCACGACCAGGCCCAGGGCAATCGCGACCAGCAATTCCATCAGGCTGAAGCCGCGCGCGTTGTGTTCGGTCGACTGCATGTAGCTCCTCTCAGCCATAAGACTCAGCGGTACGACGAAATCAAGGCCTGCACCTGATAGCTCCGATACCAGCCTTGCGGCACCGGATAACGAACGGTCACCGTAATCTGCCGCACGTTGGGATTGCCGGCCACGTTAGTGATCTGAACCTGCCGGCTGAAGTTCCCCAGATCCACCAATACGTCCGAAGCAGTATTGGTGATCACTCCACTCGGGCCCGGCAACCGGATGGCTGCGGCCGGGGTATCGTCGCCGGTGTTGTCCAAACCGTCGGGGCCGGCGTCCGTCATGGGGGTAAAGCCCACGACGAAAATCCCGGCGCCCGCACCTATGTTCTGGATCTTGTCAAAGGTGATCTGGCTGGTCTGCCGCGCCGTGTAAATGCTTTCCACCGCCTCCGCCGCTTTCTGGCGGGCGATGCTGTCGTACTGCACCGACTGCGTATTGCCGATGGCCAGGGCAAACGTCGCCAGCACGGCTAGCAGTCCGATCATCAGCACCACGATGGCGATCAGGGTTTCCAGCAGACCAAATCCCCGCTGCCCGGATTTCGCTTCGCCTCGGCGGTCACGAGTCGCCATTATTGTTCGAGCCATTTGGGCCCTCCTGCTGTACTCCTTAAACGCCATCCCCGGATCCTGCCAGTCGCTCCGTACAACGTGACGGCGCGCGCACTGTACAGGTCCCCGGTGCGCCCGACATAAATGATTCCGCTGTTCCAGCTTCCGGCAGTGTCATGCGCCGAACCGTCGGGCATGAACATCACCTGGTTCTTGATTCCGGCCGCGACTCCTTGATCAAAGTCGATGGCTACCGTGGCGTTCCCGAATCCATCCGGGATCGTTGCCGCCGTGTTGGGCAGCCCGGGCAAAGCTTGAAATAGCAGGTCTTTGGGTAATTGGTTGGCGTTGATTTGGGTAGCCGCCGAGAGCGCGGTGCCCACATCCCAACGGAACATCTGAACGCTTTGCGCGTTCGGCGCGCCCTGCGGCGTGAGCGCTCCAGCCGGAGCGGCGATTCCGAAGCAGACGATGTATTGCTTGCGTTCCGCGATCGCGCGCTGGCGAGCCACTCGCAGCTGCATCAGCACGTCATCAAACGCCTGATTCGCGCGCGCCTCTTTCAGGGCTGGTTGCAGTGCCATGAAACTCATGGCGGAAACGATCATGAACAGCGACACCACGATCATCAGTTCAGTCAAGCTGAAGCCGCGTGCGCCGCGTTCGGCCGAGGTGCCGGATAAAAACTTTATTCTGTGATCGCTTTGCATCCCGAGCCAGCCTCCGTTGGCCGCCATGTTTTGGGCGGTCGACATGAACTGCAATTCTTAGGGGATTGAATGGCCGGAAGCGGGGACCTCCCGTACAACCTTCATCGTAGGATCAGTTCACGGCAGCGTCAAAGCACCACAGTCACCGAAAAATATGTCCGAATTTCCTACCTAAGTAAGTAACTCTTACGCTGGTTACTAAAGTGTTGGACGGGGATCGCGGATGAGTTGTGAACGTCTACAACCTCGCAACGTCGACCCGGACGCCCCCTCCGGGTGGGCGAGCGTAGCTCGCCGGATTTCGGTAGCGTACCAAGCACTGCCGGGCTTTGCCCGGCCGGGCAGGCGGGGGCGCCCGCCCCTACGTGAACTACGCGGGAGCCCTGCTCCACCAAAATGCACACTTATACTTGGGCAAGGTTCTCGATGTGGCTGGATCCAGGCCGGGAATAGCGGGTGCCGATGCCGCTGGTGCGGTAGTACGGGGCCTCGTCGAGGAGGTTGGCGCGAGCCGGAAGCGAAGGCTCGTGCATTACCAGAGGCATTTTCGCGGAGTCGTCAATCGCGACCCCGGCAACTTCCAGGAGTTCGCGTATATCCATGCAAAAAATAATACAGAGACTAATGATCTTGGCGATGTGGCGAGGCAGCCGGCCTATGGCCTCGTAGTCGGACAGCAATCCGAGCGCAACCGAGTAGTCTGGATTTCCCTGGATGTTCGCGATGACGCGAGTGAGGCGGTGCGCTTCCCGGAACGTCAATCCTGTACGGCAGCGCGAGGCTCGCAGCAAATCGGAAAACTTCATACTCTCTTTGCGGCAGGGGAGCCGCGGCTCGAGGTTCATGGGCCGGGCCCTGGGCGGCATAGCTATCTTCTGCGCCGGGTGAAACTCCATGTCCACCAAACCGAGAATGCGCGCCTCGGTCGGCACCTGCAAGGGCCAGCTTCCCCAAGGCGGACGGCTCGGCAGCAGGACGATCTGGTGGTCCTCAATCCACCGTACACGACAACAGGTCAGGCCGCTGGGCTGCTCTACCAGCCATAGCAGATTCCGCACCGACCCTTCGCTCGCACCACGAATGGGTTGCCCATATCCTCGATCGACGCGGACCACACTGCCGGGCCTGAGCCCGGGGCACACAAACGCATCGCTGCCACCGATCTTCGCGAATAGATAACGACAGCGTCCCTTGCTGCTCCCGTGCTGGTCATCTTGAGAGCTCATGGGTGAACCACAAACTACTTCGTGCGGCGGAGCGGATGGCGACAAGAACGAAGCCGGGCCGAATTCTATGGGTGTGACCAGAACCGTGCGCTCGGTGTGCAGCCGCAACTGCAGGCGGGGAATCTGGTGCAGGTCAAATCCAAAAATTTTCATCCAGTCGATGAAGCGGTAACCGGTAATTTCGCTCAAGGCTGCGATCTGACAAATCTGCGGCGTAATTCCGCACTTAAGCTTGTAGAGAAATGTTGGCGGAATGAAATACGGCGATCTTCCGTAGAGCTTGCCGGTCGCAACCGAGAGCTGGGCGGCGGTATACCCGGTCTGCCACAAAATGTTCCTGATGCTCTCGATACGCGCGACCCGGACATGCGGCGGCACAGCATCAGCGCCGCCTTCGCTGCGGCGAAAGGCAGGTTCCGCGACGGACATTCGAAACAGACCCCGTACCGTGGGGCATGCGCCCATTCATCGATACTAGCTCGACTTTTCGTCTCGGAGACGGGTGGCGTAGATGGCTCTTTTGGTGCATCACGACTGGCGCCGGAAGCAACCACATACTTCGGGGAGTTCGGTCAGCGCTGCCGAGTTTTGCTCCGCTATAACCGGGAAATAAATGGAAGGCTTTTTAGCTCCCTTCCTAAATGTTTCTGCGGGCTTCGCTCCGGCTACCATTCGTGCCCCGTGCCCCGCCTTCAGTGCGATGTATGCAACATGACGACCAGAAGGGACGCTCCGACATTCAGGATTCCCAGCAGCACGCCCCACACGACCTGCGGCCCCAGCGGGTCCACCGGCTTGCCCAGCAGGCGCAACAATCTTGATGAATCCAACCCCGCCCACAGCGAGACCATGGCCCAAACCGCCCACCAAATCACGGGCAGGTCGGAGAATCGCAAGTGTCGAAAAACCGAATCGGGATTCACTGCGAAAAAAAGTACCGCGCACGGAACCAGCACCAGCAATATCAGCAAGACCAGACTCGCGATCGCCCCGGCCCGGGGCAAGAGCAGAGTGCCTTTGAGTAACACCATATTTTCGATAGTCCGAAGTTGTCTATCAGCATAGGTTTCACCGCGGTCGAAATTGAGAAATGGGACGAGCTAGTCGGTTAACCGACGACTTGAACGGGCGTTCCGCGCCGAGGCTTGGCTTCGGTTCCGGGCGCGTTTCGAGGCATCCGGGCACACCACGGGCTGCGTCTCCGCACCCTGAGTGGAATGCTGCAGATTTGGCCTTGCAACCAAGTCGCCAGTTTCTGATTACAAATGTTTAACCAGAAACTGGAAACTGCTCCCCCAGCTCTTCCCATTACGGAGTCATTGTCTTGTCGGTTGACCGACGACGGTGCGGCCTTCATCGCGCGTTTTTCGAACACTTCAAAACCTCCCCCTTGAAAAACGTATGGTCAGTTTGGGTGGTCAAATCCACGCGGGAGTTGGTTATGAAGAAGATGGTTCACTTGGTTCTGCTCACACTGGTGTTGTTAGGTGCTGCTTCAACTTCGTCCTTAGCCGACGGAGGAGCTCCGAGACCGAATTGCTCACCAGGCAATTGTCCGGGGAAATAAAGTGTCGGCGGTGCACGGCCAAACACCCTGAAAATCCTTGTGGGCCGGCTGGTTTGCGAGTAGCCTGCCAGGGCGGCCCATGAGATTCTCACACCTGGTGTCTGGAATCCTGTGGTTTGTCCCACTCGCGCTGCAGGCTGCGATTGCGTTAGTCATGCTCGGGCGCGGTCTGGTTAAAGTTTTCCCCGTTTTTTTCAGCTACGTCGCTCTAGTGGCCGCTCGCGATGTCCTCCTCCTGCTCTTCCCCAATACCGGCAACCGGTATTCGGTTGTCTTCTGGTGGGGAGACGCGGCGGCAATCCTGTTGAGTCTGGGAGTAATTGTTGAAACTCTCTGGCATTTGTTCCGGCCCTATCCATTCCTGCGATTTGTTTTCAGGTGGTTCTGGGTGGTGGCGGCCATTGCCACCGCTTCCGCTCTAACCCTGCTCCGTACCAGCAGTCCCAGTGGGGCCGACAGAGTACTCGAGTTGATTATTCTGATGGAACGATCAGCCAGGGTGTTGCAGGTGTGTTTGCTGATAGTGTTGATTTCGTTGATGTCTCGTCTGGGCTTGACGTGGCAGCACTACTCCCTGGGAATCACTGCGGGATTCGGGATGTATTCGGCCCTGGATCTGGCTTTGCTGGAATTTCGAGCCCACCCGCATTTTGTAAAGTACCCCACCTTTGCCTTGCTGGGTTCGGGCGCATATAATCTCGCCGTCATCATCTGGGCCTTTTACTTTCTGAGGTATCGAGCCGAAACGCCGGTTGAGAGCTTGCCCAGCAACGATCTGACGAAATGGAACCACGCGCTCACCGAGTACGCTGAACAATGGTATCGACGTTAATAATTCTGGCTTTGGCGGTTTCGTCGCTGGCTCTGGTGTGGGCGATTCTTCGCCCCGCCGGGTCCGAGATCCGAACCTTGGACGACTGGGAAACGAAGAAGTACGAAGTCAATCTGGAGGCATTTCGAATTCTTCTTGATCCCGCGGAGGAAGAGTATCTCCGCCGCTCGCTGCCTCCCGGTGAGTTCAGGCATTTCCAGAAACGGCGCCTCGCCCTGGCCTTACGATCGCTGGAATTGGTGGGGAAGAATGCCGCTATGTTGCTGAAGCTAGGACAACTGGCCAAGGCGGGAGCGAATCCCGCGCTAGCCAAGGAAGCCGAGGATTTGATTTATGGAGCCCTTCGGCTTCGTGTAAACTTGTGGCACGTTCAGCCGTATTTGTGGCTGAAATGGATCTTTCCTGGGTGGACGTTGCCGGTTCCGGCGTTAGCCATGCCATATGAGGAATTGCTCAGTTACCTCGGCCGAATCCGGCAGCATCGACAGTGGGACCTTAAGCAAGCTGTGATAGCAAGTTAAGCTTGACCTTGGCGTGATGAGCGTCCCCGCTGCCGTTCGTTGAATTCTTTAGGTCACACGAAAATCTTAAGAAGGGATATCTCTGCCGGCCTTATTCAGGTTATTTCCGGAGAACGTCGGCCGCTTTCATGATCTGCTAGCTGCAGATCAAGGCGGGAAGTTATGGGCCACAACATGGACTCGGGTAAATGGATTCGAGAGTTGCGGGAAGATCGCTTCGTCAAGTCGAGCGACATTGAACGCGTCAGCCGGTCGATCGCTGATATTAAGGGTAACGCCGATTTCTACGTTTCTCATTCCACATTGGCTGACATTGAAACCGGATCGGTCCCCAGCATTCACAAGCTCTTCAGCCTGGCGGCCTGCCTCAAAATTTCACTGGACGAACTTCTGCTGGGATTTGGAATTGATCACAGTGAGGTAAGGCAATTCGCCGGCCCTCTTGAACCCGGCCCGCACCGTCCTGAGACCAGCGAGGCACGGGAGCCCAGTTTCCGCTTTCAGCTCAACTTTGATACGCGCTTCGACAGCCGCGAGACCAGTTTGCTCAAATTGGACGCGCAGGAATTGGCGGCATTGCCTCCTGCCCTGCGCAAACGGCTTGATCCCAGGCGATACCGCTACGCCGTGGTCGGTCTGAAAGATGACACCATGGGCGAACTGATTCCTCCCGGCTCCCTGGTTGAAGTCGACGTAATGCAAAACGCAGTCCAGGTGTTCGCCTGGGCCACCATGCGCGAACGCCCGGTTTACCTGGTCTGGCACACGGACGGGCACAGCTGTTGCTGGTGTCAACTGGAAGGCAAGGAACTGACATTGTTGCCTTACCCGCTCTCCCGCCAACCGGTTCGACGCTTCAAAGTGCCACGGGAGGCCTCCGTCATCGGCCGCGTCGTCAATGCCTGGCTTCCCTTCGAGCAGCTGACCAACGGCGGAGCCACCCACTAGAGCTCCACAGTCGGCCATCACCACCGCGGAGCGCAGCTCCGCGGTTCGGGCAGACGGTCGGGACGATGAACCAGACCCAGGCGAGCTTGCGCTCGCCCCCCCGGACGGGGCGTCCGGGCCTACGCAATCAATGGTTGTTAAGGTTTTCTCCGCGACCCTGCGGTTCTTCTCGGCGTCCTCTGCGGTAATGTTTTGACTTATCTCGCGGCGTAAGCTTGCGTCAGGATTCCTGCAACTCCGGCATTTCCTTGCCCAGGATTTCCAGGGCGACGCTGATGTTCAGAAAGAACAATTCTGCGGATATGGACAGCGTTCCCAGGGGAACCGTCGCCCGGTAGGCCTGCAAGGATCTCCAGGTCTTCAATACCGTGACGGTTTCGCCCCGCGTATAGCGGATGTATTCCTGCAACTGGCTCACGTACTCCGGCAATCGTGTGGTCAACAGGCGACGGAAGATCTGCTCGTGACAGGCCCTCAGAGCCCGGTCGGCGGCATGAAGTCCGCGTTGATGGGAGAGTTCAGAGTGCAGATACAGGCCACTATTGCAGTCCCGCAGCGAGGCCAGGTAAAGCATTCGGGTCAAATCGTTTGGCAGAGAGCTAAGCACGGTCTCGCCGATGTAACCGGTAAGACTGTCGGGGCAGGGTGTGTCTTTCGGATCTGGAGCAGGCAGATCTGGATGAGGCAGTCCTGCCGGAGGCAACAACTCAGGGGCTAAGAATTCTGCGGACGCCGTCTCATCAAGTTGCCGTTTCCTCTCGGGAAGGCCATCCATCGGTTCGTCCGCTGCCGCATCGGCACGAATTTCTTCGTTCCCTTTGGCGACTGCCGGCCATTGTACTCTTACACGCCGCGAATTCCACCACCGGCATGTAGGCCCGGACGCCCCTTCGACTTCGCTCAGGGCAGGCTCTGGTCCAGGCGGGCGAGTGCAGCTCGCCTAGGTCAGCCTTCGCGTAGATCCAAACTGCCGGGCTTTGCCCGGCCGGGCGGGTGTGGGCACCCGCCCCTACGTGGTTCTGAGGCAAAGAATAGGCAGCGTGAAGATGTGGCAAGCCTACAGATGCACGTGCGGGCTCTGGCCGGGATTCTTGCGGTGCGGGGGAGGGCCCTTTACCACCTGAATTTCGAACTGCACCGGCAGCTTCTTGGGGGGATAACAGGCGGCATTGTCGCAAGCCTGATATTTCAGTTCGCCCCGAACCATGTATTTCGCGGTCACGACGCTGGCCAGCGGGCGTACTTCGACCGCCACCGGTATCTCTCCGCTGTAAACACTCAGTTTTTCGTCGGGAGAGAAAGCGAAGCTCATCTCCTGGGCCGGCGGATAGCTGACTCTTCCGATCACAATGTCGGTGGGAGCGCTCAGCTTGAGCGCGGTCGGGATGAGGAATTCAGATTTGGGCTTATTGGAATTTACGTGGAATCCCGAGCCCACATGAAAACGCAGGTTTACCGTGTTCGACTTGCCTCGGGTAACGGTTGCAACCGGGGCGGGCGACATGGAAACCGAGGGGCTCTTCCTGCCCGGAATGCCCTGGTTTTCCGGCATGGAACTTTCCTGGGCCACCGCCAGCACGGCCAGCAAGACAGAGCCATACGCGACTTTTCGCAGGAGGAACATGAAAGATTAAAAGATCAAGGTTAGAAGGATTAGGGTCGGCCGCCTACGTTACTTTTGCGCCTGTACCGGCTGACCTTCGGCCAGGGCCTTCTTCACACTGTCCTCGATCTCGCCCCGGCCCTTGAGCCCAAATACCTTGTCGATTACCTTGCCGTCGCGTCCGATGTAAAAAGTTGCGGGCAAGAACTGCACCCCGCCATAGGCTTCTCCCACCGATTCCTTGCCCACCAGAATGGGATAGTTCACGCCCAGGTCGTGGGCGAATTTGCCAATCTCCTCCGGGCTGGCGTCGTCCATGGCGACGCCGACGATCTGCAATCCCTGCGGCCCGTACTGCTTTTGCAGTTCCGCGAACCAGGGCATTTCAATTTTGCAGGGCTGGCACCAGGTGGCCCAGAAGTTCAGCAACACGCCCTTGCCGCGGAAGTCCGACAGATGTACGGTCTTGCCACCAAGGGACTGCAACTCGAAGTCTGGCGCTACCTGCCCTTTCATGCTGGGGCCGGCGCTCGCGACCCGGCCCGAGTTGCGCCGCGCCATCTGAAATCCAAAGACGAGCATCACGGTCACCACCATGGCCACCACGATAATGACGACTGGGTCGCGTTTCACGACTGACTCCTGTTTGTATTGCGGATCATTTTGCCGGAGATCATATGGCGAAAATCACAGTGCGAATCGATTCAGGAAAGACAGGTAATTGGAGATGATGGTAAAGCGCCCAAACACCAGCAGCGCGCCCAGTACGATCAGCAAACCACCGCTGGCCACTTCCAGCACATGCATGTGCATGCGGAAGCGGCTGTAAAACTTGAGAAACCGCTCGATCCCCAGCGAGGTCAGCAGGAAAGGCACGGCCAGCCCCATCGAGTACACCGCCAGCAGAAGGATTCCCTTGCTCACGGAGTCCTGGGCCGCGGCAAACCCGAGAATGACGGCGAGAATCGGGCCCACGCAGGGCGTCCAGCCGAAAGCGAAGGCGAAACCGATCAGGAAGGCCCCCCACGGCGTGCTCCCGCCTTTGACGCTGTGCAGGCGCGCGTCGGTGTACAACGCCTTGATCTTGAACAGGCCGGTCAGGTGCAGCCCAAAGAGAATGATGACAACGCCGGCCACCTGCGCCAGCACCGACTTATAGCGCGCCAGCAACTGCCCTACTTCGGTGGAGATTGCGCCCAGGGTGACGAACACAACACTGAACCCCAAAATGAA